>Ga0126306_10001036_pt1 | contig 14417 bp, 15 predicted proteins | sample Plot27_FD_92592 | JGI IMG/M metagenome (GOLD analysis project Ga0126306, IMG submission 92592) | Serpentine soil microbial communities from UC McLaughlin Reserve, CA, USA - Plot27 | ecosystem: Environmental > Terrestrial > Soil > Grasslands | place: USA: UC McLaughlin Reserve, Lake County...
CAGCATCCCCTTGGCCTGCTCGAGGAGGACGCGCGAGTCGAGGGCATGTTGGAGCTGCGCCTGCCGCTCGTGGGCCACGGCGGTGGCGGAGATCAGGCGCCCGACGACGATCGACGCATCGTCTCGCGGCGCGCGAGTCGGCTCATCCATGGCCACACGGTAGCCCCTTCCAGCGCGACCCGCCGCCGTCGCGGCTACAACTAGAACGTGCGCCGCGCCGTCGTCCTCGCCGCTCTCGCCGCGCTGCTCCTGCCCGGCCAGGCGCTCGCGCGCGAATGTGGCATCCCCGACGCAAACCCGCTCTGGGTCGACTTCGCGGGCCACGACGCGCCGCTGCCGCAGAAGCCAGGTCTGACGCTCGCGTTCACGTCCGGCACCGTCAAGCCGGCGGAGGCGCGGAAGAACGGGGCCGCGACCGTCTTCTTCGATCTCAACTTCAACAACCGCGTCGGGACACCGACGCAGCCCGCCGAGCCTGCCGTGATCGACGGCCGCGCAGACAGGCTCTTCGACTTCGCCGTCTCGGTCACCGGCTGCCAGACGCCATGGATCGCCCTGAACGAGCTCTTCGGCGCGCAGACGCCGACACCGTGGACGACGACGACTGCGCAGTACCGCGCGAACACGCTCGCGCTCGTCCGCCGGTTGAAGGCGCGCGGCGCCTTGGTCGGCGTCACCATCGCGAACCCGCCCTACACCGGCGGGGAGGCGGCGCAGTGGTGGCGGGACCTCGCAGCGGATGCTCTCCTGATCCGCCAGGTCTACTTCACTTCGCCGAACATGCCGCGACTGCACGCGCTCGGCCCCGTGCGCGCGAGCCGCTCGATGCGCAGCGGGATGCGAGCGCTTGTACGCAAGTTCACGGAGATCGGCATCCCGGCGAGCCGCGTCGCGCTCGAGCTCCAGTTCCATTCGGCGCCGGGCACGGGCGGCCGCGAGGGGCTGCAGCCGCGCTGGAAGTGGCTCGAGATGGTGAAGCTGCACGCGCTCGCGGCACGGCGTGTGACGAAGGAGCTGAAGACGCACTCGATCTGGTCGTGGGGGTGGGCGACGTTCAGCCAGGCCGGGATCGACCCCGACAAGGGCGAGGCTGTGTGCGTCTGGCTCTGGGCCCGCGACCCGAAGCTCTGCAGCGGACCTGGCGCGGCAGGGCCGCAGATGAACGCCTCGCTCACGGTCGGCCAGCTCGAGCTGCTCCGGCCTGGCGTCGTCTGCGCGCTACCCGCGGGCGAGATCAGGAAGTCCGCCGTGGACCCGCTCGCGCGGGCAATCGGCGACCGTGACATCGCCGCCAGTGTCGTGCTCGAGCGGCTCGTGCTCCAACAGGAGGTCCAGCTCGACGCGCGCGCGGTGCTCGCGGCGGAGCTGGCCTTCGTCGACGACCACTTCGGCAGCAGCACGGGCGCCTATCTGGCGGCGCTGCGGCGGATCCGGCTGACGCGTGTCGCGGCGCGCGGCCTGCTGCTCGACGAGCTGCGCCGCGACGCTGTTCGCGCGCGCTTCTTCTCGCGTGCCTCGACGGCCGCGGAGATCGCCGAGTTTCACACGACCTACTCCGGCCTGCGGGCGCGGCTCGTCGAGACGACGCGGCCCGTGGCCTGGCTCGGCGGGAAAACTCGCGGACTCGCGATCGAGACGTTCGCGCCGACCCCGATCTTCGCGCTCGGCGCCGCCGGGCGCGTGCGGACGATCCACGGGCTGCTCCAGGTGAAGCCCCTCGGCGACACCATCTTCCTCGGCACGGTACCGCTCCCCGATGCGCGGGAGGCGATCGCAGCGTCGCTGAACCGGTTTGCCCGCGTCTCCGCGTACGAGAATTGGCTCGCAAAAGCGGAGGAGCGTGCGCTCGCGGAGGCAATCTGCGTCGGCGACCGGCTGCCCGCGCCGGCGCCGCTGACGCTCGACGACCTGCTGCCGTTCACGGCGCCCGAATTCGACTAGCCTCGGTTCCCACGTCCGTCGCTCGATCGAGGAGGCCAGATGGCAAAGAAGACCGACTTCACCGAACAGGAGTGGGAGCAACTGCGAAAGGGGGCGGCGGGAGCGGGTCTCCTCGTCTCGGCCAGCGACCGCAGCTTCTTCGACAGCTTCAAAGAGGCGGGCTCGCTGGCGAAGCATCTCGCCGGTGGCCGTTCGGACGAGAGCGAGCTCGTGCGCGAGCTGGCGGGCGAACGCTCCTCAGGGTTCGGCGTTCGCTCCTCGCCGCAGGAGATCGAGAACGAGACGGTCGAGGCGCTCCGCGGTGCCGTGAGCACACTGCAGGCGAAGGCTCCCGACGAGGTCGAGGCGTACCGGTCGTTCGTGCTCGAGATCGCTGAGGCCGTGAGCAAGGCGGCCGGCGGCGGCGAGGAGGCGGAGGGAGTGACGATCGAGAAGATCCGCGCTGCGATGGCCTAGCCACGCTGGCCTAGCCACGCTGGGCTAGCCGCGCCGGAAGCAATCGAGGGTGTGGTCGTCGACGAGGCCTGCGGCCTGCATGAACGCGTAGCAGGTGGTCGGCCCGGTGAATCGGAAGCCGCGGCGCTTCAGCTCCTTGCTCATCGCCGCCGACTCAGGCGTCTGTGCCGGCAGCTCCGCGAGCGTGCGCCACGCGTTCACCTTCGGCTCGTCGCCGACGAACGACCAGAGCAGCTCGCCGAGCGGGATGTCGAGAGCGAGCGTCGCGCGTGCGTTGTCGATCACGGCCTCGATCTTGCCGCGGTGGCGGACGATGCCGGCGTCCCCGACCAGCCGCTCGACGTCCTGCTCGCCGTAGCCGGCGATCCGCTCGATCTCCCAGCCCGCGAACGCGCGGCGGTAGCCCTCGCGCTTGCGCAGGATCGTCGACCACGAGAGCCCCGCCTGTGCCCCCTCGAGGTTGAGGAGCTCGAAGAGCTTGCGCTCGTCGCGCTCCGGCACGCCCCACTCCTCGTCGTGGTAGGCGACGTAGAGCGGGTCGTCGACGGGAACCCAGGCGCAGCGCGTCGTCACAGTGAGAACGGGTTGCTAGACCCGGCGGGGCTCCTCGACTTCGTCGCCGTCGGCGTCTGTGTCGGCATCGGGGTCGACGTCGTCCGCCTGGCGCCGCAGCGCTTCGGCCTCTTCCTGCCTGGCCTGGGCCCGCTCTGCCTGCTCCTCCGCGGCGAGCCGAGCCTGCTCGGCCTCCCGCGCCTTCGTCGCGGCCGCGCTGCGGGTCTCGGCGGCCTCCTCGCGCTTCTCCTCGCGCTGCGCCTCCTGCCGCTGGCGGGCGAGATAGAGCATGACGGCCAGGACGATGATCGCTGCGACCACGATCAGGACGATTGCGGTGGTGCTCATGTGCGGCTCCTTTTGCCGGATGCGAAGGGTGCACCATTGGCATTCCGGTCGCCGCCGAGTCGCAAACGCCGCGCGGGTGTGAAACGCTCGTTCGGGTGACCGCACCCACGTGGCACTACGGCGTCGTCGCGCGCTGGTGGGCCGAGTTCAACACGACCGGTCCCGAGATCGACTACTTCCGCCGACACGTGGAGGCGGGACAGCCGGCGCTCGATCTCGCCTGCGGCACGGGGCGGCTGCTGTTGCCCTACCTCCGCGAGGGGCTCGACGTCGACGGTGCGGACGTCTCGCCAGACATGCTCGCCCTCTGCCGCGACGCCGCCGAGCGGGAGGGGCTCACGCCGAGGCTCTACGCGCAGGCGAAGCACGAGCTCGACCTCCCGCGCCGCTACTGCACGATTTTCATGTGCGGCGCCCTGGGCGTCGGGAGCACCCGTATCGAGGACGTGCAGGCGCTGCAACGGGTGTACGAGCACCTCGAGCCCGGCGGGACCTTCGTGCTCGACAACGAGGTGCCGTACGCGGAGGGGAACGGATGGGAATATTGGCAGCAGCCGGCGCGCGCGGAGCTGCCGCGGCCGCGGCGGCCGGCGGGCACGCGTGCCGTTGCCGCCGACGGCACGGAGTACGAGCTCCGCTCGCGCCTGCTCGACCTCGATCCGCTCGAGCAGCGCGTGACGATGGAGATGCAGGCGTTCATGTGGCGCCACGGCGATCTCCTCGCGGAGGAGGAGCACGAGCTGACGCTGACGCTTTACTTCAAGGACGAGATCGTGCTCATGCTCGAACGCGCCGGCTTCGTCGAGGTCACGGTCGCGGCGGCGCTCACAGACGCGGAGCCGACGGGGACGGACGACTTCCTCGTCTTCACGGCGCGGCGGCCGCCGGAGCTACCCTCCTCGGATGGCCGAGAGTGAGCAGAACGGCGTCGCCGCGCGGCTGAACGCCGCGGCCGACGTGCTCGAGGAGATCGTCGCGGACCGCAGCGTGCTCAAGGAGCTGTCGCTGGAGGAGCGCACGCGGCTGCTCGCCCTTGCAGGGGACGTGCACAACCCCGACGTCGTCCAGCGGCGACGCTTCAATAAGGTCGTACGCCGGGAGAAGAAGGCGGCCCGAGTCGGCCGCGACGAGGACGTCCTCGCCGAAACCGGGATACGGCTCCACCGAGCAAAGCCCGTCTTCACCACCCCGAACGTCTTTGCCCCGCACGAGTTCGACCAGCTCGAGGTCGACGAGGCCGAGTTCCGCGAGGTCGTCGAGCCGCAGCACTGCTACGTCTGTAAGGAGCGCTACCAGGAGATCCACTCCTTCTACGACCAGCTCTGCCCCGCGTGCGCTGCGTTCAACTTTCGCAAGCGGACCGAGACGGCCGACCTGCGTGGGCGGGTGGCGCTGCTCACGGGCGGCCGCGTCAAGATCGGCTACCAAGCCGGGATCAAGCTCCTGCGGGCGGGAGCCGCCCTGGTCGTGACGACGCGCTTCCCGCGCGACGCCGCTGCGCGCTATGCGGCTGAGCCGGATTTCGAGGAGTGGGCCCACCGGCTCGAGGTCTTCGGGCTCGACCTGCGGCACACGCCGAGCGTGGAGGCGTTCTGCGCCCATCTCGGCTCCACACGTGAGCGGCTCGACTTCATCGTCAACAACGCCTGCCAGACCGTGCGCCGCCCTTCCGAGTTCTACCGGCACATGCTCGAGGCGGAGACGGCGTCCGAGGGGTCGATGCCGGCGCACGTCCGGGGACTGCTCGGCGAGTACGAGGGGCTGCGGCGCACGGAGATGCTGCCGGCCGCCAGTACCGGCGCATCGTCGCTCGTCGGCGTCGCGCGACCGGCCGAGCTGTCGCAGGTGCCGCTCCTGCCCGAGGACCTCGAGACGCCGAGCGAGCTGTTCCCCGAAGGCAGGCTCGACGCCGACCTGCAGCAGGTCGACCTGCGCGGGCGCAACTCGTGGCGACTTCTGCTCGCCGAAATCTCGTCCGTCGAGCTGCTCGAAACGCAGCTCGTGAACGCTGTCGCCCCCTTCGTGCTGAATGCGCGCCTGAAGCCCCTGCTCCTCCGGACGCCCGAGCGAGACAAGCACATCGTCAACGTGTCCGCCGTCGAGGGGCAGTTCTACCGCCGTTTCAAGACGACGCGGCACCCGCACACGAACATGGCGAAGGCGGCGCTGAACATGATGACGCGCACCTCCGCTGCCGACTACCACGCCGACGGGATCCACATGAACAGCGTCGACACCGGCTGGGTCACCGACGAGGACCCCGTCCACGTCGCCGAGCGGAAGTCGGCCGAGCACCGCTTCCGACCGCCGCTCGACATCGTCGACGGCGCCGCACGGATCGTGGATCCGATCATCCACGGCTTCAACACCGGCGAGCACGCGTGGGGCAAGTTCCTGAAGGACTACAAGCAGACGGACTGGTGAGCGAACTCAGCCGCGAACCGGACGTGAACGTCGTCGGCGGCAAGTTGCTTCCCTGCTCCACGGCGCCGCTGACGGGCTTCTTCCGCGACGGGTGCTGCGCGACGGGGCCCGAGGATCTCGGCATCCACACGGTCTGCTCGGTGATGACGGATGAGTTTCTCGAGTTCAGCCGCGCCACCGGCAACGATCTCTCGACGCCTCGCCCGCAGTGGGGGTTCGAGGGTCTACAGGCGGGCGACCGCTGGTGCGTCTGCGCGTCCCGCTGGCTCGAGGCGCACGAGGCTGGTGCTGCGCCGCCGGTTGTCCTCGGTGCCACACACGTGCGCACCCTGGAGATCGTCCCGATCCAAGCGCTGCTCTCCGCGCAGGTTCAGGATCCGCTCAGCGGATTCTGAACGCGCACGATCCGCGGAACCGCCGGCGCGCCTTCAGCGCGAGAACGAGGCGTAAGCGCGCTCGAGCACCTCGGCGAGGTCGCGGCTGCCGACCTGGATCCCGCTCGCCCCGAGCCGCTTGAGGACCGCAGCCGTCGGGAGCGGACGGGCCGGGCCGAGCTCCGGCGGCGGCGGCGCCTCCCAGATCTCATCCGACGCCTCGATCGGCTCGGGCTCCAGGTCCGGCGCGGGAGTCGCGACGGCCTCGTCTGTGCAGCCGCGCCAGCGCAGGAGAAGTGACGGCTCGCGGTCGATCCGGTCTGCGATGACGTAGCCCGAGGCGGCGATGTGTGCGCACGTGCCGGATCCGTCGCAGCTACAGATGCGGCGGATCGTCCAGGCGGCCGGCACGAGCGGCTCCTCCCAATCCACCGCCATCAGGTGCTCCAGCTGCACCGACTGTGCCTTGCCTTCGACGGCCGCGACGAGCTGCGGCGTCGTCCGTGCCGAGCGGGATGCCGCGGACCAGATGCGCGGCGGGACCGGCTCGGCCGAGAGCTCGACCTCGCACTCGCGCCCGTCCTCCTCGACGCGCGCGCTCAATGCCCCCTCGCTGACGGAGACGCTGTGCACCGCGCCGGCCCGGGCCAACGCCCGGCCACGCTCGGCGCTCGACGAGCTCTCGTCCCCGACGACGGCGCTCGCGAAGAGGCGGGCCCACGGGCCGCGGCCGATCCGCTCCTGCTCCGTCGTCACCAAGAGCGGCCGGCCGTCGTCGAGCACGCTCACGCCGCCTCCTCCACGGCATCGACCGACAGCTCGACCGCAGCGCGGAGCGTGCCGAGATCGAGGTCGCCGAGCCAGTCTTCAGAGCGGCCTGCCATCACCTTCTCCGCCAGCTCCCGCTTCGAGTCGAGCAGCGCATCGATCCGCTCCTCGAGCGTGCCGACGCAGATGAGGCTGTGCACGTAGACGTGCTTGCGCTGCCCGAACCGGTACGCGCGGTCTGTCGCCTGCTGCTCGACGGCTGGGTTCCACCAGCGGTCGAAGTGGAAGACGTGGTTGGCGGCGGGCAAGTTGAGCCCGCGGCCGCCCGCTCGGATCGAGATCACGAGCACGGTCGGCCCGTCCGGGGCGGCGAAGTGGGCCAGCAGCTCGTCGCGCTGCTTCGCGTTCAGGCGGCCGTGGAAGAAGCCCACCTTCTGGCCGAGCCGCTCCGCGAGATGCGGCACGAGCCGGTCGAAGCCCGGGTACTGCGTGAAGACGAGCGACTTGTCCCCCTCCGGCACCGCCCGGAGCAGGTCGACCAGGCGCTCCAGCTTCCCGGAGCGGCCCTCGAGCGGGCGGCCTGTGGTCAGCAGCATCTCAGGGTGGTTGCAGACCTGCTTCAGGTGGCCCAGCATCGCGAGCACCGCACCGCGGCGGCCGAACCTGTCCTCGTGCGCCTCGACGCGCGCGAGCCAGCGGTCGACGGTGGCCCTATAGAGGCTCGCCTGCTCGACCGTGAGCTTGCAGTGCTCCTTTTCGATCGTGATCGGCGGCAGTTCGAGCTCGATCTCGGGCGCGTCCTTGGCGCGGCGGAGGACGAAGGGCTGCACGATCGCCCGCAGCCGCTCCAGCGCGCCCTCGTCGCCGAACTGCTCGATCGGCCGGGCGAATGCGCGCTCGAAGCCCTCGCGCGAGCCAAGCAGGCCCGGGTTGACGAGATCCATGATCGCCCAGAGCTCGCCGAGCCGATTCTCGATTGGGGTACCGGTCATGGCCACGCGACGGCGCGCCCGCAGCCGTCGCAGAGCCCGCGCCCGTTTCGTCGCCGGGTTCTTCACGTCCTGCGCCTCGTCGAGGAGGAGTCGGTCCCAGGCGATCCCCGCGAGCGCGTCGGCATCGCGTGCGGCGATGTCGTAGGAGGTGACGACGACGTCGTGGCCATGCGCGGCGTGCCAGAGCTCCTCCGCGCCGAGCCGCGCCGGCCCGTGATGGAGGTGCACTCGCAGCGTCGGCGCGAAGCGCGAGATCTCAGCTCCCCACTGCTTGACGACGCTCATCGGGCAGACGACGAGAGTGGGACCGAGGTCGTCGCCGCCGGGCTCCTCGCGCTCGGAGGCGAACATCGCGATCGCCTGTACGGTCTTGCCGAGGCCCATGTCGTCGGCGAGGATCGCGCCGACGCGGAGGTCACCGAGCAGCCGCAGCCAGCCGTGGCCGCGCTCCTGGAAGGGGAAGAGCGGGTGCGTCATCGTCGCCGGCGTCGGCAGCGAGCGGAAGCTGCGCTCGTCGGTGTCGAGGAGCGCCCGGAGCGGCTGGTCGAGCGAGACGTCGCCGAGCTCGAGGCCGGCCGCGTCCGTCTCGAGTGCCGAGACGGCGCGCACGAGCTCCACCATCCCGGCGCCGGCCCGGCGGCGGTCGAGGAAGCGAAGCGCCTTCTCCACGTCAGCCTGCCGGAGGGTTTGCCAGCGGCCGCCGATGCGGACGAACGCCTCCTTCGCTGCGGCGAGCTCGGCCAGCTCCTGCTCGGTCAGTTCCGTGTCTCCGACCGCCAGCCGCCAGTCGAAGCGCGCGAGGTCGGTCGGCGAGAGGAAGCCACTTGCGCGGCCGCGCGGCACGCTCGTCGCGGTCAGGTTCACGCGCACCCGCGCCGTCGAGCGCAGCCACGAGGAGGGCAGGAGCACCGGAATCCCGCGCTCGTCGAGCCGCGGCATGCCGTCACGGAGGAAGCCGCGGACCTGAGCCTCGTCGAGCTCGAGCTCGACGGGCTGCCCCCGGTCGAAGGCGATTCCGAGCTCGCCCAGCAGCGGCTCGAGCTCGCTGAGCTGGCGGTTCAGGTCGCCGCGCGGGTCGCCGGCGCGAAGGAAGGCGAAGACATCGTCGTCGCGCGCCCAGAGCAGCGAGGCGGGCAGGCCGAGGGTGGGGTCGTCGGCCGCCTGCAGCCACAGCTCGAGCACCAGCCGGTCGTCCTCGCGCTCGTCGAGATGAAGCCCGAGGGTCCAGGTCGTGCGCGTCCTGTGCGCGAGCCCCGCGTTCACCCACTGCGCGAGCCGTCCGTCGAGCGTGGCGAGCCCGGAGTGCCGCGGCAGCGTCGCGTCGGGGGCGGTCAGGCCCTCGAGAAAGAGATCGAGCGCGGTGCTGCGCCCCGTGCGCCGCGGGGCGAGGCGCACCCCGTCCGCGCGGAGCCGGTCGCGGGCGATCTGATCCACGAGCACGGGGTAGAGGTCGTGAACGGCTTCGGCGCGGTTGCCGCCGAATGCACCCGCGCCGACCGGCGGCAGCGAGCCTGCGATGGTGTCGAGCGCGGCCGTGACGCCCTCGTCGAGGGTCGCGCCCCAGAACGCGTGCCACCAGCCGCCGCCGTGGTCGAGCGACGGGTGCACGAGCCCTTCGCCGACCGAACGCTGCGCCAGCCGCACCACCGCGAAGACGGCACGAGCACTGGCACCGAGCTCCAGTCCGTCGGGCGGGGCCTCCGCCAGCGCGACGACCTCTGCTGGATCGAGGCGGCGCGCGGAGACGGCGCGGCCGGCCAACGCGACGTCGGCGATCGCGGCCAGTCCGATCCTCAGGCCGCCCGCAGAGAGCGTGCCGTCGCCGGCGCGTTCGAAGACGAGAGCGGTCGCGTCCTCCTGCCAGACCACCTCGAGGGTCGGCGGGGCAGCCTGAGGGCGGAGCTCGGTTGCTGGCTGAATCGACACCGACCTATCAGAGTAGGCGCAAGCGACGACGTCCCGCTTGCCCTGGGTTTCAGGAGCCGTCAGTCCAGGCGGAGTCGGAGCTCGATCTCGCTGCCGTGGACGACGCCGGTCTGCTCGAAGCCGAAGCGCTCGTAAAAGGGCAGCGCCGAGTTGGGGCCGGGCACCACGCTCAGCGTCACCTCCGACGCACCGTCCGCACGCGCCTCCTCGAGCAGCAGCTCGAGCGCGCGACGGCCGACGCCCTTTCCCTGGTGGGCCGCGTCGACCATGAAGCGCCAGATGTAGAAGACGTGCTCCGTCGGGTCGCGCCAGACCATCACGAATCCCGCCGGCTCGTCGCCGTGATAGACGGCGCGGAACCACGCCTTCGGTTCGAAGTACGCCTCGGCGATCGAGACGGCGTTCGGGGCGACGAGGCCGTGCTGATCGGTGCCGACCTCGAGCTTCGTGATCGCGCGGACCGTATCGCCCGTGATCTCGCGCAGTGTCGTCTCCGCGGCCATGCCGCGACTCTAGTGTTGACGGCGATGCCGCTGCAAAACCGCGTCACGCCGCTGGGTGAGCTGGTCGCCGACCGTGCGCGGGGGCTCGTGTACGGGAACCGCGGCTGCCTGCACGACGACGAGCAGCGCATTCGCCGCTCCTGGCAGGTGAAGCGTTGGATCGCGTGCCGGCTCGAGTTCAAGGGCCGCACGCGTGAGCTGATGCAGCCCGGCCGCTACACCGAGCTCTTCTTCCTGGACGAGGCAACCGCGTTCGCCGCGGGCCACCGCCCGTGCGCGGAGTGCCGTCGCCCCGACTACGACCGCTTCGTCGGCGTGGTCGGCATGCGCGCCGACGCGATCGACGAGTGCCTGCACGCAGAGCGGCTCGACTCGTCAGAGCGGCGGCTCCACCGGGCGAGCGCGGCCGGCCTCCCAAACGGCGCCTTCGTGCTCGACGAGGGCCAGCCCTGGCTCGTGCTCGACAGCGAGCTGCTGCGGTGGACTCCCGCCGGATATGCGGAGCGGCAGCCGCGGCCCGACGGCGAGACGACGCTGATCACGCCGCCCACCCTGGTCGACGTACTTCGCTCCGGCTGGCAGGGCGACGTCGACTTCCTCCATCCGACCGCCCGTCAGCCAAATGTCGATCCAGGCGGTGCCGGTTCGTTCTAAGGGCGACCAGCCGCGAGAAGGAGGAACGGCGATGAAGTTCATGCTCTTGATCCACCAGCGCGACGCCGCCCGGCCCGGGCGACCGGGCGAGGGGAACGAGCGCGCCGTCGCCGCCTGGGAGAGCCTCTCCGAGGACGAGCAGCGGGCGATCTACGGCGAGTGGCAGGCGATCAACGAGACATCCGGCGTCACCGCCGGCGCGCAACTGCAGCCGCCGGAGACGGCTGTGACGGTTCGGGTCGAGAACGGCAAGCCGCTGAGGATCGACGGGCCGTTCGCGGAGACGAAGGAGGCGCTCGGCGGGTACCTCTTCTTCGAGGCCGACGACATCGACGCGGCCGTGGAGCTCGCAGAGCGGATCCCGACCGCCCGCCTCGGCGGGGCGATCGAGGTGCGGCCGGTGGTGGAGTGGTGAGGCGCTGATCGGGGGCTGGCTCGATCCGGGCGAGCTGCGCATCGGCCTCGGCTGCATGCGGCTGGAGCCGGACGAGTTCGACCCCGGAATCGGCGCGGCGGTCGCGGCCGGGATCACCGTCTTCGACACCGCCCGCGCCTACGGCGTCGGCGAGCGGCGGCTCGCCGACGCGCTCCGGCGTGCGGGCGGCGCCGGCCGGGCCCGAGTCGTCACGAAGGGCGGAATGGCTCGCCCGGCGGGCGGCGCCTGGGCGCCGGACGGCAGAGCGAAAGCGATTCGCGCCAACTGCGAGGCGAGCCTGGCCGCGCTCGACGGCCTCCCGATCGACCTCTATCTCGTCCACGCGCCGGATGCGCGCGTGTCTTGGACCACGACCGTGCGCGCGCTCGGCCGGCTCGCGGAGGAGGGGCTCGTGGCGCGCGTCGGCGTCTCGAACGTGAACCGGCGCCAGCTTGACGAGGCTCTCGAGCTGGCGCCGGTGGCCGCCGTGCAGGTGGCGCTCTCGCCCTTCGACGACCGAGCCGTCCGCGGCGGGGTGCTCGAGCGCTGCGATGAGCTCGGTCTCGTGCTGCTCGCCCACTCCCCACTCGGCGGGCCGAAGCGCTCCGGCCGCGTCGACGCAGCCGAGACGCTGGCCTGGCTGCTCCGGCTCTCGCCCGTGGTCGTCCCGATTCCGGGGGCGAGGCGGCCGGAGACCGTTCGCGCTTCTGCCGTGGCGGCTGCGGCCGCACCGGCGCCTGCGCGCCGCGCCACCAGGCGGCCTGCGACCCGCACCGGCGCCGAGGTCGTGCTCGTGATGGGGGTCCCGGCCGCAGGCAAGAGCCGCATCGCCGCCGGCTACACCGACCGCGGCTATCTCCGCCTGAACCGCGACGAGCGGGGCGGGTCGTTGCGGGCGCTCGCTGCTGCGCTCGACAAGGAGCTCGCCGCCGGCGCCCGCACTGTCGTCCTCGACAACACGTACCTCACGCGCGCCTCACGCAACGACGTGATCGAGGCGGCGGCTCGCCGCGGTGCTTCCGTGCGCTGCATCTGGCTCGACACACCGCTTGCGCAGGCGCAGGTCAACCTCGTCCTCCGCCTGCTCGACCGTTTTGGCGAGCTGCCGCCGCCTCTCGAGCTGCGGCAGCTGGCCCGGCGGGAGCAGGGCGTGCTGGCGCCGACCTCGCAGATGCGCTCCTTCCGCGAGCTCGAGCCGCCGTCCGCGGACGAGGGCTTCGCCTCGGTCGAGCGCGTGCCGTTCGAGCGAGCGGCCTCTGGTGGTGCGGCAGGGGTTCTCGTCGCCGCGCGCGCGTTCTCGGCGGAAGGATGCACGCACGCGCTCGCCGACGCCGATCCTGCCGCGTCACACCTCGTTTACGACTGGAACCCGGACGGCGACTCGTCCCTCCTCGACGCCGCCGTGGCTCGGCTGGCGGCCGTCGTCGCCGGCCCGGTCGAGGCGGCGCTCTGCCCGCATCCGGCCGGCGCGCCCGTCTGCTGGTGCCGGCCGCCGCTGCCGGGGCTGCCGCTCGTGTTCGCGCGCCGGCACAGGATCGATCCTGCCGCCTCCGTTCTCGTCGGCTCCGGCGCCGCGCACCGGACGCTCGCCCAGACGCTCGGCGCCCGTTACCTCCCGATCTGATCGGAATACCCACTGCCGTCGCCGCGTTTGGCACCGCATGGAGCTCCCGGTCGGGATCCTGTACGAGCATCCGCAGTGGTTCCTGCCGCTCTTCGCGGAGCTCGATCGCCGCGGCGTGGCGTACGAGCGCATCCATGCAGGCAGCCTCGCCTTCGATCCCGCCGACGCCGAGCCGCGCCACTCGCTCGTCGTGAATCGGATGAGCCCGTCCGCCTGGACGCGCGGACAGACTGCGGCGCTCCACGCGACGCTGCACTACCTCGCGTACCTGGACCGGATCGGAGTTCCGGTGCTGAACGGGCACGACGCGTACCTGCTCGAGCTGTCGAAGGCGCGGCAGCTCGCGCTACTCGCCAGTCTCGGCCTCCCTCATCCCCGCACGCGCGTGATCGGCCATGCCGGTGGCGCCGCCGACGCTGCGGCGGATCTCGACTTCCCCGTCGTCGTGAAGCCGAACGTCGGTGGGAGCGGCGCCGGCATCGTCTCCTTCGAGTCGCTCGACGAGCTCGCCCGCGCGAAGGTCGAGCTGGTTGTCGACGGTACGGCACTCGTGCAGGAACAACTGCCCGCCGAGGGCGAGGCGATCGTGCGGGTCGAGGTGCTGGATGGCCGCTTCCTCTACGCGATCAAGCTGCGGCTCCTGCCCGGCAGCTTCAACCTCTGCCCGGCCGACTACTGCGACCTCCCCGGCATCGCCGACGGCGTCTCCGGCCGCGACCTGCCGATCGAGGCCTACGAGCCACCGCCGTCGGTGATCGAAGACGTCGAGCGGATCGTCGCCGCTGCCGGCCTCGACCTCGGCGGCGTCGAGTATCTCGTGGATGCGAGGACCGGCGTGCCCACCTACTACGACATCAACGCGCTCTCGAACTTCGTCGCGAACGCCCCGGAGGTGATCGGCTTCGACCCGTTCGTCCAGCTCGTCGACCTGATCGTCGACCGCGCCGCCGTGCCGCTTTCGGTGGGATGAGAGTCGTCGTCGATGCGGGCGCCGTCCTGCACCTCGTGCGCGAGGAGATCGACGTCCCGCACCAGCACGAGCTGCTCGCGCCGACGCTCCTCCGCTCCCAGGTTCTGTCGACGCTCCACGACGCGGTGCAGCGCGGCGAATTGGAGGCTGAGGTCGCCCTCGAGCAGGTCGCCCGCGTCCGCAGGCTGAAGATCAGGCTCCTCGGCGACGCCGTTCTCCAGCGGCGGGCGTGGGCGATCGCCGACGTCCTGGGCTGGGCCGAGACCTACACAGCCGAGTACCTCGCGCTGACGCAACTGCAGGCGGACGCGTTTGTGACGCTGGACGACGAGCTGGCGCAAGAAGTCGCGGGCGTGGTCGCCACGGCGACGCTCGACGCGCTCCGATGAGCGCCGGGCTCGAGGGAGGCTGCTCCTGCGGCCAGATCCGCTATCGGTTGAGTTCCGAGCCGCTCTTCGTCCACTGCTGCC
>Ga0126306_10001038_pt1 | contig 14413 bp, 17 predicted proteins | sample Plot27_FD_92592 | JGI IMG/M metagenome (GOLD analysis project Ga0126306, IMG submission 92592) | Serpentine soil microbial communities from UC McLaughlin Reserve, CA, USA - Plot27 | ecosystem: Environmental > Terrestrial > Soil > Grasslands | place: USA: UC McLaughlin Reserve, Lake County...
GCGCTCGCCAGTGGCGCATCAAGGCCGGCAACCCCAACTCGAACGGCTGCGTCGAGCGCGCCCAGCTGACCATCCTCGAAGAATGCTGGCGCCCCGCCTTCGCGCGCTCGCTCGCGCCCAAGATCACCGCGCTCCGCCGCGATCTGGCCGAATACCTCGACGAGTTCAACTACGACCGCGCCCACAACGGCCGCCTCACCAAAGGCCGCGTGCCCGCAGATATCGTCTACCGCGCCCGCAAGATGGGAACCGCCAGATGACCCCAACCGTCCCAACAACTCGGGGTTAGGACGGCCTAGCTGTAGTTCCTCACGACGTTATTCAGTCGCGTCGAGCGCGTTGCGACCCGCACGCCGATGAGTCAGCATTGCCTCGAAGCGCTCCCACGTCAAAAGGGAAGGAGATGCGCACCCGGATGGCCCGCATGACCTCGATCGCGATTCTGTTCGTAATCGGCGGGGGGCTCATCAACGGATGCGGAGGCGGCGACAAGGGCGGTGGATCGAACCGCGGCGGCTCGATCAACGTCGCGATGGTCGACACCCCGCAGATGCAGGACATCGCGCATCTGACGCCATCGCTCTTTACTGCGAAGAGCCACATCGAGGTGAACTACACGATCCTCGACGAAGGCACCTTGCGCGAGGTCACCACCCGCGACGTGGCCGCGGGAGGCCGGCAGTTCGACGCGGTGATGATCGGCCCCTACGAGGCGCCACAGCTCGGCGAGGACGGACACATCACCGACCTCACGCGGATGGCCTCATCCGACCGGGCCTACAACCTCGATGACATCGTCCCGTCCGTCCGGAGGGCGCTGTCCTTCGGAGGCAAGCTCTACGCGTCGCCGTTCTACGGGGAGTCGTCGTTCCTGATGTATCGCAAGGACGTCCTGCGGAAGGCCGGCATCCAGATGCCGGCGCACCCCACCTGGACGCAGGTTGCGGACATCGCCCGGCGGATCCATACGCCCCAAACGGCCGGCATCTGCCTGCGCGGTAAGCCGGGCTGGGGCGAGCTCGGCGCTTCCTTCACCACGGTGCTGAACACGTTCGGGGGGACCTGGTGGTCCGCGAGGCCCGACGGCTCGGTGGACAAGGCGATGGTCGACCGGCCCGAGTTCCGGAGGGCGCTCAAGTTCTACGTCGAACTCGTGAGGGACGCGGGCGAGAGCGGCGCCGCCGGCGCGAACTACAACGAATGTCTGGAGCAGTACCAGAAGGGCAAGGTCGCGATGTGGTACGACGCCACCGTCTCCGCCAGCAACCTCGAGGCCGAGGACAGCGCCGTCAAGGGCAAGAACGGCTACGCCCCCGCCCCGGTCGAACGCACCGTGGCATCGGGCTGGCTCTGGTCTTGGGCGCTTGCCATGCCGACTTCGTCGGGCAAGGCGGACCTGGCCTGGAAGTATGTCTCGTGGGCGACCGGACCGCAATACGCGAGGGACGCCGGGACGAGGATCGCCGGTGGCTGGGCCGCGATCCCGCCGGGCGCGCGCCGCTCGACCTATCGAATTCCCCAATACCAGAAGGCCGCGCGCGCGTTCGCCCAGCCCACCCTCGATGCCATCGCATCCGCTCCGGTTGACAACCCTGGCACGACCAAGCGGCCCGGCAATCCAGGAGTTCAGTACGTCGGAATTCCGCAGTTCCAAGACGTTGGAAACCGGTGCACCGAGCAGTTCTCGGCGGTGATCGCCGCCGAGTCGTCGATCGATTCGGCGCTCAAGAACTGCCAGAGCATCGCCTCGCGGGTCGGGCAGTGACCGTGCGGCCGCGACAGATCGCACCGGTGCCACTGGTTCTCGTGGTGACGGTTGCGGGGTTCCTCGGCGCCCGCGCCCTCGGCGAGCGAGATGCGCAACGCGACTCCGAGCACCGTGCCGACGTCGCAGCGGCGCAGATCCGCGGCCGCGTCGAGCAGGCGGCGTCGCTGACGGAGAGCCTCGGCCGTTTCATGCAGGACGCGAGTGGCACCGGCGTCACCAGCCCTCAGTTCGCTCGAAACGCATTGAGGTGGCTGAGCCCGGCCGACTTCCCGGCGGCCGCATGGGTCGAACGGGTGGCGGATTCACAGCGCGCTGCCTACGAACGGCGGCTGGGCGAGCCCATCGTGACGCCCGATGAGCGACAGGTCGTGCCCGGCGGATCGCGCCCCTCCTATCTCCCAGCCACGCTGGTCTCCGGCTTCGCGCCCCTGGCGGTGCCCGGGGTCGACCTGAGCCGCGAACCCGGAATGGCCGCGGCGCTCAGGCGTGCGACACGCCTCGACGGGGTAGCCGCGACGCGCCTAGCGGGCCCCAGAACCGGGGCGAAGGGGCTCTTCCTCGTCGCGCCTGCCCCCAATCTGACCGGGGGTGTCCTGGACGCCGGGTTTGTTGTCGTCTTCATACCTGATCAGGCGCTGCGTGCGGCAGCCACAGGCACAAAGAGCTTGCAGCTGACAATGGGCGGACGTGCCGGCGGCGGGTCAGCGGCCCGCAAGACGTTCACGGCGGCGGGACAGCGGTTCGCCGTCGCAGTGCCTCGTGAGTCCGTCGGCGGCGCAGCCGAGATCCTGCCCTGGATCATCCTCGCCGCGGGCCTCGTTCTCGCCGGCCTCGCCGCTGCGCTCGGGGTCATCGCGGGGCGGCGGGCCAGGGCACAAGACGAGCTGGACCGGATCTTCATGCTCTCCTCCGACATGATCGTCGTCAGTAACTTCAAGGGACACTTCACGCGCGTCAACCCGGCCGCCGAGCGGGTTCTGGGCTACACCCAAGCGGAGCTCGTGGAGCGGCCGTACCTCGACTTTGTCTATCCGGACGACCGTGAGCGGACGGCAGCGGAGGCGGCCGCGCTCGGTGAGGGCAAGGCTGCGCTGTCGTTCGAGAACCGCTACGTCCGTAAGGATGGCTCGCACAGGGTGCTCGAGTGGACGGCGACCCCCGTTGTCGAGGACGGCGTCATTTATGCGGTGGCGCGCGACGTCACGGAGCGCCGCGAGGCGAAAGCAGAGGTCGAGCGGCTCGCGGACGAGCAGGCGGCGCTGCGGCGGGTTGCGACGCTCGTTGCACGCGGGACCGAACCGGTGACGGTCTTCCGTGCGGTGTGCAACGAGGCACAAGCTCTCCTAGGCGCCGACGCGGCCGGGATTCTCAGGTTCCACCACGACCGGACGGTGACCGTGATGGCGAACTCCGGCGGATCAGGACAGCACGAAGTCGGCACCCGCGTCTCTTTCGACCCGGGTTTCGTGGTCGATTGGGTTCACGAGACACACCAAGCGGCGCGATTCGATACGGACGATCCGGCTGCCGCAGACATGCCTGAGGTCGTGCGGATGATCGGAGTCCGCTCGGCGGTCGGTAGTCCCATCATCGTGGAGGGTGAGCTATGGGGGATAATCACGTTGGCATCTGTCGATCGTTCGCTCCCGTTGGGAATGGAGCAACGACTGGCCGATTTCACGGGGCTCGTCGCGACCGCGATCGCGAACGCCGAGTCAGGCGAAGCTCTCGCACGGCTCGCCGAGGAGCAGGCCGCCCTGCGGCGCGTCGCTACGCTCGTCGCGGAGAACGTGCCTTCGGGCGAACTGTTCGCGGCCGTCGCACAAGAAGCCGGCACGCTCCTCGGCGCGGACTACGCCGGCATGATCCGCTACGAGGACGACGCGACAGTGATGTCCATGGCCACATGGGCGGCGACGGGGGAGCTGCCGCCGATTCCCGATCGTTTCCCGACGGAGCCGGGCGATCCGGCGACGATGGTTGCGGAGACGCGCGAGCCCACGCGGGTGGACGACTGGACGGTCGTCCCGGGCCCCCTCGCCGCCTTCCTGCGCGACGAGCTCGCAGTGCGCTCCTCGGTGGGCAGCCCGATCGTGGTGGAGGGTCGGTTATGGGGTGTGCTTGGCGTCTTCCACTCCGAGGGCCACGCGCCCCTCCCGCCGGACACCGAGTCGCGCATCGGCCAGTTCACCGAGCTCGTCGCCACGGCCATCGCCAACCGTGCGGCGCGGACAGAGGTTGCACGTCTTGCCGACGAGCAGGCGGCGCTGCGGCGAGTGGCAACGCTCGTCGCGCGCAACGCGCCCCGGGAGGAGATCTTCACCGGGATCGCGAGCGAGATCGGGCATCTGTTCGGCCTGGAGGAGACGCGGATGGTGCGCTACGACGACGACCGCACCGGGGTCGTGGTGGCCAGCTCGGGTCCGACTGGGGACTTCTTTCCCGTCGGTTCTCGGGTTCCGGTGGACGCCGACAGCGCATCCTCGCGCGTGTTGCGGACAGGCGAGCCGGTGCGGGTCGACGACTACGGAACCGCGACCGGCGCGATCGCGGAGACCGTCCGCTCGATGGGTATTCGCGGCGCCGTGGCAGCGCCGATCTCGGTGGAAGGCCGGCTGTGGGGCGCAATCTCGGCAGGGACGACGCGGAGCGAGCCGCTGCCGCCGGCGACGGAATCGCGGCTCGGCCAGTTCACCAAGCTGATGGCCACCGCGGTCGCCAACGCCGAAGGCAAATCCGAGCTCGCCGCATCACGCAGGCGAATCGTTGCAGCGTCGGACGAGGCGCGCCGACGCTTCGAACGCGACCTTCATGACGGCGTTCAGCAGCGCCTCGTCACGCTTGCGCTGGAGCTGGGCGCCGCCGAGGCGATGGCGTCGGGAGAGAACGGGGAGCTCGGGGAACAGCTGGCGAAGGTCGGAGACGGGCTCGCGGGTGCGCTCGACGACCTGCGCGAGCTGTCGCGGGGCATCCATCCGGCGATCCTCTCGGAGGGCGGCCTCGTCCCGGCGCTGAAGGTGCTCTCGCGGCGCTCGGCGGTCCCGGTGGGGCTCGACCTGGCCGTCGACGAGCGGCTGCCCGACCAGATCGAAGTGGCCGCGTACTACGTCGTCTCGGAGACGCTCACGAACGTCGCAAAGCACGCCTCCGCATCTGAGGTGGATGTTCGTGCCCAGGTGACGGACGGCGTGCTCGAGCTGAGGATCGAGGACGACGGCGTCGGCGGCGCCGAGCCGGCGGAGGGGTCCGGCTTGACCGGGCTCGTGGACCGTGTGGAGGCGGTCGGCGGGTCGATCGCCATCACCAGCCCGCGGGGCCGAGGCACTTCGCTGCGCGTGCAGCTTCCACTCAGTCCGTGATGCGGCACCGCACGAAGCGTGCGGTGCCGCTGGCGCAACCACTCTGAGGCCGGGGGGATCGGCGTCGGATCAACCCGCCGGGTTGGGAACTGTCCCGTCCTTGGGCGCCATCGCCGCCGAGACCAGCAAGAGGATGCCGTACGCAGCGAGGTACGCGCCGAAGACGACGGCCAGCGTCACGACGCCGATGCCCGGCCAGATGATGAGCAGCGCACCGGCGATGATCGACAGCGCGCCGGCGACCCGGAGCAGTCCGGAGCTCCTGGCGGCCTTGGCCAGTGGCCCTCCCGAGGCCGACAGCTCGAGGGCACCGACGACGATCGCGTAGACGCCGATGATGACCGTGAGGACCCCGGCGGTCGGACCCGGATATGCGATCGCGACGACAGCCGCGGTCACGTCGACCACCGTCCTGAGGACATTCAGGATTCGGTCGCCGGCGGACCGTTCTGAGCTGAACAGCCGGGTGAGGGCGACAGCGGCGTCCACGAAGCAGAAGATCGCGAACAGCGCCACCGCGGCCCCGATGCTGACTCCCGGCCAGATGACGAAGACCAAGCCGAGGACGAAGGCGAGGACGCCGCGAAGCGCGGCGTCTTTACGTGCGAGAGATGAGGTGAAAGTAGACATGCGCCGGAGTCTCCGTTCGCGATGCGGCAAGTCCAATACGCGAGAGGTATGGCGCGGGTGCCTGATGCTTCTAGGTAACCGGCGGCCGCGACCGCAGTCTTCCGCAACACCCCCAAGCAAGGAGGACCACATGTCGTCATTGTCGGATAGCTTCAGGAAGCTCGCGGACCAAATCGATGTGGCCGAGGCCAACGTCAAGACCGCGTCCTCACAGGGCAAGGCCGACCTGCAGGCCAAGGTCGACGAGGCGCGCAAGAGCGCCGACGAGCAGTCCGCCCAGCTTCGCTCGAGGGCCGAGGAGGCCTCGAACCGGGCGAGCAGCGGCTGGCAAGAGGTCCAGGACGACTGGAAGTCGCACGTCCAGCGCATCCGCCAGCGGGTCGACGAGAAGAAGGCCGAGTTCGACCGCGACGAGGCCGAATACGAGGCTGAGAACGCCGAGAGCGACGCCCTCGACGCGATCGACTTCGCGGCGGCCGCAGTCGAGGAGGCCGAGTACGCGGTACTCGATGCCACGCTCGCCCGCGCGGACGCCGACACCCTCGCTACGACGGCTTAGCGCGACCGCCGACACAACCCTGGAACTGGGTTAGTCGAAATGTCGCCCGTATCAACAAACGACACCGCGGCCGGGCCTCGCCCGGCCGCGGGTCGACTCCGCCGCTGGATCCTCCCGATGAAGTTTCCCGAGCCCATCAATCCGGCGCTCGTGAAGCACGCCGAGGAACGCGCCGACGACGCGCAGAACCAAATCTCGGACAAGATCACCGCGTTCTCCGGCTCGATGGCGTTCGTGTACATCCACGTCATCTGGTTCGGCTGCTGGATCGGCTTCGGCGTCGAGAAGTACCCCTTCGGCCTGCTGACGATGATCGTCTCGCTCGAGGCGATCTTCCTCTCGACCTTCGTGATGATCAGCCAGAACCGCGCCGACGCAAAACGGCAGGTCATCGCAGACCAGCAGTGGAAGACGGTGCAGGAGGAGGACCACCAGAACAAGGAGCTGCTGGAGCTCTCAAAGCACATCCTCCACCTGACCAAGGAGGTTCGCACCCTGACGGACCCCCAGACTTCGGATAGCCCGTCGGGGAGGCCCGCCCCGGCTCGCAAGTGACGGCTCCTGGAGTTATGGAGTACGCCCTTCGCGATGCAGCTCAACGTCGTGGGCCTCGGCACTCGGCCGCGAGCCTGCGGGCAAGCCGCAGTCATGGGAGCCGGCGCAGCCTGATCGTCGCCTTCGCCGCGAATCTACTCGTTGCAGCGGCCAAGCTCGCCGCCGGACTGATCACCGGCTCTGCCGCGCTTCTCGCCGAAGCCGCTCACTCGGTTGCGGACTCCACCAATGAGGTGTTTTTGGGCATCTCCTTCCGCCGGGCAAGGCGACCGGCGGATGCCGAGCACCCCTTCGGCTACGGCGGTGTCCGCTTCGTGTGGGCCTTCCTGGCCGCGATTGTCTCGTTCCTGATCGGAGGTTGCCTATCCGTCGGACTGGCGATCAACGACCTGATCAATGGCAACGTCGTGAACGACTTTCCGGTGGCCTGGGCGGTCATCGGCGTCGCCGCGCTCGCCGACGGCAGCGCTCTCGCCCAGACCGTGCGGCAGGCGCGACGAGAGGCCGCGCTGTGGCGCGTCCCGACGATCCGCTACCTGCGGCACACGAGCGATCCCACCCTCCGTGCGCTGGCGGTGGAGGACATTGCGGCCCTGATCGGACTTGGGCTCGCCGCCGCAGGCCTGCTGGTGCATCAGCTGGGCGGTCCCGTTGCCAGCGATGCGATCGCGTCGGTCCTGATCGGAGTTCTCCTCGGTATCACCGCCACAGGCCTGGCGAGGCCTCTCGCCGATCTCCTGATCGGTCAGTCGGTCATGCCCGAGCAGCTCGAGCTCGCCAGGCGGACGCTCGAGGGATCTCCGGCGGTGGACGAGGTTCGCCAGCTCTACGCCGTCCACGTCGCGCCGCAGGAGGCGATCCTCGCGGCGAAGGTGCACCCCGACTCGCACCTGAGCGGGCGCCAGCTCGCGAGCGCGATGGACGAGCTCGACTCGCGGCTGCGGGCGGAGCTGCCGGAGGTCGGCGAGGTCTTCATCGACATCACCGATCATCAGTCATGACCACCGCAATTCAGAGCCAGAGCGCGGCTTGCGCAAGGAGGTAAGCGTGACCGAGCACACGCCATACATCGACTTCGAAAACCTGCCCGCGCCGAGCGAGGGCTTCCTCGTGACGCAGTTCATCACCGTGCGAAGCGTTGCTCGGTCCCGTGCCTTCTACTCCGAGGTTCTCGGCGGCCAGGTTGTGCTGGAGGAGAACCCGTGCATGGTCAAGCTCTCCAACTCGTGGGTGATCATGAACCCGGGCGGTGGCCCCACCCCCGACAAGCCGGACATCTCGGTCGTCGACTACGAGTTTGACCACACGCTCTCCAGCTTCATGAACCTGCGCGTAGCCGACATCCAGGCGTGCTACGAGGAGTGGAGCTCAAAGGGGGCCGAGTTCGTGACGCCGCCGATCGATCGCGGGGCTGAGATCCGCTGCTACATGCGAGATCCCGACGGCTACATGATCGAGGTCGGCCAGTCCACCGGACTGGTCAAAGGGAAGCTCGCCAAGAAGCGGCCCGAGGATCTGCCGGGTTAGGCGGCGCGCTGGTGGCCCGTGTCGAGCGCTCGCAGCCGGCGCAGGGCCTCGTTCTCGAGCTGGCGGCTGCGTTCGTCGCCGATCCCCAGCGCGGCTGCGATCTGCGCGTGCGTCTGCGCCTCGCCACCCGCCATGCCGTACCGGCGGACCAGGACCTCGCGTTGGCGGCGGGGTAGGACCTTGAGCAGCGCCCAAGCTCGCCGGCGCGTCTCGAGGTCGTCGAGGTGGCGCCAGGGGTCGACGGGGTCGGGGTCGGCGACCAGCTCGGCGCGCGGCGCGCCGTTCTCGCCGACCGGCTCGTCCAGCGACGCCGTCACCCGTGCCGCGGTCCGCAGTGACCGCACGCGCTCGGCGCTGAGGCCGGTGCGCTCGGCGACGGCCTCGTCGCTGGCGGAACCGCTGGTGGGCCCGCGAAGCTCGGTCTCGGCCCGCCTCACGGCGCCAAGGCTTCGCTCCGCCTTGTCCGGCATCCGGATGACCCGGGCCTGGCCGAGCGCGTCGATCAGCGCCCGGCGGATCCACCAGGCGGCGTAAGTGGAGAACTTGACCCCGCGGTCCGGGTCGAACCGGTCGACGGCCTGGATCAGGCCGACGGTCCCTTCCTGAACGAGGTCGTCGTTCGCCACCCCGCGCCCGCGGTAGGCCGCCGCCATCGCGTGCACCAGGCCCAGGTTCGACTCGATCATGGCCGCCCGGGTCTGCTCGACACGCATCGTGACGCCCGTCATGCGACCGCCCGGAGCGCCGGACGGGCCGGCTCCCCAACCGTCTTCGCGGCTTTGATGAACTCATCCAGGGCGGGTGTCGGCTCGTCCCGCCAGAACAGCGCGAAGTCCACCCTCCGCTCGGGCTGCAGCGGCCGGGCGACCATGCGTTCGCCGGCGACGCACGAAGACGTGGTCAGCGCCAGCGCCTCGCCCGACGCCACGCCTGCGAAAAGCGCCGGACCCGACCCGCCGCGCCGCAGCTCGGGCGTGGCGCCGACCCCCGTCAGCGTCTCGGCGACGGCGCGGTCGTACGCCACACCGTCTCGGTGACCCGTGACCACGAACGTCGCGCCTCGGAGCTCGTCCACCGCGACCGGTCCGGAGCCTCCGGCAAGCCGATGCCCCGGCCCCGCGAGCACCAGCCACGGGTCGCCTCCCACGGCCGTCCGAGACAACTCCGTCGAGCCGAACCCGGACGGCGCGACGACCGCATCCAAGCGTCCGTCCTGCAGGTCGCGCAGCAGCGTGCCGGCATACGACTCAACGACCGTCAGCTCGATGTCGGTCCTGTCGCGCCCGAACCGCTCGAGGAGCTCAGGCAAGAGCCGCCAACCCACCCCGGTGGCGGCGCCGAGCTTGATGCTGCCCACCAGTCCGGCCCGCAGGTCGTCCCCGGTCGAGCGGGCGAGTTCCGCAGCCGCCGCCGCTCTCCGCGCGCGCTCGAGGAAGAGCTCACCGCCCTCGGTGAGATCCACCCCGCGCGCGTGGCGCTCGAACAACTTGACGCCGAGCTCGTCCTCGAGCCGCCGGATCTGGGTCGAAAGGCCGGGCTGAGCGACCCATAGTCGCTCGGCGGCACCTGAGAGGCTGCCCGCCTCGGCGACCGCAATGAAGTAGTTGAGATGGCGAAGCTCCACGGCCGTCACGCGGCCGCGCCGCGCCGGGTGAACTCGAGCTCGGAGGCGGCGGTGGCCTCCGCGTCGAGGGCGGTCAGATACGCCGCGAACGCGCCAGAGCGGTCATCCCGACCCGCCCCGAGGTACTCGGCCCAACGCGCCCGGACCAGCCCCTCCGCGGCGCGCCACGCCTGCATCGGGTCGACGTCCGGTTGGAAGGTCCGTCGCATGCTCACAATGCGAGCGAGATCTCGGGTCGGCGTGCGGGAGCCTCGGGCCGCCTCCTCGCGCGTGTCAGCGCACGAAGGAAGCCGGCCGTGGCGAGGTTGTCCGTGTCGGGGCGCGTGAGCACGGCGCTCTCGAAGGCGGGTGCGCCGGCTTCGAGCGGGACAAAGCGGACACCGGGTGCGGCATGGCGCTCGGCCGCTGACTCCGGGAGCAGCGCGATTCCCCCGCCCGACGCGACGGCGAGCAGGACGTGCTCCAGTCGCGGCTCCGCCACCTCGGCGAACGTGGGAGACAGCCCGGCGTTGTGGCAGACCGACACCACCGCGCTGTGGAACGCGGGATTCGTGTCGGGCGGTAGCACGACGACACGCTCGGGCGCCAGGCGATCGAGGGAGATCTCGGACTCGACGGCCCGCGGATGCGTGACGGGCAGTGCGACCATGAGCCGCTGGCTCGCGACCGGCAGCGCCCGGAGCCCGCCGATCGGCGCGGGCATACCAACCACGACCGCGTCGAGTCGCTCCGCCCGGAGCTCCCCGATCAGGCGGAGCGCCGGGCCGGTCTCGAGGGATATCTCCACGCGGGGGGCGCCGGCCGCGAACACCTGCATGGGGCGCGCCACGCTGCCAGGCAGGAAGTCCGAGGGATAGCCGATCCGCAGCCGGGTGGTCGCGTGCTCGTGGGCGTTGCGTGCCGCCATCTGCGCGATGTCGGCCTGGCTGAGCACCCGGCGCGCCTCGTCGAGCATGGCGGTGCCGGAGGGGGTCAGCGAGACGCTCCGCTGAGTGCGGTCGAACAGCTTCACGCCGAGCTCCTCCTCGAGCTTGCGCACCTGCTCGCTCACCGCGGGCTGGGCGACGTGGAGCCGTTCGGCCGCGCGGCGGAAATGGAGCTCCTCCGCGACGGCTACGAAGTACCTCAGGTGTCGAAGCTCCATTACGGGTTCCCCTTTGTCGATCAGGCGGCTCGGCGGGTGGGCGGTTGGTATTGGCGGACGGGGAGGCGATGCACGGTCGCGCCGCCCGAGTCGTTTGCGGCATGCGGCTCGAAGCGGGGCTCGTACGGCTGCGTCCCCACCACCCGCTCGACCCGGCACGCGGGGCAGAAGGTCAGGAAGGTGAGCTGCTTCTCGACCGGGTGGTAGCGCGACGTCTGCTCGTGCAGGTGGTCGCACTGCATGGGCCGCAGCGGCACGACCTTGGCGCTCCGGCGCCATTCCTGGATGGTGATCTCGGGCGGGATGGTCGACTCCATCGGGACGACCGACAGGCGCTCGAGCTGACCCGAGATCGAGTTCATGGCACACGCAGCTCGGCGAGCAGCCGCACGGCGCGAAGGAGCTCGCCGGGGCGGGCGTTCTTGGCAATGACGCTGCTGGCGCGGGCCCGGAGGGCGACGAGGAGACGCTCGTCGTCCTCGGACTCGGTCAAGAGCATCACGGCCACACCCGAACCGCTCAGAGTGCGGCAGGTTCCTTCGAAGCCAGGAAGATTCGCGTCCAGCAACACGACGTCTGCGCCGGTGCCGCGAGCGAGGGCCACTGCCTCATCGCCGTTGCCGGCCTCGCCCGTGACGGCGATGCTGCCGGCTTCGAGAAGCACGTGGAAGCCCGCCCGCACGAGAGCCTGCCCGTCGGCGATCACAACTCGAACGGTCGGGGAGGATGCGCGGTGCCTCGTCAGGCGGTTGTGCCTGAAATCGTCGAGGACGACGACTTCGGCTTCGCCGGTCTCCTCGATCTGCTGGTGGGGGTGCAGCGAGAGCATGTCGGTGATGATCCGGGTCGAGCCCTCCCTTGTCTGCACGACCAGCGGCCATCTTTGCCCCCGGACAGCACGAATCCGAGGGTTCCTGCTAGCTGCAATGTGCTCTCGCCACCGGCGTGGCATGCTGGCGGAGTGCCCCTGCGCTGCCTGATCGTCGATGACGACGCCCCGTTTCTCGAGGCGTCGCGCGCGATCCTCGAGGGTCCGGAGGTCACCGTGGTCGGCGTCGCCTCGACGGCCGCCGAAGGCCTGCAGTGCGCCGAGCGGCTCACACCCGATGTCATCCTCGCGGACATCGACCTCGGGGGGGACAGCGGCTTCGAGCTCGCCAGGAAGCTGGTCGATGGACCGGGGGCCGATTCGGACGTGATCCTGATCTCCACCCACGCCGAAGAGGACTTCACCGACCTGATCGCGGAAAGCCCCGCCATAGGTTTCGTACCGAAGCCGGAGCTCTCGGCGAGCGCGATCCAGGACCTCGTGCGCCGGCGCGATGGCCGACCCTAGCGAGCCTCCAAGTACGCAACCACGGCAAGGACCCGGCGGTGATCGTCCTCGGTCGCGGGGAGAGGGAGCTTGGAAAGGATGCTGTGCACGTGCTTCTCGACGGTTCCCTCGGTTACCCAGAGCAGCCTTGCGATGCCGGCGTTCGACCGTCCTTCCGCCATCAGGGCGAGTACGTCGCGCTCGCGGGGGGTTAGCTCGGCCAGCGGATCGTCCTTGCGCCGGGCGCCCACGAGCTCCTGCACCAGGGCCGGGTCCACGACGGAGCCGCCCTTCGCGACTCGCTCGAGGGTGTCGATGAAGTCCTCTACGTCCGTGACCCGGCTCTTGAGGAGATAGCCCGTCCGATCGCCGCCCTCGAGCACCTCCATCGCGTGCTCGACCTCGACGTGTGCCGATAGGAGGACGATGCCGGTCTCCGGGAACTCCGCGCGGATCTCGCGGGCGGCGTCGAGGCCCTCTGTCGAGTGGTCCGGCGGCATGCGGATGTCGACAAGCGCCAGCTCGGGCTTCTGCTCGCGGACCAGGCGGATCAGCTGCGCGCCGTCATCCGCCTGCCCGACGACTTCGAAGCCGGAGCGCTGCAGCAGGCTCGCCAGGCCCTCACGGAGGAGGACGTCGTCATCCGCCAGAACTACGCGACGCCGCTTCTCCGCCTTGTTCATCCAGGGCGATTATCGACCATTCAACGCGCTCAGGTCCCACAACCAGGTCAGGCCGCTCGAAGGTAGGGAACCCGGGGTCGCGGGAGAGCCGCGGGCGACTGGCGACTGCCGGGGTCCTCGAACCGGTAGCCGGAACCGTTGAACGTGCGAATCAGGCCTAGAGGTCTAGCAGGATCGACCTTGCGACGCAGGTTCGCGATGTGCGTACGAAACGTCCGCCTGTCGGACAGGTGGACCCCTCCCCACACCGGTCGCAGCAGCTCGTTGTGCGTAATCAGGCGTCCTCGTTCCAGGATCAGGACGCGCAACAGCTGGTACTCGATCGGCGTGAGATGCACCTCCCTGCCCTCACGGAGCACGTCTCGCAACACCAGCTCGACGATGGCCGCGTCCGGCGGACGCACGGCGACGCGATCAAGGGCCTCTCGGCGGTGTATGTCGGGTCGACGCCGAAGCCGGCGCCGCGGAGGACGAACCGCAGCGCGCGAACGCTCTGGAGGTCGCTGTCGCAGACGACAACCCGGCGCGCCTCAGGCGCCATGATCGGCTCGCTTGCGCCCGCCGTCATGCTGCGTGGGTGCGGGCCGCTGCGGAAGGGAGGGCCGGAGCCGCGCCTGCCCCGTCGCACCCGGATCAAGCAAAACGTTGCCGCATACCGGGCAGTCCGGCGAGAGGATGTACGGCGGCGGCGCGTAGGTCTTCAGTCCGCAACCGGTGCACGCCACATAAGGCATGGCAGCAAGCTACGGCCGGCGGGCACACCGCTCAAAGCCGGCGCAGGATCACGCGATAACGCTGCGCGATCGTGGCCGCGGGGACGGTGCATGCTCGACGGGATGGCGAGCCGACTCCGATCACGAACGCCGATAGGTCGATCCGTCCACCCGATTGAGGCCCGCTCGCGCGCGGGGGAAGCTGTGCTCGTGGAACGGTCCGCAGAGAACCGCCCGATCCTCTTTGCCTACGTCACCGGCGCCGTGCCGCTGCTCGCGGTGGTAGACACGCTGGGCCGGCGCTCGCGCCAGTCGGCCGGGAGGGTGTGACACATGCCAGGGCTCCCGCACGCTCACCAACTCGGCCGTCAGACCCGCTCGGCGAAGGCGCCGATCGATCAGAGCTTCTTGTTGCAACGAGTGCAGCCCGCGTTGAGCGGCTTGATGGACGGTTCGCTCTCCACGCTCGCACCGATCTTCGCGGTCGTGCTCGCGACGCACAGCCCGATCACCGCCTTCTTCACCGGTCTCGCCAC
>Ga0126306_10001039_pt1 | contig 14403 bp, 16 predicted proteins | sample Plot27_FD_92592 | JGI IMG/M metagenome (GOLD analysis project Ga0126306, IMG submission 92592) | Serpentine soil microbial communities from UC McLaughlin Reserve, CA, USA - Plot27 | ecosystem: Environmental > Terrestrial > Soil > Grasslands | place: USA: UC McLaughlin Reserve, Lake County...
CACGTGGCATCGGGCGCGTCGCCAGGCACCAACTCGAACGGCTCGCCCCGCCGCTGCACCCCCACGTGCACCCCGGCGTACGCCCCGCACACCCGTCCGGGCAGCTCCACCCCCTCGATCCGCACTCGCACCCCGCCATCTTGCCGCCGGCCCCCGTCGCCCGCTCGGAGCGCACGGTACGGTCGCCGGGTGCACGACGACTTCGTGTTGCTGGCGGGGTCGGCGAACCCCCGGTTGAGCCGGGCGATCGCCGCGTACCTCGATCATCCGCTGTGTGACGGCGAGACCCTGCGGTTCTCCGAGGGGAACCTGTTCGTGCGCGTGCCGGTGAACGTGCGCCAGCGGGACGTGTTCCTCGTCCAGGGCACCGCGTTCCCGGCCAACGACAACCTCGTCGAGCTGCTGTTCTGGATCGACGCCCTCAAGCGGGCCAGCGCCGCCTCGGTGACGGTCGTGATGCCGTACTTCAGCTACGCCAAGGGCGACAAGAAGGACGAGCCCCGCGTGTCGATCCGGGCGCGGGTGTGCGCCGACGCCATCGAGGTGGCGGGCGCGGACCGGGTCATCACGATGGACCTCCACGCCCCGCAGGTACAGGGCTTCTTCCGGGTGCCGGTCGACGACCTCTACGCCGTGCCGGTGCTGTGCGAGACCATCCAGGCCAAGGCCCTGCCCGACCTGGTCGTCGTGTCGCCGGACGCCGGCTTCGCCAAGAAGGCCAAGCTCTACGCCCGCCGCCTCGGCGCCCCGCTGGCGATCGCCGACAAGGAGCGGGCCGACCACTCGGAGACCGCCGAGGTCGTCGACCTGATCGGCGAGGTCGACGGGCGGACAGCGTTGCTGGTCGACGACTTCACGATCTCGGCGGGCACGCTGGTCGACGCCGCCCGGGTGCTGAAGGAGAAGGGCGCCGCCCAGGTGTATGCCGCCGTCAGCCACGGCCTGCTCACCGCCCGGGCCATCGAGCGCCTCGACGCCAGCCCGATCGAGCGGTTGTTCATGACGGACTCGGTCGAGACCCAGCCGGTCGCCCTGTCCGACCGCATCGAGGTCGTCTCGATCGCCGGCCTCATGGGCGAGGCCATCCGCCGCATCGCCCGCCGGGAATCGATCAGCATCCTGTTCCAGTAGGACGACGCGTGTGGAGGCCCGCCTCGTCGGGCCGCTACAGGCCCTCGTAGTAGGCCTTCTGGGCGGGGTAGTAGTCGTCGAAGGACGGGGTCGGGGCGCCGTCCTGGCGGGACGCGACGAGCATGTCGAGGTAGTACTCCCAGCCGGGGCCGACCTCGCCCGGGGCGGCGTCCGGGCCGAGGTGCTGGGTGAGGGTGAGCGTGGTGACGCCCGCCTCCTCGACCAGGTGGGCCTCGAGGTGCCACGAGCCGTACTCGTCCTCGCTGCGGACGGCCAGGTGGCGCGGCTCCTCGCAGGCCTCGATCAGCATGTCGGACTGCGGGGCGCCGTCCTCGAACCCCATGGTCAGGCGAATCGTGGCGCCCGGCTTGGCCTCACCCTCCCAGCTGGCGAACCAGCGGGCGGTGCGGTCGGACTCGGTGATGCTGGCCCACACGTCGTCGATGCCCGCCGCGAACGTGCGGGTGAGGACCAGGTCGCGCCCGGCCTGCGTGCGGACCAGGCGGCCGGTGGGGACGGGGCTGGTGGTCATGCGGGCTGCTCCTCGGCAGGGGGGCCGGCGCGCTCGGCGCGCCGGTCGCGACGGGTGCGGTGGACCTCGGTGGACAACGCGTCGAGCGCGCCGGGTAGGGCGGCGGCGGCCCGCAGGCGGGCGACCCACGCCTCGACCGGCGCCAGCGGGGCGACGTCGAGCCGGTAGACCCGCTCGCGCCCAACTGCCTCGTCGTGGACCAGCCCGTGCTCGCGCAGGACCCGCAGGTGGCGGCTGACGGCCGGCCGGCTGACGGCGAACGCGTCGGCGATCGCCCCGGCGGTCATCGGTGCGGCCGCCAGCATGACGAGGATCTCCCGTCGCACGGGGTCGGCGATCGCCCGGACGGCCTCCACAGGCGAAGCGTAACTACCTTGTTACGCATCTGGCAAGCGGCTGGCGAGGCGTTACTGAGCGTGAGGGGGCGGAGCGCCACCGAGCGCGCTCGCCTTCGCATCGAGGCCCGTCGCCTGCGTACGCTCCGTGCCAATGCGTGACCTGCAGGCCCTCGTCCGACGGGCGCCGGGGCCCTTGCGGTCGCTCGCCGGCGGCGTCTCGACCTGGACGCACGTCGAGCGTCTGGACGCCGTCCGTGAGCGTCTGGCCGATCGCTACGGCTATGACGTCACCACCTTGCGCGGGACGACCACCGTGGGTGACGAGGAGACGGAGTCCATCTCGTCGGCCTACGTCGTCGTCGCCCCGCCGGACCGCTGGCGGATCGTCGAGCGCGGCCACGTCGAGGCGTGCGACGGCGACCGGATCTGGTCCGGCACGGCGACCCTGGTCACCGAGTCGCCCGCCGACCAGGCCTCGATTCGCGAGGCCGGCGTAATCGGCATCTGCCTCTACCCGGGGCCGCTCGTGAGCGGGCTGCTGTTCGACACGCCCGAGGCCGGCGAGATCCAGGGACGGGACTGCTGGGTCGCCGGCGGGACGGTCCGCCTGACGGGTGAGGCCGAGCTGTCGGCGGCGCTGGCCGTGTCGGGCGGGCGCCACGTGCGCGAGTTCGTCGGCGTCGAGCACCGCTTCTGGTTCGACACCGAGACCGGGATCGTGCTGCGCCACGAGGGCTTCATCGACGGCGAGCGGTGCTCGTGCATCGAGCTGGTCGACGTGGTGGTCGACCGGCCGGTGTCGCCGTCGGAGTTCGGCGCCCCGCCGGGCGCGGTCCGCCGCTCCACCCACGAGCTGCTCCGGGACCACCTGGCCGACCTCGGCGTCGACCCGGACCTGGTCGACCTCGACGATCCGGACCAGGTCCGCCGGGCGCTGCGCGGCGCGCTGTAGCGAACCGGCCAGGCCGCTGGGGTGGCTGGCCAGGCCGCCGGGCCCCGCCCGGATCAGCCCGCCGGGCGGGCGGCGAAGCGCGCCTTCGCGGCGCCCAGCGCCCGGCCGACCGGAGCGACGACCCGGCCGGCGCGGTCGTGGAGGAGGGCGGCCCGGGCCGCGTTCGACCCGCAGGCCCCGTGCACACCGCCGCCGGGATGGGCCGACGACGACGACAGGTAGAGGCCCTTCACCGGCGTCTCGGGCCGGCCGAGCCCGGTCGTCGGGCGGAACACCAGCTGCTGGTGCAGCTGGTAGGTGCCGCCGCCGATGTCGCCCTCGACCAGGTTGGGGTCGGCCGCCTCCATGCCCTTGGGGCCGTAGACGTGGCGGGCGATGATGCGGTCCGAGAAACCGGGGGCGAACGCCTCGATGCGGGCCTCCATCCGCCGGGCCACCTCCGCCACGTCGTCGTCCCGCAGGGGGCGGCCGGTGTGGCTGCCCGAGGGCTCGTCCCGCACGGAGATCGGCACGTGCGTGTACGCCCAGGCCGACTCGGTGCCGGCGGGGGAGCGGGTCGCGTCGGCCGTCGTCATCTGGCCGAGGACCAGGAACGGGTCGGTGGGCAGGCGCCCGGCGGCCAGCTCGGCGACGCCCATGGTCAGCTCGTCCATGGAGGCGGCCAGGTGGACGGTGCCGGCCAGGTTGGCGGCGGGGTCGCGCCAGGGGATCGGCGTCCGCAGCGCCCAGTCCACCTTCACCGTCGCCCAGCCCCGCTGGTAGTGGTCGAGGCGGGAGAGGACGGCGGGGTCGAGGTGGTCCGGCCCGACCAGGTGCCGCAGCAGGACCTCGGCGTCGACGTCGGCGAGGACGGCCCTGCGGGCGCCGATCGGCGTGCCCTCGACCTCGACGCCGACGGCCCGCCGGCCCTCGACCCGGACCCGGCGGACGGGGGCGCGGCAGCGCAGCGTCCCGCCCTCGGCCTCGAACCGGCGGACCAGCGCCCACGTCAGCTCGCCCGCCCCGCCGACCGGCACGGGGTAGCCGATGTCCTGGCCGATCATGGCGAGCAGCCAGCCGAACATGCCGCTCGGAGCCGCCTCCGGGGACAGGTCGGCGTGCAGGGCGTTGCCGGCGAGTAGCAGGCCGCCGCCGGCGCCGCCGAAGTGCTCGTCGGCCATCCGCCGTACGGGCAGCAGGGCGAAGCGGGTGAAGTCGAGCAGCTGGTTCCCGCCGATGGCGGTGGCCAGCTTCAGCGCGCCCCGGACCGGCGGGAACGGGGCCAGCAGCGCCTCCACCAGCGGCGTGCCCACCCGGCGCCACACGTCGTACAGCTCGAGCCAGGCCTCGCCGTCGCCCGCGTGGAAGACGTCGACCGAGGCGGCGGTGTCCTCGGGCGTGCGGTGCAGCACGGCCGTGGGCCCCTCGGTGCTCGGGTGGGCGACGACGGCGGGGGCGTGGGCCCACTCCAGGCCGTGGCGGTCGAGGCCGAGGCCGGCGATGACCGACGACGCCGCGGCCAGGGGGTAGAAGGCGCTGAACAGGTCGTTGCGGAACCCGGGGGCGGTCACCTCGGCGGTGCGGACGGCACCGCCCGGCTCGTCCTCGGCCTCCAGCACGAGGACGCTCCAGCCGGCGTCGACGAGCACGTTGGCGGCGACCAGGCCGTTCGGCCCGGCGCCGATGACGACGGCGTCGTAGGACTCCATCAGCCCGCGGCCGACGAGCCCACAGCGGGCGAGTCGGGCAGGGAGCGGGTCTCGTGCCGCATGCGGGCCAGGTGCTCGAGGCGCTTGAGCGCCAGCTCGTTGCGCTTCGCCGTGGCGAACTCGACCGGCGGCGACCACGCGAGGGTGATCGGGCCGGAGCGGGGGCCCTCCTCCATGGTGACCATCGTGCCGTCGCCGTCGGCGGCCAGGCGGAAGGTCACGGTGAACGTGCCGACCGGGCCGGTCCCGGCGGCCAGCTCGAGGGTGTCGGGGAGCTCGTCGCGCACCACGGTCGTCTTGTCCCGCACGTGGATGGCCCCGAAGCCGACCGAGTGGTGGAAGGAGGTGCCCGGCTCGGGCCAGCGGGCGTCGAACCAGCGCACCCGCTTGCTGCCCACCACGATGCCGTCGTAGCTGCGGGGGTCGGCGAGGACCGCCGCCACGACGTCGACGGGGACGTCGATGCGGCGCGAGACCGTGGACATCCGGGCCATCAGAGGGCCTCCAGCTTCCGGCCCACGCGGTCGCGCAGGCTCGTGGGGATGAACCGGTTGACCAGGGGGAGGGCGTTGTGGGCGGCGCCGACCCGGTAGCGGAACCGGGGCTTGCCGGCGTGCAGGGCGGTCCCGACGACGCGGGCGACCTCGGCGTCGCCGGTGCCGCGCCCGTCGATGTCCTCGACCACGTCGAGCACCTCGTCGTACGGCTGCGTCTCGGGGGCGACCGCGCGGCGGCGACGCAGGTCCTCCGCCGTCTTCCCCCAGATCGGCGTGTCGATGATGCCCGGCTCGATGAGCACGACCTCGATGCCGAAGTGGGCGACCTCCTGGCGGAGGACGTCGCTCACCGAGCTCAGCGCCGCCTTGGCCGCCTGGTACCAGCCGAGCATCGGCACGGTGGTGTCGGAGGCGATGGACGAGATGTTCACGATCCGCCCGCCGCCTGCCCGGCGCATGCCGGGGAGCGCGAGCTGGGCCAGCCGGATCGGGGCGTGGACCATCACGTCGAACTGGTGGCGGGCCTCGTCCGGCGGCGTGTCGATCACCAGGCCGGCGTTGACCACGGCGGCGTTGTTCACCAGCGCCCACGGGCGGTGCGCCTGCAGCAGCCGGCGGCCCTGCTCCTCGTCCGTGACGTCGAGGACCTCCGCCTCGACCTCGCCGGACGGCAGGTGGGCGTCGGCGACGGCCTTGCGGACGGCGTCGAGCTCCTCCTCCGTGCGGGTGGTTGCGACGACGCGGAACCCGAGGCGGGCCGCTTCGAGGGCGGACGCCAGGCCGATGCCGGACCCGGCGCCCGTGATCAGGACGACTCGCTCCATGGGGTCCCGCCTACCCGCCACGGCGACCGGGAACCGCCCAGCCGCCTGTCGGCGTCCGTCCACGCCCTTCGCTGTCGAGCGGCGCCCGCAACTGCCTGGCCGGCGGCGAGCGCAGCGAGCCCAGCCGGACACCGCCCGGGCGGCCGTAGGCCTTGCCCGGGCGGAACAGCTGGACGCCGGCCGCAGGCCGTCGATGCCCTTCGCTGTCGAGCGGCGCAGCCGCTCGACGCTAGAGGAGCAGCTCGCCGTCCGGCGTGAGCTTGACGGCCCGGCCGACCTGCTCGGCGCCCGAGCGCAGCTCGGCGACCGTGTCGGCGTCGGTCGACACGCCCCAGGCGCGGCGGCCGTCGTCCAGCAGGCAGGCGGCGACCACCTTCTCGGGGCTCCCGTCGCGGGCGTGGGTGACGGCCCACGACTCGACCACGGCGGCGCCGTCCGGCTCGGTGCACACGGCGCGGGTCGGCTGGGCGTCGACCTCGTCCTGCACGTCGGCCCACCGGAACCCGCCGCGGCCGGCGGCCGGCGGCTCGGTCGAGTACAGGCCGAGGGCATGCTTGGTGACGTAGCCGCCGTTCGCGGTGACCAGGCCGATCGAGCCCGGGTCCTCGCGGAGCACGCCCGCCATGGCGGCGATCGAATGGCCCACGTAGTCGTTCCACGGGCCGCCGGCGAACGAGAGCCCGCCCGTGACGGTGAGCGGGCGGTCGAGCGAGAGGCCCAACTCGTCGGCCGCGATCTCCACGACCGACGGGAAGCACGAGTACAGGTCGACGTGCGCCACGTCGTCGATGCCCAGCCCGGCCTCGTCGAACAGGCGCCGGCCGGCCAGGCGGATGGCCGGCGACGAGTGCAGGTCGCCGCGGTGGGACACGGCGTGGGTGTCGTGGGCCTCGGTGCCGGCCAGCGGGAACACCCACCGGTCGCGGGCGATGCCGAGGGCCGACGCCTTCGCCGCCGAGCACAGGATCAGCCCCGCCCCCTGCTCGACCGCGTTGTTGGCGCACATGACCTTCGTGTACGGCCAGGTCACCCAGCGGTTGTCCGGGCCGGCCGTGCGGACGTCCGCCGGGGTCATCGCCTGCTGCACCCAGGCGTGCGGGTTGGCGGCCGCCACCTGGGAGAAGCCCGACCACAGGGCCCCGACGACGTCCAGCTGCTCGTCGATCGAGCGCCCGCGCCGGTGGCGCAGGGCCTGCTCGAACAGCGGGTAGATCTCGGTCGGCATGGCGATGCCGCGCTGCAGCTCGGCCGGGTGGTTCAGCTCGGCCTCCGGGCCGGTGGAGCGGGGGAGCGGGACGGACTCGTCCTGCACGGTCCAGCCGGCCGAGGTGCCGGACATCCGGGCCGCGCTGCGGGTCCGCCAGGCCTCGGCGCCGCCGATCAGGACCACGTCGGCGTCGCCGGCCAGGATGTCGTGGCACGCCTGGTGGACGAGGACCTGGGGCTGGTTGCCGCCGACCGGGCTCACCGCGGCGTCGCGGGGCTCGGCCCCGATGCGGGAGGCGACCAGGGCGGCGGCGTTGCGGTAGCGGATCGAGAAGATCGACACGATGCGGACGGCATCGGCCGCGCGCAGCAGGGCCGCACCCGCTCCGCTGTCCTCCGCCGCCCGGCGCAGCGCCTCGGCGACGAGCTCCGCCGGCTCGACGGCGGGTTCCCCGCGATCGACGCGGTTCGACCACTGGCCGACTCCGACGAGAACGGGCGTGCGGGGGTCGAGGGTCACGGAGCCTCCAAGACTTGACCGGCGGGTCAAGATTAAGCCTCGGAGACGTCACGCGACCGAATCCTGTTTCGAGGGGTCGTACGTAGACTCCGCGACATCGACATCCTGCTGGTCTGCACCGCCAACCAGTGCCGGTCCCCCATGGGCGAGGCACTGCTGCGCGCCCACCTGCGGGCCTCGGGCATCCCGGCCACGGTCGGGTCGGCCGGGTTGCTGCAGGGTGGGGTGCCGGCCACGCGCGAGGCGGTCGACGAGATGGCGGCGTGGGGGCTCGACATCTCCGGCCACCGCAGCAGGCGTCTCAGCCGCGAGCTCGTCGCATCCACGCCGCTTGTGATCGGGATGGCCCGGCGGCACGTGCGCGAGGCGGTCGTCACCTACGGTGCCCGCATCGAGCGCACGTTCACCCTCAAGGAGCTCGTCCGCCGGGGCGAGAAGGTCGGCCCGCGGGGCACCCGCGAGCCGGTCTCGTCGTGGCTGGCGCGGGTCGGCGTCGGCCGGGTCGTGTCCGACCTGATGGGCGAGGACGAGAACGACGACGTGGCGGACCCCATCGGCCGCCCGCCGGCCGTGTACGAGGCGACGGCCGTGGAGCTCGACGACCTGACGTCCCGCTTCGTCGGCCTGCTCGTGGGGTCGACGGTGCCCGCCCCGAGGAGCTACTGAGTGCGCATCGCCATCGGCGCCGACCACGCCGGCTTCCCGCTCAAGCAGCACCTGGCCGAGACCCTGCGCTCGCTGGGCCACGAGGTCGCCGACCTGGGGACCGACAGCACCGAGCCGGTCGACTACCCGCCGGTGTGCGCTGCCGTGGGCCGGGCCGTCGCCGGTGGCGAGGCCGAGCGGGGCATCGTGCTCGGCGGCTCGGGGCAGGGCGAGCAGATCGCCGCCAACAAGGTCCGCGGCGTGCGGGCCGCCCTGTGCAACGACCTCTACACCGCCCGGCTGTCCCGCGAGCACAACGACGCCAACGTGCTGTCGATGGGCGGGCGGATCGTCGCCACCGGCCTGGCCGACGAGATCCTCACGCTGTGGCTCACCACCGACTTCCAGGGTGGTCGCCACGAGCGCCGGCTCGCCCAGATCGCCGACATCGAGCAAACCGAGTCCAAGTCCGCGGGATGACGGCCACTAACCTCGACGCCCTGGCGGACGACGACCCGAGGAGCGCCCCATGCCCTGGCCCCGCGTGAACGACGACGAGCTCTTCGGGTTGATCGACCGGGAGGTCGAGCGCCAGAACACGACGCTCCAGCTGATCGCCAGCGAGAACTTCACCTCGCCGGCCGTGCTGCGGGCCACCGGCTCGGTGCTGACCAACAAGTACAGCGAGGGCTACCCGTCCAAGCGGTACTACGGCGGCAACGAGGTCATCGACGAGGTCGAGGACCTGGCCCGCCACCGGGCCCGGGCGCTGTTCGGCGCCGAGTACGCCAACGTGCAGCCCCACTCGGGCGCCAACGCCAACATGGCCGTCTACCTGGGCCTGCTCGAGCCGGGCGACACCGTCCTCGGCCTGCGGCTCGACCAGGGCGGGCACCTCACGCACGGCTCGCCGGTCAACTTCAGCGGCAAGCTCTACAACTTCGTGAGCTACGGCGTGACGCCGAGCGACGAGCGCATCGACCTCGACCAGGTCCGCGACCTCGCCCGCGAGCACCGGCCCAAGCTCATCGTCACCGGCGCCACGGCCTACCCCCGCATCATCGACCCCGCCCCGTTCCGGGCGGTGGCCGACGAGGTCGGGGCGCTGTTCATGTTCGACGCCGCCCACATCGCCGGGCTCATCGCCGGCGGCGTCCACCCCAACCCGGTGGGCGTGGCCGACGTCGTCACGTTCACCACCCACAAGACGCTGCGGGGCCCGCGTTCGGGCTGCATCCTCGCCACCGAGGAGCTGGGGCAGAAGATCGACAAGGCCGTGTTCCCCGGCCTGCAGGGTGGCCCGCTCGACCACGTGGTGGCGGCCAAGGCCGTCGCCTTCCACGAGGCCGCCCAGCCCGAGTTCGCCGATTACGCCCGCGGCATCGTGGCCAACGCCGCCGCCCTGGCCGAGGGCCTGGCCACGGCCGGCTTCCGCCTGGTCTCGGGTGGCACCGACAACCACCTCATGCTCGTCGACCTGCGCAGCTTCGACCCCGACCTGTCCGGCAAGAAGGCCCGCCTGGCGCTCGACCGGGCCGGCGTGAGCCTCAACGAGAACACGGTCCCCGACGACCCCCGCCCGCCCTACATCACCTCGGGCCTGCGCATCGGCACGCCGGCGGTGACCACCCAGGGCATGGGGCCGGCCGAGATGGCCGAGGTGGCCGGGTTCATCCACGAGGTGCTGACGCACCGAGACGACGAGGCGGCGATGGCGGCGGTGCGCGACCAGGTCGTCGCCCTCTGCTCCAAGTTCGCCCCGTACCCGGGTTCCTAGGCCCGCCCGCCCGTGGGACCGGGGGTCGCCGGCTACCTCATCGTGATCGGGGCGGCGTTCGCCGTCACGTTCGTGACCATGCCGTTCCTGCGGGCGCTGTCCGTCCGCGTCGGGGCGGTGGTGAAGCCCGACCCCCGGCGGGTGCACAAGGAGCCGACGCCGATCCTCGGCGGCGCCGGGATCCTCGCCGGCGTGCTGGTGGGCCTGCTGGCGGCCTGGCTGAGCGGCGAGTTCGCCCCGGTGTTCCGGACGATCGCCCCGCCGCTCGGCGTGGCACTGGCCGCCGTCGTCATCTGGGCGGTGGGCCAGATCGACGACCTGCGCGAGCTGTCCGCCCCGGCGAAGATGGCCGGCATCGTGCTGGCCGGCAGCATCCTGTCGATCGCCGGCGTGAGCATCATCTTCTTCCGTGTGCCGTTCTTCGGGCTGTTCGCCCTGGCGCCCGACCTGTCCGCCCTGATCACCGTGATCTGGGTGGCGGGCATGTGCAACACGATCAACCTCATCGACGGGCTCGACGGCCTGGCCGGAGGCATCGTGGCCATCGCCTCGGGCTCGTTCCTGCTCTACGGCGAGGTGCTCGACGACCGGGGCGCCATCGACCAGGCCAACATCGGCCCGCTGGTGGCGGCGGCGGCCCTCGGCGCCTGCCTCGGCTACCTGCCGTGGAACTTCCACCCGGCGCGCATCTTCATGGGCGACGCCGGGGCGCTGCTGCTCGGCCTGCTCATGGCCTCCATCACGATCGGGATCGGCGGTAACTCCGATTCCCAGGTCACGGGCCAGACGTACTTCTTCTTCGCGCCGCTGTTCCTGCCGCTGCTGATCCTCGGTGTCCCGCTTTTCGACACGACGTGGGCGATCCTGCGGCGGGCGAGGAGTCGCAGCGGCCTCTCGGTCGCCGACAAGGGCCACCTGCACCACCGGCTCATGAACCTGGGGTACGGCCAGCGGCGCAGCGTGCTCATCCTGTGGGTGTTCACGGCCCTGCTGTCGGCGGTCGTCCTGTACCCCACCTACACCGAGCGCGGCGACGGCCTGATCCCGGTGGGCGTGCTCGCCCTGGCGATCGTGCTTTACATGTTCTTCGCGCCCGGTATGCGCCGCAGCCGCCGCAACGGCGGGGACGCCGGCGTCGGCGAACAGCCGGTGGCGGCGGGGCGAACGGGACCGAACGGGCGCTGACCAGCTACTGTGCCCGGGCGCGTGTCCGGGAACGTCCTGGGCCGTCCCGATTCTTCGGTGGTGTGAAAACCGCGTTCAGGGGGTTGCTAACCTGCCGCCGCAATCGGCGAGCGGTCTGATTTGCGTGGGCGTGGTCGCAGTCCATAGATTGCGAAACAGTTCACAAGCGGTTCGGTGGGACGGGGGGAGTGCCCGTCCGGCGAGGGGTAACGAGTGTCCGATCTCGCAGCGAGGCGACAGATCAACCGGGGGTACGACGACGGCCTGGCCCGTGCCATCGAGCTCGTCGTCACGCCGCTCATCTTCGGGGGCATCGGCTTCCTCGTCGACGGCCGCCTCGGCACCCGGCCCGCCTTCACGATCGGCCTCGGCATCTTCGGCGTCGTGGGCATCTTCGCCAAGCTGTGGCTGGGCTACGACCGCGAGATGCGGGCCCACGAGGCCACGCTGGGCTCGGGCGCCGGCCGCCAGACCGTGACGGTCCCCGGCTACCTCGGCGCCACCAAGGCCGCCGTGCGAGTGCTGCGCGACGCCGTCCGCACGGACGCCGCCGCCGAGGCCCCCGCCGACGGGACCGTGGCCGCCACCGGCGACGCCCTGATGGCCGACCGCAAGGACGACGGGGGCGGCGGCGCGTGAGCGACGCGCTGGCCGCCACCGATGCCGGTCAGGCACCGGAACGCCAGGTCGCGTTCGACATGGTGCGACGGGCGCTGGTCGTCGTCCCGGTGCCGATCGTCCTGGGGGCCCTCGTGTGGGGAGCGGCCGGGGCGGCCTCGGTGGCCTACGCCGCCGGGCTCGTGCTGCTGAACTTCGTCCTCGCCGCCTGGCTGCTGAGCGTCGCCGCCAAGATCGGCTACGGGGCCGTCATGGGCGTCGCCCTGTTCGGCTACCTGATGCGGCTGGGGCTCATCTTCCTCGCCGTGTTCCCCGTGCGTGACGCCGCCTGGGTCGAGCCGCTGCCGCTCGGCCTCACGCTCGTCGTCACCCACATCGGGCTCCTGCTCTGGGAGCTGCGTTACGTGTCCGCGTCGCTCGCCTTCCCGGCGCTGCGCCCCGCTACCAAGGAGACTGGTCCCCGGTGGAATTCCCGCCCCTAGGCCACATCACCGACTGGCCCGAGTTCATCGGCGACAACACGTGGGGCATCAACAAGGTCGTCCTGATCTACGCCATGGCGGCGATCCTGACGATGCTGGTCTTCATCCTCGGCAACAGGAAGCAGATGGTGCCGACGGGGGCGCAGAACCTGGCCGAGATGTCGGTCGAGTTCGTCGAAGACCAGATCGTCCTGCCGACGATGGGCACCGATGGCCTCAAGTGGACGCCTTACCTGCTGTCGCTGTTCTTCTTCATCTTCTTCTGCAACATCTTCGAGATCGTCCCGCTGATCCAGATGCCGGCGACGGCCCGCATCGCCCTGCCGGCGTTCCTGGCCCTGCTCTCGTACGTGCTCTACCACGCGGCCGGCCTCCGGTCGCACGGGTTCTTCGGCTACCTCAAGCACACGCTGATCATCCCGGGCGTGCCCAAGGCGATGCTCCTGCTGGTCATCCCGATCGAGTTCATCTCGAACTACATCGCCCGGCCCTTCAGCCACGCCGTCCGACTCTTCGCCAACCTGCTGGCCGGCCACATCCTGCTGGTCACGTTCGCCGTGCTGACCTCGGCCCTGTGGGTCAGCGCCTGGTACATGATCTTCCTGCCGCTGCCGCTCATCGGCGTCATCTTCTTCACGCTCTTCGAGGTGGGGGTCTCGTTCCTCCAGGCCTACGTGTTCGCCCTGCTCACGGGCGTCTACATCGGCCTCTCGGTCAGCCATGAACACTGATCGCGCCCGCCATCACGTCGCCGCTACCGGCGGCGTGGGTCGATCGGTGTTCACAGAGCACTGATCACCGCATCTGTTCGTCAGTTCCCTTCGCACACGTCACAACAGGAGAAAGCCCAAGATGTTCGCCACCCTGTCCGTCCTGGCCCAGGAAGCCGCCAGCGGAGGCATCGACAACACCGGGCTCGCCGCCCTGACCTACGGCCTCGGTGCCATCGGCCCCGGCATCGGCATCGGCTACCTCGTCGGCCAGTCGGTCCAGGCCATGGCCCGCCAGCCCGAGGCGGCCGGCATGGTCCGCACGACCATGTTCCTCGGCATCGCCTTCGTCGAGGCCCTCGCCCTCATCGGCTTCGTGGTGTTCTTCCTCGGCCAGGGCTGAGCCCGCCGCCCGAGGGACACCCGACCAAAGGAACGACACATGCGACGCATGAGGACGCTGCTGTTCGCGGCCCTCGCCCTGGTGGCGCTGTTCGGCTTCGCCCGCCCGGCCGCCGCCCAGGAGACAGAGGGCGAGGGCGACGAGAGCCCGGTCGAGGACGTGATACACGAGGCCGAGGAGAACGGCGCCAGCCACGCCGACGCCGAGTGCATCGAGGTCCTCGCCGAGGGCGGCACGGTCACCGACTGCCAGGAAGCGCCGAACCCGCTGCTCCCCGAGCTCAACGAGATCATCTGGGGTGCGGTCGGCTTCTTCGTCGTCTTCTTCTTCCTGGCCCGCTTCGGCTTCCCGGCCATCAAGAAGACGATGAACGCCCGAACCGAGAAGATCCGGAGCGACCTCGCCGCCGCCGAGGCGCAGCGCGGCGAGGCCGAGGGCCTGGCCGCCGAGTACCGGGCGCAGCTGAACGACGCCAAGGCCGAGGCCGGCCGCATCATCGAGGAGGGCCGGCAGCAGGCCGACGCCCTCCGTCGTGACAGCGAGACGCGCCTCCAGGCCGAGCTGGCCGAGATGCGGTCCCGTGCCATCGAGGACATCGAGTCGTCCAAGGCCCATGCCATGGCCGACCTGCGGGGCGACGTCACCCAGATCGCCATCGGCGCCGCCGAGGTGGTCGTCCAGCGCAACCTCGACCCGGCCACCCAGACCCAGCTCGTCGAGGACTACATCAACCAGGTGGCGGCGTCGCGCGCCTAGCGCTCCGCCCCGAACGCAGTACGCAGGAGCACGCCGAGATGGCAGACGACCGCACGCTGGCCTACGCCGAAGCCCTGTTCTCGGTCGCCCGCGCCGAGGGCACCCTCGGCACGGTCGGGGACGAGCTGTTCCGTTTCTC
>Ga0126306_10001040_pt1 | contig 14402 bp, 15 predicted proteins | sample Plot27_FD_92592 | JGI IMG/M metagenome (GOLD analysis project Ga0126306, IMG submission 92592) | Serpentine soil microbial communities from UC McLaughlin Reserve, CA, USA - Plot27 | ecosystem: Environmental > Terrestrial > Soil > Grasslands | place: USA: UC McLaughlin Reserve, Lake County...
CGCTCACGGCATCGTCGACGCTCCGCAGCATCTCAAGCCGGCTGCGGCGGCGGTTGTCGATGCCAGTGAGCTTGCCGAGGCCGAGCTTGGGCAGGCGGCGCAGGAAGAACGGCTTGTCGGCGACGTTCTTCTCGTTCAGGCCCGGCGCGGGTGTCAGCAAAGCGCCCGCGAGCGTGCCCTGGTGCCTAGGCGCGGGCACGTAGGGCGAGTGCGGCGCGTTGAAGTCCACGTTGAGGAAGAACGGCGTGTCGCCGCCGCTCGCGTCGCCGACGCGGTGGATCGCCTCGACGGCCATGTCCCGGAAGACGTCCGTCTGGTAGTCGTCCGGGTCGTCGCCGTAGTGGCAGGTGAACGGCTGTCCGGGGGTGGGCGGGTCGCCGCTGGGACAGGGGACGCCGCCGTCGGCCGGGGGATCCTCCCGCATCTGGTAGTTGAAATAGAGCCGCCCGCCGTGCACGGACGCGTCGTATTCGGAGAGCTTTCCGTACCACTCATCCCAGCCGGGAGGGATCGGCGCCGGCGAGCCGCCGTAGCCGTTCAGGTACTTGCCAACCTGGACGTTGTAGTAGCCCGCGTCCCGCAGCCAGATCGGCAGATCACGCTGCTCGAGCCCCTGCGCGTGGAAGCGCTGCCAGCCACCTTCGGGAGGGCTGTTGCCATGCACTCCGTTGTCGTGCATGTACTGGCCGGTGAGCATCGCCGCGCGCGAGGGGCAGCAGAGGGGGTAGGAGACGTAGGCCCGGCTGAAGGTGGTTCCCTGCCCGCCGATCAGGCTCGAGGTCTGCGGCAGCCCGCTCATCTCCTCGAGGGTCTGATCGTCGGTGAGCAGCAGCACGACGTTCGGCTTGCCGCTGGACTGCGCGGTCGCGCTCGCCCCGAGCAACGACTGCCCCGCGATCGCCACCGCGAGCACGCCCGCGAAGGCGGCCACGAGCAGCAGGCGTCCCCGTCTCGATCGCATCGGTTTCGGTAACGCGCCTCCGCCCCAGGGGTTGCGGCGGACGAGACGGATTCCCTCCGGCGCTCAGGGGGTAGACCAAGGGGGCACCCCGATTCGAGGAGGGCGCCTATGCCAAGAGCGGACCCCACAATGCACCACCACGAGTGGCGCGCCTCTGAGAACTGGCCGCCGCTCAGCCGGATGGACGTGCTCGGGATCGCTGTGGCGGGCTTTGGCACCGCAGCCTTGGTCATGATCGCGGTGATCACGGCCGATCATGACGCGGGCAACTATGGCGTTGTCACCATTGCCCGAATCCTGATCGCCACAGGGGCGCTGCTGATCAACATGGCCCATGTGGTGGGGATCTTCTTCTTCGAGAGCGTCGACTACCACGGCACCTTCCAGCGCTTCTTCGCCCGGCTCAGCATGTTCGGGACCCTTGGCGCGATCGTCGTCAGCCTGGCCATCGGCCTGCTCTGATGACGGCTCGAAATCACGAAGGGCCGCCCGGAGGCGGCCCTTCGCTTGCTACGCGGTTCTGGAACGAGCGCGGGATTGACGGTGGGGCGGGACAGCACCCACCTCCCTTGTTCGCCGGTGCCCGGGTTGGATTCCGCCGGACGGCCGCGTGCCGTCCACCGGCCCCAAGGGCCCTATACAAGGAGACCCGTCCGATTGGTGGGCCTCCCAGTGCCCAGGCCTAGCGGCCCTGCACCTCCGGCGTCCCGTCAAGCATGGAATTCAAGTTAGGACCACCTCCTTTCTCCGGTAGCCCTATTGAAGCACGCGCCTCGGCCGTGGCTAGAGTCCGGGCCGATGCGGTGGCCCCGACGGACAGCTCGGCTCGCCATTCTGCTGGCCACCGGCACGGTGCTCGCCGGTTGCGGCGGCGGTTCGGAGCGGGTCAGCGCAGCAGAACTCGTCCAGAAGGCCGATGCGATCTGTGGCAAGGAACGGAGCAGCTTCGCCCGCATCCAGGCCCACCCGCCACCCAACGCCTCCGTGGCGGCAGATCAGACCGACGAGCTGATCGAGGCGACCCAGGAGGCGACTTCCGAGCTCCGGGACCTGAAGCTGCCCGAGGATCTCCAGTCCGCCTACGACCGCTATCTTGAGGCGCGCGGCCGGGCCATCGAGCAGATGAAGCGCGGCAAGGACGCCGCACAGGACCGGGACTCCGCCGCTTACGGCGCGGCACAGGCCGCGGTGGCCCGTGAGGCCCCGCAGCGCCGCAAGCTCTCCCAGGCTCTTGGACTGCAGGTCTGCAGCTCCAGCACCGGAACAGCCTGAGCGCCCGACTCAGTCGCCCCGTCGGGCGAGGTGGCCGAATCCGAGCGTCATCGCGAGGTTGCCGAGGCCGGCGAACCAGAGCCCGGCGCGCGCGCCGGGCCTAGAGAACGCCGGCGATCGGGACCAGACGATGTCCGTCGCGAGCTCGGTGCCCCGCAGCCAGGAAAGGGCCCACCAGTCCCGGGAGCGGTTGCGGCGGTAGGCGACCAGGTGTGCCGCGGCGAACGTGAGCCAGATCGGTCCACAGCGGCGGAAGAGCTCACGGGCGTCGTCGGAGGGCTCGTCATGGCCGAGGACCCGGAGGGTCTGGGCGGGGGCGAGCACGGCCCCCGATCCCAGCGCAAGGTCGAAGAGGATCATGTTCCGGTTCAGCCTGCGCAGCTCCCGCTCCAGCGCCATCGCGCGATCCAACCACATTCGGCCCTCCCTAGAAGCCTTCCCCAAGAAGGGAAACCCAGTCGGAGGGCGAAATGTGCCGCCGTGGCCCGGACAGCGACTAAGTCCCATCCCGCACGCAAGAGCCTCTCGGGCTTCATCACCGAGCGCTTCGACGACTTCTCGCGCTCGCAGAAGGACGTCGCCCGCTACATCGTCGACCACCTCGACGAGGCGGCCTTTCAGACCGCCGAGGAGCTCGCCCGCCGGGCCAACACCTCGTCGTCGACCGTGGTTCGCTTCTCACAGGCCCTCGGCTTCGACGGCTACCCCGAGCTGCAGCAGGCTGCCATCGAGGAGTACCGTCACAAGGTGTCAGAGGGAGCGCCAAACGGGAACGGCGGCAGCGGAGCGGCGGCCCTTTTCAACTTCGATCACTCGGAGTTCGAGGCCTCACTTGGGGCCGACTACTCGAACATCGAGGAGACGGCACGCAATTTGACGCGCGAGCAGATCGAGGCGTCCGTCTCGGCTCTCGCGACCTCCCGGCGGGTGCTGATCGTCGGGGTGGAGCAGATGGCCTTCTTCGCCAGTTATCTCCGCCACCTGCTCAGTCTGCTCGACGTCCGCGCGGAGATCGTCGCCTCCCCGAGCCAGGACAACATCCAGAAGCTTTCGCGGATGGACGAGGACACCCTGCTGGTGGTGCTGACCGCCGGCCGGGCCCATACGCTGGTGCTGCGGGCCCTGAAGCTCGCCAGGCACCGCCGCGCACGGACGATGTCGATCACCGACGCGACCCTCTCTGACGTGGCGGAGCACTCCGAGCTGATGCTCTACTACTCCTCGAACGGGCCCTCCTACATCCGCTCGAACGCGGCGCTGATGGGGCTGGTCCAGGCCCTCGCCCACGGGGTCTACTCCCGGGACGAGGCGGCGCACCGGGACCGGATCCGCGCCTTCAAGCTGAAGTAGGAACTAGGGGCCGCACAAAGGCCACAGGCCCGGGGGGCGATCCGGACCTGTGGCTGATACCGGGGTCCGGGGGAGTGGACCCCAAGTAGTTACGCCAAATTCTGAGTTGTACTCGCCCCCCGGGGGCCGCCCCCAAGCGGCGAGTAGATCTAGGTTTCCCCACCCTCCAACGTGTCAAACCCGCGTACTGCGATTCATCGCTCCTGGCATCCGGCGCACGGCTGCCGCCTTCTACTATGGGGTTCGCTGTGGCGGAGCGCGCGACATTCCGGGTGAAGACGGGTCTCGCCGAGATGCTCAAGGGCGGGGTGATCATGGACGTCACCACGGCCGATCAGGCGAAGATCGCCGAGGACGCCGGCGCCTGCGCGGTGATGGCCCTCGAGCGCGTCCCCGCGGACATCCGCGCCCAGGGCGGCGTCGCGCGGATGGCGAACCCGACCAAGATCAGGGAGATCCAGGAGGCAGTGACCATTCCTGTGATGGCGAAGGCCCGGATCGGGCACTTCGCCGAGGCCCAGGTCCTCCAGTCCCTGGAGGTCGACTACATCGACGAGTCCGAGGTGCTGACGCCCGCGGACGAGTCCAACCACATCGACAAGTTCGCCTTCGATGTGCCGTTCGTCTGCGGGGCGACCAACCTCGGTGAGGCGCTCCGCCGGATCGGCGAGGGCGCGGCGATGATCCGCTCCAAGGGCGAGGCGGGCACGGGGAACATCATCGAGGCGGTCCGTCACATGCGCGAGATCACCGACGGGATCAAGCGGCTGGCCTCACTGCGCGGCGAGCAGCTCGCGGGGGCTGCGAAGGAGCATCGGGCATCTCTCGACGTCGTCCAGGACGTTGCCGAGCGCGGCTCGCTCCCGGTGCCGCTCTTCTGCGCCGGCGGGATCGCGACTCCGGCGGACGCCGCCCTGATGATGCAGCTCGGGGCCGAGGGGAACTTCGTCGGCTCGGGGATCTTCAAGAGCGAGGATCCCGCCCGGCGGGCGAGGGCGATCGTCGATGCCACGACTCACTTCAACGATCCCGAGCGCGTGGCGCAGGCCTCGATGGAGTTGGGTGAAGCGATGCCCGGGCTCGAGATCGAGGCGCTGGCGGCCGACGGCGGCCTGCTGCAGGGCCGCGGCTCTTGAGCAATCTTCGGATCGGTGTCCTGGCGATCCAGGGCGACTTCGAGGCCCATCGCCGGATGCTTGCGTCGCTCGGTGCGGAGGCGAGCGAGGTTCGCGCACCCGCCGCGCTCGAGGACCTAGACGGCCTGGTCATCCCTGGTGGCGAGTCAACCACGATCTCGATGGGTATGGAGCGCGATGGCCTTGATGAGGCGATCAGCGTCAGCCACGGCACCGGCCTGCCAATCCTGGGCAGCTGCGCCGGGATGATCGTCTGCGACCGCGCTCACCTCGGCCTGGCGGACTATCTCTGCCGCCGCAACGCCTTCGGCCGCCAGCTGCAGAGCTTCGAGGAGGATCTGGTGATCCAGGGCCTCGGGGATGAGCCACTGCGGGCCGTCTTCATCCGCGCGCCCTGGGTGGAGGAGGCCGGATCCGAGGTCGAGGTTCTGGCCGAGGTATGGGGCCATCCCGTCGCGGTGCGGGACCGCAATGTCCTCGCCGTCGCCTTCCACGCGGAGCTCACCGATGACAGCCGACTGCACGCGGCCTTCATGGCGATGTGCACCTCGGCCAGGTCGGGCGAGCGAGCGCATCGCTAGGTTTCGGAGCCCATGAGGGATCCCAGGGTAACGGCGCTGGCCCAGATCCTCGTCCGCCACTCGACGGGCGTGAAGGAGGGCGACGTCTGCACGATCGAGGGTGAGTCGGCGGCCGAGCCGCTGCTTCAAGCCGTCTATGAGGAGGTGCTCCGTGCGGGCGGCAACCCGATCGTCAACATGGCGCTCGAGGGGCAGTCGGCGGCCTACTTCGAGCACGCCTCCGAGTCCCAGCTCGAGTGGATCTCGCCGGTCGCCGAGTGGGCGGTGGAGAACGCCGACGTGCGGATCGCGGTGATGGCGAGCCAGAACACGCGCGCTCTCTCCCAGGTCCCGCCGGACCGGCAGGCGAAGCGCCAGGCGGCGACCCAGCGGTTGATGAAGCGGGCGATGGAGCGCAGCGCCGAGGGCACCTACCGGTGGGCCCTCACCCTGTTTCCGACCCACGCCTATGCCTCGGAGGCCGGAATGAACCTGTCCGCCTATGAGGACTTCTATTACGGCGCCTGCTTGGCGGCCGACGACGATCCGGTGGACGCCTGGGCGCGCACCTCCGAGGAGACCAAGCGGCTCGCCGATTGGATCCAGGGCCGCTCCGAGGTGCATGTCACCGGCGACGGGACGGACCTGCGACTGGGAATCGCAGACCGCACGTTCATCGCCGCCGATGGCACGCACAACATGCCCGACGGCGAGTTCTTCACCGGCCCGATCGAGGATTCAGCTGAGGGTGAGATCAGCTTCCACCTGCCCGCGAGCTACGCGGGTCGCGAGGTATCGGGAGTGCGCTTTCGGTTCGAGGGCGGCAGGGTCGTCGACGCGAGCGCGGAAAAGGGCGAGGAGTTCCTGATCGAAATGCTCGATACCGACGACGGGGCGCGCCGACTCGGTGAGCTCGGCATCGGCACCAACTACGGAATTACCGACGGCACCGGGGAGATCCTGCTCGACGAGAAGATCGGCGGCACCGTTCACCTTGCCGTCGGCCGCTCATATCCGGAGACCGGCGGAGTCAACGAGTCGGCGATCCACTGGGACATGATCTGCGACCTGCGCAAGGGGGGCCAGATCGAGGTCGACGGCGAGGCGCTCCAGCGCGACGGCCAGTTCGTGGTCTAGGGCCGCAACCCGGCGGCACCAGGCGGGTTAGAGCGGGCACAAACCGGTAGGCGCTCGGCTGGGGAGAACGAGCCCTCCACGGATGGGTCCCCTGGGAATCCGCATAGAGGAGGGATAAAGATGAACGCAAGCAAGCTGGGTCGGGTGGCGCTGATGGCCACGGCGGCTCTGCTCGTGGGGTTGCTCGTGGCCGTCCCGGCGGCGCAGGCCAGAAAGAAGACCGTGACCAAGACCTTCTCATTCGGGGTCGGCGCACCAACGGGTGGGTTCGCAATTCCCATCCCCGACGGGGCCGGTCAGGCCACGCAGCTGGCTCGCTCCAAGATCAACGTGAAGGGACTCAACCCGCGAGGGAAGATCAAGCACGTGAGCGTCGGCGTTCGGGCGCAGCATCCCTTCGCCAAGGACCTCGAGTTCTATCTCGCCAGCCCCCGTGGTGTCATCAACCTCGCGCATGACGTGGGTGGCGAGGGCAACAACTACGGCGCCGGACCGGCGAGCTGCGCGGGGACGTTCACGATCTTCGACAGCAACACGCCGACCCGGATCGACACGCCCGGGGTGCAGGCTCCGTTTGCGGGATTCTTCGCCCCGATCGAGTCTCTCGGCCTGCTCAACGGACTCGGCGACAAGAAGGCGACGAACGCCGCCTGGACGCTGCTGGTCGAAGACGACGACAACGCCCATCCGGCCGGCTTCCTCGCCTGCTGGTTCCTGCAGATCAAGACGACCAACCCGAAGTGATCCGGCGGCGGTTTTTGTGGCCGCCGTTTATGCCGGGCAGGGAGCGAAGGAACGGGGCGCCTCCGGGCGCCTCGTTTCGTTTCGGGATGGGCTCCTAGAATCGACGCGATGTCCGGTCACTCCAAGTGGTCCTCGATCAAGCACAAGAAGGGGGCCGCCGACGCCAAGCGCGGCAAGCTCTTCACCAAGCTCGCCCGTGCGATCACGGTCGCCGCGCGTGACGGGGGCGGCAGCCCGGACGCCAATCCGGCTCTCGCCCTGGCCGTGCAGAAGGCTCGCGACGCCTCGATGCCCAAGGACAACATCCAGCGGGCGATTGACCGCGGGACCGGGGCCGGCGGCGACGCGCAGGCCATCGAGAGCGTGACCTATGAGGGGTACGGTCCGGGCGGCGCGGCGATCATGGCCGAGGCGCTGACCGACAATCGCAACCGGACCGGTGCCGAGGTCCGGCACGCGTTCGAGAGACACGGCGGCAGCCTCGGGGAGCCCGGGTCGGTCGCATGGCAGTTCGAGAACCGCGGGGTCATCCTGATCGACGGCGAGCGCTACACCGAGGACGATCTGATGCCGGCGATCGACGCCGGAGCCCAGGACGTCACCGAGGACGGCGACCTGCTCAAGATCACCACCGCGGCTTCGGACCTGGCAGCCGTCCGCTCCGCCCTCGAGGAAGCGGGCGTCGAGGTCCAGTCCGCCGAGCCCTCCATGGAGCCGAAGGCCACTGTAGTGGTGGGGGAGAGCGACGCGCCAGCGCTGCTGCGCCTCATGGACGCGCTCGAGGAACACGACGACGTGGACTCGGTGCACGCCAACTTCGACGTCCCCGAGGAGATCCTCGAGAAGGCCGCGGCGGCCTCCTGATCGCGGGACGTAAAGGACATCCGCCCCCGATCGCAGAATCAAGGGGCGTGATCGTCATCGGCATCGATCCGGGGATCGCGAACACCGGGTTCGGTGTGGTTCGCATGGTCGGTGAGCGGATGGTGGCTCTCGATGGCGGGGTAATCGAGACCGCCGGCGATGAGCGGATCGAACAGCGCCTGGGGAGGCTGCATGAGTCCCTCGCTGAGCTGATCCGCTGGCACGAGCCGAAGGCGATGGCGCTTGAGGACCTTTTCTTCGGCAAGAACGTCTCCTCGGCGCTCTGCGTGGGGGAAGCCCGCGGCGTCGCCTTGCTGGCCGCGGCCGGCAATGCGGTGCCCTGCTTCGACTACACGCCGCAGGAAGTGAAGAAGTCGGTCTGCGGCTCGGGCTCGGCGGACAAGGCCCAGGTGCAGCGCATGGTCGCGAACCTGCTCGGCCTGCCTGAGCCTCCGGCTCCCGACCACGCCGCCGATGCCTTCGCCGTGGCTATCTGCCACGCGGGTACCGCCGCCGCCCGCCACGCGGAGCACTTCGGGCGCAGGAGAGCGGCGGGCGCTCCATCGGTGGCGGCGCGCCAGCAGCTGGCTGGTTAAAGGCATCCGGTCTCGGGCGCAGAATCCACAACCATGATCGCCTCAGTCAGCGGCGAGGTGCTCGTTCGCCGTCCCGACCACGTCGTGATCGACACCGACGGCGTCGGCTATCGCCTGGCCGTCTCCGCCGAGACGCTCAAGTCGGTCCCGGCGCGCGGCAAGCGCGCCTCGCTGCACTCGCATCTGGTTGTACGCGATGACGCGCTCAGCCTCTACGGGTTCGCGAGCGAGGAGGAGCGGGACCTCTTCCTGCACCTGATCTCCGTCGGCGGGGTCGGTCCGAAGGTGGCGATGGCGGCGCTCTCGGGCGGACCGGTGCGCGAACTGCTGCGCGCGATCGCCGCCGGCGACGCCAAGCGGTTCCAGGCCGTTCCCGGGATCGGCAAGCGGACGGCGGAGCGGATCATCGTCGAGCTCCGCGAGAAGGTCGCCGGTGAGATCGAGGCCGACGCCGACGCGCCGGGCCCCGCCGGCGAGGAAGACCCGCGGTCGCTTGCCCGCGAGGGCCTGCTCAACCTTGGCTACTCGCCGCAAGAAGCCGCGAAGCTGCTTTCAGCCGCCGAGGGCGAGAGCCCCGAGGAGATCGTCCAGTCCGCGCTGCGCAGCGCCGCGGGGGCGAAAGCGGCGTGACGGTGGAACCTGGCAAGGGGATTCGCACTCCGGGGGTCGATGACGAGGAGATCGTCATTCACGACGCCCGCGCCCTCGGCGCGGACGATGACTTCGACCGGTCCCTGCGGCCACCGAAGCTCGCGGACTTTGTCAACCAGATCCAGGTCACAGAGCAGCTCGGCATCTTCATTGAGGCGGCGCGGCGCAGGGAGGAGGCGCTCGACCACGTCCTGCTGGCGGGCCCCCCGGGGCTCGGCAAGACCTCGCTCGCATACATCATCGCTGCCGAGCTTGAGGTTCCGATGGTCCAGACCGCGGGCCCGGCGCTGGAGCGCAAGGCCGACATCGCCGCCTTCCTGACCGGGCTCGAACCGGGCAGCGTCTTCTTCATCGATGAGATCCATCGGCTCGGACGGGCCGTCGAGGAGACGCTTTACCCGGCGATGGAGGATCGCCGCCTACCGGTTGTGCTCGGCCAGGGTGCGGGCGCCCGCACCGTGACCCTTGACCTGCCGCCGTTCACGCTGATCGGGGCGACCACGAGAACCGGCCTGCTCACTACTCCGCTCCGGGACCGCTTCGGGGTCTCCCACCGGCTCGAACACTACGACGCCGCCGACCTTCGTCAGATCGTCCTCCGTTCCGCCGGGATTCTCGGCATCGATGTCGACGAGGACGGGGCGGATGAGATCGCCGGCCGCGCCCGCGGCACCCCCCGAGTCGCGAATCGCCTGTCGCGACGGGTCCGGGACTTCGCCGAGGTCAAGGACCGCGGCCGGGTCGACCGCGAGCTCGCCGCGGATGCGCTCGAGATGCTCGAAGTCGACCGCGCTGGACTCGACCGCCACGATCGCCAGCTACTCGAGCTGATGGCGACCAAGTTCGCCGGTGGGCCGGTCGGTCTGTCGACGCTCGCGGTCGCCATCGGCGAGGAGGCCGACACGATCGAGGACGTCTTCGAGCCCTACCTCCTCCAGCAGGGCCTGATCAAGCGAACCCCGCGCGGTCGGGTGCTCACCGAGCGGGCCTATGAGCATCTCGGCTTGCCCGTCCCCGAGGGGACGGCGAGCCTGTTCTAGGCACAAGTCGGCCGCGAGTAGCCAACGCGTGTTGGCTAGCCTTCGAGCAGGAATGCCGTACTTCATCTGCCCGAACTGCGGGAACCGAGAGCTGAGTGGGGAGCGCACCGCCGGGTTTTCCACCCGCCCGAGGGGCTGCTCGAAGTGCGGCTTCGGCTTCCTCTTCGAGCTGCTCGACGACTACATGCCCGCGCCCGGCGCCGCCTTCTTCACCTGCGACCAGCAGGGGCGGGTGCTCGATGCGGGCAAGGGCGCGTTCGAGCTCACCGGGCTCAAGGATGAGCAGGTGATCGGGCGACCGGTGCAGGAGGTGCTCGGGTTGCAGTGGATCGACAAGGGGGACGGGGGCGAGGCCGCCGATACGGACCGGGACGGAAGCACCGATCCCATCGAGACGACCTTGGAGTGGGGCGTACGATCGCTCGGCAAGCGCGTCGCCGTCAACGCCGAGGGGGACCTGCCGACCGAGGCGGTCGCGGACCTCTTCCCGGCCTACGACGAGGACGGCGGCCTGCTGCTGGTGCTGACTCCTGAATAGGTCTGGCCAACCGCTGGCTGTGTTGCAATGACGGCGGAAACCGCGCCTCAGACCGCTAGCGTGAGCACCTCACACCCGTGAGCAATCGCCGTCGCAACATCTTCGTCCTGGCATTCGTCGTCCTGCTGATCATCGGCTCGGGCATCGTCGTCGCGACCAAGAAGACCACCCTCGGGCTGGATCTGAAGGGCGGCACCGAGCTCATCTTCGAGGCGCGACCGACGCCGCAGAACCCGGACATCGACGGGGCGGACATGGACCGGGCCATCGAGATCATCCGCGAGCGGACAGATGCCTTCGGGGTAGCGGAGCCTGAGATCTCGAGGATCGGCACCGACTCCATACGTGTCGGACTCCCAGACGTGAGCAACGCGGCGCGCGCGAGTGACGAGGTCGGGCAGACCGCTCAGCTGCAGCTCTACGACTGGGAGCCCAACGTCATCCCGAACCCGGCAAAGACGAACGTGCCCCGCAGCGAGTCGTCCTTCAGCCGCCTCTACGACGCCGTCACGCTCGCGTCCCAGCAGCAGCCGAACTGCTTCGAGGACAAGTGCACCCACGCCGGGCCTCAGTACTACCTCTTCAACTCGCAGACCCACGCATGGATCGCGGGCCCGACCGATACGAAGAAGGACCTCTTCGCGCAGCTACCGGACCAGAAGCAGCCGCCGAACACCGAGATCCTCTCCGTGCCGCAGGGCACGGTCGTGGTGGAGAAGGAGGGCGTGGACGGGGCCCCGGCTCCTGACAACCCGAACGATCCGGGCGCCGAGTGGTTCGTGCTCCGCGACCGTCCGTCCCTCTCCGGCACCGACATCAAGGACCCGAAGGCGAGCTTCGACCAGCTCGATCAGCCCAACGTCACCTTCAACTTCACGGGCGGGGGCCAGGACGCGTTCGCGGAAACCACCAGGGCGATCTCCCAGCGCGGGCTGCAGAACGCCCCGCCCGGCGTAGCCGGCAACTCTCAGGCCGCCGACGCCTACTCGGGCCATTTCGCGATCGTCCTCGACCAGCAGATCAAGTCGCGTCCGATCGTCAACTTCGTCGACAATCCCGACGGGATCGACGGCTCCAATGGCGCCGAGATCAACGGGCTCAACCTCCAGGAGTCGCAGGACCTGGCGGAGATCCTCCAGATCGGTGCACTGCCTGTCGACCTGACCCAGATCTCCAGCTCCACCGTCTCCGCCACCCTCGGCCAGGAGGCGCTCGACCAGGGCCTGAAGGCGGGGATCGTCGGGCTGATCGTCGTCTGCCTCTTCCTGCTCGCCTACTACCGCTTCCTCGGCCTGGTCGCCGTGATCGGCCTGGCCATCTACGGCCTGATCTTCTTCGCGCTGATCAAGCTGATCCCGATCACGCTCACCCTGCCGGGGATCGCGGGATTGATCCTGACTATCGGGGTGGCGTCCGACGCCAACATCGTCATCTTCGAGCGGATCAAGGAGGAGGCGAGGGGCGGCAAATCGATGCTCAGCGCGATCGCCGCCGGCTATCGCCGGGGCATCGCGACGATCATCGACGCGAACGTGATCACTCTGATCACGGCGTTCATCCTGTTCGCGCTCGCGACGTCGAACGTGAAGGGCTTCGCCTTCACGCTGGGCGTAGGGACGATCGCCTCGCTGTTCACCGCGGTCGTCTTCACACAAGCTTTCCTGGGCCTGTTCGGGCGGGCGCGCTTCATGCGCTCGCCGACGGCGCTCGGAGCGAGGCCTGAGCAGCGGGTTCGCTGGCACTTCGACTTCAGCCGGGCGAGCAAGTACTTCTTCAGCGTCTCGGGCTGCATCCTGCTGGTCGGGGCACTCGCGTTCGCGACCAAGCAGCTCAACCTCGGGATCGACTTCGAGGGCGGCAGCCGGATCACCGCCGGGCTGCAGAAGCCCACGACCGTGGACGACGTCCGCTCGACCGTCGAGTCGGCGGGCGTCGACGACGCCGAGATCACGAAGGCGTCCAACAGGCAGCTCGGGTCGAACGTTTTCGAGATCGACTCGAAGGCCAGCCCTGAGGAGGTGCAGAGCGTTCAGCCCGCGCTGCAGTCTGAGTACGGCATCGTGCCCAACGGGTTCAACGCGACGACCGTCGGGCCGAGCTTCGGTGAGCAGGTCGCGAGGGGCGCGATCTACGCGATTGTCTTCTCGCTGCTGGTGATCTGCGGCTACGTCGCGTTCCGGTTCGAGCCCAAGTACGCGGTGCCGGTGATCATCGCCGTCATCCACGACATCCTGATCACGGGAGGCGTCTATTCGCTGACGGGGAGGGAGGTGACCAGCGGTACCGTCGCCGCGTTCCTGACCATCCTTGGTTACTCGCTCTACGACACGGTCATCGTCTTCGACCGAATCCGCGAGAACGTGCCGCGGCTGCCGCGGGCGACTTTCTCCCAGATCGTGAACCGCTCGATGAGCGAGGTCCTCACCCGGTCGCTGATCACGGGCCTCTCGAGCGTCTTCCTGGTGACGGTCCTGTACATCTTCGGCGGCGCGACCCTGAGGGACTTCGCCTTCGCGATGATGATCGGGCTGCTGTCCGGTACGTATTCCTCGATCTTCATCGCCTCGCCGGTGCTCACGCACTGGAAGGAGCGCGAACCGGCCTACCGCCGGCGGCGCGAGCGGATCGAGGAGCAGATGGGCCGCGTTCCGGCCTTCCCGGAGGAGAACGTCGTTCAGCGGGTCGAGGGCGGGCCCGAGGAGCCGGTCCGAGCCGAGACGCCGGTTCCCGCCGCGCCGGCTCCGAGCCGCTCGCAGGTGCCGGGAGTGGTGCCGGAGCCGCCCGGCCCGGTTGCACCGCCGCCGGCGCCCGAGCCCGCCGAGCCACCGGTCGCGGAGCCCCCCGAGCCACCCGCCGCGGAGCGGGAGCCGTCCGAGCCCGCGGAGCCGCCGGCGCCCGTCGGCGCGCCGCGCGACAGCGGCACCGACGGGGGTGACGGCCAGGCGAGGGGCGGCGATGGCGCCGGCGAGTCCGGGGGCGACGGGGCCGACAGACCGGAGCGCGATCGCCCGGAGCTCAGCGAGGCGAGCGCCGCTGCGCTGCGGCGGGTGCGCGAGCAGCAGTCGGGTGGTCGACGTCAGAGGCGGCGCAAGAAGCACGGGAGGAATCGATGAGCGCGCTCGTCTGGTTCACGATGGGAGTCGCCATCTGGCACTTCACGGTCTTCGTCCCGGACCGCTTCTGGGGCGGCATCGTCGGCGCCTTCATCGGAGCGGCGACCGGCGCGATGGTCAGCGGCGCGATCGCCCAGGTCGCACTCAGCCAGGGGATCGGCGAGACCGACCTCGCCACCGCCGTCTACGCGATCCCCGGCGCCCTCCTCGGCCTCGGGGTCGTCTACCTGATCGGCCTCCGCTCAGGCGTGGAGGCCGAACACATCTAGGTCCCCGCCGGCACGAAATCCGGCGATTAAGGGGCGCCGGGACGAAAACCGGCAATGAAGGGGGCGAAATCGGCGGTGTTGGCGCCTTTGTTCGGATATGCCGAACAAAAGCGCCAAGAGCTGCGATGTCGCGGTCGCGCGGGTCGCCGCACGGCAACACGGAGTGATCAC
>Ga0126306_10001041_pt1 | contig 14399 bp, 13 predicted proteins | sample Plot27_FD_92592 | JGI IMG/M metagenome (GOLD analysis project Ga0126306, IMG submission 92592) | Serpentine soil microbial communities from UC McLaughlin Reserve, CA, USA - Plot27 | ecosystem: Environmental > Terrestrial > Soil > Grasslands | place: USA: UC McLaughlin Reserve, Lake County...
CACGGCGTAACGATCCGCCGTTCCGCCGCTCCCGGGTAACGGACCCTCGTGAGTCCCGGCGACGACGGACTGCCGCTCCGGTGAAAAGCGGCAGCGGCGCCGTCGCTGCTCCTATCCATGCGATGGGCGGTCCCGGTGTCGCTGGTCGTGCGGACAACGCGCTGCTGCTTTGCCTGGCGGCGCGAATCGACGTCGCTCGCGAGCGAAGTGCCGCCTTCCATGCGCGGCGGTGGCATTGGGGCGGCGGGCGCACCTCTCGCGGCGAGGAGCAACCTCCACCTTCCCCGACGACGCCGCGCTGATCCGCCTCGCCGGGATGCTCTGCATCGAGCAGAACGACGAGTGGCTCGTCGGACGCCGATACCTCTCGGCCGAGTCGATCTCTCTCGTGCTCGCAGGACGAGACGATCACACAGACAAGGACATCAAAGAGGAGGTGGCGCAGCTCCAAGCGGCCTGAGCCGCCGACCTCTTCACCGACGACATGAGCGCACCGCTCTTACACCACGTCCCGGGACTTGACTTCGCCGCACGCCCGCTTACGCGAGCTGTTGCAGTAGTCAATGCCCTCCGCGGCCAGGGTGCTCGGTGTTCGTCCGTCAGGGTCGCCGCGTCGTGCTTCGAAAGCGATCGTGGTGCCGTCGGGGGGACCTGCTCGGCGCTCCGTCGTACCAGCCCGGGGAGCGAGTGACGCGAGGGGTGCCGCCCCCGGCGTGCATCGCGACGAGCGCGGCGATGTGGCCCTCGTAGGCGTGGAGGAGAACACGAGCCGCCGGCCGTCCGGCGCCCAGGATCTCGGTCTCCGAGACGCGGCGCGTTCTCGTGACGTTGGTGAGCCCGGTCCCGTCAGGCCGGATCGTGCAGGCGTCCCAAACCTGGCCCGAGCGACGCTCGAAGACGATCCGGTCACCGGTCGGGGACCAATTCGGCTGGCGGTCATCGGAGCGCCGCGTCAGGCGGCGGACCTCGGTGCCGTCGGCGTTCGCGCCGTAGATCGAGCCGTCCCCCTCCAGCGTCGTACTTCGAGACCTCGAAGACGATGCGCCGGCATCAGGCGCGAAGCTCGGCTCGATCGCCAGCCGCCCCGAGAGCCGGCGCAAGTCGCGGCCGTCGGGCGCCGCCGAGTACGTCCAGTCGCGCGCGTCGCGCTCGAGCGAGAAGACGATCCTGTCCGTGGCCGCGTTCCAACAGCTGCCCGGCAGGTTGACGCCGGTCGCCCTGCCCGGACTGACCCGGGCCAGGATGCGGCCCGACTCGAGATCCGCCACGTGGACCGACGCCGTTTCCACGTTGTAGCGCTGCGGTCAGCGCGTTAGCGCGATGCGCTTGGAGTCGGGCGAGAAGCATGGGCTCTGGAGGCTGCCCGCCAGCCCCGACAGAGGGATGCGGGTGGCGCGGTCGGGCCCGGCCCCGGGTGCGCGATGACGCCGGCCCGGCGCCCGCAGCCAGGACAGCCGTGGCGATCGCGCCGACTCGGAACTCTGCGAGCACCCGGCCCCCTGCTCCCTAGCGTGCCAGCAGCCGAGCGTGTCCTCGTGCCGTCGAAGGTCCAGGGCGGCGATTTGGGCAGAACCTGCTCCGGGGGCGGCGGCACGTTCACCGCCCGACGCGGCCGTGTGACCTGTCAGCGCCAAGGCCGCGGTCACGTCGATCATGTGCGCCTTCGCCCCTCCAGAGAGGCGTCGAGTCCCGCGAACCAAGGATTCGCGGGACTTGACGAGCCTGCGGCGCCGATCAACCGTCAACCGGTCGAGGGCAGCGGCCGCAGCACCTCCTTCGCCTCGGCCTCGGCGAAGCGGTCGTGAGCCTGCCGGTCCCATGAGATGTCGATGGCGAGGAGCAGCAAGTTTCCACCGACGGCTGCGCTGGTGATCGCCGTGATGAGACCGAGGAGGCCTTCGGTTGCATGGAAGCCCAGCCACGCTCCGGCGAGCGCGCCGCCGGCTGCCACCGCGAATCCCGTCGTCTTGGTCTTGCAGGACCAGTCGCGGTGCACCCAGGCCCAGTAGAGCCCGAGGCCGACCGGCGCGCCGATCGAGACCACGGCCAGCAGCGGGTTGTCGAGCGGGACGTCGGGGATGGTCGTCAGGACGATCAGGGCGCCGAGGAACCATCCGCCCAGGCCGAGCACGATCGGGTACAGCGAGCGGAGCGTCGCGCTGCTCTTGCGTCCGAACCGTCCCCGCTTGTGCACCCGACGAGGCATCCACAGGAGCGTGAGGACGAGAATGATCCCGAGGCCGACCATCGTGCCCGCGATGCCCTTGGCGAGTGCCGCGTGGGTGACGTCGGGCGTGAAGCTCACGTCCGCCGGCTTGTAGAGCGAGTCGTCGACCTGGCCGCTCTCGAGGAACGTGCTGATCAGGCGGTTCCCGGCCCGCTGCTGGTACGTCCAGAAGTCGGTCGAGTGCCCGAAGCCGTCGAGCACGACCTGGCGGCCGTTCGGCAGATGGGGCAGGAGCTCCTTCGTGGCCACCTGCGGCGGCGTCGAGAAGTCGAGCGTCCCGCCGATGAGGAGCGTCTCCACGTCGGACGTGCGCACGCGGCTGTACTCGTCCGCGTCCGGCGCGGCCGGCCAGGCATCGACCAGAGCGCCGCCACCCCAGGCGAACGCCGATCCGGCGTCGTCGAGGATCGAATCGCGCTTACCCGAGCCGAAGTGCTCACGCGCCGCCTGGGCGTCGGCCAAGCCGGTGGCGGCGACCTCGCCCCACACGAACGAGCCCGGGAAGGAGAGGTCGGCAGCGAGCGACAGGAACCAGAACCCGCTCGCATCGCCCTCGGCCGCGGAGAGCCAGGAGTCCAGCGTCGTCGGCGCGTTGATCGGCGCCGCCTCAGAGCTCGTCTCGAAGAGCCCGTAGAAGGACGCGGCGCGCACGTTGCCCTCCTTGATCGGCAGGAACCCCCAGTGGTCGGGGATGTTGGCCGCCGTCCGTCGCATCGACCCGACGAGGTCGCCGGTCCGCTTGCCGCAGGTTTCGTCCCTGGAGCAGAGCTCGGCGTAGCGAGCGATCTGCTCGTCGGTCGTCTTGCCGCCCTAGACGAAGTGGCCGGGCGGGTTTACGCCGATCATCACCGACCGGTGGATGCTCTTGGGGTAGCGCCAGGAGTAGATCATCGCCGTGCGCGTCCCGACGCTCTCGCTCACGAGGTCGATGCGGTCATAGCCGAGGGCGGCCCGGGCCGCCTCGAGATCGTCGACGCGCTGCGGGAGGCCGTAGCCGGCGAGATCGACGCCATCGTCGGAGAGCCGGTCCGCACAGGAGCGTAAAGCGCCCCCGAACGCGCGGGACGTCTTGTCGCTGACGAGATCCGCGGAGTGCTTGAGCGCCGACTCGACCTCGGGACAGTCGAGCACGGAGGAACCCTCCACGCCCCGATAGCCCACCAGGACGACGTCGTGGTCGTCCGCGAAGCGGCTCGCTGGCATGAACTCCATGTTGGTGATGCCGGGACCGCCTTGGAGCCGGAAGATCGGCTCCGCCGGATGGTCGGATTTCGCGCGGATGCGCGTCAGCGGAAGCGCGATCAGCCGCGACTGCGCATCGGCTCGGTTCTCCGGCACGACGAGCGTGCCGCAGTCGGCTGCGTAGCTGCCGTCGTCGGTCGCGTAGTTGCAGGGCGTGAGGGTCAGGTCGCCTGCCTTCGCCCCCTTGGGCACGGAGACCGAGCCCGGGTCGGGGCCGAACCGGAGGTAGGCAAGACCCGCCACCAGAATGGCCATGAGCACGAGGGCGACGATTCGCGCCGGCGTGTAGACGCGGGTCGTCGGCTTGCTAGGGGACATGCTGGTGCTCCTTTGGGATGGGGCGGGTTGGCGCCGGGTCATGGGATCTCCATCTCGCTTCGGTCACCGTCAGTTCGCGCGCACCAACCGCCATGCGGCGAGGTTGCCGTGGTCAGTGCTGCCGAGTTGTGCGGCCGTGGCGGTGCGCCATCTAGAGGCCGGGATCAGTGACGTCGAGGAGGATGTCCACCGTCTGCCCAGTCCGGACGAGCACGGTGTCCTTCCAGACGAGATTCGCCTCGGCTTGGCCGTCGCGGGCGAGGATCAGGAAGCGGCCGGCGCCATGGATGTGGAACGGATGGTTCGAGTCCATCTCGTTGACCAGCCGCAGCTTGACCCGATCGCCGACCTGGAACCTCCAGCCGATCGCACGGTTCTCGGCACCCGTCGTCCCGACGGCGAAGGCGAGCGTCTTGTCGGGTGCGGCGGCAAGGAACGGCCCGATCCTCTGCCGCTCAGCCGCCATGTCGGCGCTGGCGCGCGGGAACTCGAACTGCGGCGCCAGCGACGGGACTGCCCAGTCTTCGCTGACGGTGATCGCGGCGAGCGCGTAGCACCGCTCGGAATCGCGATGCTCGAGTGTGATGCGGCCCGGCTTGTCGAAGAGCACGTCGACGACTGCCCGCTCAGACGGCGCGAGCACTACCTCGTCGACGAGCTCTTCGCGTTCACAACGGCCGCGGTCGCCGCCGACGAGCTTCATCTGGGCGCCGTGCAGGCCGATGTGGAAGACACGGGTGTTCGCGGTGTTGGTCAGGTAAAGGCGGAGCACCTCTCCAAAGCGCGCGTTGAACGGAGCGATCTGCCCGTCCTCGAGCAGCAGGTCATCGAGCGTGAGCAGAAGCTCGCGATCGACCGGCGCCCAGTACTCGCCATCGGTGGGGACGACCAGGATGTTTCCGTACAGGCCCATCTCCCGGGCGCGGTCCTCGCGGATGTGGGGTTGGTACCAGTAGACGCCCGGATCGGGGAACTGGAGGCGGTAGGTGAAGTTGCCACCGATGGGAATCGGCGCCTGTGTCTCGTGTGTTCCGTCGAAGCGGTTCTCGACGCGCACCCCATGCCAATGGACCGTCGCCTCGAGGTCGCCCTGGTTCGCGACGTTCACGATCACTTCAGAGCCCTGTCGCACCTTCAGGGTGGGACCGGGGATCGAGCCGTTGTAGGCGAGCATCCGCGCGGTCGCCTCGCCGATCCGCTTCACGACGGGATCGATCCGCAGGTCGAACGCGTCACCGTGCGAGAGCTCGACGATCTCCGGCTGGCCGCTGAGGGGCAGGCCCGCGATCTCGCGGGCAAAGGGATCGGTGCGGGGCGGGGCGGTCACGAGGTCACGCGGGCGGACTTCGCAGAGGCCATGTCGGAGGCGGCCTCGTTGGCAAACGCGTAGACGTAGGGGTGATGGAAGGCGTGGAGCGCGCGGGAGCCGGCGACCGGCAGCCGGAAGCTGCTGCCGTCGCGGTGGTCGACCAGTTCGATCGAGACTTCGTTCGTCCGAGCGTTCCAGAAGAGGGTGACCTCGAGGCCGTCCTGCTCGCGGTGCGCGAGCTCTTTCAGGCTGGCGTTCATGGCGAGTTCCTTCCGGGTCGTTGGCCGGCTTTTCATGGCCCCGATCATGCGTCGCAGGCCATGCCGCTCGCGCCGGGGAGATCCCCACTCCGATCCCGGATCTTTCTTGCCGTCGGATCGGCGCGGATCCGCCGGCCACGGGCGCCGGCACCCCCAGGTCAGGCGGGCGCTGCGGCCTCGGTCTGGCCGGCAAGTGCCGCAGCGAGGTGTCGCCGCGAGTTGATGTCGAGCTTGCGATAGGCGCGGCCGAGGTGCTGCTCGACGGTCTTCGCCGTCACGAACAGGGCCTGCGCGATCTCCTTGTTGCTCAGCCCCTCGGCTGCCATCTGCGCGACGCGCCGCTCGCTCGCGGTCAGCTCATCGACACCGCGCAAGACGATGCCGCGTGGACGGGCGCCGGTCGCTGCGAGCTCCTCGTTGCCCCGCTCCGCGAGTGCGCTCGCGCCACATTGGTAAGCGAGCTCGACTCCCCGCCGGAGCAGCTGTCGGGCCTCGCTGCGGCTGTTGCCTCGGCGTAAGGCTGCGCCGAGGTCGACCAGCGCGCGTGCGTGCTCGAGCCGGGCCCGCGAGTCGGCGAGGATCTCAACGGCCTCTCGCAGCCGCCGCTCGCCTGATTGGCCGCCTTCGACGAGGCCGAGCGCGCGCAACGAGACGCCGACCGTTCGGGGTGCGCCCCACCTGCGCGAGAGCTCGAGTTCCGTGCCCGCGAGCTCGCGCGCTTCGCTCTGGCGGTCGAGTCGGTGCAGGCAGAGCGCCGCCTGCGAGCGCCAGGGCGCGTACGCGGGATTCTCGATCCCGAGCGATTCGGTGATGCTTCCCACTTCGAGGAAGTCCGCGAGCGCCTGTTCGGGCCGGCCCGTCTCCAGCCGTACGTGGCCGCGCGCCTGGAGAAAGTGCACCATGAACCCGGGCGCGCCGACCCGAAGCGGAAGGTCGATGACGTCCTTGGCTTCCTCGGTCGCCCCTCGCTCGATGAGCACGTCGGCGAGATATGCCGCGCGCTCGGCCTGAACACCTGGCCACCCGACAAGCTCGCCCATCCGCAAGTCCTCTTCTGCGCCGAGAAGGTCGCCTTCTTCACAGCGCACGATCCCCCTGACCACATAGGACAGCGACAGATTCAAGATGTCGCCCTGTCTCTGCGCATCCGCGATCGCCACGGTCAACGCTCGTGCGGCCTCGTTCAGCTCGCCGGCGAGTGCGAGTGCGTAAAGAGAGTTCATTGCGAAGAGCAGCTCGTCCGTCTCCGCAAGCGCTCCGAGCGCTTGCGCGCGGACGGCATAGTCGATCGCGCGCCCCCTCGACACACCGCGGCGCCCTTCCTCGAGCGCCCACTGCGCGAGAACAAGCCCCGCGCCCGTGCCGCTCTCGAGTCCAAGGTCGCGCGCGGCTTCCAACCGCGCCGTGCGCAACTGGTGAAACGCCGGCTCGAACTGGGTCCCGACGACCAGCCGTGCCTCGAGCCGCAGGTGCAGATCTCGGTCGACATCGCGGATCCGATCGCTGGTCGTTTGCAGGATGGCAGTCGCCTCCTCCGGCCGATCAATCGCGATCAACGAGTGCGAGTAGGCGAGCACGATGTCCGGCCGGTCGGCCGCGTCAGCAAGCGCGTCTACCGCCTGCCGCAGATGCTCGAATGCTTCAGCCGCATTGCTATTGAGCTCGGCGACGCCCAACTCGAAGAGCACGTCCAGTCGTTCCGGTGGCTGTGGCGGCTCTTCGAGGGCCCGGCGCAGGTATACGGCGGCTGCCTCCGGAGCACCCTGGGCAAGTGAGCGTTGTGCCGCCTCCCGGAGCGTCACGACAACGAATTGATCGTGATTGGGGACCGTCTGCGCGAGGTGTGCCGCCGCCTGCTCCGGAAGCCCGCCGGCCTCGAGAAGGACTTCCGCTGCCCGACGGTGCGCGCCGACGCGCTCCGCCGCGCTCAGATCTTCGAGTACGGCCGTACGAACGACTGGATGCATGAACTCCACCGGCGTCTCGTGGTGGAGCAGGTCAGAACGAACGAGCGCGCTGGCTGCCGCCAGCGCCGCTGCCGTATCGAGTCCGGCCATCGCCGCCGTGAGGGAGAGATCGGCTCGTTCGCCGAGGATCGCAGCCGCGCGGAGGAGCGCGGTGGCCTCGGTTGGAAGGCGGCTGAGCCGTGTCGCGACGCCATACGAGACGGCTCGGGGCCCGAGCGCAAGAACGTGCGGCGCGTGCTGCGCCGTCGGCGTGAGCCCCTGCCGTCGGACGGCATCCAGCAACGCAACCAGGTAGAGCGGGTTCCCACCGGATCCCTCCTCCAGCGCGGTCGAGAAGGCAGAATCGGGATCGTCGCCGAGCCGATCGCGGGCAAGCGCCGCAGCCGACGCGCTGCCCAGCCCGCGCGGGCGGATGACGAGCCCGGCGGGGTCCGAGAAAAGCTCCCTCACCAAACGCAGGGGCGTCGGCCTGCTCCGGCGATCGCGTGCCGGCGAGCAGCGCGAGTGGCAGGCCTTCGAGCCGGCGGGCGAGGTAGAGCAGCCAGCGCAGCGAGGGCTCGTCGGCCCAGTGCAGGTCGTCGACGACAAGCAGCGTCGGGTTCCGAAGAGCGAAGTTGGCAGCGAGCCAGTAGAGGCCGTGCAGCATCGCGAACGACGATTCCGGGCCCCCGCGCGGCGCGTCCGTAGGAGCCGAGGCGAACAGCGACGAGCTCAGCGCAGCCGCACCTGCAAGCAAGTCGGCGCGGACATCCTGCGTCGCAGCAGCGAGGGGGGCCTCGAAGAGCTGGCGAACGATCCCAAAGGCAAACTCGCCCTCGAGCTCGCCTCCCCGAGCACTCAACACCTCGACCTCGGCCCTCTGGGCAAGCTCCCGGGCCGCCCCCAGCAGCCGTGTCTTACCGATGCCTGCGGTCCCCTCGACAACGACGAGACGACCCTCGCCGCCGCGCGCTCCGTCGAGCAACCCCTCCAGCACAGCGAGTTCCGCCTCACGTTCGAGCATGAGGCTAGGAGCAGCGCCGCCTGGTAGCTCGACTTCGGGCATCGTGACCTCCTCGGCATCCCCAGTCGAGGGACCCGAGAGCGGAAGGTTGGCCCTCAGGCGGCTCTCGCCACGGACGCGTCTGCACCAAGGCTACTTGGCTGGCACGAACCGATGCGAGGCCTCCGCAGCGGCGCGACGCTTCAAGGGATGGGGACCGCCATGCCCGTGACGGAGATGCCTTCGCGGCTGTCAAGGCCGGTCGCAATGTGGACCACTTGCGCCGGTCGCAAAGTGACCCCTCGGTCTTCATCTAGATGGGGATGCCGGGCCGGCGAAGCCGGTCCGGGCTCGGCCCGTATGGCCTGTGAGTTCTGTCAGTCGTCCCGTTGGGGCCGGGCGAGGTCGCGGTGTCGCGTTTGACGGGCACTCGCGGACCTGCTGCGAGCGGGAAGCTCGGCCGAGTCGATCGAGATCCACAACCCGGCGTATGTGCCCTGGCGCTCACATGCCGCGCTCGCTTTGCATCAGCTCGAACGCGCCGAAGAGGCGCGGGCGCTCGCGTGCGAGGAACTCGCACTCTCGCGCAGCTGGGGCGCCCCGCGCACGGTCGGCATCTCGCTGCGCGCGCTCGGCCTGATCGAACGCGGGCAAGCCGGGGAGCAATCGCTCCGCGAAGCAGTCGCGGTCCTCGCGGACTCGCCGGCCCGCCTCGAGCACGCACGCGCCCTCGTCGATCTGGGCGCGCTGCTCCGCCGCGGCAACAGTAGTCGCACCGAGTCGCGGAAGCTTCTCCGCGAGGGGATCGAGCTGGCCCATCGCTGCGGCGCGGTCGCGCTCGTGCAGCGAGCCAACGGTGAGCTGGCGGCGACCGGCGCCCATCCCCGGACGATCCTTCTCAGTGGCGCCGACGCGCTGACCGCCAGCGAGCCGGCGCGTTTGCGCACATGGCGGCCGAGGACCTGAGCAACAAGGAGATCGCCCAAGCGCTGTTCGTGACCGTGAAAACCGTCGAGCAGCACCTCGGCCGCGCCTACCGCAAGCTTGACATCAGCTCCCGTAGACAGCTCGACGCAGCGCTCGGAGCCCGACCCGGGCAAGGCGCGATCGAAAGATAGGGGGTGCGAGTGGGGTCGTCCCCGGCGCGACCGACGGGGGCGAGGTTGCATGATCGGCGTATGAAGCGCAGGCCAGCCACTGGGAAGGAACCCCTCGTGTCGCACGCCGATCTCAAAGAACTCGCCTACCGCAACCAAGACGGCCTCGAAGTCACCCTCCTCTGGGAGCCCCGCTCCGACGGAATCTCCGTCGAGGTCATCGACCATCTCGACGGCAGCGAATTCCGGGTTCCGGTCGCCGGACACCTGGCGTTGGATGCCTTCCACCACCCTTACGCCTTCGCGCAGGAGCTGCGCGCGTCCCGCGCGCGGCTCGTCGAGGCCGGTGACGCGGCGCGCCGGCGGCTCGAGCGCGACCTCCACGACGGCGCGCAGGCGCGGCTCGTGGCCCTCGCGATGCTCCTGGGCCGCGCGCGGACGCACGCCGCATGCGATCCCGAGCTCGAGGCACTCCTGCACCGCGCGACCGACGAGCTCCAGGCGAGCCTGACAGAGCTGCGCGAGCTGGCCCGCGGCATCCACCCGGCGGTCCTGACCGATCGCGGCCTCGAGCCGGCGCTTCAGGCGCTCGTGGCGCGCGCACCGGTGCCCGTGACCGTCGAGGTGGACACCGGCGCGCGCCTGCCGGGCGCGGTCGAGAGCGCGGCCTACTTCGTCGTCTCCGAGGGGCTCGCGAACGTCGCCAAGTACGCCCACGCGACGCGCGCCAGCGTCACGGTGCGACGACGGGCCGACCGGATCACCATCGCCGTCACCGACGACGGCATCGGCGGCGCCAACGCGGCGCACGGCTCTGGCCTGCGCGGACTCGCCGACCGCGTCGCCGCGCTCGAGGGCGCGCTGGCGGTCGACAGCCCAGAGGGGCGCGGGACGCGGCTGCGCGCCGAGATCCCGTTCCGCGCCTGATCGCGTACTCGCCGTGCGGGGCGGGCGCGGCCGCATACAGCGGCGAGCGCCGTGGCGTCAGGCGAGCGCGGCGCGCACGGCGGCGTCCATCGCCTCGGCGCGCACGTGATCGCCCATCTGCCGCGTACGTACGCCTCGGCGAGTCCGAGCGCAGGGTCGGCCATGCCGAGCGAGCCGCCAAGGCCGTAGCCATCGTGGTCGACCCACACGCCGAGCCCCCACGTGACTTCGGCGTCAAGAACCGCGTCGTGCGCGCTCATCTCGCCTCCGCTCATCGCGGCGACGGTCCCCGCCCCGAGCAGCCGCGCGCCGTCGAGCTCACCGCCGGCCAGCAGGCCGGCATAGAAGCGCGCGATGGCCAGCGCGGTGCCGTGGCCGTTGACCGCGGGGATCTCGGCCGCCCGCCACGCCTCGCCGTTGACCACCGAGGTCCAGCATGCCGGGCGGGTTCGACATCGCGCGGCGAGCCAGGTCGCCTGGCGGTGCCGGGACGCGGCCCAGTAGGCATGGAGCACTCTTCGGTTCCCACAAGTGGCGCACTTTTCCGGTTCCTGTTGACACTTGTCGGCGCGCTGCAGACGCGCCCTCGCTGGCGTGCCCGAGCCGTCACTCGCTGAGACGCCCGACCCTCAAGTAGCCTCAAGAAAGGCGACAAGATGACGGCCATGGGAATCTCCCCGTAGGCGGCCATCGAAAGACGTTTCGACCCCGTGACGATCTCTTCATGCTCTATCTGGCATCAACGGTGCTCGCGCCGAGATCGAGTGGGCTTGGCTAGTTCCGAGCAAAGTGTTGGACGCCGAAGGCATCATGCTCACGAAGCAGGGCAAAGAGCATCTTCGAATCGCGGCGTCCGCAAAGGAGGACACCGACGACAAGTGGCTCCAGTTCCGTTACAGCCGTGCAGATTTCCCCCAGCGTCTTCTCGACGTTGTCGCTGGCCTTGAACCGGAAACGCCGGACGAAGACGCGGTCCCTCTCGAGGAGGAGGAGAACGAGGGATAGCGACCGAGTCGGCCAGTCTCTGTCCGCTGCCGCTTCGCGCGACCGAGCGCTACTGCCCGGCGTGAAGTGAACGGCCTCGCTGATCGATCATCGGCAGCAAGGTCGCCGGCGGTCGGGAGCCAGGCCGCTGCCTGACTGCACGGTTCTCGGTGTTCGACGCGCCCGCGCGGCCAAGCCGCGGTGGCCCGACGGACGCCACGCTCGACTGGACGCCAACGCGCGCGGGGCGCCCCCGTGGGGCGGCGGGCGGGGGCGGTCGCGGTGTCCTGGAGGGCGGCTCGTCCCCCGCCCTTGGTGCGGGCTCTAACAGCCGAGCGATAACCAGTGCAACGCCGCAAGTCCGGCTTCCGACCTGCGGTGCGGGGCGACGGGCGAATGTGTATCCGCTGACAGTGGACGAGTGTTCGATTCGTCGATCTCGCCGTGGCCGCGAGCATTCGTACCGCCCCGGAGGGCGGCACGGCCGCATCCGCAGCGCCGGCGCTGGTCACGGAGGCCGGGCGGGGAAGGATCCCTTCAAAGGAACGGCCGCGTGGGAAGGACCCGCGCGGCCGTTTCGGTTGGAGCAGCGGGTCGGAGCGCTGGGGAGGGCGGTCTCGCAAGCCGGCTGAGCTGCGAGGCCGTCGATCTCGCAGATGCTGACCATCGCCGCGGCGCAGGGCCAGGGCGGCCTCGTCGGCTACGGCCTGGGCATCGAGCAGCGCGCCCTGGCCGGCGGCGCCGAGCTCATGGGCCACCTCGGCGGGGCGGTCTATCGCTCCTACGTGGGCCGCCTGCACCCCACGGGCGTGACGATCGCGCTCGCGCTCAACGTGGAGGACGACCCGACGCCGCTGCTCCTCCCGGCGGTCAAAGGCCCTGACAGCGACGCGTCGGTGAACCGCGACGTACGGGCTCGCTCACGGACGACCCCGCCGCGAGCCTGTGGTCCGGACGCGCGTTGAGAAGGACGAGCGGACGGCTGACGCTGCACGAACGCCGGCCGAACTGCCGCCTTCCATGTCGGTCGGCTCCGCCTACGGCATCCTGACCCTGGTGTTCCAGGACGGCCACGGCGAGAAGGCACTCGCGTTCACCTCGGTCGGTGGCACACCCCGGGCTGCCGCTGTTCCTGTTCGTCGTCCTCTTCGGCCTCTCGATGGACTACCACGTGTTCGTCCTGAGCCGGGTCCGCGAGCTCGTCGACCGCGGCATGTCGACCGACAAGGCCGTCGCCGAGGGGATCAGGGGCACGACCGGTGTCATCACGAGCGCGGCCGCGGTCATGGTCGTCACCTTCGCGGCCTTCGCGATCGGCGACAGCCAGGACAAAAGCAGGTCGGCGTCGGCCTGGCCGTCGTCATCCTCATCGACGCCACGATCGTCCGCGCGGTCCTGCTGCCCGCGACGATGAAGCTCCTGGGCAGCCGCAACTGGTAGCTGCCCAAGCGCCTGCGCTGGCTGCCGAGGTTCGAGCGCGACCCGGACGTGGCGCCCGCCGGGGCCTAGGGTCCGAGCGCGACATCCGCGAGTTGGAGGGGCCGCCCCATCGGGCGGCCCGTCCACGTGGTGGGCCGTCCACAGCCTGGGAGACACCGGCAGTGCGGCGGGTCTTCCAGCCAACGGTTCGGATCGGCACGCCCGCCAGCGCTACGAGATCGAACGCCTCGCCACGCGCCGCGCGTGAGTCACGCCCGGTCTCGGGGAGACAGCCAGCCAAGCAGTGCACCGAGCACGAGCCCTGCCTCGGGCGCAAGCGGGACATCGGTCGTGACGCTGACGACGATGCCAAGCGCCAGGCCGATCACGGCTCCGAGCCCGATGGCGGTTCTGATCTTGATGTGCGCGAGTGTATGTAGCGAGATTGGCCGCCGTGGCCGGTCCGGCAGGATTAGACTCGGCCAGGAGGGCATGGCCGCAACGCTTGCTACCGGCGCGGACCAGCGTCGCCACGGCGTGCGCAGCCGGAGCGCGGCGTTGCGCGGGATCCGACACGGCGGTGTCGTGCTTTACGGAAGTGCGATTGGGCTGGTCGCCGTGGCCTATTACCTGGCGGGGCGGATCGGCCTCGAGCTCGCGTATCTCGACGGGGCGGTGGCGGCACTGTGGCCGCCTGCGGGGCTGGGCCTTGCCGTGCTGTTTTTGTATGGCGTTCGGCTGTGGCCGGGCATCGTGGTCGGCGATCTCCTGCTCGGGGATTATTCGACGCCGTTGGCCACCGTCCTTGGCCAGACGGTCGGGAACACGCTGGCGCTCGTGATCGCGGCCCTGTTGTTGCGCCGCCTGACGGGCGGGCGGGGCGAGCTGGAACGCGTGTTCGATGTGCTGGCGCTCGTCGCCTGCGCCGTGCTGGCGGCGATCGTCAGCGCCGCCTTCGGGCCGACGTCGCTGCGCCTCGGCGATGTGATCCCCGCGGACGAGCTCGGGCGCGTGTTTCGTACCTGGACGCTGGGCGACGCGTCCGGCGTCCTGGTCGTGGCGCCGGTCCTGCTGACCTGGGCCGCGGCGGGCTTGAAAGGCATTCGGCGGCGCGATCTCGTCGAAGGCGCGGTCGTGATCGTGGTGCTCGTGGTGTTGGCCGAGTTGCCGCCACAGCGCGACGTGCCCTACATCGTGTTCCCGGTGCTGCTGTGGGCGGCGCTGCGCTTCGGCCCGCGGGGCGCCGCCACGGCGATCCTCGTCGTCTGCTCGATCACCGTCTGGAACACCGCGCAAAGCGACGGGCCGTTCGTGCGCGAGTCACTCACCGACAGTCTGCTCGCCACGCAGCTGTTCATCGCGATCTCGGCGCTCACGTCTTTGCTCCTCGCCGCGGTGACCGCCGAGCGCACACGCGCTACGCGGGCGCTGGTGGCCACCGAGGCGGCTCAGCGCGCGCTCGCCGCCGAGCAGGCGGCTCTGCGAAGGGTTGCCACGCTCGTCGCCGGCGACGCGCCGCCGAGCCGCGTATTCGAGCAGGTGACCGAGGAGGTCGGCCGGCTGCTCGGACTCCCCGGCGCGAGCGTCATGCGCTACGACGGCGCGCACACGGCCACGGTCGTCGGCGCCTGGAGCGAGGACGGCAAGCCTCGCTTCCCGGTCGGTGC
>Ga0126306_10001042_pt1 | contig 14391 bp, 19 predicted proteins | sample Plot27_FD_92592 | JGI IMG/M metagenome (GOLD analysis project Ga0126306, IMG submission 92592) | Serpentine soil microbial communities from UC McLaughlin Reserve, CA, USA - Plot27 | ecosystem: Environmental > Terrestrial > Soil > Grasslands | place: USA: UC McLaughlin Reserve, Lake County...
GCAGGCCGGCCTGCTCGCCGCCGCCGCCGCGGGCGGCCGCATCCGCGTCCGGCCGGCGCTCGTCGCGCGCTACTACGTCGCGACGACCGCCGCGCTCGGAGCCGGGCTCTACGACCACCTGCGCCACGGCACGCCGGCCGTGTGGGAGGCCGCGGAGGGCACCCGTTGAGCTACCGCTGCAAGCGCGCTCTCGACGTCACCGTCGCGAGCGTGCTGCTGACAGCGAGCGCGCCGGCGCTCGCGCTCGCCGCGCTGCTGATCCGGCTCGAGACGCACGGGCACCCCATCTACCGCCAGCGCCGGGTGGGGCGCGACGGCGTCCCGTTCGAGCTCTACAAGCTGCGCACGATGGTGAGCGGCGCCGAGACGATGGGCGCCGGCATCGCGCTCAGCGAGGGCGACTCGCGGATCACCCGGCTCGGCGCGATCCTGCGCCGGACCTCGATCGACGAGCTGCCGAACCTCGTCAACGTGCTGCGCGGCGAGATGTCGATCGTCGGCCCGCGCCCGACCGTCCAGGTGCAGGTCGACCGCTACACGGAGCGCCAGCGCGGGCGCCTCGACGTGTTGCCGGGACTGACGGGCTGGGCGCAGGTCCAGGGCCGGGCGTCGCTGCCGTGGAGCGAGCGGATCGAGTTAGACCTGTGGTACGTCGAGCACGCGTCGCTGGCGCTCGACCTGAAGATCCTCTGGCGCACCGTCCGGCTGGTCGCCGGCGGGCACGGGCTCTACAAGGGCCAGACGGGCGGCTGGAGCGAGCCGCCGCCGCCGTCCTGAACCGCCGGCGACGAGTTTCTTCTTGACCGATTCAGACGGATCGGCTACTGTATCGATACAGATCCTCCCCAGAAAGGGACTTCATGCTCTCCTTCTACACCCGGGCCACCCGCCGCTTCATCGAGTCCGACGCGCGCTCCGCCCTGCCCGGCGCGCCGGTCCGGCCGGTCTCGGCGCCCGCTCCGGCGGCCCGTCCGCGCCGCGCCCTCGCCGTCGCCTTGCTGACCCTGGCCGACCGCGTGTCGCCGGAACCGGTAGAACGGTCCCGGTGGGAGAGCGGGTGACGCTGCAGACGATCGCCGACGCCCTCGGCGTCTCGCGCACGACGGTCTCGAACGCCTACAACCGGCCCGACCAGCTGGCGCCGAAGCTGCGCGAGCAGGTGCTGGAGAAGGCGAAGCAGCTCGGGTACGCCGGCCCGGACCCGGCCGCACGGCGGCTGCGGTCCGGGCTGCGTGGCGCAATCGGCCTGGTGTTCTCCGACCGGCTCTCGTACGCATTCACCGATCCCGGCGCGGTCGGGATGCTTCAGGGCCTGACCGAGGCCACCGAGGCCAAGGGCTTCGAGCTGCTGCTGCTGCCCGGCATGCGCGGCGAGCAGCGTGAGGCGGTCTCCGTGCGCGACGCCGTGGTCGGCGCGTTCTGCCTCTACTGCATGCCCGAGGGCCATCCCGCGGTCGCGGCCGTGCATGAACGGCGGCTCCCGGTCGTGATCGTGGACGAGCCGCGCGCGCCGGGCGCCTTCTTCGTCGGGATCGACGACTTCGAGGGAGCGCGGCTGGCCGCCGCGCACGTCGCGGCGCTCGGCCACGAGCGCGTCGCGATCGTTGCCGACCGGCTCCTCGACGACTTCACCGAAGGGCTCGCGAGCCCGGAGCGGATCGCGCGCAGCAACTGGAAGGTCAGCCGCGAGCGGGTCGCGGGCTACGTTGCCGGCCTGGACGGCGCGGAGCCCGTGCCCGTCTACGAGGCGCTGAGCAACTTCGCCGAGTGCGGCGAGCGCGCCGCCGCCGAGCTGCTCTCCCTGTCGCCCCGCCCCACGGCGGTGCTCTGCTCCACCGACGTGCTCGCGTTCGGCGTGATCGACGCGCTGCGCGCGCGCGGGGTCGACGTGCCGGGCGACATGTCCATCACCGGCTTCGACGACGTCCCGGCCGCGACCGCGGCCGACCTCACGACGATCCGCCAGCCGCTCGTGGAGAAGGGTCGCGAGGCGGGGCGGCTACTGATCGAGCCGGGCGCCGTCCGCGAGGTGATCCTGCCGATCGAGTTCGTCGAGCGCGGCTCGACCGGTCCGCCGCCGGCCTAGGGGACGGTCTCCGGGCCCTTGTCGATGTAGCGCGCGCGGAACGTCCGGATCGCGTCGAAGACCTTGTCGTTCATCTCCGGGCAGGTGAGCGAGTGCGTCCACGCGGTGGCGGCGATCGCGGGCTCCATGCCGGTCGTGTTCTCATACAGCAGCAGGTGGTAGCCCTCGTCCTGCTCGGCGACGAGCGCCTCCAGCTCTGAAACCGTCTCCGCGGGCGTGCCCGGCTTGTACTGGATGTTGATGCGCCCGTGCTCGAGCGTGTGCACGAGCTGGCCGAGGTCCGGCGTCGTGTCCGGCTCATAGACGCCATCCTCGTACCACTGGGGGAAGTGGTTGCCCGACGTCGGCGGGTTCGTCTTGTAGTCCGACGGCGTGAAGTCCTTCTCCTCGTGGTTCGCGCCCTCGAACGCGGGGTTCGCGAGCGTGCAGCCGGCGGCCTCGGCGGCCGCCTCGTAGTCCGATGTCTGCTGCGGCGGCAGCTTCGCCGACGCCTGCTCGCTCGTCTGCGGCGACTGCGGGCCGGAGTCGTCGTTGCCGCCCAGCCCGACGACGACCGCGAGCACGACCGCGGCGATCGCCGCGAGCCCGAGCAGCACCCCGCCGCCGAGCTGCAGGCGCTTGCGCCGCGCGGCGGCGGCGGCCTCCTTGCGCTCGCGCTCCAGCCGCTCCTTGCGGCGCGTTTCCTTCTGCTCCTGACGACTGGCCACGAGGGCGGAAAGGCTAGCGGAGGCTCATGCGCGGGCGGCGCGGCTGCGCGCCCGGCTCGCGGGCCGCGGGCGCCAGCACTGCTCGATGAAGTCGGCGATCTCGTTCGTCAGCCGCTCCGGCGCGACGCGCAGCTCGAGAATCGAGCTGGCCTCGAGCAGCGTGCTGTTCGGCAGCTCCTCGGCGAGCAGGCCCGCGTCGGAGAACGGGTGCACGGGATCGCGGTGGTGTCCGATCACGAGCGTGGGCGCCGTGAACGTGCGTCGCTCGGACCGGTGCGGTGCCGTGCGACCCGAGAACAGCCCCTGCAGGACCGCCGCGCTCGGCGCGGGCTCCTGCCGGACCGTGTCGAGCAGCACGTTCGCCGCCCACGGCAGGCGCCGCTCCGGCGCGAGCCGCGCCACCCGGGAGACGGCCTTCATCACCGGCTCGCCGACCGTCAGCGCGACCAGCAGCGGCGTGAACGCGATTGCGCAGGCCAACAGCGCGTTGTCGAGCACCGGCATCTCGACGACCATGCCGCGCAGCCGCTCGGGCGCCAGCGAGGCGACCTCGAGCGTGACGTTCGCGCCCAGCGAGGTGCCGCCGACGACGGCCTCGTCCGCCTCCAGGTGGTCGAGCAGGCCGACGACCTCGTGGGCGAAGATGCCCATCGAGTAGTGCCACATGTCGGGCGGCCGGTCCGACTGCCCGTGGCCGAGCAGGTCGAGCGTCACGACCCGGTTGCCGCGCTCGGCCAGCGCGCGCGCCAGCGGCACGTGCATGCGCTGGCTCAGCAGCAGGCCGTGCAACAGCACGGTCACGCGCGAGCCGTCGCCGTAGACGCGATAGGCCAGCTCCCGGTCCTGGCAGTGGAACGTGCCGGGCTGCTCGAGCGCGCTCATCGCCGGGGACTGTACGGGCGCGGGCGGCGTTCGGCGCCGTTCGGGCCTTATCGTGCGCGCGGTGCCCGAGCTGCGATCGATGCGCGACGACGACGTCGCCGCCGCCCAGGAGCTCATGGTCGCGGCGTTCGCCGACCTCGACCGCCGGCTCCACCAGCCGCCCGCACCGCCGGGCGATCCGGCGGGTGGACACGTGCGCCTGCGCCGGCTCCTAGCGACCGATCCCGGCGGCTGCTGGGTCGGCGAGGACGCCGGCGGCCTGGCGGGCGTCGGCATCGGGATCCTGCGCGACGGGCTCTGGGGGCTGTCGCTGCTCGTCGTGCGCCCGGACCTGCAGTCCGCCGGGATCGGCAGCGCGCTGCTGGCTCGGACGCTGGAGTACGGCGCCGGCGCGCGCGGCGGGATCGTCCTCGCATCGCCGGACCCGCGCGCGCTGCGCGCCTACGCGCGCGCCGGCTTCACGCTGCACCCGAGCCTGACCGCGACGGGCGTGCCCCGGAACCCGATGGCGTGCGCGGACGTGCGACCGTTCGAGAGCGCCGACCACGACCTGGCGGCCGCGGTCGACGGCGCCGTGCGCGGCGCGCCGCACGGCGCCGACCTCGACGCGCTCGCGGCCGGCGGGAACGAGCTGCTGACGCTGCCCGGGCGCGGCTACGCCGCGCACCTCGCGGGCACGGTCAAGATGATCGCCGCGTTCGACGACGAGGCGGCGGCGGCGCTGCTCCGCAGCGTGTTCGCCCGCATGCCGGCCGGCAAGGAGGCCGACGTGTCCTGGCTCACGGGCGCGCAGCAGTGGGCGATCGACGTCGCGGTCGCAGCGCGGCTGGAGCTGCGCTTCGGCGGCGCCGTCTGCCTGCGCGGCGACGTCGGGCCGTTCCGACCGTACCTTCCCGGCGGCGCGTATCTGTAGGGTCTGGCCTCGCTGACATCGCGTCGGAAACAGGAGGAACTTCGGAAATGGGCAAGCAGCCGCGGTCGCTGTACGGCAAGGTCGCCGTCGTCACCGGCGGTGGACGGGGCATCGGCAAGGCGCTGGCGCTCGCGCTCGCGAGCGAGGGCTGTCGCGTGGCGATCGGCGACGTGGACTCGGCGGCGGCCGAGGCTGCCGCTGCCGAGCTCGGCGGCGAGGCCGTCGGCCTGGCGCTCGACGTCACCGACCGGCCGGGCTTCACCGCGTTCCTCGACGAGGTCGAGCGGCGGCTCGGACCGATCGACGTGCTCGTCAACAACGCCGGCATCATGCCCGTCGGGCCGCTGGACGAGGAGGACGACGCGACGACGATCCGGCAGCTGGAGATCAACTTGCACGCCGTCATCCACGGCACGAAAGATGCCATGCGGCGGATGAAGCCGCGCGGCGCCGGCCACATCGTCAACGTCGCGTCAACGGCCGGGAAGGGCGGCGCGCCGCATCTGGCGACGTACTGCGCCACCAAGCACGGCGTGGTTGGATTCTCCGAGGCGGTCCGGGGTGAGCTGCACGGTACGGGCGTCCGGATATCGGTGCTCATGCCGCACTTCGTCAGCACCGAGCTGACCGCCGGCATCAAGGCGACACCCAGCCTCCCGCACTCGACGCCCGAGCAGGTCGCCGAGGCGGCGCTGGACGCGCTGCGCGTCGACCGCTTCGAGGTCTGGATCCCGAAGCAGGCTCAGGCCACCTGGGCGCTTTCCAACCTGTTGCCGCGCCGCGCCCGCGACGTGGTGGCGCGTGCGATGAAGCTGGATCGCGCGCTGGTCGACGCGGATCGCTCGGCACGAGCGCGCTACGAGGCGCGCGCCGCGGCGAGCGCCCCCGCGACGGACGTCGTGATCGCCGAGACGGCGGCGGAGCGCGACTCGACGGCGGCCTAGCCGTCCTCGATCCGCTCGAGCAGCGGGAGCAGCGCCTCGACGTCGCCGGCCGCGGTGATGTGGATCGCGCGCGGCTCGCGCACCCAGGCGATCACGTCGAGCACCTGGAGCCGGTCGAGCACGAACTGGAATGCGCGCGCCTGCCGCCGCGAGCGGTAGTCGCGCGCGATGTCGAACGCCCAGCCGGTCGTGTGCAGCGAGTAGTTGCGCGTCGCCTCCTCGTTGCCGCGCACGAGCCGGCGCTGGTACTCCTCGTCGCGCACGGTCGACGTGACCGTGAGCGGGCCGTCGCCGTCCGCGTACTCGCACGTCTGGGCGCCGATGTAGAGCGCCGTCGCGAGCGCCTCGGGCCGCAGGCCGCGGTAGAGGCCGGCGACCGAGTCGATTCGTGGCGCCAGCTCGCCCATGCGCCGGTCGCGCGCCAGGCCGGTGCGGACCGGATCGTTCGGGAAGACCCGGATCTCGCGCTCGTCCCAGGCCGCGCGCAGCACGTCGGGCGTGCCGAAGCGGGTCGTCGACTCGGGCGGGTGCAGCACCTCCTCGGCCGAGGCCTTCGCCGTTTGGAGCTGCTCGAGCCGAGCCAGCTCGCCGGGGTCCTCGCGGTGCAGGCGCATGATCTCGCGCGCCGCGTAGAGCTTCCAGAGGTAGTTCGAGGAGTCGTCGCCGAACGCCGCCAGGCGCTGCTGCACCGCGCGGTGGCGGGTCGGCGTCGAGTCGAAGTAGACCTGCGCGTAGGACGGTCGCTCGGCGCCATAGGCGCGCAGCACGTCCTGCAGGTTGCCGATCCCCATGTGGTAGGAGACGAGCGTGAGGTCCTCGCGCCCGAGCTGCTCGCGCGCGATCGTGAGGTAGCGCGCCGCGCCGGCGAGCGCCTTGGCCGGGTCGAAGCGCTCGTCGACGGCCCGGCGCTCGCGCCGCAGCGCCTGCACCTGCAGCAGCCGCCCGCGCCGCAGCGCGCGCTCGATCCTGCGGGTGAGGCGCCGGCTGCGCGCGACGTCGACCTCCATCCCGAGCAGGTTGCTGCCGGTCTCCGCGAGGATCTGGGTCAGGCCGACCGCGCCCTCGAGTTCGCCCGCGATCGCGTCCTCGTGGCCGGCGCTCTCGAGGAACACGAGCCCCTCGAGCAGGTCGGGCGCGACGCCCGCGCTGCGCGCCGCCGCATCGACCTGCGCACGCCAGCGCGCGACGCGCTCGGCCGTCGCCGCCGCGCCGCCGGGGGAGCGCGCGTAGAGCACGTGGCTGGTGCCGGCGGCGGCGCGCTCGACGAGCGCGTCCTCCGCGTCAGGGTCGTACGCGAACGGGTCCGGCACCGGCGGGCCGCCCGCCTCGTCGCCGGGCGGCGTCGGCACGAGCGGGACGCCGGCGGTCGGCTCGTCGCCGCGCAGCGCCAGCCCGGCGAGCACGGCGGCGAGGGCCAGGGAGCCCGCGAGCACGGCGACGCGGGCGCGCGCGTTGTGCCTGGAGCGGCGCACCGCCTTTCACCTTGGCAGACGCCGATGCATGCCTCGCGGACGTCCGGGTACGCCTACGACATGAAACTTCGACGCAAGAGCAAGAAGCGCCGGGCCGTCGACGCGGTCGGCACCTACCTGAAGTTCAAGGCGATCGCGAAGGCCACGAAGAGCGCGCGCAAGGGGATCGCTGGTTTCGCCGCCTACAAGGCCGCCAAGCGCGCGCCGACGGCGGTCAAGGCGCTGCCGGTCGTGGCGGGAGTCGGCGCCGCCGGCGCCGTCGCGGCGCGCAAGCGGCGCCAGTCCGAGCCCACCACGGCCTGACGCTTGGAGGCGCGGCGCCTCGCAGCGTCGCCTAGCCGGACGTGAAGCGCAGCAGATCCAGCGAGCCGGTGATCTCGAACAGCCGCTGCACCGCCGGAGGGCCGGGCGCGACCTCGATCGCGTAGCCGTCGCCGCGTGCCGCGGCGTCCCACTTGAGCAGCAGCCGCAGGCCGGTGGAGTCCATGAAGCGGAGCCTCCCGAGGTCGACGATCAGGCGCCGGAAGCCGGCTTCGCGCAGCTCGCGCAGCTGCGCGTCGAGCACCTCCACCGTCGCGATGTCGAGCGACCCTACCGCGAACACGCGCGCGGCGCCGCGCTCCGGCTGCACCTCGCAGCGGAAGGACTCCGGACCCTCGGCACGATCGGACTCGAGCGACATCTCCACCTCACGTTGCTGGTCTCGCCCGGGGTGACTCCCTCGCCTCTCACCCGTCTACTCGAGCCCCCGGCCGTCGCCCAGCCGCAGGCCCTTCCAACGCTAGTAAGCCGGACTCAGCGCTTCGAAAGCGACCGTAGCCAGGCCGAAACGAACTGCTCGCGCGCTCGCAGCTCGCGCCGCTCCTTCATCCGGCTGCTGCTCGCCTTAGGCGCAGGCGCAGGCGCCGGCGGCCGCGGCTCGCGGTCGAGCGGGCTCACCTTTACGCGCGTCGCGGATTCCACCACTTCTCCCTCGTCGTGAACGGCGTCTGGGAGAGCGCACGCGGCCCCTCCACTTGTGCGGAAGCCTACGAAGACATCACGCCGTCTCCAATGTCTTGGCGCGAACCGCATTGCGCCGCGCCCGCAACGAAGACGGGCGCCGTCATGGCCCTAGACGAAGCGCCGTACGAACGCGAGCGCGGTGTCGGCGACCTCGCGCCAGCCGCTGTCGACGGTTAGCGCGTGCCCGCGGTCCGGCATCTCGACGATCTCCGTGACGCCCTCGTTGCGCTGCTGCTTCTTGAAGGACGCGTGGGCGATCGCCCACGGGACCGTGTGGTCCTTCTCGCCCGAGATGATCAGCAGCGGCCCGCGCTCGGTGTTCTTGCTGTCGACCTTCGCCTCCGTCCACGGGTTGAGGTTCGCCGTCGCGGCCTGGAACAGCGGCGCGCCCGACGCCGGGACCGCATAGGTCGCGTAGAGCTCCCTTGCCTCCTCCTCACTGACGGCGTTGGCGAAGCCGAAGCGGAACTGCTCGTACGTGAGCGGGACCGCGCGGCTGCGGTTGGCCGGGTTGCCGAGCACCGGGCTCGCCGACTTCAGCGCCGAGATCGGCAGCGGCAGCACGCCGCGGAACGGCGCGGGGTCGATCGCGACCGCAGCCGCCGCGAGGCCGCGACCGCGAGGATCTGGGTCAGCAGACCGCCGAACGAGTGCCCGATCACGGCGGGCTTCCTGTCCAGCCCGCGGATGATCTCGTCGAAGTGGTCGGCAACGTCCCCGACCGTCTTGCCGGCGAACACCTCCGGGTGGGCGTTGGCCTCCTCGACCGTCTCGGGGTCGTCCGGCCAGCCGGGCGTGAGCGCGGTGTAGCCGGCCTCCTCGAACAGCGCCGCCCAGCGGTCCCAGCTGCTCGGCAGCAGCCACAGGCCGTGGACGAAGACGACCGGCGCGAGCCCGGTCGCGTTCGCCCGCTCCACCTGCTCCGACTCGTGCGCGGTGATAGTCGCCATCTAGGCCTCCAGGAACGCGAGCAGGTCGTTGCCGAGCTGCTCCTTGTGGTGTCGGTGATCCCGTGCGGCGCGCCCGGGTAGACCGTGAGCTTCGCATGCTCGACCAGCGCGGCGGACGCCTGGCCGCCGACGGCGAACGGGACGATCTGGTCGTCCTCCCCGTGGATCACCAGCGTCGGGACGTCGAACTTCTTCAGGTCGTCCCTGAGTCGGTCGCCGAGAACGCCGCGATGTACTCGTAAGCGTTCCGGTGGCCGGACTGCATGCCCTGGCGCCAGAACGCGTCGCGGACGCCCTGCGAGACGTTCGCGCCGGGACGGTTGTTGCCGAAGAAGGGCCCGTCGGCGAGGTCATCGGCGTAGCTGTCCATCTCGTTGCCGTCCCACGGCTGGCTCGAGCGCCCGTGGCCGCGGCGGTCGTGCGCGATGGCGCGGTAGCCGCTGGACGCCAGGAAGAGCATCTGCGCCTCCCAGCTGTCCGAGTTCAGCGGCCAGCCGTGGCTGAGCACAACCGGCGGGCCCTCGCCCCAGTCCTTGTAGTAGATCTCCGTCCCGTCGCTGGTCGTGATCGTCGCCATCGTGCTTCCTCCGGTCGTGGTGAGCGGTTGTGAGGCCAAGCGCTGGGTGCCGGACCTCGCATCCGTCGCACGACTGCTCTACCGTCGCCTCCCATGAGCAGCTTCTTCTCGCGCGGGTTCAGCGGCCGGCGGCGTGTGCCGAGCGAGCTGGCCGAGCGGTTGCCGCCGGGTCAGTACTTCGAGGACGGCTTCCCGGTCCTGACGGCCGGCCCGACGCCGCGGATCGATGCCGCCGAGTGGGGGTTCCGGATCGACGGGATGGTCGCCGAGGGGCGCGAGTGGACGGCAGCGGAGTTCCGCGCGCTCCCGTTCGAGACCGTGCCGTGCGACATCCACTGCGTGACCAAGTGGTCGAAGCTCGACACGAGCTTCCGCGGCGTCTCGCTCGACGTGCTGCTCGCGGACGTCGAGCCGCTCGGCGCCTACGCGATGGCCTACTCCTACGGCGGCTACACGACCAACCTGCCGCTCGAGGACATCACCGACGGCAAGGCCTGGGTCGTGACGGAACATGAGGGCGAGCCGCTCCCGCGCGAGCACGGCGGGCCGGCGCGGATGCTCGTGCCGCACCTGTACTTCTGGAAGAGCGCGAAGTGGGTCGCCGGCCTGCGCATCATGGACGACGACGAGCCCGGCTTCTGGGAGCAGAACGGCTACCACAACCGCGGCGACCCGTGGAAGGAGGAGCGGTATTGGAACGACTGATCCCGCCGGTCGCCCCGCGTGCTCCGGGCCGCTGGCAGGTCGCGACGGTGGCCGCGATCAAGGTCGAGACGCCGACCGTCAGGTCGTACCGGCTGGAGCTGCCGATGTGGATGCCGCACCTGCCCGGGCAGCACTACGACGTCCGGCTCACGGCTCCGGACGGCTACGTCGCCCAGCGGTCGTACTCGATCGCCTCGTCGCCGCTCAACGCCGGCGGCATCGAGCTGACGATCGACTGCCTGCTCGACGGCGAGGTGTCGCCCTACTTCCACGAGGTCGTCGAGGAGGGAGACCGGGTCGAGGTCCGCGGGCCGTTCGCGTCCTACTTCGTCTGGCGCGGCGACGAGCCGCCGCCGGTGGTGCTGGTCGGCGGCGGCTCCGGCGTCGTGCCGCTGATGGCGATGCTGCGTCACCAGCGCCGCACCGCGCCGGAGACCGACATGCGCCTCGTCTACTCGGTGCGGACCGCCGCGGACGTGATCTACGCCGACGAGCTCGGCGAGGAGACGGTGCTCACCTACTCGCGCGAGCCGCCGGCCGGCTGGACGGGCCACGCCGGGCGCATCGACGCCGAGCTGATCGCCGGCGCGGCGGCGGGCGCCATGACCGCCTACGTCTGCGGGTCGCACGGGTTCGTCGAGACCGCGGGCTCGCTGCTCGTCGACGCCGGGCTCAGGCCGGAGTGGGTCCGCACCGAGCGGTTCGGGCCGACCGGCAGCTAGTCGCGCCGGCCGCAAGGGAGCGCCGCGCCGCGGCGGCGGCGCCGCGAAGTAGACCGTGACGGCGAGCCCGACGAGCGCGACGGCGGCGCCGGCGACCCTGGGCCCGTACACGAGCGGCCCGGCGCCCTTGGCGGCGCCGACGTAGGCGGTCGCGACGGCGCCCTTCGCGCCGATCGCCCACCCGACCGGCGACTGCGCTTGCGAGTCGCGCTGGCGGACCATGCAGCGGATCTGTGGCAGGCCGGCGACCAGCCCGCGTGCGAATGCGATGGCTGTGGCCAAGACGATCATCGCCGGCTTTGTACGCGGGCGCGCGTTGCAGCCGGCTCGCAGTCGCGTTGCAACATTTCCCCTCCGGTCGGGGGGTGATTCGACCGCCGGGCGGTCCGCTACGGCGCAGGCGCCGTAGCCTGGGATATGTCCGGAAGAGCAACGATCTCTCGACAGCCGATGCCCAACCCGCCCGCCCACCTGCCCAATCCCTGGCTCGCAGTCGACGTCTCGACGAACATCAACCTGCGCGCGCGGCAGCTGCACGCCGCCCGCGAGCGCTTCCTGGAGACCGACGTGGCGCCGGCGGACGTGCGCGCGCCGATCGGCGAGTCGTGGCGCCGCTCGCTGGCCGCCGGGCTGGTGCCGGGCGACTGGAGGCCGCCGCTCGACCTGGACGAGGACGCGGCCGCGGCGATGCTCGCGGCCCACCCGCTCGGGCGTCTGCAGCCGATCGTCCAGGGCGCGCTGCAAGCCGTCTCCACGGCGGCGGAGCACCTGGTCGTCGTGTCCGACGCCGACGGGTTGCTGCTATCGGTCGAAGGCGATTCACGGGTGCGCCGGGAGGCCGCGGAGGAGCTGCACTTCGTCCCCGGCGCACGCTTCAGCGAGCGCTCGGCGGGGACCAACGCGATCGGCACGTCGCTGGCGGCGGACCATCCGGTCCAGGTGTTCGCGTCCGAGCACTTCGGCGACCACTCGCGCTGGTGGACGTGCGTCGCCGCGCCGGTCCGCGACCCGAAGACGGGCGACGTGCTCGGGAGCGTCGGGCTCGCGGGCCGGATGAAGACCGCGCACCCGCACTCGCTGGCGCTCGTCGCCGCCGTCGCCTCGATGCTCGAGGCGGCGCTGCGCATCGGGCCGCCCGAGGCCGCCGCGGCGCCGCTCCTCCTGCCCGTGCGCTCCGGCGCGCGCCCGCGGCTGACGATCGCCACGCTGGATCGGGACCGTGCCGAGGTCGGCGTCGACGGCGACCTGCATGCGCTGTCGCTGCGCCACAGCGAGATCCTCGTCCTGCTGGCCGCGAACCCGTCCGGAATGACGGGCGACCAGCTGGCGATCGCGCTGTACGGCGACGCGGGCAAGCCGGTCAGCGCGCGGGCCGAGATGAGCAGGCTGCGCCGGATCCTGCGCTCCTGCCTGAAGACCGACCCGTATCGCCTGGATGCAGACGTTGAGGCCGACTTCGCGCTCGTGCAGCAGCGGCTGGGCAGCGGGAGCGCGCGCGATGCCGCGTCGGCGTCGCCGGCCCGGACGCCGGCGCCCGCGCCGTCGAGCAGCGCCTGGAGGCCGCGGACGGCGACTTCGACGTCCGCCGCTACCTCGACGAAGCGGCCGCCGCAGCGGCGATCGCCGACCGCGAGATCTACGGCGCCGTCGTGGCGACGCCCGCAGGCACGCGGACGCTGACCGCCACGGCTGCCGGTCCCACCGTGGCGCAGCTGCTGCGCGAGCTCCCAAACGACGCGTCCGCGTCTGCGGCCACGGTCGACGTCGTGCCCGGGACCGCCGACGACCCGCGCGGTCTCGGGCTCAGCGCGTCCGCGCTTCCGCTCGTGCTGGCCGGGATGGTCGCGGGTACGGCGGCCACGTTCCTCGCGCCCGCGGGTCTGCGCCGCGTCGGGCTGATCGCGGCCATGGCGATCCTCGCCGGCCTCGCGGCGACCGCCATCGTCCAGGGCTGGCTCGGCGTGATCGGCGGCGACTGGGCCGCCAACTGGGCGGCGTTGAGCCTCACGGTGCTGTCGATCGGCGCGCTCGTGGGCGGCCTCGAGGCACTGCTCGGCCGGGCCGGCATCGGCGTGGCCGCGGCGCTGATGGTGGTCGTCGGCAACGCGTTCTCCGCCATGTCCTCGGCGCCGGAGATGCTGCCCCGGCCGGCCGGCGCGATCGGTCAGCTGCTGCCGCCGGGCGCCGGCGGAAACCTCCTGCGCAGCACAGGCTTCTTCGACGGTGCGCGGACCGGCGAGCACATCGCCGTACTCGCGGCGTGGTCGCTGCTCGGACTCGCCGCGCTGCTCGTCGCCGTGGCGCGCAACCGGCCGCGCGCCGTGCCGGCCGCCGTCCCCGCCGCTCAGGCGCCCCAACCGAGCCGCTCAGGGTGATCGCGAATGGCTTCGCCAGACACCCACGCGCGGGACGACGCGCTCCGGCGAGCGGACGTCGGACTCGTCGCCGGCTACCTGCGCCAGCTCTCCGGACGCAGCGCAGGCGCCGCGGCGCGAGGCGACCGTCGTCGCCGGCCCAGGCGGCGTCGGTCGGCGACCCGGTCCGCTGCGGCGGTCCGGAACGTACGCAAGTAGACCTCGTTCCCGATCCATAGGAGCCTCATGTCGATCACCGAAGCCGCCACCGACCACGCCACGATGCGCGCGGTCGCCGCTCCCAGCTGGGGCGCGCCCGGCGTACTCGAGCCCGTGACGGTCGCGCGACCGCAACCCGGCCCGACCGAGATCCTCGTGGCGGTCCACGCCGCCGGCGTCAACCCGACCGACTGGAAGGCGCGTGCCAGCGGAGGCTTCGGGCTCTGGGGCGATCCGCCGATCCTCGGCTACGACGTGTCCGGCGTGGTCGAGGCCGTCGGCCTCGGCGCCAGCCTCTTCCGGCCGGGCGACGAGGTGTTCGGCATGCCGCGCTTCCCGGAGCAGTCCGGCGGCTACGCCGAGCACGTCACCGCGCCGTCGCGGCGCTTCGTGCGCAAGCCCGCCGGCCTCGACCACGTCCACGCCGCCGCGCTGCCGCTCGTCGGGCTTACGGCGTGGCAGGCGCTGGCAGAGGTCGCGCGGGTCCAGCCCGGCCAGGCGTGCTCATCCACGCCGCGGCCGGCGGCCTCGGGCACGTCGCGGTCCAGGTCGCCAAGGCGCTCGGCGCACACGTGATCGGCACCGCGAGCGCGCCCAAGCACGACCTGCTGCGCGCGCTCGGCGCGGACGAGCTGATCGACTACCGCATGACCGACTTCGCCGCCGAACTGCGCGACCTCGACGTCGTGCTGGACACGATCGGCGGCGACTACGGCATGCGGTCGCTGGCGACACTGCGCCGCGGCGGCATCCTCGTGTGGATCCCCGGGCCGATCGATCCCGCGGTCGCGGCGCGCGGCCGCGAGCTCGGCATCCGTGCGGGCTTCACGCTCGTCGAGCCCGACCGCGGCGGGC
>Ga0126306_10001043_pt1 | contig 14378 bp, 16 predicted proteins | sample Plot27_FD_92592 | JGI IMG/M metagenome (GOLD analysis project Ga0126306, IMG submission 92592) | Serpentine soil microbial communities from UC McLaughlin Reserve, CA, USA - Plot27 | ecosystem: Environmental > Terrestrial > Soil > Grasslands | place: USA: UC McLaughlin Reserve, Lake County...
ACCGTGCAGCTGATCGGCAAGCGGCTGCGACCGCTGCGCCGGGAGCTGCTGGCCGGAACCGCCACCGCGGTCGGCCCGAGCATGGGCATCCTGCGGGCCGACCCGCAGTACGTCGCCGACGCCCACTCGGCCGGCAAGGAGGTGCACGTCTGGACGGTCAACCGGACCGCCGACATGGACCTCGCGCGTGAGCTGGGGGTGGACGTGATCATCACCGACCATCCCGACGAGGTGCTCCGCCTCTGCGGGCGGGCCGCCCCTCCGGGCTAGGTACCCGGCGCAAGCTCGTGCTCTGCTCCGCCCTGGTATGCAGAGCACGAGGTTGACGGCGAAAGCTACGTCACCGTGACCACCGCTACGACAGGTCGGTCTCGTCCAGCGCTGCGGCGAGGTCGGCCGGGGTGTCGTAGATCGCGATCGCCCCCGCGTCGCGCAGCTCGTCGTCGCCAAAGCCTCCGGAGCGGACGACGATCGCGGGCATCCCGGCGTTCTTCGCCGCCTCGACGTCGAACACCGAGTCGCCGATGACGACGCTGGGCGCGTCCACCGGTTCCCCGAGCTTCTTCAGGGCGACCTGCAGCAGGTCGGGCGCGGGCTTGGTCTCCTCGACGTCCTCGCTGGTGGTCCACGCGTCGGCGATCTGCCGGGCGTCGAGCAGGTCGAGGGCGTGCTCGACGTGGTGCGGCTTGCCCGAGCTGGCCAGCACCACCCGGTGGCCGCGCTCCTTGAGCGCCTCGATCAGCCGGCGAGCGCCGGGCAGCAGCGCCACCTCCGCCATCAGCGGGTCGGCCTCGCGCACCCACCGCTCGCGCGCCTCGTCGCCGATCCGCGCCTCGACGTCGTCCCCACCCAGCGCGGCCACCAGCTGGTCACCGCCCATGCCGATCAGGCGGTGGATCCGCCAGACCGGGAACGTCTCCCCCAGCGACCGGAAGGCCCGGTACCAGGCGAGGGCGTGCTGGTAGTTGCTGTCGACGAGGGTCCCGTCGACGTCGAGGACGGCGATGCGCGGCTGGCTCATGCGCAGGCCCATGCCCAGGGGACGCCGCGGTTAGTGCACTACGCGCCCAGGGAGTGGTCGAGCAGGCCGCGCACGGTGAGTCCCGCCGCCTGGTCGCGGTAGCCCTCGTTCAGCTGCTCCAGCGCGTACCTCCGGGTGATCAGCCGGTCCAGCTCGAGCCGGCCCTCCTCGTGCATGCGCAGCAGCTTCGGGATGTCGCGGAACGGGTTGCACGAGCCGAACAGCGAGCCCTGGATGCGCTGCTCGAAGACGGTTACCAACTGCCCGCTCAGCCCGACGTTGCCGTCCGACACCCGGTCCGCCAGCGCCGTCAGCACCAGCGTGCCGCCCTTGCCGAGGCAGGTCATCGCGCCGGCCATCACCTCGGCCGACATATTCCCGACGGTGACGACGACGACGTCGGCGCCGGTGCCGCGGGAGAGGTCCCGGGCCAGCCCGGCCGCCTCGGCGGCGTCGGCCACGGTGTGCGTGGCACCGACCGACTCCGCGAACTCGCGCTTCATCTCGACCGGGTCCACGCCGATCACCGTCAGCGCGCCGGCGTGCACCGCCCCCTGGACGGCGTTGGCACCGACCCCGCCCAAACCGACGACGACCACCGTGTCGCCCGGCCGCACGCCGCCGGCGTAGACCGCCGACCCCCATCCCGTGGGGACGCTGCAGGCGACCAGCGCCGCGGTGTCCAGCGGCACCCAGGGGTCGATCCGCACGCAGGAGAACTCGCTGAGCAGGGAGTGCTGGGCGAAGGCCCCGACCATGCAGAAGCCGCCGAGCGGCTCGCCGTCCAGCCGGAACGGGAAGGTGCCGCTGGGCAGCTTCCCGCTGGCGATCGTGGCGCCCTTGTCGCAGAGGTTCGACCGGCCCGACGCGCAGAACCGGCAGTGCCCGCACGCGGGCAGGAAGCTGGTGACGACGTGGTCCCCCGGTGCCACGGACGTGACACCCTGCCCCACGGCGCGGACGACGCCCGATCCCTCGTGCCCGCCGACGATCGGGTACCGCCCGCCGGGGTTGGAGTGCCGCAGGTGCTCGTCGGAGTGGCACAGCCCGGCGTAGGCCATCTCGACCAGCACCTCGCCGGGCCCGGGATCGAGAACCTCGATCTCGACGATCTCGTACTCGGTCTCGGGCTCGCGCAGGACCGCTGCTCTCGTACGCACGCCGACATGCTGCCTGGGACGGCACCGCCCGCACAGAGCCGCCCCTCGCCCCGCGGCGGTCCGACCGGTGGGGCACCATCGGCGGGTGCCTCCCGCCGCCCCCTCCGAGCCGACCGAGATCTGCCCCGGCTGCGGGGCCGTCCTCGTTCCCTCGACCGACGGCGGTCCCGCGCATCCCGGCGCCTCGGCGTCCTGCAGCCGGCTGTTCGAGGTGACGCTGCGGGGCCTGCGCGAGGAGGTCTCCACCGAGCGCGCAACCGCCAGGACCGTTCGGCTGGCCGACGCCGCCTACGACGCCCAGCACCCCGCGGACGGTGACCTACCCGGCCTCGATGCGGCGCTGACCCGGCTCGCCGCCTGCCTGAGGGTGGATCCCGTGTCCCCCGGTGCGGGCCGGCCGGAGGCCTGGCGGACGACGATCGCCGACGTCGCGGCCGACCTGGACGTCGTCGACCTGACGGTGCTGGTCGAGTCCTGGGCGAGGGCGGTGCAGGAGGACTGGAGCGGGGTCCCCGCGGCGCGCCGGTGACCAGCACGTCTGACGTCTGATGATCCGATCTCACTTTTCGGAGTTATCCTGCGACTGTGAGTGATCTCAAGGTGCGCCGGGCGGAGAAGAAGGCCCGGACGCGAAAGCTGATCCGAACCGTGGCGCAGCGGAGGTTCGCCGAGTCGGGCTTCGATGCGGTGACCGTCGCCGACATCGCCCGCGAGTGCGACGTCGCCGTGCAGACGGTGTTCAACCACTTCGCCACCAAGGAAGAGCTGTTCTTCGACGGGCGGGCCGAGTGGGTCGACAGCGCAGCTGAGGCCGTCCGCGACCGGGCCCCGGGCGTCGCCCCGCTGACCGCGCTGCGCGAGCACCTCATGACCACCGTCACCTGGTACCTCGACGCGCTCCACGACCCGGAGATCCGGGAAGGGCTGGTCACCCTCGAGGCCTCGCCCGCCCTGTGCGCCTACGAGCGGGAGCTGCACCACGAGTCCGTGCGCCGGCTCGGCGAGGCCCTCGCCGAGGTCACCGAGTCCGACACCGCACCGGTCGTCTCGCGGATGACCTCCTCGCTGATCGCCGTCGTCTGGATGGGCGCCATGCGCGCCCTGCTCATCGAGCAGCGCGGCATGCTCATGGAGTGCGGCTCGGCCGAACTGCACGCCACCGTCGGCCGGCTCGCGGCGCGGGTGCTCGAGCAGTTCGAGGAGAACCTGGACCTGCACCCCGCGGCCGAGGTCACGCCGCTCGCCGCGGCGATCGTCACGGGCTGGCCGGCGGAGGTCCGCCGCGCGGGCTGAGTCGCGCCGTCAGACCCGCGCGGGCTCCGCGCGGGCCGACTCGGAGGCCCCGTACACGATCGGCAGCAGGACGTCGTCGACGACCAGTTCGACCTGGCGGGATGTCATCGCGCCGTCGCCGGCAGCCGTGTAGCGCTGCCACCAGAACGCCTCGAGCACGGAACCGAGCAACGCCAGCCGGTCCGGCTGGATCGGCTCGCCGCGGGCGTCGGCCCGGTTGCCGATCTGCGTCACGGCGGCGGCCAGGGGCCGGACGAGGGCGGCGTCGAGGCCGGCGCGCAGCTCCTCCTCGTGCCGCGCGGCGCCGACGATGCTCGCCACGGCGCGCTCCTCCCGGTCCAGGGGCCGGGTCCACCGGGAGGCCAGTGCGATCAGGTCGGCCCGCACCGAGCCGCCGTCCTCCGGGGTGGAGACCAGGGTGAACCGGCCGATCGCCGACCGCGCCAGTGCGGCCATCGTGGGCCAGCGCCGGTAGATGCCCGCCTTCCCCGCCCGCGCCCGGGCCGCGATCCGGTCGCTGTTGAGCCGACCCCAGCCCTCCTCGGCGAGGATGTCGACGGCAACCGATTGCAGCTGGTCGGACAGCTCCGCGCTGAGCGGGCGCCCGGGCGTCCCGCTCATGATCGGATTCCGTCACCGGAAGTCATACGCACCGCGACATCCTGGCCCGTCGGGGGTGTCACCACAATGGCCCTGGGCCGCCCAGTTTGATGCTCTGAAGTGCATGAACACTCATGGACGGCGTCCTTCGTGGACTTCAGGCCCCGGCCGCACTCTCGACGTGCACCTGAAGGCTGGCACCGTCGTCGGACAGCCAGCCCTTGCTACGGGCGTGGACGATCATCGCGTCCCACTGCGCCGACCAGTCCGACGCCCGGGCGCGGGGTTCCGCGGCGGCCCGCAGAGCCGCGGTGTCCAGGAAGACCGTCTCCGCGTCGTGGAACCGGCCGAGCCCGGCCCGCTCCAGCACGTCGGCCGCCTCCTCGTCGGTGACCTCGCCCAACGCCAGGTGCAGCGTGCGGAGGTTGTCGACGTCCACCACCCGGGCCTCCGGACGCTCCTCCGCGCCACCCACCACCTCGACGATCATGCTGCTCCCCTTCTCACGTCACGGTTATGGCCACAACTGCTGTCATACATGCCACGGGAAGCGGGTGAAGTTGGGTTCGCGCTTCTCCAGGAACGCGTCCCGGCCCTCGACGGCCTCCTCGGCCATGTAGGCCAGGCGGGTGGTCTCGCCGGCGAACAGCTGCTGGCCGACCAGACCGTCGTCGATCAGGTTGAACGAGTACTTGAGCATCCGCTGGGCGGTCGGGCTCTTCGCGACGATCCGCTTCCCCCAGTCGAGCGCGGTCGCCTCGAGCTCGGCATGCGGGACGACCCGGTTGACCATGCCCATCCGGTGGGCGTCCTGCGCGGTGTACTCGTCACCGAGGAAGAAGATCTCGCGCGCGAACTTCTGGCCCACCTGCCGGGCCAGGTAGGCCGAGCCGAAACCGCCGTCGAAGCTGCCGACGTCCGCGTCGGTCTGCTTGAAGCGGCCGTGCTCGGCGCTGGCCAGCGTGAGGTCCGAGACGACGTGCAGGCTGTGGCCGCCGCCCGCGGCCCAGCCGGGGACGACGCAGATCACGACCTTGGGCATGAACCGGATGAGCCGCTGGGCCTCGAGGACGTGCAACCGCCCGCTCGAGCCCTCGCTGTGCTCGTATCCGTACCTGCCCCGCACCCGCTGGTCGCCGCCGGAGCAGAAGGCCCAGCCACCGTCCTTCGGGCTGGGGCCGTTGCCGGTGAGGATCACGCAGCCGACGTCGGTGGACAGCCGGGCGTGCTCCAGGGCGGTGATCAGCTCGTCGACCGACTGCGGACGGAAGGCGTTGCGCACCTCGGGCCGGTCGAACGCGATCCGCACGACGCCGGCGTCCACCGCCCGGTGATAGGTGATGTCGGCGAAGTCGAAGCCCTCGACCGGCTGCCAAGCGGTGCTGTCGAAGATCTCGGAGACGTCGTCCCGGGCGCTCATGGCCCGAACCTAACCGGCAGACCGCGGTGCCGGTTCAGGGAAGCGACGGTGCGAGGCCCCCGACCGTCCCGATGACGGGCTCGGTGACCGGATTCGTCACGTCGTCGACGATGTCGGTGAGGGTGTCGGTCGTGTCGCCGATCATCTCGCAGAGGCAGGGATCGTCTGCGGGCGGCGGGGGTTCCGAGCCGCCACCCCCTCCACCGCCCGTCGGCGTCCCACCCCCGCTCGGGGTGCCACCTCCGGTCGGCGTCCCGCCGCCGGTGGGCGTGCCACCACCACTGCCGCCACCGGAGGGCGCGCCGCCTGCGGGCGCGGTGGCGCCGCCGCCCGTCCCGGCGCTGCCGCCTCCGCCAGGTGCGACGGGGCCGGCCGCGTCCACTCCCGCCGCCCCGGCGCCCCCGGCCGCGCCGGCGGCAACCGCCGCCCCTGCGCTGCCCGGAAGCGGCTCGTCGCCGCCCTGGCCGTAGCCGGGGTCGCCCGGGACGGGGCTGGGCGTCGACGCGGTGCTCAGCCCCGGCAGTCCACCGGTTACACCGGACCCCGCGGATGCCCCGGATCCCCCGGACCCGCCCCCGCCCTCGGCGTCGCCGCTGAAGACGCCCTCGGGGTCGCGTGTTCCCCCGCCGTCCGCCTCTCCGGAGAGCAGGATGGCGAGCGGCGCCGCGATCAGCAGCAGGCCGCACAGGAACGACAGGACGAGCAGCAACCGGTCACGGCCGCGGCCGCGCGGGGCGTGACGTGCTGCGCCGAGGCCCAGGGCTCCGCGAGGCGCGGTGCCCTCGGCGCGGTGCCGGGGACGGCGGGACAGGGCCGGCTCCTTCGAGGTGGTGCGGTGCAGGGCGCGCAGGGACCCGCGCTTCTTGGACGGCCGCCTACCCACGCATCGCCGGCTCATGCGGCGACGCGGGGGACTACTTCGGCCAGTCGTCCATCAGCGGCCGCAGCCGGGGCAGTGACGCCGCCAGCCCGGGGTGCAGAACCACCTCGTGCAGTCCGGCGACCGGCAACCAGGCCACGCCGTCGCTCTCGCCGTCCAGGCGCAGGTCCCCCGCCTCGATCCGCCGCGCGGGACGCGCCAGCACCGTCGTGTACGACCAGCCGCCGTGGTCGTCGACGGACCGGGCACCCAGCACGACGTCGTCCGGCCGCAGCCCCAGCTCCTCCTGCGCCTCCCGCAGCGCGCCCACGTCGGCGGCCTCCCCCTCGTGCAGGGCACCGCCCGGCGTCCCCCACGTGCCGCCGTGGTGCGACCACGCGGCACGGTGCTGGAGCAGGAGCTCGGGCCCGTGCTCGCCGTCGCGGTGCAGCAGCAGCCCGGCCGCACCCGCCCGGCCCCAGTGCCGGTGACCCAGGGAGCAGGTCGTCCAGCCGTCGGTCGAGGTCAGCACCCGACCAGTGAACCTGTTCGCCGGCGGGGATGCGGCAGGCAGTACCCCCGCCGACGGTTGTGCTCTGCTCTCCCCTGGTAAGCAGAGCACAAGCTTCCGTAGAGACATCCGGCCCAGGAGGACACGACCCATGACCACCACCACGACCACCATGGCCGAGCTGCCCGGCCTCGTCGGCACGGAGCTGGGCACCAGCGACTGGTACGAGGTCACCCAGGAGCACGTGAACAAGTTCGCCGACGCCACCGGCGACCACCAGTGGATCCACGTCGACGTCGAGCGCGCGAAGAAGGAGAGCCCGTTCGGCGGGCCGATCGCGCACGGCTACCTGACCCTGTCGCTGCTGGTGCCGCTGGTCTCCCAGGTGGTGAGCGTCACCGACGTGAAGATGGGGGTGAACTACGGCCTGAACAAGGTCCGGTTCCCGGCACCCGTGCCGGTCGGTTCGAAGGTCCGCGGCCGGGTCACGCTCAAGGACGTCGAGGAGGTCTCCGGCGGGCTGCAGACCACCTACACGGTGGCCATCGAGCGCGAGGGCGGCGACAAGCCGGTCTGCATCGCCGAGTGGGTCACCCGGCAGTACGGGGGCTGACCGCATCGTGCGGATCGCCGTCTTCACCGGGTCGCAGTCCGGTCCGGAGTCCCACCGCGCCGCCGCTGCGGCCTTCGCCACTGGCCTCGCCGAGGCGGGGGTCGGCATCGTCTACGGCGGCGGCCGCGTCGGGCTGATGGGCGTCGTGGCCGACGCGGCGCTGGCCGCCGGCGGCGAGGTCGTCGGTGTGATCCCGCAGCACCTGGTCGACGACGAGGTGGCCCATCCCGGCCTGCCCCGGCTCGAGGTGGTCGACTCGATGCACGAGCGCAAGGCCGTGATGGCCGACCTCTCCGACGCGTTCGTCGCCCTGCCCGGGGCCGCCGGGACCCTCGAGGAGCTCTTCGAGGCGTGGACCTGGGGGATGCTCGGGCTGCACAGCAAGCCGACGGCGCTGCTCGACGTCGACGGGTTCTGGCAGCCCCTGCTCACCCAGCTGCGCCGCATGGTGGACGACGGCTATCTCGACGCCGCCCGGCTCGACGCGCTCGGCGTGGTCCCCGACGCGACGGCACTCCTCTCCTTCACCGAGGGATACGTGCACCCGGCCCGCAAGTGGACGACGCCGAGCCGGTAATCGGAACGCAACGCGCCCGTGGTGCACTCGGGGGATGGCTCGGTCCGTAGTGCAGGAGACACGCGTGGTGCACGGCCACCGGCGCGCGTTCGTCCGCGCGGGCAGCGGACCGGGGCTGCTGCTCCTGCACGGCATCGGCAACAACTGCCGGACCTGGTCGGGGGTCATCGACCGGCTCGCCGAGACCCACACCGTCCTCGCCCCCGACCTGCTCGGGCACGGCGCCTCGGACAAGCCGCGCGGCGACTACTCCATCGCGGCCTACGCCAACGGCATGCGCGACCTGCTCACCCTGCTCGACATCGAGCAGGCCACCGTCGTCGGGCACTCCCTGGGCGGTGGCATCGCGCTGCAGTTCGCCTACCAGTTCCCCGAGCGCTGCCAGCGGCTGGCCCTGGTCGGCAGCGGCGGGCTGGGGCCGGAGCTGTCCGCGGGTCTGCGTGCGGCGACCCTCCCCGGCGCGGAACTGGTGCTGACCGCGCTGACCGGCGTCTCGGGCCCGCTGCGTGCGGGGTTCTCCGTGGTCGACCGGGTGGGGCAGGCGGCGGGCTGGAAGCGGGTCCGCGACCTGGCCGAGGCCGCCGAGGCCCTGCTCGGGCTCAAGGACGTGGAGGCGCGGCGGGCCTTCCTGCGCACCCTGCGCGGAGTGGTCGATGCCCGCGGCCAGGCCGTGACGGCGCTCGACCGGCTCTACCTGGCCGACGCGATCCCGATGCTGGTGGTGTGGGGCAGCCGCGACCCGATCGTCCCGGCGCTGCACGCGGAGACCGTCCGCTCACTGGTGCCGAGCGCGCGCATCGAGGTCTTCCCCGGCGCCGGGCACTGGCCCCACCTCGACGAGCCGGACCTGTTCTGCGACGTCCTGCTCGACTTCATCGCGACCACCGAACCGGCCGCCCACGACCTGGACAGCTGGCGACGGCTGCTCGCCAGGGACGACGTCGGCGAGCCCGCGGCCCGGTGAGCGGCCTAGCGTTCCGGACGTGGAGCACTGGGACGTCGTCGTCGTGGGGGGTGGCCCGGCCGGCGCCGCGTGCGCGGCGGTCGCCCGTCGCGCCGACCCGGCCGCCCGGGTGCTCGTGCTCGACCGCGCGGACTTCCCCCGTGACAAGGTGTGCGGCGACGGGATCGCCCCCGAGGCCCTCGACGTCCTGTCCGGGCTCGGGCTGGACGCGGAATCGCTGACCGCCGGCTGGGCGAGCGTGCCGCGCCTGCGGCTGCGGTCGCCCGGGGGGACCACCGTCGAGCGGGCCATGCGGCGGCCCGCCCGCGTCGTCCCCCGCGCGGTCTTCGACGGGCGGCTGCTCACCGCGGCGCTGGCCACCGGGGCGGAGCTGCGCCGGCACGTCGTCCGCCGGCTGGAGGTGCACCCCACGCACGTGGAGGTGGACGGCGCGATCTCCGCCGGTGTCGTCGTCGGGGCCGACGGCGCCGAGTCCGTCGTCCGGCGCAGCCTGGGCGTGCGGCCGAACCCGCCGGACCGGCTGGCCATCGCCATCCGCGGCTACGCGCCGGAGCCGGCCGGGCTGGAGGGCGTGCAGGCCATCCTCACGACCGGGCAGCGCTGGCCGGCGTACGCCTGGTCGTTCCCGCTGGGCGACGGGCGGGCCAACGTCGGATACGGGGAGCTGGTGTCCGGCGGGGTGAACCGGGACGGTCTGCTCGACGGGCTGGCCCGCCTGCTGCCCGGGGTGGAACCGGCGGGGCTCAGGGCGCACCGGCTGCCGCTGTCCACCGGTCGCCCGCGGCAGCCGGACGGGCGGGTGCTGCTGGCCGGCGACGCCGCGTCGCTGATCAACCCGCTGACCGGCGAGGGCATCTTCTACGCCGTGCTGTCCGGTGCGCTCGCCGGCACCGCGGCGATCCACGGCGCCGGGAGCGGCCGCGCCTACCGGCGTGCACTGCAGGCGCGACTGGGCCGGCATCTGCGGCACTCCTCGACCGCCTCGTGGGCCAGCCGGTGGCCGGCGGTCATGGACGCGGCGTTCCGGGCGGCCGAGGCCGACCAGCGGGTCTTCGACGACGTCGTCGACCTCGGCCTGGCCGACGGCCGGCTCACCCCGCGCGCGCTCTCCGCCGCGGTGCGGCACCTGCGCTGAACCACTGCCCGCACGAACGGCCGCCGGGCCGGCGGCGCGGTCAGGTCAGCCGCCCCGCGGCCGGCTCGAGCGTGCCGCTCCCGGCGGGGACCCGCCAGGACGTGGACCAGACCGCCGCCGACGCCGGGTCGGTGCGCTCGACCAGCACGAACCAGTCCATCTGCAGCCGGGCGGGGGTGACGTCCAGCACCGAGAAGCCGTGCGAATCGAGGTCGAGGTACTTCACGTGCGGGTTGTTCGCGACCATCCCGGCCTCGACCGCCCGCGACGACGTCCGCGGGGGCGCGTCCAGGGCGTCGTCGAGGTTGTCGCTGGTCACCGAGGTGCAGACCAGCTCGACGGCCACGCTGTCGCCGGTGAACGGGTAGGTCGCGGGGTCAGCGGGCAGCTCGGCCGCCCAGCCGGAGTGGATGTCCCCGGTCAGGAACACCACGTCGCGGATGCCGTGGTCGCGCAGGTGCCCGAGCACCCGGGCCCGCTCGACGGGGTACCCGTCCCACTGGTCGACGTTGTACGGGACGCCGCTCACCGGGTCGACCTCGGCACCGATCAGCGCCGCGATGCTGACCAGGGCGGCCGCGTCGAGCGCGTTCGGGAACCGCACCGGGGCCATCATCACGGGGTTGCCGACCAGCTTCCACTGCACGTCCGGATCCGACAGGCCCGCCAGCAGGAACTGCAGCTGCTGCTGGCCGGTGAGGGTGCGCGCCGGGTCGGTCAGCGCCGGATCCGCCGGCGAGCGCACCTGCTCGTCGCGGTAGGAGCGCAGGTCCAGCATCGACAGGCAGGCCAGAGCGCCCCACCGCAGCTGCCGGTACAGCTGCCCCCCGGGTTCGTAGCGGACCGGCATCCACTCGGCGTACGCCCGCTGGCTCGCTGCGCGCCGATCGGTCCACAGCCCCTCGGTGCCGGGCCTGTGGTTCTGGGCGCCGCCGGACCAGGCGTCGTTGGCGGACTCGTGGTCGTCCCACGTGACGATCCAGGGGGCGGCGGCATGCAGCGCCTGCAGGTCCGGGTCGGTCTTGTACTGGGCGTGCCGGCGCCGGTAGTCGGCGAGCACGGTCGCCTCCCACGGCGGGTCGTGCGGGCGGACGACGACGTCGCGGGCCTGGTAGGCGCCCGGTCCGTACTCGTACAGGTAGTCGCCGAGGTGCAGAACGACGTCGATGTCGGTGCGCGCGGCCAGGTGCCGGTAGGCGGTGAACCAGCCGGCCTGGAGGTTCGAGCAGGAGACGACGGCCATCCGCAGCCGCTTGACCGGCGCTCCGTGAGCCGGCGCGGTCCGGGTCCTCCCCACCGCCGACGTCCGCCCCTGGCAGCGGAACCGGTACCAGTAGGACGTCGCCGGATCGAGCCCATCGGCGTCCACCTTCACGGTGTGGTCGCGCTCGGGGCCGGTGGCCACGACGCCCGTCGCGACCGTCCGGCGGAACCGCGGATCGAGGGCGACCTCCCAGATCACGTCCACCACCGGTCCACGTCCCGATCCCGGCGTCGCCTCCGCGGTCGGCGTGACCCTGGTCCACAGGACGACGGCGTCGGGAAGCGGGTCGCCGGATGCGACGCCGTGGGCGAAGACCGCCGTCGCGGGGGCCGCGGACGCGGGACTCGCGGCCAGCGCGACGCCGACGACCGCGCTGCCCGTGGCCGCGGCACCGAGCTGGAGGACGGAGCGCCGGGAGAGAGCGTCGGTCACGGACTGGTCTATTGACCGACAGCCGCAGAAGATGCGCGCGCCGGGAGCCGTTCCTGTGTCGTCTGCTGTCGCGCGAATTCCGTCGACGGCAACCGCGGCGCAACCTCCCCGCCACGGGAGCCGGTCACCCTCGCACCGTGACCACGGCCCCCTCGGTGTCCACGCTCCAGCCCCCGGCGGCCCGTCCGTCGACGCAACGTCTGCGGCGCCTGCGGCTGGCCCGCGCGCTCGCCGGCGCCTCCGTCCGCTCGGTCCTCGTGCCGCAGGCGTCAGTCCGCCACCGCAGGCGCCTGGCGGTGTGCCGCGCCGCGGACACCCTCACCGCCCTCGGCGTCCGCGTCCGCGTGATCGGCCCGGCGGTGCCGTGGCCCCGGTCAGGTCGCGTGATCGTCAGCGACTCCACCGGCCGGCTCGGCGACCTGGCACTGGCGACCATGGCGCAGGGCGCGCCGATCGTCGGGCTCGACCTGCCCGGCCGCACCGTGCCCGCGGGCGCCGCCGTCTGCCCCGTCGCCGTCCGCTACCGCCTCGACGACGGCGAGCACCTTCCCGCGGAGCGCGTGCCGACGTCGCTGAGGGGCATCGCCGCGGTGCGCGGTCTGGTGGTCGAGCTGCACCTCCTGCCGGCGCTCGCCGCCGCAGCCTGAGGCGAGTTCAGCGCAGTGCGGTGACCAGGGAACTCCCTTCCGGACCGTAGGACTCGAGGACGAAGCCCAGGTTCCAGAGCACGTCGGCGACGGCGGCGTTCATCGACTGCCGCACCGTGTCGGCGGCCGCGGCCCCCCGCACCTGGCGCAGGCTCATCCGGTCGTGGGCGCGCCAGCTGACCACGACACCACCCGAGGCGAGCTCCGGCATCAGGACGACGCCGCCGGCCGGGTGTCCGTCGGGGCCGTCGTGCAGCGGGAGGCCGGCCTCGACCAGTGCCGCCGCGACCTCGACGACCAGCGTCGTCAGCGGATCGGTGTCTGACAGCAGGGCGTCCCAGGCGTCGGGCAGCCGGTCCAGCTGGCCGCCGAGCTCCTCCAGCCACGCCCGCTCCTCCGGCGAGGGCCGGGGCGCCACGCCGCCGTCCGCGCGCCGGGTGCCGTGGACGGCGACCGCCGGCAGCCCCTGCGCCAGGGCGGCCCAGTCCGCGTCGATCCGGTCTGCGAACGGGCCGGCGAGCACCTGCGCCGAGTCGTCGACCAGCCACCAGCCGGGTCCCCCGGTGGTGGGCGCCGGGGCCGGACGGACGGCGAGCTCCACCGCCTGCGGACGTGCCTGCGTGCTCGGGCGGCCGACCGACCGGCTGCCGGTCCGGCTGCCGGCGGGGTGGGCGGTGGAACCGGGGACGGCGGCGCGCTGCCGGTCGCCCGCGTCGTTGCGCTGGAACTCGTACCGGGCCGTCGAACTGCTGCCGAGGGCGACGACCAGCCCGGTCAGCACGAGGAAGCCCAGCACCGCCATCGCCGGCCATCCCAGCGTCGCGCCCATGGTCACGCGTCGACTCCTCAACCCCACGTCGCGGCCGGGAAGTGCCGCGGACAACGCAGAAGGTATGGCGTCGTGCGGCGCGGCCGGCCGGTCGCGACAGGCCCCCGACTGCCCCGTCACCTGATCGTTGCGACGGGTGGAATCCGGGGTCGGTGACCCGCCTCGCACCGGGGCGTCATGTCGACATGCGGTGCGTCCACCAGCGCGAACACGGTGACCGAGCCCTCGGTCATCCCGGAGAGAGGTTCCGCCGCGGCGTGTCGCGAGTGCGAGCGGAGGGCGTGGGATTCGAACCCACGATGGGTGTTACCCCATAGCGGTTTTCAAGCCTGGTGCAGGGACTCTCCGAACCAACAACGATCAATCGTTTCCGCAGGTCAACGCGGAAATCGCTGAAGCCATTGGTTACCGCCAATAGCCGCTTCGTGCCCGTACTACGGGCACGAAGCGGGCACGAAGGTTCCGCCGCAGCAGCCGTACCGCCGCCGATTTCCGGCGTCGGTGGGCCGCAGGGGCCGGGCAGCCTCACGGCGAGACCGCGCGTAGCTGCGACCGTTGACGCCGAACCGGCTCGGGCTGGGTGCGATACACCGGGCCGGACGGACTGACCGGCGCCTCCGTCCCTTATCGCGGATCTGGGTCTGGTCCCCGTGGGGGCACCTGGTCGGCACCGTGCCGCGCTAGCTGCTGCCGCTGGTCGTTGAGCACCGCTACGACGGAGCGCCCGGGACGGGACCGGCGTGGACCGGCGCCCCGTCGACAGCGCCCGCCGGGGGGCAGGCGTCAGTGCGCGAGGGTCGAGCAGGCCGGGCAGATGTCACGGGCGCGGGGACCGGCCACCTCTGTTCCGTGCTCACCCGGACCAGGGACCCGCAGACGGTGGTCTCGCAGGTAGCCAGGGCCGCGAATGGTAAGCACACGTTCGACCGCTAAGAAGACGTTGCAGATGTCGACCGTGGGTCCGGCGCGCCGGGCCAGGTCGGGGCCGAGGTCGGCGGAGGCTGCGGTGGCATGTCGTCGCCGGCGTCTTCCCCGCCGCGGCTGATCAGTGAC
>Ga0126306_10001044_pt1 | contig 14374 bp, 12 predicted proteins | sample Plot27_FD_92592 | JGI IMG/M metagenome (GOLD analysis project Ga0126306, IMG submission 92592) | Serpentine soil microbial communities from UC McLaughlin Reserve, CA, USA - Plot27 | ecosystem: Environmental > Terrestrial > Soil > Grasslands | place: USA: UC McLaughlin Reserve, Lake County...
GACCTCCGCCGAGTCCGCCGCCGCGGGGAGGCCGCCGATCGAGACGGACGCCGTCCCCTCCCGACTTCGCGCGGCGATCACCCACACGTCGCCGCCCGCGCCTCGGCGGCTGATCGCCTGCACGCTCGGGTCGCTCGTCGGGAGAACGGTGGTCGTTGCCGGATTCAGGAGCGCCGGCGCGAGCGGGCTCACCGCGCCGATCTCGCGCACGAGTGGGGCGAGCACGCGGTCCCAGTAGGTCCAGCTCCAGCGGTATCGCTCGTCGACGTCGTTCCAGCACTGCGGGAGATTGCCGCCGTAGAAAGCCAAGCTTCGGGCGCCGTTCAGGATCGCCGTGTAGATCATGTATCGCTGCTCGCGCCGGGTCGGCAGCGCGAAGTTGCCTTCACCGTCGTAGCTCCACCGCCAGCAGATACCCAGCGTCGTCCAGACCGCGTGGTTGGGCGTCGCCCACGCGACGATGTCGGTCCAGCGCCCCACCTCGCTGAGGTCGGGATCGGGGTTGCCGAGCGAGACCGGATAGTGGTTGACGCCGTGGACGTCGGTGACGCGGCTGTACCGGGCAAGCTCTGGGCCCGAGCCGCGCGCCGGTTGAACCGTCACCCACAGGTGGTCGGAGTCGGCCGGCCGCTTGCCCTCGCACCAGCGGCGCTCTCCGCGCGACGTCGCGAGGCAGTACGCGAAACGGAGCGATGGGATCGTCGTCCGGTAGCGCCACGGCTCGTCGGCGCCCTTCCACATTCCGAGCGCGCTCGACGAGGGATCACGCTCGAGGGCGGCGATGACGTTGCGCAGCAAGGCCGCCCGCCACGTGTTCGGCCGGGCTCGTGCGAGGGTCGCGAGGTTCACCCACGTGTACAAGCCGTGGGCGGCAGCCGCGCGGTTCCACGCGATCGCGTCGGCGATGTCCGTGCTCGTCCACGTGCTGGTTCCGGGTCCGACCTTGACGAAGTTGACGCCGGCTGCGGCGATCTCGGCGAGCCCATCGCCGCCGGCCGGGGTCGTGGAGCCGCGCTCAGGCCCTTTCCCGAGAACGATCGGGAAGACCTTGCGGCCGTCGACGAGGATCGTCCCGCTGCGGTCGACCCGAGTCGTCGCGCCTGCGGAGAGCGCGGGCGCGACGAGGGCGCAGAGGGCCAGGACGACGAGTGCAAGACGGCGCATGCTCGGGGAATCTTGGCTCAAACATCGGAGTGAAGTCAGGGCCCGGCGGGTAGGAGGCCAGAAGGTGAGCCCCCAATTCGCGCACGAAGCGCTGCTCTACGCAGGGGACCATGCGTTCCTGGAGGGAGCGATGCCCTTCGTCCGTGAGGGCGTGGACGCCGGGGAGCCGACGCTGCTCGTCCTGACTGCGCCGAAACTCGACCGCGTCAAGGGCGAGCTGAACGGCGACGGCGACTCGGTGTTCTTTGCCGACATGGCGGACGTGGGCGCGAACCCCGCCAGGATCATTCCGGCCTGGCGCCGGTTCGTCGACGAGTTCGGCGGGGACGGCAGCCCCGTGCGCGGGATCGGCGAGCCGATCTTCCACGGCCGCACACCCGACGAGCTCGTCGAATCCCAGCGGCACGAGGCGCTGCTCAACATCGCATTCGCCGACGACTCGTCGTTCCGCCTGCTCTGCCCGTACGACACCGCCGCGCTCGACGACACGGTCATCGAGGAGGCTGTCCGGAGCCATCCCGTCGTGCTGGAAGACGGAATCAGGCGCGAGAGCGGCGCCTACCGAGGCCTGGCGGCGTTCTCGGCCCCGTTCGGCGAGCCCCTCCCGGCGCCGCCGGCCTTGGTCCAGGAGCTCCAGTTCGACGCCGGGACGCTGAGATCGCTACGGGAGCTGTTGACGACGCGCGCGGCGGAGGCCGGCCTCGACGTGTCGCGGGCGAACGACCTCGTGTTCGCCGCCAACGAGGTGGCGACGAACAGCGTCCGTCACGGCGGCGGCTCCGGGTTGCTTCGGGTCTGGATGGGCACACGGTGGCTCGTCTGCGAGATCGAGGACAGCGGCTCGATCGATGACCCGCTCGCCGGCCGGGAAGAGCCGCGAGGTGAGCAGCACAGCGGGCGAGGCCTCTGGATCGCGAATCAGCTCTGCGACCTCGTCCAGGTCCGGACTTACGCGACGCACACCGTCGTGCGCCTCCATCTCCGCCGGTCCTGAATCGGTCCTGAACCTACGAGAGCTGGCGCTCGCCCGCCTGTGAGCGGACCGCCTCGGCGAGCACGTCGAGGGCTTCGTCGTTCCGTCCCTGCTCCCGGAGCATCTCCGCGAGGCTCGACGACACCGCGAGCCGATACCGGTCGTTCACGGGCAGCAGCGTGAGCGCCCGCTGTGACGCCGCGATCGCGCCGTCGACGTCGCCTCGGCGCCGTAGCGCGCCGGCCAGGACGTCGTGTGCGCGTCCGGCGTCGATCGGGCTGACCTCGCGTAGCTCGTCGGCCGCGGTCTCCGCGAGCGGCATCGCCTCGTCGGTTCTGCCGACCTCGACGAGCGCTCGTGCCAGCTCCACGCGGATGACGCCGCGGTCGTAGGCGTTCTCGCTCGCCTCGAGGGTCGCGCGCGCGGGCTCGAGCACCTCGAGCGCCTCGTCGGCCCGGCCCTCGTCGAGATAGATGTGCGCCAGGACCTGGCGTGCGAGCGCGACGTAGCGCGTGTGCTCGGTGAGCATGAGCGTGTCGAGAGCGAGGCGAGCGTACCTCTCGGCGAGCGTGGGCTCGTTCTGCAGCGTGTGAAGCCGTGACTGCGTCCACCAGAGTCGCGCGCTCGTGAGCGGGTCGCCGTCGTCGGCGATCTGCGCGAGCGCCTTACCGAGCAGCTCCTCCGCGCGCGCGAACGAGCCCGAGTCCACGAGCGTGTTCGCCAGCAGGACGGCGAAGCGCGTAGTCTGGATCAGGTCCTGCCGCTGCTGCGCCTCGTTGTACCGACGCTCGAAGAGCGCGGCGGCACGGTCGTACTGGCTCGTCATCGCGTAGGCGCGGCCGAGGCTGTCAGCGAGAGCCGGGTCGTCGCCCTCGAGCCGCGGCGAGAGCTCGAGTGCCTGCTCGAACGCCTCGACGGCGCTGTTGGAGTCGCCCCTGCCGAACGCGATTTGTCCGAGACCGGCGAGCGCCCGTGCGCGCTGTCGGTCGCTGACCTCGGCGCCGGAGACGGCCGAGAAATGCTTCTCGGCGGCTTCGATGTCCCCGAGCCGGAGGTCGAGCTCGGCCTCGGCGAGCGGGTCGGAAACCGCCGCGCTCGCCTCATCGCCGCGCGCGAGGTACTCGACGTCCACGCCGATCCGGTTCGCGAGCTCACGGAGCAGCTGCAGCGACGGGATGCGCTGGCCGGCTTCGATCCGCGAGATGTACGCCGGCGTGCACCCTGGGAACGCGAGCGCACGCTGCGAGAGACCGGCCTCGATTCGGGTCTGACGGAGTCGCCGACCGACCGCGCCGGGGTTGTCGATGTGCTGATCGCTCGGCCGCCGCGGCATGTGTCGAACGCTAACCGTTCGCGCAAAAAAACGCACGTGTCAGCCGAAACCATGCGTTTCCTTGCAACGGCAGTCACAACGTCCGTTGCCATCGGTACCTTGACTCCCGGTCCACGGCCCGGGGCCGTCCCCACGTTGTCGTCCCCACGTTCGACCCGTGAAAGGAGGGACAGCCCATGCGTACGCGTGCCAAGCTCGCGCTCGTCGTCGTCGGCGCTGCCTTTGCGGCCGCGTTCGTCGGCGGCGGGCCCGCCTGGCCGTAGAGGTCAGGGACGCCGGGGACGGCGACGGCCGTCCCCGGCGCCTCTTGCCCGGATCTCGAAAGCGATATATGTCGCGCCTGCGGTCGCCTGGGGTCCCCGGTCATCCGCGTGCATCGTCTCAGCGGCCATCGGCCGTCCCTTGCATCGCGGCGCCCGGCAGGGGCCGGTAACCGGTGAAGGTCGATTCGAGGACGCCCTCTCCGCCCGTCAGGACCGGCAGCTGACGCTGCAGCTCGTGCACGCGGTCTGCGGGGAGAACCGTCTCGATTCGCGCGAGCGCGTCGTCGACCGACGGGCCCTCGATGGCGGCGCCAAGCCTGCCGAGGACGGGCATGACGACGCCGATCGAGCTCGCCGGGAACTCGAGGCTGGCGCGGACGAGCGGCTCGCAAACCACCGTTCCCGCCTGCTCTAGCGCGCGCGTCAGCACGAGCGGCGTCAGCTTGCGGAAGTCGGCAGCCGTGCTCTTCGGTCCGCGCCGTGACGGAGGGCCGTCGGGGATGCTGTAGGCGCAACGGATCAGCGTGACGACGCAGTCGGTGACGCGCCAGCCGGCACGGCCCTCTCGCAGGCTGAGTCGCACGTACTCGGCCATGTGGTCCGCGAAGCTCTCGAGCGTCTTGTAGAGGTAGAGCGGCGCCGTCCGAGGATCGACGTCGAGCCGAAAGGCGATTCCCGAGCCCTCGGGCGCGGGGTCGACGCGCAGCCCGATCGTCGCGTGGAACGGATTCGAGTCCGCGTGGAGGAGCTCGACGGCCTCGCCCGCCCGCAGCGGGCGCTCGACGTAGATCGGCGTCGCCTCGCGGAAGTGGACCTCGACTGCGTACTCGCTCGCCAACGTGGCCTCGATCACCTCCTTCTGGACCTCGCCGTAGAGCGAGACCGAGAGCTCGTGGAGGCTGTCGTCCTGGCGGACGTCGATCAGTGGGTCCTGCTCGGCGAGCTGAGCGAGCGCGAGTTTGAGCCGGCCCCTGTCCTCGGACCGGTCGGGAACGACAACGGTCTCCAGCGTCGGCGGGGCGAAGTGATGCTCCGTGCTCCTTCGCCGGGCGCCGATGGCGTCCCCGATCCGCACGTCGGCGAGTCCCCACAGGGTGGCTATCCGGCCGGCGGAGACCGACGTACGCCGAACGGCGGCGCCGCCCTCGAAGACGGTGATCGCCGTCACCTTATGCTGGCCATGGGCGTCGCGGACTCGAATCGTCCCGGAGAACATCCGGACGTACGCGATCTTCTCGCCTGCCGCGCCGCGCTCGACCTTGAAGACCGTGCCCGAGACAGGCCCTTCGGCGTCGCCCGCCGCCGACGGCAACAGCTCGGCGATGCCCGTCATGACCGAGTCGACGCCCGCTCCCGTCAACGCGGAGCCGAAAAAGACGGGATGCAAGTCCGCTCTCAGCGTCTGCTCGATGAGGGCTTCGCGGGCGCGAACAGGCGAGAGCTTCCCGTCGACGTAGGAGGCGAGCAGCGCGTCGTCGTTGGCGGCGACTGCCTCGGCGATCGCGCCGTCCGAGGGCAAGAACGCTGCCTCCCGTGTGCCGAGGTCGCGAACGGACCCCATCGGCGCGATCCCGGGCGCCAGGCGGGTCCGGATCGCCTCCAGGACGCGCTCGTAACCCGCGCCGGTGCGGTCGATCTTGTTCACGAACATCAGCGTCGGAACACGCAGCCGCTTGAGCGCGCGCATCAGCAGGACGGTCTGCGGCTGCACGCCCTCCACCGCCGAGATCACGAGCACGGCGCCGTCGAGGACGCTCAGCACACGCTCGACCTCGGCGATGAAGTCCGGGTGGCCGGGCGTATCGATCAGGTTGACGGTGACGTCGCCGATCGCGAACGACGCGACGGCGGACTTGATCGTGATCCCGCGCTGTCGTTCGAGCTCGAGCGAGTCGCTGCGTTGTGCCGTGGTCGACGCTGCCGACCGCGTCGATCACGCCGGCCACGTAGAGCAGCCGCTCGGTGAGTGTCGTCTTACCGGCGTCTCATGCGCCAGGATCCCAAGGTTCAGCGTTTTGCGAAGCAAGCGTCATTCCCTCCGAATAGGTCATAAAGGCCTCTTGGTGGCAATGAACGCCTGGCGCATGTCGCCTCCTGGGTCAATCGGCGCCGTGAACTTCCTGAGCTGATATGCCTCGCGCGGCGAAGCTCACGTCGGTCGCGGCGGCTACTCTCCGACGCGGCGGTAATGCCGTGCGACCCGCGCGCGCGTCCCGCATTGCCGCGAGCACCAGTGCTGTTGCGGCCGGGTCGGGCGATAGAACATCCCGCACGACGGCGCCGGACAGCGGCGCAGCCGCCTCGGCCCGGCGGCGGCGATCGACAGCGCCGAGCGCGCGTAGACGGCGAGCAGCCGGTCGGTCGCGCTGCCCTGCGCGCGCTCGACGATGTTGCCCTCGGCGTCGAGCTCGGGCCAGCCTGGCGCGGCTCGGCTGGCGCGATTCAGCTCGGCGACCGCCGTCCGCGGCGGACGGTCACCCGCGGCCGTCGCTGCGATCACCCGTCGAAGCGGCTCGCGGAGCTCGAGCACCCGTTCGCGCGCCGGCACAAGCGCAGCGCCCTGGTCGGGGTCGAGCGCCGGCGAAGCGGCCGCGGCCCACCGGTCGTACTCGCCGTCCGGCGCGAGCAGGTCGTGCTCGACCCCGTTCGCGACGGCGACGGTGTTCGCAACGTCGAGCGCCTCGTCGAGCCCGATCCACTCCCACGTCACGCGCAGCATCAGGCCGCCTTTCTCCGTTTCCATTTCGCTCGCACGAGCTCGAGCGACTCGTTCAGAAGCGGTCGGAGCGCGTCGAGCTCCGCGAGTGTCGGAGCAAGGATCTGCACCCACCTCATCCAGGCGTAGATCGGATGCGGCATGAGCTCGTTCAGGCGGGTCGGGTCGTAGTCGGCGACGTCGACGACGCCGCCCTTCGGCGGGCGGGCCAGAACTTCGCCGAACAGCCGCGCGTAGCTCGCCGGCGCGAGGCAGAAAGCGAAGCGATAGACACCGGAGCGCGACAGCTCCGCCGAGCGGTCGTTGGCGCCGTCGTGATCCTTGATCGACGCGAAGATGACTCCCAACGGAGCCACGCGGCCGGGGTTGTAGAAGACTGAGTCTTCGCCCCAGTACCGCTCGCGCCGGAGGCCGGGGTCGAGCCCGAGAAGATCGCGCAGGACCTCCTCGGGCTCGATGGCGTTCCGTACGGTCACGTCAGCCGCGCTACGCGGCGACCCCCGCCGGCGTCTCGCGGTGGACAGGCGCGATCGCCGGCTCGCCGTGGAGCATCAGCAGCGACTCCATGTCGATCAGAGCGAACATCGGTGCGCACGATTCGGACGACATCGCGAGCTCGGCCGCCGCGCCGGCGTTCTCCAGCGACTCCCACCAGATGACGTCGATCCAGCGGTCGCCCTCGGCGTCGTACGAGAGGTCCCGCGAGACGAATCCCGGCTGCTTCGCAATCCAGGCGGAGACGGCGTTGTTCGTGCTCAGGAACTGCTCACGTGAGACGCCGTCGTTCAGCTCGAAGACGACGAGTTCGAGAACCTTGGATTCCACTCTCGGCTCCTTTCTAATGGTTTGCGGGAAGATAAACCGTTAGTCGCGCCAGGTCAAGCCGGCGCATGGATGCGCGGCCAGGCTCGTACTATCCGCGTGGTGACCCGCATCCTTCGCCGCTCGGCTTTGGTCCTCACTGCGGCGACGGCTCTCGCAGCCTGCGGCGGCGGGGACGGCAGCGACGCGAAGTTCGACGCCGGCCCGGTCGAGCTCGCGAAGCCCGGGACCACTGTCCCGTTGGGCGAGCGCCTCTTCGCCCGCTATGCCGGGCTGGGCGCCGAGATGGAGCCGACGGTCAAGACGACGCTCGGCGTCACCGCGGAGAAGGTCGACGAGGGCGACGCGTCGGACATCCAGGGGATCGGCACCGCCGTCGTCCCCTACTACGTTCACACCGAGATCGAGAACCACGGCGACGCGGCCATCGATGCCAACGGCCCCGGCGGCCGTTTCACGATCCACGGCTCGGACGGCCGGGAGTACGACACCGAGGGCGTGATCTCGATCGGCGGCGAGTTCGAGCCGTGCCCGAGCGTGGATCCCGAGGCGAACCTCGGGAAGGGCGAGGCCATCGCCGACTGCGTCGTGATCGTCCTCAAGAAGGACGTGTCGCCGCGGGAAGTGTGGTTCAAGGGCGACTATGCCGTGGACGACGACCCGGTCGGCTGGAAGATCGACTAGCGGCGCCGACGAGCGACGAACACGTACTCGGGGGTGTCGTCGCCGAACGGCTCGCCCGCGAAGCCGCCGTAGAGAGCCTCCACCTCGAGCCCGGCGACGTCGAGGAGCCCGAGCCACTCGTTCTTCGTCGCCCACCAGAGTGAGCTCGTCGAGCCGTCGTCGAGCACGATGTCGACCCGGTTGTCGCCGACGGCGTACCGGACCGTGTGGCCGACGGGCTCGGCCCGGTGCTGTCCATCGAGGCGCGCGGCGACGTGGTGGCCGAAGGCGAAGGCATTCCAGACGAACCGACCGCCCGGCCGCAGCGAGGCGGCGACACGCTCGAATGTCCGGCGCCGGTCGCTCCACGTTGGCAGATGCAGCAGCGCGCGGAACGGGCAGTAGATCAGCGCCGCCGGCTCGTCGAGGGCAAGATCGCGCATGTCGCCCTCGTGGAGCTCGAGCGCGACCCCGGCCTCGGAGGCCGCCGCGCGCGCCCGCGCGAGCATGGCCGGGGAGGTGTCGATCCCGACGACCCGTCGACCGGTCGCCTGCGCCACGGGGATCGCCACCCTGCCGTTGCCGACGGCGAGCTCGACGATCGGCCCGTCCGCCTCGCGCGCGAGCCCGACGTAGAACGGGATGTCCTCCGTCATGTGCGCCGACCACGCGTCGTAGTGGGCGGAGAAGCCCTCGTCCCAGCTCATCGCCCGATGCTAGGGCAGGCGACCGAACGAGGCAGGGACGGGCCGCGCCGGACGGGTCAGTCGCCCTGCGGCCCAGTCCAGTCGACCACGGTCGCGTCCGGGTGCTGCGCGCGGATATCGGCGAGCGCGAGGTTGGCGCTGTTTCGGGGCAGGTACTCGAACGTCAGGTAGCGGTCGGCGACGTGGATCTGGGCGAGCGCCCGACCGAACCCGTGGCCGTCCCCGATGACCACGCCGTCGGGCAGGTGCGGGCCCTCGCCCTCCGGAGGCGCCACCACGAGCATCGTCGGCGCGCGCATCTCGACCGGATAGAAGGTGTCCGGGTCGACGTACGCGTCCCCGAAGGTACAGCTGGGAAACGCGCAGGCCGACGACGAGAAGACGCCGTCGTCGCCGATGCCCGGCCCGTCGATCCGAATGCGCTCGACCGTGCGGCCATCGATCTGCATCCGGCCTTCGTCGTGGGCGTTCCCCGAGCGGATCGCCTCGCGCAGCATCGCGACAGGATCGGGGGGCAGCACGAACTGCAACGGCGTGTCGCGGAGGGTGTTCGGGGCCTCGAACTCGAGCGAATCCACCGTCGTGCAGTTGGCCTGCTCGGCCGGCGAGCAGGACGGGTCGACCGTGCCGCCCACCTCACGCTTCGTTCCGGCCGCGCAGGCGAGCGACCGCGGATCGGCGCCTGCGGGCGGCGGATCGTCCAGGATCGTCCGGTACCTGTGGGGAGACTCCTGGTCGATCCACATCTCGTTCGGGCCGCGTGTGATCGAGCAGGCGGGATCCGTCACGCTCGACCTCACTTCCCACTTCATGTGCAGGACGCTGTCTTCCGGCGTCGCGAGGGCGGCCTCCGCCCGCTCGAGGAAGCCGGGCGAGCTGCTCCACGGGGTGTTGACGAAGAGCGCCGTCGCGGTCGCGCCCGCGATTACGAGGACGGCAAGCGCCGCGTACCCGGACCGCCTGGCGACCGGGACCTGGCGGCGCTCGAGCTTGTGGGCAAGCCGCTCCGACGCGCGCCGCCGCGCGTCTTCGTCCGCCGTGGCGACGCCGCCGCGGAAATCGCGAAACAGATCCAGCTCGTCCATCACAGATCAGCTCCTGAGGTCGCGAGAGGGAAAGCGTCGTCGGTCTGCGCGGAGAGTTCGCGGAGCGCGGTCTGCCGCGCCCGGTGCAGCCACGTCCGCACCGTCCCGACCGGCACGTCGAGCGCGAAGGCGATCTCGTCGTAGCTGAGGTCGGCCAGCGCGTAGAGGAGGAGCGCGTCTCGCGTCCGTGGCCGCATGGCCGCAAGGGCACGTGCGAGTCGAGCGCCCTGCGAGGAGCTGTCCAGCCGCGCGTCGGCCTCGTCCTCGTAGGCCGCCCAGCAGTCGACGCCGCTGCGACCGTAGGCACGGAGCTGGCGGCGCTCGTCGCGCCGGCGGCGGCGAAGGAGGTTGGTCGCGATCCCGTAGAGCCACGGCAGCACGCTGTCGGTGGATCGGCAGGTCGAGCGGCGTCCGAAGGCAACGGCGAACGTCTCAGCGGCCAGCTCGTCCGCCAGGTCGCGACCGGCCCTCCGATGGAGGTAGCGGTGCACGGCCTGGAAGTGCCGATCGAAGATGGCCTCGAAGGCCCGCGGCTCGGTCAACGATCGCGCCAGGCACTCCGCGTCCGAGGCAGGCGACTCCATCACCGAAACTGTGACCGATCCCTGGGACGCGGTTTCAACCCCGAGATTTTGAACCCGTCATCTGCCAGGCTAGGCGGCGATGCACGCGCATGTTCGAGTTCGCGGGGTCGCCGGACGAGATCGAGGCCGCGGTCGCCCTGGCGCGTGACGAGATCCTCCCGCTCGAGCAGCAGATGCCCGGGTTCCGAGGACTGATCCTCCTCGCGGACAGGGAAGGACGGAGACTCGTCTCCGTGTCGCTCTGGGAGAGCGAGGAGCAGATCCACGAGAGCGAGGCGTCGGCGCGGATGCTCGCGCGTCTCGGCGCGCAGTCGATCGGCGGGAAACGCGTCGCGATCGAGCCGTTCGACGTCGCCCTGTTCGAGCTCGTCACGTAACGCGGATGGCACATCCAGGCCTCTCAGCACTCGCCGTGCTCGTCGTGGCGCTCGCCCCCAGCGGGTCGGGCAGCTGGGATGCGGAAGCTGCGAGGGCCGCCTTCATCCGGTTCGAAGGAGCGACGCAGGCAGGAAACGCCGGCGTCTCGGTTGCGGGCGCGGGCGACGTGAACGGAGATGGGCGGGCGGATGTGCTCGTCGGCGAGCACTTCGCGGGCAACCGCGGGCGTGCACGCGCGGGCTCGGCGTACGTGCTGTTCGGCAAGGATACGCCCGGAAGCGTCGATCTCGGCGCGCTCGGGCAGGCCGGCCTCCGGATCGACGGGGCGGCCACAGGCGATCTGGCCGGCTGGGCGGTTGCCGGCGCCGGGGACGTGAACGGGGACGGCCGGACGGACATCGTCGTCGGCGCGCCGCAGGCCGACGGCAACGGGCGCGCCGGCTCGGGCTCGGCATACGTCGTTTTCGGCAAGAGCACGCCGACGAGCGTCGACCTCGCCGCGCTCGGACCGGCCGGCTTCCGAATCGACGGCGCCGCCGCAGGCGACGAGGCCGGCACGGCGGTCGCCGGCGCAGGCGACCTGAATGCGGACGGCCTCGCCGACGTCATCGTGGGCGCACGCTTCGCCGGCAACAACGACCGCGCGTACTCGGGCTCCGCCTACGTCGTGTTCGGCCGAGCCGCGCCCGGGAAGGTCGATCTCGCGACATTGGAACACGCGGGGTTCCGGATCGACGGCGCCGCCGAGAGCGACCTCGCCGGCTGGTCGGTCGGCGGGGCGGGCGACGTGAACGGCGACGGGCGCGCAGACGTGATCGTCGGCGCGCGCTTCGCGGGCAACAGGCGCCGCGCCGGCTCGGGCTCGGTGTACGTCATCCTTGGCAAGGAGTCCGCGACGACGGTCGACCTCGCCGCGCTCGGCCAGGCCGGGTTCCGGATCGACGGCGCGGCTGCGGGTGATCTCGCCGGCGGTTCGGTCGGAGGTGCGGGCGACCTGAACCGGGACGGGCGAGCCGACGTCCTCGTCGGCGCGCGTGGGGCGGACAACAACGACCGGATCGGGTCCGGCTCGGCCTACGTGGTCTTCGGAATGGCGCTGCCGGCGAACGTCGATCTCGGCGCACTCGGGCACGCCGGCTTCCGGATCGACGGTGCTGCGGCCGGGGACCGGGCGGCCTACTCGGTCGCGGGTGCGGGCGACATGAACGGGGACGGGTGGCTGGACGTCCTCGTCGGCGCGCACTATGCCGACACCAACGCTCGCGAGGACGCGGGCGCGGTCTACGTCGTCCTCGGCAAGGACGGAGCCACGAACGTCGACCTGGCCGCCCTCGGAACGGCCGGCTTCCGCATCGACGGTGCCGCCGCGGGCGACGGCGCCGGCTGGTCCGTCGCGGCTGCGGGCGACGTGAACCGCGACGGGCGAGCGGACGTCGTGCTCGGCGCGCCTGACGCCGACGACAACGGCCGTGAAGGCTCAGGCTCGAGCTACGTCGTCTTCGGCAGGACCTTGCCTCGAACCGTCCACCTCGACGCCACGGCGCCCACCCTCTCGCTCCAGGCCCGCTCGCCTCAGCAGGCGTTGAGGCAGAAGGGCGTCGTCGTACGCGCTGCCTGCGATGAGGCCTGCACGCTCACTGCGTCGGGCACGATCGGACTCCGCGGACGGCAGCCGCGCCTCCGTCTGAGCGCAGCGTTCGGCCGGCTTACGGCGCCCGGCGTCCGAACCCTCACGCTGAAGGTCTCCCCTCTCGCCGCGCGGCGGCTGGTACGCCTCCTCGCGCGGAGTCGGCGCGTGAGCGCCACCGTCACCGTGCGAGCGCGCGACCGGGCCGGAAACGCGAGCGCGGCGACACGCACGGCTGCCGTGCGCCGATGACGCCTAGGGCCGGGCCCCGGCCTTCGCCTGTTCCTCGGCGTCGACCTCCGGCACCTCCACGCCGGCGATGCGGTAGGCGTCCTCCTGGTCGAGCGTCTCGCGCTCGAGGAGCGCTTCGGCGAGCGCGTCGAGGCGGCGCCGTTCGCGGCCGAGCAGGTCGGTCACCTCGTCCTCGGCTTCATCGACGATCCGCCTGACCTCGCCGTCCACGCGCTCCTCCGTGGCGGGCGAAGGATGCGGCGCGCCCGGCAGCAGGAACCCGTCCTGCGCGCCGTCCGCGACCGCGACCGGGCCGATCGCCTCGCTCATTCCCCACCGCGCGACCATCCCGCGCGCGATCTGGGTCAGGCTCTGGATGTCGGACTCCGCGCCGGTCGTGATCTCGGCGTAGACGACCTGCTCGGCCGAGCGGCCGCCGAGCGCAACCTTGATCTTGGCGATCAACTCCGCCCGCGAGTAGTTGTAGCGGTCGGTCTCCGGCGTCGAGAGCGTCACGCCGAGCGCCTGGCCGCGGGGGATGATCGAGATCTTCCGCACCGGGTCGGCGCCGGGCACGAGCATCCCGACGAGGGCATGGCCGGACTCGTGGTACGCGGTACGCCGGCGGTCCGCGTCGGTCATGACGATCTGGCGCTCGGTTCCCAGGATGATCTTCTCGATCGCGTCGGTGAAGTCGCGCTGCTCGACGGCCTTGTGGTCGCGACGCGCGGCGAAGAGGGCGGCTTCGTTCACGATCAGCGCCAGGTCGGCGCCGGTCGCCCCGGGCGTCGCGGCGGCGATCTGGTCGAGGTCGACGTCCGGCGCGAGCGGCACCGAGCGTGTGTGGATCTCCAGGATCTCGCGCCGCCCGTTGCGGTCCGGCGGCTGGACGGCGATCCGACGGTCGAAGCGGCCCGGCCGGAGCAGCGCGGGGTCGAGGATCTCAGCCCGGTTGGTAGCCCCGAGGACGATTACGTTCGTGTCGGCATCGAAGCCGTCCATCTCGGTGAGGATCTGGTTGAGCGTCTGCTCGCGCTCGTCGTGGCCGCCGCTGAACCCGCCCGCGCCGGCCGAGCGCGAGCGCCCGATCGCGTCGAGCTCGTCGATGAAGACGATCGCGGGCGCGGACTCCTTCGCCTGCCTGAAGAGGTCGCGCACGCGCGAGGCGCCGACGCCGACGATCGCCTCGACGAACTCCGACGCCGACAGAGAGAAGAACGCGGCATGCGCCTCGCCCGCGACCGCACGCGCCAGAAGCGTCTTCCCGGTCCCGGGCAGCCCGTAGAGAAGGACGCCGCGCGGGATGCGCGCGCCGAGCTTCGTGTAGCGCTTCGGATTCTTGAGGAAGTCGACGATCTCGACCAGCTCTTGCTCCGCCTCGTCGATGCCTGCGACGTCGTTGAACGTGACCCGCATGTCGTCGCTTCGCTCCACCCGGCGAGCGGTCGACCGCCCGAACGAACCGAGGACGCCGCCGGCGCCTCCGCGCAGCTGACGGCGGGTGAGCCACACGAGCGCGCCGATCAACAGGAGCGCAGGCGCAAGGCCCAGCACGAGGTTCAGCCAGAACGACCGCCCCGTGTCGGGCGGCTCCGCGTTGATCACGACTTCCTTGTCGGCGAGCAGCTTCGTCAGGGCGGCCGTCTCGATGAACGACGGCACCTGCGTCTTGAACCGGTCGACCTTCACCGGCTTCGCGTCGCCTGGCGGGTCGTACGTCGCCTCGCGCTTGAGCTCGCCCTCGATCGAGTCCTCGCGCGAGGTGACCTCCTGCACGTTGCCCGCTTCGACCTGCCCGAGGAAGAACGGCTGGTACGGCACCTGCCGC
>Ga0126306_10001045_pt1 | contig 14362 bp, 18 predicted proteins | sample Plot27_FD_92592 | JGI IMG/M metagenome (GOLD analysis project Ga0126306, IMG submission 92592) | Serpentine soil microbial communities from UC McLaughlin Reserve, CA, USA - Plot27 | ecosystem: Environmental > Terrestrial > Soil > Grasslands | place: USA: UC McLaughlin Reserve, Lake County...
ACCAAAAAAGAAGCAGATTGAACTCGAGCCTGTCCAGACATTCAATTTCGATCAATATCTCTTAAAATTTGAACAGATATTACAAGAATATGAGAATATGATTCTAGATATCGTTAGAGCAGATGGGACTGCCATGTTTAAGACGCTTGTCAAAAAGATGGAACCAATAGACGTTGTTCGATGCTTTATTGCGATACTTTATTTGGCTATGGAAGAAAAGATAAACTTAGAGTCAATTGAGGAGCCAGAAGATATAAAAATAACATTAAAAGCTTACAGAAATAATAATAAATCAATCGTAAAGTGAAATCTACCAGATTGCGTCAATCTTTACCCGATGAGGAAATTACCGCAAGAATTGAGGCAGCCCTTTATTCTGCAGGAAGACCGTTATCTATAGATGATCTTGTAAGATCATCAGGAACAAATTCGAAGGAAAAGATACGTAAAGTTCTTAATGATTTGATTATAAAAACAAACTCTGTCTTTAAGGCCATTGAGATTACTCAATTAGAAGAAGGAACTTTTGTCTTTCAGTTAAAACCCATTTATACCCCATTAATTAGAAGATTTGCACAACAACCTATAATTTCGTCTTCAGCCCTTAAGACACTGTCTTATATTGCATATGAACAACCAGTCACTTCAAAACGTCTGGTTCAGATCAGAGGGAGTCAAGTTTATAATCATCTTAAAGAATTACAGCATATCTCCTTTATTGAACATGAAAAACTTGGCAGATTAAAAGTATATAGAACAACAAAGAAATTTCAGGATTATTTTGGAGTGACCGACTTAGATTCTATTAAGAATAAGCTAGTATTAACGAAAAACAAACCAATATAATGCTATATTCATCGACAGAAAAATCTTAATTAGAGTCGAGCTGTTAGGAGTTCCAAGTATGAGAAAGTCAGTTGAAAATTTGGCTGGGCGTAAATTATCTGGTGGCAGAAAGGTAGCCCTGCGGGGAAGAAGAAAGTTCGAAATAGATAGATATCCAAATGAAGCGACCCTGGGACCAATAGATATTGTTTCAAGAAAGGTACGTGGTAGGAATACTAAAACAGCTTTTAAAGCCGTTGACTTTGCAAATATCACTGATCCCGCTTCAAATAAAACAATTAGGGCAAAAATTCTTCGCGTTACCAAGAATAGCGCCAATAAGGATTATGAGAGGCGAGGTGTCATAAGCAAGGGAGCAGTATTAGAAACCGAAGCAGGGCCTGCAAGAGTCTTATCAAGACCAGGACAGCATGGCACAGTAAATGCAATTGCTATTAAATAATAATAATAATAATAATAATAATAATAATAATAATAATAATAATGTAACAATTTCTTTCTTTAACAATGAGCCCTTCATTAGCAAAAAGGATATGGAAATCAAGATCAAATAGCGTTATAAGTAAATAAGTTCAATAAGTACCTCTGCCGCTTATGATTTTTTGTATTATTGTACACATGTTTTCCTATATGCTATTTTTTGTTGGTTTTGTTGGTAATTATAAGCAAATATTGGTTTTAGTCTGCTTGTTTAATTATACATTGTATCTCTATTGATAATGGAGTAGAAAAATATCACAGAATATTTAATATGACTAATGGCAAATGTATTTGCCCTAACAGACAATAATGCAAGTTATAACTAAATATGGTTTGATAATTGATTAGATATTATGGGCTAATAAAAAAATCCTCCAAATATGCAGTTCTTAAAAAAAGACAAAAATTATGTATGTAATGTAGTTATCACTCTACCAAAAGTATTCATTATTCATTATTCATTATTCATTACAAGTCATTAAATTAATATTAATCCTAAATTGTATAGCCTTAGTTGAAAGATTACGATCATGTTATTTTATGGCTTGACTATTTTAACAAAAATTTGTCTAGGAGCAAAGGTCGTAAAGTAAAACGTGATAAATCGGTTTTCGATCCCAGCTTACTTGAGCTAATAGATGCTGCAATGGAGGCTGGATATAATCCAACAAAAGAAGAAACAAACGACCAGGCTAGGTATCCAAGGAGATCCTTTGTAAAATCAGGTTACATTATGATTCTGAAACCTTCTGACGTAAAGAAAACTGTAACCATCAACACAATTGCAGAAAAGATGGTGCAAAAAAGAAATAAACAAAAAGCCCTTCATAGATAGAATGTAAAAATACAATTTCATATGTCAGAGATCATATATCTGCATTTAATACATATTTTGTTTATCAATAAACTTAATTATTCTTGACAGAACAGAATGATAATAAGTAAAACCTTAGAGTGATTGAAATTGAGCGAATTAGGGGAGGTTATGCATTTATCAAAAAGCGGAAGGATTATTGTCAGGCTTCAAAAAGATGGTAAACAAATTAAAAGTGGACAACTACTAGTAGACGCCAGCGGAAAACGCATAGGCAAAGTAATTGAAGTAATTGGTCCTGTAAACGCGCCTTACGCTTCGGCAGCACCATTTACTGACAGAATAAAAAAAATTATTGGCACTAACGTATTTAATGGAGGAGTTTTGGCTAAGAGAAGAGATTTTCGATCCCATGTCCACAAGCAACAGAAAGACTTTCGACGTTATAATAATCTTGGAGAGAATCGGCAATGAATTCGACAGAATACTATACACAGTGTCCAGAATGTCAGTCAGGACTAATTCAAGATTATAGCAAGGGCGAATATATTTGTCAAAAATGTGGCTATGTAGTAATGGAACAGATTGACGATTATGGACCAGAATCCCATTCAACTGACTTTGATGAGAAAATGAAAACGATCCGTGCCAGCGGATCTACCAGCTACTCCTTACATGACTATGGTTTAAGAACTGAAATAGGTTTTACCTCTAAAGATTATAGTGGAAGGTCAATTGATCATCAAATGGCAGAGCAGATGAATAACATGCGAAGATGGCATTCAAGAATCAGAGTTGCTTCTACAAAAGAAAGAAGGCTATCAAATGTTCTATCTAAAATTAATGAGACTTGCTGTGTAATGTCACTCCCCAAGTCATTGGTAGAAACAGCAGCGATGCTTTACAGAAATTATGAAAATAAAAGTGAAGCAAAGGGAAAATCTATTGCATGTATTGCAGCTGCAACAATTTACCTTGCCTGTAAGAGGTTTTCTGTTGTAAGGTCATTGGAAGAAATTGTTAAATCAGCTGGTATAACCAAGCAGCATGCATCTAGCATAAAACTTGCAGCCAAATACTATAGAATAATGGTCATGGAGATGGGCGTTTTTACAGAAGAACAGTCGTCTACCACCAATGGTAGTATGTCATCTTCCTCTTCCTCCACGGCCTCATCTTTTAAATCTACCTTTTGTTCACCATCAGTAATACAATCAAAACCAATTCCTGTAACTCTTGCAATTGATCAATACATATCCAAACTTGCAAATACGGCAAAAATTGACATAAAAGTCGAGAGACTAGCAATTGACATCGCACATAAAACAAAAGATAGCCTTCTAGGAGATGGCAAGGCTCCTAACGGCCTCGCGGCAGCATACATATATCTTGCTGCGGTGTTGCTTGGCTTTAATCTTCTGCAAATGGATATATCTAGTCTAGCAGGCATTACAGAAGTTACAATACGGAACAGATGCAAAGATATACTTACAAATTTTAAACTTGTAATAAATGTGAAACCATTGATGATGACATCAGAAAGAAGTTGAATAGATTTGCATTTAATGTAAATATTAGTGATCTACATAATTAATGTACACAACTTATGTCCATATACATATCTATTGTTGTCAGATGCATCTCTCTCCAACTCGTCTGATCTTCGCAGATGTTCATGGATTTACTTCTTCTAATTAGAGAATGTAAAATGTCAGTTATCTGAACAGTTAGTAAAATTAAATGTAATGATTAGAGGGATATATCTAATCTCTATTCGTTTTTTATTGTCTTCAACTGTGCTTTATACATTGAGATTAATTCTTCGACACTAGTTGCATCTTTTGGATTCTTATCATACCTTATTTTGCCAGTGAATTTGGGGAATCGTAGAGCTAATCCATAGCCTTTTCTCACCCGATCCATTGCAGCTGTATAAGATGGACTTAATGTTATTTCAGAGGCAATTACATCAATTACTATTTTAGGTTCAAACCATACATCCATATCTATTCCACTGTCGACTCGCGGATGTTTATGTAATATTATATGATCCTCTAAGTTCCTGTAGAATTGTTCAAGATGTTCATCTGTAAATCCAGTTCCAACTTTACACACACTTCTAAATATATCTGAATCGGGATCATATGAGGCAAGTAAAAGAGCACCATATTTTCCAACTCTACGACCCCTACCGAAGAGAGCCCCTACTATAACAAGATCGACGGTATCAGCGATATCACTACGATACTCACGTTTCAGTTTTATCCAAGCAAATTCTCTAGCTCCAGCGCGATAGTTGCTTGAAAGCTGCTTCAACATTAAGCCTTCGCAACCATTTTCTATGGCTAATGCCATAAATCTCTCAATTTCGTCAATATTTTTTACAATAGCTTGGGGAACAATTCTAATCCTCTCTTTTTTATCCATATGGAATATTTTCTCAATTATTTTACGTCTTTCAACGTATGGCAAGGATGTTGTATCTTGCCCATCAATGTATAATACATCAAAGAAATTCAGGGTTATAGGGTAATTCTCTACTGCTTGCTTTATCCCATATTTTCTACGCCGGTGCATTAATTCCTGAAAAGGAAGGTATTCGTCAGTTAATGGATTGATCGCTACAACTTCTGCTTCAAAAATCGCTTCACTTACCTTAAGAGATTTGATAGCTTCCGTGATATCAGGATAAAGATGTGTGATTTTTTCTAGTCTTCTTGAAAATAACTCTACTTTTAGTTTACCTTTGTGTACTTGTATTCTCTCTCCATCTAATTTATATTCTGCTGCAGCTGTTCCGTTCATTTTTTCGATACATTCTGCTGAACTACGCACACGTTCAGCCAGCATTGGCCTGATTGGTTTGAACAATGTTATTTTCAAGGACTTTACAGTTTCAAGACCTTTTGTTGCTAAAAGTTTGGCTACTATTCCGAGATCGCTTGATACGTTGTAAGCTTTTTCTAAAATATGCCGATATATTCTATTTCCTGTAAAAGCCAATGCTAAAGCATCCATTATGGTATGATCTGCAATACCCAAGCGTAGACTTTCCGTGATAAATTTCATAATATATTTGGCTTCAAGGTAAGTGGCATCATTTAACAGGTTACTGACAAGTCGCATTTTAATCTCCTGGGAGCCTGAGCCTGTAGTACGGGCGATTCTGTCTAAAGTATAATAAACTCTCTCAACTGTCATTTTTTCGCTAAATAGAGTCATCTGATTTTTTGTTTTCATAACTTCTTCTGCAGCAGCTCCTATATCTCCGGTCCTCCGATAAATTCCTTCTATAATTGAAAGTTCTACTCCAGCAGAATATGCAAGAGCTCGAATAGCCATCTTCTCAGCTAAGCCTAATTCAATTCCTTCGTAATCTGGATAGAGTTTTCCTTGAATAAGATATATTACTTTGTCAATTAGCTCAAGAGGAGTTATTTTCAATAAAGATACTAGATGATCAGTGAGGGCAAGCCTGCTTGTAGTGGTTTCCATTTTTTCAAAAGTTTCTGCAATTAAAGTAAAATCCAATATTTGAATTAAGATGAGTTATGCTTTAAATTTTATTAAACAGATACCTATGTAAAATATTTAAAATATCTAAGGATTATCTTGAGGATATCTAAACCAAGTAATCCAAATGCTCTATGGTATAGCTTAATAATTGTAATGTTCAAAAGCAATGGAAGGTAAGATAAGGGTATATAGATCATAAAAATACATTGCGATATAATTAATTATTATATATTGTTAAGAGGCTAGTACAGTTGAAAATTGATGTCAATGAAATGTCGTGGTGGATAGTTCTCTATGATTATGAAACCCATGAGTCGTCCTATAATTTATAAATTAGAACTACGCAAATTCTTTCAGTATGGGTGGCAATAAGCAAAAGACCGCCGTTGGATCTTCTGATAAGGCTAACGCTAATACTCAAGTTAGCGATACAAAATCATCTAAGAAAGAAGACAGTAAGAAAATAGGTTCCAAACAGCAGCAAAGACAAAAATTATCAGTACTTGTGGAAGAACCCCAAGGATTGAAATTACTTCAAAGTATGAAAGCAATTACGATACAGAGTTATGCTAGATCTGCAGGGGTAAAAATTTCTGTTGCTAATGCTTTTATAAAATCGGCTGAATCCAAAGGGATTGTCAGAAATGTAGGAGGATATAGCGGACACAAGGTTTATGAACTAGTAAAATAATATGTGATCGCAGATTTTTAAGGCTAACAGTTGTTTTTTCAAATATTTACATTTTTTTTAATATCATAATATCGCCAGACTGAGTAGATTCGAATATTTCTAAATTTGATTTAACGATCCCAATAGGATTCATAGGTGTCATGACTGAATCTTTGGTGAATATACATATAGAACTATTAGATGTCATATACGCAATGTCTCCACGCTTAAACTGAGTTTTTTGCTTCTCTGCTCCGATTACAAGTCTTGTTTCAATATATATTATTGAGTCTGAAAATTTGTGAATTCTGTCCTGCAGGGGAAGGCAGTTCAGAATCATTCTAACACACAATGGAGAGAGATGACGTATCAGCTCACATGGAGCTATTCCCTTATCCAATATTTGTATAATCATAGGAATTCTTGAAACTGAACCAGCTGTCTGATGCTTATCCACTCTCTAGAGTTATTAAAAATAGTATATAATCAAAACGTATAATTTTGTCTCTTGACTTCTTTGAAAGATTAGCAACATTTATTTGTATAATTAATATCTTTTGCAGTATTCTTGGTATTAAAAGATTCTTCACCTAATAAATCCCACTCAAAAAAACCATTAAACCTTAAAGAAAAAAGCATGAAGAAGGTAGATCCCAAGGTAAAAAAGAGTGCATCCAGTAAGACTTCAAAGAGATCCTTAGAAACAAATCAGTCTGTTGATGATAGCAGGCAGACAACAGTCCAAGTAGTAGATTCACTTAAATCTACTCGTCCTGAAGACGAAGTAGTTACGTATAATGAAATTGATTTTGAATTAAGGGAAGTTGCTGCAAAAGGAAATCAGGTTCTAATTGGACCACAACGGCTCACAAGATTTGAAAGAGCAAGAATCACAGGCGCGAGATCTCTGCAGTTATCTTTAGGAGCACCGTCGTTAATTAGAATACCAAATGATGTAAGAGATTCTATTTCATTAGCAATAGCAGAATTAGATTTGAAGGCATTGCCGATATCAATTAGGAGGGTCCTGCCTAATGGAATATATCAAGACATACCTATTGACTGGATGAAATGAATTTATTATCTATGCTATATCTCTCTGAGTTTATCTTCCTCAAAGCTTTTGGAACCATACCATCTAAACCAGAAATAGTCAAGACACCAATCGTGAAATAATTGATCTTCACTGTAGAACATCAAGTTCATGTCAGTTTCACCTTTCTGAGTTGGAAAAAGTACTGATGCTTTTTTCTCATTAATAACTACAGCAACCTGAACTTTATCTACCATACGCCTTCCTATTCTACCCGTATTATAGAGTTCATCGAATCTTAGCCTCCTTAGAAGTTCGGTTCTACCTTTTGGAATGATAACATCTCTTGGAAATATATAACATAGTCGTATTCCTCTTTCTCTAACATTAAGTAATATAGGTTCTATGAGATCAAGTGGCACCTGCGGAATGATTTCAAATATGTAATTTTCAGACTCTCTATAAATCTGTTTCCAAAATTCTAAAATAGCAACAATCCCTCTTACCAATTCACAATTATTAAGAGCACCTATGCGCTGTACAAATTTCATTGGAAGTTCGCCTAATGTATGCTCAGAGAAATATTCTTTATGTCGTGACAAAAAGTCAAAGGAAGGAATTTGTTTGATTATTGTATTTCCAAATGTAGTCAAAGAAAAAATTCCCTCTGAATCTTTCTCTATTAGTCCTGCATCTTGTAGTCTGTTAACGTTTCTATGCACTTCTTGCATAGTTATTTCAAGATCTTTGGAAAGTTCAGAGAGCTTAGCTTTCTTTTGGTAGATAGCGAAAATTATCGACAACCTTTGTTGGCTGGCTAGCTCAAAAAAAATTTTTTCAGCATCAACAAATTCATCAATATTCATATTTTCCAACCCAGAAGTCATAATCAATGTTAGAGAATTAAAACACAACAATAAGCATTATGCCTATATATATAGGCAACAGTTTATATCGTAACTTGATTACTCATAGTTACTATTATTGGCGAAACACTATTTGGTTATTCTTTTATAACTGAGCTCGAAGAGTAATCTCACGATGTGATTTCGATCGTCGATTGGAGATTATTATCAATAGAATCATTTTAATACCGTCTATATCAATAACATTTAATGTTTGACAGTCAATATTGACAATATTGAAGAAGAACTCGTTTCTGAATTAAAAATCTCAGTAGAAGAAGCAAAGGTGTTTGTTCTGATTGTAAAAAATGGTATGATGGAGCCTCAAGATATATCCAACCTTCTGGGCTATTCTGTTCAAGAAGCCAAAAAAATAGCAGAATCTCTAATTAATAAGGGAATGATCATCGAGTTTACAGCGACAGAATATGAATCACTGCATCCTCGATTCGCTATAACTAATAGATATAAAAAAAGGTGTCAGGAAGATAATATTGTTTTCAAAAAGAATTTGAAAGTTGATAATATCGGGAAATTGCTAGAACGACCTTATGATCATGCAAGAACTAATTAAGGTCATTTGTCTGCAGTAACACAAGCAGATGACTACATCAGAGCCAATAGGTGAAGACAAGGTTGTTTATTTTGGTGTTATTAACATTAACGAAAAAGGGAGAACAGTAGGAGCCATTGACATATGGCGAAACGTGATAACAAAGGAACTATTTTGTGAAGAAAAAAGACTGGGGATTTTAGAAATTGCAGATAATATAGGTATGCCAAAGATTGATAAGGATAAAAAATGGGCTGTTGCAATTAATAGGAAGAAAGCCGGCAATGATAGATGGAAATTGATAAAGATAATAAGACAAGGTAATTTCAAATTTACTGCTACCGATGATGATGAAACGACAGTTGAAGTTGATGTCAAAGACTATAGAATAATGGATCCAGATTGGTGGAATTTTCTTGTTGAGGATAATATAAATCGAAGCATAGAAATTACCGAGCAGAAGAACGCAAAATGATGGCTGAAGAGGTACGAAGCGATGAAAGTATTCCAATAACTATTTTTGTTAAAAACGCTAGAGGCAGCAATATTGCCAGCAAGCTGACAGGTTATTTTCTTGTCAATGATAAACAGTTTAGATTTACTGCAGTAGCATTCGGCAGAATAGGTGGGCATAACATCGCACTTACTATTTCAAAAAAGACTCTAAATATAATAAGCAAAATGGGAATAGACCCTGATGTATTGCAATTAACGATACAACGCAAATTAATCGAAGGAGAAGTTATACTTCCAAAAGGCCTAAAAATACATGAATGAACGAACCTTATAACAATGCTCCTTCTAGTGCATTTCCGCATGCACATTTATTCCTTTTATTCTCTATTACTGGTATTAATTGCCCAACCAATTTTTTAGTCTTTTCGATATTCTTTTGTAATGTTTCTATTATCTTGTTAGAACTTACTGGAAAGTCGGTCCACGCATCATAGTCCGTGATAGTTGCAATCGAGACATAACAAATTTCTGCCTCTCTTGCCAATATACACTCAGGAACCACTGTCATCCCAATTATGTGTGCTTTCATTACTTCCCTAAAAAAAAGAGATTCCGCCCGAGTAGAGAATCTTGGTCCTTCTATACAAACATATGTAACATTGTCATGAATTTTATAATTCAAATTATTAGCACACTCTACTGTTAGTTCTTTTAGTTCGGCACAGAATGGATCGGAAGCAGAGATATGACAAACCTCTCCACCATCGTAAAAAGTATATTGTCTTCCTTTAGTAAAGTCAATGAATTGATCAGGTATAGCAATATCGCCTGGCTTGAATTCTTTTTGTAAACTTCCTACCGCAGATGGGGCGATAATTCTTGTCACTCCAAGTTCTTTCAATGCCCAAATATTTGCACGATTATTTATTCTATGAGGAGGAATTCGATGGTTTTTTCCATGTCTAGGAATAAAAGCAATATTTCGTTCAGAGAACTTACCAATAGTAATTGAATCTGATGGTTCGCCGTACGGAGTATGAATTTTAATTTCTTTTTTATCATTTAGGATTCCAGAATCATAAATTCCTGTACCTCCTATAAGGCCGATATCTGCAGAGTATTTATTAGATGTCACTTGTACACCACTAATGATTGCACGTTGTAGCCTAGGGTCCTTAACTTATTCGCTCCATTAAGATTGGCCAGTTCTATCACGAATGCAAATCCTGTAACAATACCTCCTAACTTTTCGATAAGATTTGCAGCAGCAATGGCTGAGCCGCCTGTTGCAATCAGGTCATCTGCTATCAGGACATTTTGTCGGGGTTTTATTGCATCTTTTTGTATTTCCATTACGGCACTACCATATTCGATATCATATGATTCCTTGAGAGTATGACCGGGCAACTTACCTGCCTTTCGGATCATTATCAAACCTTTATCAAAGTTTAATGCTAGCGCCGTCGCTATAACAAAACCTCTGGACTCTATACCTGCAATGCTTTCTACAGTAAATTTATTGAATCTGTGGTATAATTCGTTTGAAATATAATGCAATGCATGGTCCGTGCGTAAAAGGGGATTGATATCCCTGAAGATAATGCCCTTCCGAGGAAAGTCTGGACAGTTGCTAATCAAGGAAAACAAATCTATATGATTTACAGTCACATCCTGTAGCCATAGTCTTTCTGTAAAAAAGATTACTGTTAGAGCTGATTAATATAGTAATACAATAATAAAAAATAGTGTTTTAATTTTGTGAATAAACAATCAATTCATTCGGATAAGCAAATAAATTGTAAATTACTTATTAAGCAAAGTTCTATGCATTTATAGTAGTGTTGAGAGGATGTTAATTACCTTGGTTCCATCAGATGAGCATATTCGCAATCAAAGCAAAATTGCTAAGTTGATTGACTTTAACGAAGTATTTGAGCTAGTCAAGTCTACTATCTTAAAGAAATTTGATCTGCATAGAGCCGGATTAAGTCTAATTTTACAGGTTATGCCAAGCAATTTGGGAGCATATCATATCTTGGGATCAAATATAATAGTCTTAAATAAATTTGTTCTCGGAATTATTAAACAACTTTCAAAATCTTCTGAAGACTATAATTCATATCTTTACATGGTACTAGCTCATGAATATCTACATAGCTTCGGTATAACAGATGAAAATGCTGTTCGTCAAATGACATATGATCTGTGTCGAAGCTTATTCGGAGAATCGCATATATCTACCTTAATGGCCAAGGACGATCCGTCTCGTATCTTTCCACAGTTAAAGAACATGACAAATCAGGCCTTTTATAAACAATTTGAAATTATACAGAATTTCGATAGAGCTAGTTTTTCTTATATCCAGTAATAATATAAGGAGGATAACTTCCATATATTTAAATTGAATTCTATTACTAAATATATTATCTAAAAGATATAAATAACATCAATAACACAAATTAATTATTATGCCTATAAAGAATGGGGCAGAGTATATAGAAAGCCTTAGAGGTAGGAAAATGAAGGTGTATCTATTCGGTCAGCTAGTCCAAGAACCGGTTGACCATCCTATGATTCGGCCTTCTATAAACGCGGTAGCAGAAACTTACGATCTACCCAATGAGGAAACAGAAATTGCCTCTGCACAGTCTTCCTTAATTGGCATTAGAGTGAATAGATTTTTGCATATAACAGAGAGCGTTACTGATGTAGTTAATCAGAATAAAATGCAGAGAAAGTTAGGACAGATAACTGGTACCTGTTTTCAGCGTTGTGTAGGAATGGATGCTCTCAATTCACTATATTCGACTACCTTTGAAATAGATGCGAAACATGGAACTGTTTATCATAAGCGTTTAATTGAATTTATAAAAATGCTTCAAAGGGAAAATTTGATGATAGGTGGCGCGATGACTGATGTAAAAGGAGATCGTAGTCTGTCACCGTCACAGCAAGAAGATCCTGATATGTTTGTCCACGTTTCTAAAAGAGATGATAAAGGCATATACATAACAGGTGCAAAAGCGCATCAAACTGGATGTATCAACTCCCATTGGATTTTAGTTATGCCTACAATGAGACTTCAAGCACAAGACAGTGAGTATGCTATAGTGGGAGCTGTGCCTGCTGATGCTGAAGGCATAACTTACATTTATGGTAGACAATCTTGTGATACAAGAAGTATGGAAGAAGGTGATCTGGATGCAGGAAATGCGAAATTTTCTGGGCAAGAAGCGATGATAATATTTGATAATGTCTTTATACCAAATGAGCTGATATTCATGCAAGGCGAGTATGAGTTTGCCTCTATGCTCGTCGAAAGATTTACTTGTTATCATAGGAGAAGTTATGTATGCAAGACAGGACTTGGAGACGTCCTTATCGGAGCATCTGCGGCAATTGCCGACTATAATGGAGTAGCAAATGCTTCGCACATAAAAGACAAATTAGTAGAAATGACACACTTGAATGAGACGATTTTCGGTACAGGCATTGCTTCTTCGTTTCAATCACACAAAACGACCGCTGGTAATTATCAAAATGATGATATGCTAGCCAACGTTTGTAAACATAATGTGACAAGATTTCCTTATGAGCTTGGCAGGCTCGCCCAGGATATTGCCGGCGGATTAATGGTGACAATGCCCTCTGAACAGGACTTTAGAAGTCCAGAAGCTGGTCCATTGCTGGAAAAATATTTAAAAGGAAGAAAGGGTGTTTCAACTGAGAATAGAGTAAGAGTATTGCGGCTAATTGAGAATATGACTCTAGGCAGAAATGCCGTAGGTTATCTCACAGAGTCAATGCATGGTGCAGGTTCACCACAAGCCCAAAGAATCCAAATTGCACGTCAGATGCAATTAGAATACAAAAAGAAACTTGCCAAGAACCTCGCTAATGTTGAAGAAGGCGAAGCTAACGGTCTTACTAATGAGCAGTCGGATTATTTTGATAGAATATTTGGTAAAAATTAAAAAACAAGAGTAAATGAACGATAATAATATTATAGATATTGCACCTCAAGGTTAATATAATTTCTTCCGATTATTACAAAGGAAGAATTATTTACAAGTTCTACACTTGTTAATGTATCCTAGGAGGTACGTGAGGAAAATAATGGGACATATAATAGAGGATCCTATCTGGAAGATTTTCAGAATTATTGTCCATAATGGCAAAGACGGTATTCTTCAGTCCAGTCTCTGGAAAGAGCTTGCGACGACTAGCCGTCATGGTTCTAGGCTAGCAATGAAACTCGAAAAGCAATCACTTATTAAGCGAGAGAGAATCCTCGAAAAAGGACGGTGGACCTACAAACTTCTTCCGATCGAAATACCTGTTGATACCGAGTCTATCGATAAAGCGCCATGTCTTACGTGTCCAGTAGAGCACATGTGTTCTGAGGATAGCTATTATAGTCCTAACAATTGTAATCTAATTCAAGATTGGGTTTTATCGTCTAATGACACTTCATCTCAACTACCATATAGCGCTGAAATTCACGAGGAGAATAAAGAAGCTGCAGAAGTATCCGTGAGCCAACATAAACCATTGGCAAAACGTCATCCAAAGCGAGCAACAAAAAATAACAAAAAATGAAGCTTTCCCAAGCTAGAAGAGATTATTATCGCAAACTTGCAAAAAATGATGGATATAGAAGTAGATCAGCCTATAAACTAAAGCAATTAAATAATTCCTATCATATCTTTAAATCACGCAACAAAGTAGTTGATCTCGGTTGTGCGCCAGGTGGATGGTTGCAGGTTCTGGAAGAAGAAATTGGTAATCAAGGAAAGATAATTGGTATAGATCAAAAGGAAGTACTTCCCTTAAAATTTGCAACAATTTTGCAAGGTAGCATTGAGGATCCTCACATGGTACAAAAGATTATACAACTTCTAAATGGTCGTGCAGATGTTGTGTTATCTGATCTCGCTCCGAATGTCTGTGGGATCTGGGATATCGATCATGCCAGACAAATTTCTCTTACAAGGAGCGCTCTGACTATAGTAAGAAAACTGCTAAGGAAAAATGGCTCCGCAATTTTCAAGGTATTTGAAGGAGAAATGCTGAAACAATTGAAAGTAGA
>Ga0126306_10001046_pt1 | contig 14360 bp, 14 predicted proteins | sample Plot27_FD_92592 | JGI IMG/M metagenome (GOLD analysis project Ga0126306, IMG submission 92592) | Serpentine soil microbial communities from UC McLaughlin Reserve, CA, USA - Plot27 | ecosystem: Environmental > Terrestrial > Soil > Grasslands | place: USA: UC McLaughlin Reserve, Lake County...
AGCCGTCCGCCAGCGCCGAGAGGATGCCGAAGGCCGCGACGCCCGCCCCCGCCAGCAGGACCAGCGTGACCCACCCGTCGCCGGCGTGAGTCCTCCGCACCGCGGCGGCCCCCGGCATGTCGACGGGCCCGGGCGCCAAGCCGACAGCGGCGGGGTCGGCCAGCCCGACCGGGTCGTCGTAGGGGGCGTAGAGATCGTCCTCGAGCTCGACCTCACCGACGCCGTCGTCCGCGTAGATCATGACGACTGTGCTTCCCGGCTCTCGGCACGACAACCGGCCGACCCGACGTGTGCCGTAGGCAGGGTGGTCAACCGCCGTCCGTCCGCCGTCCCCTCGAGCAGCCTCGGGCGTGTCAGCAAGGCGCGGGTTGCGGCGATAACGGTCAGCAAGCGACCGCCTACTGTTGCACCCACCATGGACACGACGACGACGACACGCGGGCGGGTCACCGTCGAGCGAGGCGCCAAACGGGTGCGCGTCTACCTCAGCGGTCAGCTGGTGGCCGACACCTCCGCCCCTCTGCTCGTGTGGGAGACGCCGTACTACCCGACCTACTACTTCCCTGTGGCCGACGTGGTCGCCGAGCTGGTCACGACCGGCCAGGTCGACCACTCGCCGAGCCGGGGCGACGCCGAGCGCTTCCATATCCGAGTGGGCGCGGCGACGGCGCAGGTCGAGGCGCTGGGCGCCTGCCACATCGTCATGTCCTCCCCCGTCGACTCCCTGCGGGGCCACTGCCGCATCGATTGGGCGGCCATGGACGCCTGGTTCGAGGAGGACGAGCAGATCCACACGCACCCGCGCGACCCGCACCGGCGGGTCGACGTGCTCCACTCGTCCCGACGGGTCCGGGTGTCCGCGGGCGACCTGGTGCTGGCCGACACCAGCCGCGTGGCGGCGCTGTTCGAGACCGGCCTGCCGACGCGCTGGTACATGCACAAGACCGACGTGCGGATGGACCTGCTGGTCGCCTCCGCCACCGTCACCCACTGCCCGTACAAGGGCCAGGCCGAGTACTACTCGCTGCGGGCCGGCACCCAGTCGGTCGACGACGTGGCGTGGTCGTACACGGCCCCGTTCCCCGAGAGCCAGAAGATCGCCGGCATGATCGCCTTCATGCCGAGCGACCGCCTCTCGGTCGCGGTCGAGGGGGAGTAACCGCCGGCCTTCCGGGTCGAGCCGGTCGGGTCGCGTCGGAAATACGGCTGCGGGCGCGGCCGGCGGGCCGCGAGGCTGACCCGATGGACCTCGCCGGGACCGCCATCCCCGACACGGGCGTGACGACCGTCGTGCTCGTCGAGGGCGAGAGCGACCGGACGGTGGTGGCGACGCTGGCGGCCCGCCTGGGGCGGGACCTGGCCGCCGAGGGCGCGGCGGTCCTGGCGATGGGAGGGGCCGGGAACGCGCGGGCGTTCCTGGAGCGCTACGGGCCGCACGGCCAAGACCTCCGGCTGGCGGGGATGTGCGACGCCCGCGAGGAGCCGGACGTCCGCCGCGACATCGAACGGGCGGGGCTCGGCACCAGCCTGGTCCCGGACGACCTGGCCCCGCTCGGTTTCTTCGTCTGCCACGCCGACCTGGAGGACGAGCTGATCCGGGCGGTGGGGACGGCGGGGGTCGAGGACGTGGTGGCGGCGGCGGGCGAACTACGCGCCCTCCGCACGTTGCAGAAGCAGCCCGCCCAACAGGGCCGGCCGGTCGATGCTCAGCTCCGCCGGTTCATGGGCAGCCGCGGCGGCCGCAAGGCCCTCTACGGCCGGCTCCTCGTCGAGGCGCTCGACCTCACCCGTACCCCCCGTCCTCTTGCCGGCCTCCTCGCCTGGCTCTGAACACCACGTTGCAGGCGAGGACGATCTCCATCCCGCCGCGGAGCGCCGGGTCCGAGGGACCCCTCCTCGATGGGGGCGAACGCCCGAGCCTGGTCCCGCGCAGCATCAGGCGCCGCAACCGGCGGCCGGGGCGCCGGGGACGGGCCCGTATCAGGTGCAGTCGAGGACGACCTTGCCGACGCCCTCGGCGCGGGAGGCGAAGGTGGCGTAGGCCTCGGGGCCGGCGTCGAGCGGGAGGTGGTGGGTGACCACGGCGGCCGGGTCGAGGCGGCCCGTCCCCGTGAGGGCGAGCAGGGCCGGCAGCTCGTGCTGGACCGAGCACAGCCCGATCGTGAACTCCAGGCGCTTCAGCTGGGCGATCACCAGGTCGACCGGGAAGGCCCGGTTCCGGCTCACGCCCACGACCGACACCCGGCCGCCCCGTCCCGCCAGCGTCATCGCCAGCTCGACCGTGGCGTCTGCGCCCACGGCCTCGACGACCACGTCGGCGCCCCGCCCGCCGGTGAGGGCGAACACCGTCTCGACCGGGTCGCCCTCGACCGGCACCGCCCCGAACGCGGCCGCCGCCTTGCGCCGGTGCTCGACCGTGTCGATGGCGAGCACCCGGGACGCGCCCATGACCAGCGCCGACGCCATCGCCATGAGCCCGACCGGCCCGGCGCCGATGACCGCCACCGTGTCGCCGGGGGCGATGCGGCCGAGCCGGGCGCCGTACCAGCCGGTGGGGGCGTTGTCGGTGAGGACCAGCCCGGCGTCGTCGCTCGTGGCGGGGTCGAGGGCGACGAGGTTCATGTCCGCCACCGGGACCGCCACGGCCTCCGCCTGGCACCCCGCCAGCCGGTGGCCGACGCCGTAGACGCCGGCCTCGTCCGGGTTCTCGCACGACCCCACGACGCCCCGCCCGCAGGCGGCGCAGCGGCCGCACCCGACCGACGCGGGGACCATCACCCGGTCCCCCACGGCGTGCCGGGCGACGGCCGAGCCGACCTCGGCCACCACGCCGACGGCCTCGTGGCCCACCCCGTAGGGCTCGTCCGTCCGGGTGAAGCCGTGGCCGTCGTAGATGTGCAGGTCGCTCCCGCAGATGCCGGCGGCCGTCACCCGCACGACGGCACCGCGCTCGTCCGGCAGCACGGGGTCGGGCACGGAGGACACCCGGACGTCCCGGGGCCCGTGGTACGTGAGCGCCCTCACCGTCGGACCCCCGTCCGTGCCAGTCGGCTCACGCCAGCACCTCGGCGGCGTCGAGGTCGAGGGCGTGGCGGGCGTGGCGGTCGGCCATCGTGAGGAACATGCGGTCACCCCGGTCGGTCCGCTCGACCAGCATGGCGGCGCCGACGGTCATGAGCAGGCCGGCCCAGGTCCCCCGGCGGTAGTCCCGCCACAGGCGTTCACGCGGGTAGCCGTCGCCGTCCACCCCGGCGGCGACGAGGGCGGCGTGGTACCGGTCGACCAGCGCCGACTCGTGCGCCCGCCGGTCGGCGGGCACCAGCCCCGCCCCGACGAAGTAGGCCAGGTCCTGCGCCCCGGGGCCGAGGGCGCACGTCTGCCAGTCGACGACGGCGATCGGGGTGCCTCCCGGCCGCGGGTCGAACAGCAGGTTGTCGAGCCGGTAGTCGCCGTGGATGACCGTCCACGGCTCGATGTCGGCGTGCAGGTAGCCCTCGAGCCGGGCGAACACGGCGTCGCCGGCGGCGTGGACCTCCGGACCCAGCTCGGCGGCGTAGCGGGCGCGGAACCCGTCCCAGAGCGACGGCATCAGGGCGAGCATGAACTGGGCGGACGCGTCCCGGTCCTTGGCCAGCCACGGGTACGAGGCCAGGCCGGGGTCGCCCCACCGGGCGGCGTGCAGCTTGACCAACTCGTCCACCGCCACCTCTGCCTCGGCGACCGAGCAGCCGGCCAGCTGGTCGCCGGGGGCGGCGGGCGCCAGGTCCTCCAGCAGGAGGACGAACGCCGCCGTCTCCGGCTCGATGTCGGCGTGGTACACGGCCGGCGTGCGCATGGGCAGCGTGCCCGCCAGATCCTGGTAGAAGCGGACCTCGGTCTCGTAGCTGCCCAGCGTGCGGGCGGTCTCGCGGCTGGTGGGATCCGCGGCCGGCAGCTTCGCCACGAGCGTCGCCGGGGCGACGGTCCCGTCGGTCGGGCCGTCGTAGCCCAGCGTCAGCCGCAGGCTGTCGCACATCTGCCCCGTCCCGACGGGGCTGGCGGCGACCGAGGCGACGCGGGGCCCGCCCGTCGGCAGCACGCCGGCGGCGGACAGGGCCTCGGTGAGCCAGTCCGGCGTCAGGAGCGCCGGCGTGTCGGGGATGCGGTCGGACAGGGCCGTCATGCCGGCAGAACCCCATCGACCTCGGTGTCCGGGAAGTAGCGGTGGTGGCGCGCGCCGGTGAGCTCGTAGATCGCGGTCCCGGACCGCCCGTCGGCCGCCCGGAACCGCACCTGGTTGAGGCCGCCCCGGTGGAACGGCTCGTAGGGGCGGTCGAACGTGCCCTCCGCCTCCACCTCGATGCGCTGGCCGCCGGCGAGCGTGAAGGCGCAGGTCCCGGCGATGCCGGCGACCGCCTCGCCGTGCGTGCCGTAGACGGCCGGCTTGCCGGCGGTGTCCACCCAGTCCAGTTCGTGGGCGAATTCCACGATCGGGACCGGCTCGCTGCCGTCGGTCCCGGCCCAGCACCCGTCGGTGTAGACCCGGGCCCCGTTCGCCAGCTCCCAGTGCCACACGCCGAGGAACCCGTCCTCGAACTGCAGCTGGAGCCACATCCACAACGGGCAGCGGCCGTGGTCGCGCACGCCCCACGAGTGGTCCCGCTGGCCGACCCAGCCGTCGACGTCGTGCGTCTCACCGCCGACCGTGTAGGTCCCGCGGTAGGTGCCCGACTGGAGGATGTGGCACTGGTCCCACACCAGCCCGTCGGCCGCCCGCATCGTGCCCCGGCGCAGGGCATAGGGCCGGGTGCGGGCTCGGAACGTCAGGTCCATCCCGATCGTGGCGACGTCCGGGTCGGCCCACAGGCGCACCTCGTCCCACGGGGTCACCACCTCGACCCACGCGCCGGGGACCGCGGTGGTGTGCGGGTCGCCGTCCGTCGGCCGGGCCAGGACGCCGAGCAGCTGCTCGCCGCCGACCCGGCCCATCTGCAGCGAATCCATGAGCTGCTGGGCCGGCCGGTGCGCCATGGTCAGGAAGACGACGTCGCCGTCGCCGCCGGGCGAGTGGACGTCGAAGAAGTAGCTCTCCCGCCAGTGCGGGTGTGGCGTGGCGACCGTGGGCAGGAGCTCCGGGAGCTGGTGGGCGAACGCCTCGTCCAGGTCGGTGGGCCGGGCCACGTCAGCCGCCGGTCCCCGACCCGGCCCCCACGCGCGGCGTCGGCGTGAACCGCACCGGCAGGCGCTTGATACCGCCGACGAGCGGGATGCCCAGGGCGTCGAGCAGGACCGGCTCGCCGGCCACCTCGATGTCGGGCAGCCGGGCGAACAGCTGGCGGAAGATGACGGCCAGCTCGCGCCGGGCCAGGTGGGCGCCGAGGCAGAAGTGCGGCCCGGGCCCGCCGAAGCCCACGTGGGGGTTGGGGTCGCGTCGCACGTCGAACTCCTCGGGCCGGTCGAACGCCCGCGGGTCGCGGTTGGCCGCCCCGTAGAACAGCACGAGCCGGTCGCCCTCCGAGAAGTCATGGCCGGACAGGGTCAGGTCGTGCGTGACCGTGCGGCGCATGAACGTGACCGGCGACGCCATCCGCACGATCTCCTCGACCGCCGTGGGCGTCACCCGCTCGACGTCGTCCTGCCAGATGCGGCGCTGGTCCGGGTGCTCGGCGAGCAGGTTCATGCCGGCGCTGATGCCGGTCCGGGTGGTGTCGTTGCCGGCCACCGCCAGGAGGATGAAGAACGGCCCCAGCTCGTGGGGCGCAAGCGTCTCCTCCCCCACTTCGGCGTGGACCAGGGCCGACGTGAGGTCGTCGGCCGGCTCGGCGCGGCGCTTGGCGGCCAGCTCGTCGAGCAGGGTGGTGAGGCGGAGCCCGGCGGCGAACAGGGCGCCGAACACGTCGTCGGACCCGGTCATCTCGGGGTCGCCGGCGCCAAGGATGACGTTGGTCGCCTCGAGCACGGTGCCGAACTCGCTGCGGGGGATGCCCATCATGTCGCAGATGACCAGCAGCGGGAACGGCTGGGACACCAGCTCGACCAGGTCGGCCTCGCCCCGCTCGCAGAGGTCGTCGACGACCTCGGTCGCGATCCGTTCGACCGAGTCCAGCAGGCCGGCGAGGCGGCGCGGCGTGAACGAGCGGGCCACGATCCCGCGCTGCCGGGCGTGGCGGGGGTCGTCCATCGCGATGAACGAGCCGAAGTACTCCAGCGCCTCGGCCGGCATGTCGGCGATCGACGTCGAGCCCTTGCCCGAGCAGAAGTCCTGCGGGCGCCGGCTGATCTCGACCAGCTCGGCGTAGCGGGTCACGGCGTAGAAGTCGTCCGGCTGCCCCGTGAGCAGGTTCTCGGCGGCCGCCGGCACGAACGGCCCCTCCTCCCGCAGCACGGCGAAGTCGGCCATGCGCGCCGTCAACGGTCGGCGCCAGAACGCCGGCTCGGCCAGCGACGGTCCGGTAAGCGTCACGTGGTCCCCCTCGGTGTCGTCCCTCGCTGCCGACCCTGCCACATCCGTCACCACTGCGCTTGACCGGACGGTCAAGTTTCGCCTTGACTCGCAGTCAGTGGACACGGTGGACAAGCACGCCCTCAAGCGGAAGTACGCCGTCGAGCGGGACAAGCGGCTGCGCCCCGACGGGAACGACCAGTACGTGCGCCTGACGGGGCAACTGGCGCACTACCTCGACGACCCGTACACACCCTTCGCCGAGCGCGAGCCCGTGCACGACCACGTCACGGTCGCCTTCATCGGCGGCGGGTTCGCCGGGCTGGTCACCGGCGCCCGGCTCAAGGATGCCGGCGTCGACGACGTCCGCATCGTCGAGAAGGGTGGCGACTTCGGCGGCACCTGGTACTGGAACCGGTACCCCGGGGCGCAATGCGACACGGCGTCGTTCGTGTACATGCCGCTCCTCGAGGAGACCGGCCACATGCCGACCGAGAAGTACGCGCATGCCCCCGAGATCCTCGAACACTGCCAGCGCATCGCCAAGCAGTACGGGCTCTACGACAACGCCCTGCTCCACACCGAGGTCACGGGGCTCACCTGGGACGAGTCCGCCTCCCACTGGCGCGTCACGACCAACCGGGGCGACGAGTTCACGGCCCGCTTCCTCGCCATGGGGACCGGCCCGCTGCACGTGCCCAAGCTCCCCGGCATCCCCGGCATCGAGAGCTTCACCGGCCACTCGTTCCACACCAGCCGGTGGGACTACGACTACACGGGCGGCGACCCGTCCGGCGCCCCCATGGACAGGCTGGCCGACAAGCGCGTCGGCATCATCGGCACGGGCGCCACCGCGGTCCAGTGCGTCCCCTACCTGGCCCGGGCGTGCCGCGAGCTCTACGTCTTCCAGCGGACGCCGTCGTCCGTGGACGTCCGCGACAACCGCCCGACCGATCCCGAGTGGTTCGCCAGCATCGCCACGCCTGGCTGGCAGCAGCGCTGGCTGGAGAACTTCACGGCCAACCAGACCGGCGCCATGGCGGACGAGGACCTCGTCATGGACGGCTGGACGGACCTGGCCCGCCGGGTCCGCACTCGCATCATGTCCCTCCCTCCCGAGGAGATGACGATGGAGGGGATGATGGCGGCGTTCGAGGACTCCGACTTCGAGAAGATGGAGGAGATCCGGGCGCGCGTCGACGCCATCGTCCGGGACCCCGACACGGCGCAGGCACTGAAGGCTTGGTACCGGCAGCTGTGCAAGCGGCCGTGCTTCCACGACGAGTACCTGCAGGCCTTCAACGAGCCGGGCGCCCACCTCGTCGACACCGACGGCAAGGGCGTCGAGCGCATCACCGAGGCCGGCGTCGTCGTGGCCGGCGTGGAGTACGAGCTCGACTGCATCATCTACGCCTCGGGCTTCGAGGTCGGCACGGAGTTCACCCGGCGGGCCGGCTACGACCCGGTGGGACGCGACGGCGTGCGGCTGTCGGAGTACTGGGCCCAGGGCATGCGGACCAAACACGGCATCCACGTGCACGGCTTCCCGAACATGTTCATCGTCCAGCCGACGCAGGGCGCCAACCTCATCTCGAACGTGCCGCACAACCTCACGGAATCCGGCAAGACGATCGCCACGATCGTCCGCCACCTGCTCGACACGGGCGCGGAGGAGGTCGAGGTGACGGCCGAGGCCGAGGAGGAGTGGCTCCAGCTGCTGCTCACCGGCCAGGGCTTCGGCATCATCGGCAGCCCCGACTGCACCCCCGGCTACTACAACAACGAGGGCCAGCCCCTGGGCAGGGGTGCCGAGTTCCTGCGGGGCTACCCCATGGGCGCCATGGCGTACTTCAGCTACCTCGACGACTGGCGCTCCAACGGCCGCTTCGACGGCCTCGAGTTCCGCTGAGCCCGGCCGTCGTCCTCACCCCGCCCGCCCGAACGTGAGCAGGGTGAGGCGGCTCGGGGGGAGTTGGGTGTCGCCCTCGGCCGCCATGGCGCGTTTCGTGGCATCGACCTCGTCCGGGGTGAAGGCGCCGAGCATGCTGTCGGCGTCGCGCATGCGCTCGACCCAGGCGGCCGCCTCGACGCCCGTGACGCCGTCGAACTCCTCGACCTCGGCGGCCCCCGCCGGGCGGAAGCCGGCGGCGCCGAACTGCTCCGTCAGCTCGGCGGCCGTCGGGAACCGGGCCACGGCCCGCTCGGCCGCCGCCGGCGGGGCGTAGGCGAGCGTGGTGACCCGGCTGCGGTCCGGGCAGAGGCCACGCAGGTGGACCACGCCGCCGGGGGCGACGACGCGGTGCAGCTCGGCGATGGCGGCCGGGCGGTCCACGACGTGGTGGATGACGGTGGACAGCCACGCCACGTCGACGGCGGCCTCTCGCAGCGGCAGTTCCTCCGCCGTCCCGGCCACGTGGTGGACGTCGGCCGGGTCGCGGGCCACCGCTTCCGCCCGCATGGCAGCGACGGGCTCGACCGCGACGACGGCGGCTGCGCCCCAGCCCACCCAGGCCCGCGAGAAGATGCCGGTCCCGGCGCCGACGTCGGCCACGCGGGGATGCGCCACCGGCGTCGCCGTCGCCACCGCCCGGCCCCACCGGGCCAGCTTGTCGTCGGGCAGGGCGCGCCCGGTGGCGTAGCAGGAGGCGGCGGCCCGGTAGTCGACGTGCGGCCCGCGGGGCTCGGCGGTCACCCGGCCGCGCCCCGGACCTCGGCCGCCGCCGCCCGGGCGCGGTCGCCGGCGTAGGCCACGAGGCGGTCGAACAGGTCGGCGACGTCGTCGCGCCACTCCTCGTCGAGCGCCCCGCGCCGGACCAGGTCGAGCTCGTTGGCCACGGTGACCAGGGCGAAGCCGGCCATCTGCGTGGGCGTGGCCACGAAGCGCGACCCGTCGAACCGGTCGCGGAACGGCACCGCCGGGGCGCACAGCGCCGGATGGGTGACGCCCCGGTCGCACGAGCCGTAGAGGTACACGAGCGCCTCGGCCTCGGGCCCGATGGCCGCGGACCAGTCGGGCCGGGCGTCGAGCCCGGCCAGCGGGTGCGGGAAGCCGTCGGTCCCGTAGATCGCGTGGCACAGGCCGGCCAGCTGGACGTGGCCCGGGGCGTCCCAGTCCCGCAGGATCGCCTCGGTCCCCAGCAGGTGGGTGAGTAGGTCGGTGGTGAGGTGGGGTGTCTCGGCGGCCCCGAGCCGCCGCAGGTACGCCACCGCCGCCGCCCGTTCCAGGAACCCGGTCCGGCTCATGGGCCCCATTGTCGCGGCCGGCCGGTGGCAGGATGCGCCATGGCCACCGATCGGATGGACGTCCAGCGCCTGATCCCCGCCAGCCCCGCCGCCGTGTTCCGGGTGCTGTCCGATCCCCGGGGGCACGTGGCCATCGACAGCGCCGGGATGCTGCTGTCCGCCGAGGGGGCGCCGGTCCGCGCGGTCGGCGATCGGTTCGTCGTCCACATGGACCGGGAGGCGCTCAACGACTACCCGCTCGGCAAGTACGACGTCACCGTCGTCATCACCGCCTTCGAGCAGGACCGCGAGATCGCGTGGACGATCGAGGGCGCGCTCCGCCCGCAGATCGGCCACGTCTACGGCTACACCCTCGAGCCGGCGGAGGACGGCGCCACGCTGGTGACCTCCTACTACGACTGGTCGGGCATCGACCCGGTCTGGCGCGACGCCGAGATCTTCCCGATCATCCCGGAGTCGGCCCTGCGGGCCACGCTCGGCATCCTCGCCCGCACGGTCACGAGCGGCTGGGAGCCGCCGCCGGCGCCCGGGCGGCCCGTGCTCGACCAGGTCAACCTCGTCACCACGGACGTGGCGGCGACCGTGGATTTCTACCGGCGCCTGGGCGTCGAGGTCCCCGACGAGCCGGAGCCCTGGCACCGCCACCACCGCACGGGCGTCATGCCGGGCGGGCTCGACCTCGACATCGACAGCGCCACCTTCGCCTCCCGGTGGGACCAGGGCTGGCCGGAAGGCACGGCGGGCGTGGTCATCGGCTTCCGCCTTCCGGACCGGGACGCCGTCGACCGCACGTACGAGGACCTCACGTCCGCCGGCCACGCCGGCCAACAGCCGCCGTACGACACGTTCTGGGGTGCCCGCTACGCCATCGTCACCGACCCGAACGGCACCGCCGTCGGCCTCATGAGCCCCTCCGACCCGACCCTCCGCCGCCCGCCGCCCGCCCCGGAGTAGCGGGGCGTCGACGCCGTCCGGCTCCACGGCCTGCGCTTCCCCGCCGACCCCCAGGCCGCCCGCGACGGGCTCTGCGGCTGAGCACCCCGTCCGGGCGTTCGCCGGGCCGCCGGGCATCGCCGGTGTCCCGCCGCGCCCGGGCGGGCAGGACTGAGGACATGGCTGACGACGACGCGCCGGGGTATGTGGCCGGGGGCGGCGACTACGACCGGGACACGCGGTACATCGCGACGCGGGTGACCGCCGACGGGCGGGACGGGTTCCCCGTCGAGCCGGGGCGGTACCGCCTGGTCGTGGCGCGGGCCTGCCCGTGGGCGAACCGGGCGATGATCGTCCGGCGGCTGTTGGGGCTCGAGCCGGTGCTGTCGATGGCGATCGCCGGGCCCACCCACGACCAGCGCAGCTGGGACTTCGCGGAGACGTACCCGGGCGGGCGCGACCCGGTCCTCGGCATCGAGCGGCTGCAGGAGGCGTTCTTCGCCCGGGACCCCGACTACCCCAAGGGCATCACGGTCCCCGCCGTCGTGGACGTGACCACGGGGAAGGTCGTGACGAACGACGTCCCCACGATCACGCTGGACCTGTCCACCGAGTGGGGGCCGTACCACCGACCAGGGGCGCCCGACCTGTACCCGGCGGACCGGCGGGACGAGGTCGACGCCGTCATCGCCGAGGTCTATGAGGACGTGAACAACGGCGTCTACCGCTGCGGCTTCGCCGGGAGCCAGGCGTCGTACGAGCGGGCCTACGATCGCCTGTTCGCCGCCCTCGACCGGCTGGAGGAGCGCCTGACCGGCCAGCGCTACCTCGTCGGCGACACGATCACCGAGGCGGACGTCCGGCTGTTCACCACGCTCGTCCGCTTCGACCCCGTGTACCACGGCCACTTCAAGTGCAACCGACAGAAGCTGGTCGAGTTCCCGGCCTTGTGGGCCTACGCCCGAGACCTGTTCCAGACGCCCGGGTTCGGCGACACGGTCGACTTCGACCACATCAAGCGGCACTACTACTGCGTCCACACGGACATCAACCCGACCCGGATCGTCCCCGCCGGCCCGTCGCTGGACGGCTGGGTGAGCCCGCACGGGCGGGAGTCCCTCGGCGGCCGGCCGTTCGGCGACGGCACGCCCCCGGGCCCGCCGCCGCCCGACGAGGTCGTCCCCGCCGACCACACGCCGCTGCCGGCCCGCTGAGTTGGGGGGTTCGCCGCCATCGCCGTGTTCGCCCGGTTCGAACTGCGCCGCTGCGGCCGGGAGGGAATCCGGCGGCGCCCCGGCACCCTGGGAGGCGATGCGGCGCCGGCACCGGGGCGATTCGGCGACGATCGAGCGGGCCGTCCGGGGCAACGTCACACACTGGTGGACGCTCGACGACGACGCGCGCGAGCGGCTGCTGGCGGGCGCCGAGTGGCTGCTGGCCCACAAGCACTGGGAGGCGGCCGGCGGGCTCGACCTCGACGACGAGATGCGGGCGGTCATCGCCGCCCAGGCCGCGCTGCTCGTCCTCGAGCTCGGGACCGACCACTACCGCGAGGTGGCCTCGATCGTCGTCTACCCGTCCGGGATGGTGCAGACAGGCCAGCGCCCCGGCCCCGTCCAGGGGACGATGACCGAGGCCCGCGTGCCGCTCCACGGGCTGTCCGCCGGGCACCGCGGCCCCGTCCTGGTGGCGTGGGACCAGGCCATCGCCTCCGCCCGACGCCCCGGCCGCAACCACGACGTGGTCCTTCACGAGTTCGCCCACAAGCTCGACCAGCTCGACGGCCTCATGGACGGGACCCCGCCGGTGGGCCGCGACCTCCGCCCGCGGTGGGTCGAGGTGTGTCAGGGCGTCTACGACACCATGGCCGAGGGGACGCCCCGGCCCCCGCTGCGGGGCTACGGCGCCACCAACCCGGCCGAGTTCTTCGCCGTCGCCACCGAGGCCTTCTTCGGCGTCCCCGAGTTCCTGCGCCGGACGGAACCGGCCCTCTACGACGTCCTGCGCGCCTTCTACGCCCAGGACCCGGCCCGCCGCACGTTCCGCCCGCCGGGCTGACGGCCACTCGGTCGGCCCGGGCGGCTCCGCTCCCTACGGCCGGAGCGGACGCGGGCGCCACCGCCGGGCCGGCGCGCCCGAATGCGTGGCGACGATCAGGGTGCCGCCCGACGCCGTCCGGACGACGACCTCGTTGCGGCCCAGCCGCCGGGAGCCGTCGGTGATGCGGTTGAGCAGCTTGTCCATCGTGGGTTCCTCCCGATTCGTGCGCTCCGACACCCTCATGGTCGCAAGTGACGAGGACACGATCTGGCCGCAATGAGGAAAATTCGGCTGGCCGCCGTCACTTCGGGGCGGGGGCGACCGCCTTCACGTAGCGGTGGGCCGGCACCTCGACCGGGCCGTCGACGGCGGGGGCGTGGTGGAGGAACGGGCCCTCGTCCACCCAGCCCTGGCGGGCGTAGAACGCCCGGGCGCGTGCGTTGCCGGCGACGACCGCCAGCCACGCCGTCGGGTGGCCGGCGGCCGCCACCTGGCGTTCCGCCTCGGCGAGCAGGAGCGTGGCCACCCCCGATCCCCGGTGCCCGGCCGCCACGTACACCTGCTCCACCTCGTCGCGGACCACCATGACGAAGCCGGCCACGGCGCCGTCGACCGTGGCCACCGTCGTGTCCGCCACGCGCTCGGCGGCCCGGGTGCGGAAGGAAGCCGGCGTCCGCACGGCGACCAGCGCATCCGGAACGAACCCCAGGTGGCCGTCCCGCCAACCGGCTTCCCAGATGGCGGCCACCTCGGGCGCATCCGCAGGCGTACCGGGCCGGATCTCCACGTCGCTCACGCCCCGACCCTACGGACGCCTCCCTGACAGGGCGTGTCAGGATTGTGAGCGCCGGGCCGGGGTGGCGAGGAAGTTCGGGACGATCGCCCGAACGGGCCGCTGGCCCCGACCGTTCGGGCGCGGCCCGCCCGGGAAGGTGACGGCCATGGCCCTCCCGCCCGGATCGGAGGACAGGCGCGTGGACATGCACGTGGAGGTGCGGGCCTACGCGGAGCTGGGCGATTTCCTGCCCCCGACCGACGGCCGCCCGGGGACCGTCGTGCAGCGGCCGCTGCGCCCCCACCAGACCGTGAAGGACCTGGTGGAGGCCGCTGGCATCCCCCACACCGAGGTCGACCTCGTCGTCGTCGACGGCGAGGCGGTCGGCCTCGACCACCGGCCCCGGCCCGGCGACCGCCTCGCGGTCTACCCCACCCTGCGGACGCTGGCACCGGGCGGCCGCCTCCAGCCGCCGCCGGCCGGCGAGGTGCGCTTCGTGGCCGACGTCCACCTCGGCCGCCTGGCCCGGCTGCTGCGGCTGCTCGGGTTCGACACCCGCGGCGCCGGCGACCGGCCGGGCATCGACCTGCCGGACGTCGACGACGCCACGATCGCCGCCGTCGCCGAGGAGGAGGGACGCATCGTGCTCACCCGCGACCGCGGCCTGCTCAAGCGCAGCCGGGTGGCGCGGGGCGTGTACGTCCGCTCGGACGAGCCGGAGGAGCAGGCCGTCGACGTCGTCCGCCACCTCGGCGTGGTCGACCGCCTGCGCCCGATGACGCGCTGCCTGCGCTGCGGCGGCGCGCTGGTCCCCGCCGCCAAGGCGGACGTCCTCGACCAGCTCGAACCGCTGACGCGCGCCCATCACCAGGACTTCCGCCGCTGCACCCGCTGCGGCCGGGCGTACTGGCCCGGCGCCCACCGGCCGGGCCTGGAGTCCCTGATCAC
>Ga0126306_10001048_pt1 | contig 14341 bp, 12 predicted proteins | sample Plot27_FD_92592 | JGI IMG/M metagenome (GOLD analysis project Ga0126306, IMG submission 92592) | Serpentine soil microbial communities from UC McLaughlin Reserve, CA, USA - Plot27 | ecosystem: Environmental > Terrestrial > Soil > Grasslands | place: USA: UC McLaughlin Reserve, Lake County...
TCCTCGAAGGGGACGAGGGTCGCGTCGTAGTTGGGAACGATCTGGCCGTCGATCTCGAGCAGGAGTCCGTTCGAGCCCTCGACGGCGCGGGGGGCGGTAGCAGTCTCTGTTTCCGGCACTGAGGCACCTAGCCTAGCTAAGCCGGAAGCCGCGGGCGTGCCCGCTGCGCCCGGATGGCTAACCTGCCCGCATGCCGACCCGCAGGACCACGCGAGGCGCCGAGCGCACCCCGCTGGCGGGCCAATACGACGTTCTCGTGTGCGGAGCGAGCTTCGCCGGGCTCGCCGTGGCGCGGGAGCTGCGCGGCAGCGGCGCGCGCGTGCTGGTGATCGATCGCTACGAGATCGGCGAGCGTCAGACGTCCGCCTGCGGCATCCCCACGGAGTGGCTGCGCGCGATGGGCCTGATGGGCGCGCACCGCCAGAAGTTCGGCCGGCTGGTGATCCACACGCCGTTCGGCACGTCGGTGCTCGAGCTGCCCTGGACGTTCTCCACATTCGACTACCCGACCCTGTGCGAGCTGCTCTGGGAGCAGTCGGACGCCGAGTTCGAGACCGCCAAGGTGAACGGCCGCACGGGGGACGTGGTTCACACGGACCGCGGCGATCTGTCCGCCCCGGTTGTGGTCGACGCGCTCGGCTGGCGGCGGGTGCTCGGGACCGGCTACCAGCCGCCCGACGCGCCGCTGTCGCGCGGGCTCGAGGTGCATCCCTCGGGCGCGGGAGACGAGATGGAGCTGTGGATCGACCGGAGGTACGTGCCGGCCGGGTACGGCTGGAGCTTCCCCGCGGACGAGGAGGTCCGGGTGGGCGTGGGCTCCTTCGACCCGCGCTTCCACGTGAAGGACACGACCGTGACGCTGGCCGAGGACCTCGACCGCGAGCCGGTTCGCTACCAGGGCAACTGGATCCCCCACCGCCTGCGCCCGGCGATCGCAGACGGCGTCTTCTTCGTGGGCGACTCCGCCGGGCACTGCCTCCCGCTGACCGCCGAGGGCATCAGGACGGCGCTCTACTTCGGCATCGCGTGCGGGCGCGAGCTGCACGCCGTAGTGGAGGGACGCCAGTCGATCGCGTCGGCCCTCACCCGCTACGACGAGTTCAACGAGAGCCACCGCTGGAAGTTCGAGGCGATGCTGGCCGCCCAGCGGATCGTCCCGCGCGTGCCGCCGCGGCTGCTCCACCGGGGCATCGGGGCGATGCAGGCGAAGCGGTTCGTCGACTGGAGCTTCGGCCACTACCTGGACATCGCGCCACCGAGCTTCGTGACGGCCGGCCCGCCTCCCCGCGCCGCCCGCCGCGACCCCGCGCCGCTCGCGGCCTGAGACACACGCGCCCCCCGCTGCGATCCTCCGCGCCGTGGGTGTCAGGAGGATCACGGTCGCCGTGGTGGCGGCCGGCGTCGCTGTCGCGCTGCCGGCCACCGCGCTCGCCAGCGCCGCCGCCCAGCCGCGGCTGGCTCTCTCCCGGACCGCTGCGGCCCCCGGCGCACGCGTGGTGCTCTCGGGTCACGGCTTTGCCGCTCGCGCGCGCGTTCGGGTAACGCTGGCCGGGATGACGGTCCGGCAGGGCCGCACGGGCCGGCGGGGCGGCTTCCGGATCGCCTTCCGCGTGCCCTCGAAGGCCGCGGGGCTGTATCGCGTGCGCGCCCGCGTGCGCGGGAAGACCGTGGCGTCGCTCCGCCTCCGCATCCGGCGCGCGCCGTTCACGTCCACGCCGCTCCCGCCCGCGCCGCAGGATCCCGCGCCCGAGCCGGGTCCTGCGGACCCGCCGCACGAGGAGACGCCGCCGCCCCCTCCGCCGGGCCCGCCCACCCTTGCCGCCGCCGGCGACATCGCGTGCAGCCCGACTCAGACCGTGAGCGAGACCAGCTGCCACCACGGCGAGACGGCGGACCTCGTCGAGGAGCTCGACCCCGACGCGGTCGCGGTGCTGGGCGACAACCAGTACGAGCACGGCGAGCTCGAGAACTTCACCTCGATGTACGACCCCACCTGGGGCAGCTTCAAGGCCATCACGTTCCCGGCGATCGGGAACCACGAGTACGAGGGCGACCCGGAGCGGGACAGCGCGCCCGGGTACTTCCAGTACTTCGGCAGCAGCGCCGGGGACGTCTCGAAGGGTTACTACCGATGGTCGCTCGGCGACTGGACCGTCTTCGTCCTCAACTCCGGCGCCATCGACTACACGCGCACGGGCGCGGGATCGGCGATGTCCGACGACTGCTGGCCGGTGTCGTGCGCGGCCGGCAGCGACCAGCTCACGTGGCTCACCGGCGAGCTCGACACACTGCCCGACGACGCCTGCGTGCTCGCCTACTGGCACCACCCGCGCTTCAGCTCCGGATACGGCGGCATCAACCGCGATTACCCGGAGACCGGCCTCATGTACGCGGCCCTCTACGAGCACGGCGCCGAGCTCCTCCTGAACGGGCACGCGCACAACTACGAGCGGTTCGAGCCGGTGGACTCAGCCGGCAGCCCGGACGCCGGCGCCGGCGTCACGAACTTCGTCGTGGGAACCGGCGGACGGAGCCTCTTCACGCAGCCGGGCGACCAGGAGGCAATCAGCGAGACGCTCTACACGGACGCCTTCGGCGTGCTCGAGCTGACGCTGGACAGCCACGGCTGGAGCTCCCGTTTCGTGACGGACGCCGGCGAGACGCGCGACGCGGCGTCCGGCAGCTGCCACGGCCCGCCGCCCGACTAGCGGTTGTGGTTCACCAGCTCGATGTTGTTCCCGTCCGGGTCGAGCACGTACGCGCTGTAGTAGCCCGGGTGGTACTCCGACCGTTCGCCGGGGGTGCCGTTGTCGCGGTAGCCGGCCTCGAGGGCGGCGCGGTGGAAGTCGTCGACGGTCCGGTCGTCGGGCGCCGAGAAGGCCATGTGGAGACTCTTCGTCACGTGGTCGCCCAGTAGGACGGAGAACGAGCCCGCGCCGGGGCCGGCGAACTGCGCGCGCCGCTCGCGCTCCTGCTCGCGGAGGCCGGCGAAGGGGGCGATCGTCTCGTAGAACCCTGCCGACCGCGACACGTCCGCCACGCGGATCCACAGGTGGTCCACGCCGCGGTGCACGTCCTCGAAGTGGACAGCCTCGGCGCTGTTGCCATCGGGATCCAGCAGGAAGCCGCCGTAGTAGTCGTCCCCGTACTCGGGGCGCGGCCCGGGCTCGCCGTCGCTCTCGTAGCCGGCGTCGATCCCGGCCTGCCAGAACTCGTCCACCCGCTCGCGCGAGGGGGCGCCGAAGCCGATGTGGAGCCCGGTCGTGACCGGGTTCCATGCGGTCGCCTCGGCGAGCGAGAAGTCGTTCCACTCCACGAACTGGCCGCCGGAGTGCGTCTGGTCGATGCCCAGCACCGCGAGCACGGTGGTGTAGAAGCGCTGCGAAGCGGCGCGGTTCGAGGCCCGGATCGTCACATGGTCGAACACTCCCTGGAAACTACCCGGCGTTGAACAATGCCCTGATAGCCGACCGCCTCGACGCGTTCGCGTCGCTCCTCGAGCTGAGCGACGCGAACCCGTACACCGTGCGCGCGTACCGGCGGGCGGCCGAGACGATCCGCGGCGCGGCCGTGCCGGTGGCCGATCTGGTGCGCTCGGGCCGGGTGCGCGACCTGCGCGGGATCGGCCCGGGGATCGAGGCGCGCCTTCGCGAGCTCGTGGAGACGGGCGCGATCGCCGAGCTGGAGGAGCTCGAGCGCGAGCTGGCGCCTGACCTGGTCGGCCTCGGCCGCTATCTCGGCCTCACTGCCCGGCGCTCCGTGGAGATCGCCCGCGCGCTGGGCATCCGGACGGCGGACGAGCTGCGCGAGGCGGCCGCCGACGGGCGGCTCCGGTCGGTGCCGGGCGTGGGCCCGAAGACGGAGGCGCGGCTGCTCGAGGCGCTGGCGCGCGAGGACGAGCCGCGCCCGAAGCGCGGCCTCCTGCTGAACCGCGCCCGCGACCTCGTGGAGGGCATCGCCGCCGCGCTCGCTCAGCCCGGGCTCGCGCTCGACAGCAGCGTGGCCGGGGACGTTCGCCGGTTCCGCGACTCGTGCGAGCACCTCGCGGTGGCGTGCTCCACGCAGGAACCGGGCCCGGTGCTGGAGCGGTTCAGCACCCTCCCCCAGATCGTCGCGCTGATCGAGCAGGACGAGCAGCGCGCGGTGGGCGTGACCGTCGAGGGCGTACCGGTCGAGCTGGTCGTCGCGGGGCCGCACCGCTTCGGGACCGCGCTCATCCGCGCCACCGGCTCCGCCGAGTACGTCGCGGCGCTCGAGCCGCTCCCGGACGGCACGGACGAGCACGCGGTCTACGAGGCGCTCGGCGTGCCCTGGTGCCCGCCCGAGCTGCGCGAGCGGGCCTTCCGGGGCGAGCCGCCCGCCCTCGTCGAGCTCGGCCAGATCCGCGGCGACCTCCACTCGCACACCACATGGTCGGACGGCCGCGCGAGCGTGGAGGAGATGGGCCGCGCCGCGCGCGAGCGCGGCTACGAGTACCTGGCGATCTGCGACCACACCCCGGCCGTGGGCGCGGTGACCGGCCTGACACCGGACGACGTGCGCCGCCAGGCGGAGGAGATCGGCGCCGCGAACGAGGTGCTGGCGCCGTTCCGCGTGCTGCGCGGGATCGAATGCGACATCCTCCCGGACGGGCGGCTCGACCTGCCGGATGACGTGCTCGCCGAGCTCGACTGGGTGCAGGCGAGCGTCCACGGCGGCCAGCGCATGCCGCGGCGGGAGATGACGGCGCGCGTGGAGGCCGCGCTCCGCAACCCGCACGTGAGCTGCCTGAGCCATCCGAAGGGCCGCTACATAGGCCGCCGGCCAGAGAACGAGCTGGACCTGGAGCGGGTGTTCGAGGTCGCCCTCGAGGAGGGCGTCGCACTCGAGGTCAACGGCCTGCCGGACCGGCTGGATCTCAGCGGCGACCATGTCCGCGAGGCGCTCGAGGCGGGCGTGGAGATCGTCTGCAGCACCGACTCCCACTCCGTGCGCGGCCTCGGGAACATGGAGCTCGCGGTGGCCACCGCGCGGCGCGGCTGGGCCACGGCGGAGCAGGTCGTGAACACCCGCCGGTTGTCCCGCATAGTCGCGCGGCGATCCGGGTAGGGCTTTTTTTCAGCAGGGGCTGCGCGTCGGCTTGCTCTGGCGCGCCCGGAATATGAAGGAGCTGAACGTGAAGAGGATCACGGCTGCCGTCGTCGCCATCGTGGCGCTGTTCATCGTGTTCGGAGCACCGGCCGCGTACGCGGCTCGGTGCACGCCGCAGACCTATTCGTACGACCCCGGCGGGGCGCCCGGCACGGGTCCCGTGAACGATCCGCTCTTCGCGAAGCAGTGGGCGCTCGACCAGGTGGGCGCGCCCGAGGCGTGGGCGCGCGGCGCCAGCGGCGCCGGCACGACGATCGCGGTCGTGGACACCGGTGTGGACCTCGGACATCCCGACCTGAGCTCGAAGATCGTGGCCGGAACCGACCTCGTGGCGGAGACCGGCGCCGACTGTCCGGCGGGCGCGCAGGACGAGAACGGCCACGGCACACACGTGGCGGGCATCGCGGCGGCCGTGACGGGCAACGGGATCGGCGTCGCCGGCGTGGCCCCCGACGCGCAGATCATGCCGGTGCGCGTACTCGACTCGGAGGGCAGCGGCACCTCCGACGACATCGTCGCGGGCATCCGCTGGGCGACCGACCACGGCGCCCAGGTGATCAACCTGAGCCTCGGTGAGCTGCCGGTCGTCGGCCAGCTGCAGGCGGTCAACCAGGACGTCGAGGACGCCGTGACCTACGCATGGGACCACGGTTCGCTGGTGGTCGCGGCGGCCGGCAACGAGACCTTCCCGCTGTGCTCGTACCCGTCGTTCGCGGACCACGCCGTGTGCGTGGCGGCGACGGACCGGCGCGGCCTGCCGAGCTATTACTCGAACTTCCCCGTGAACAAGACGATGCTCGGCTTCCGGGCACCCGGCGGCGTTGGCAGCGTGTTCTGCGAGGACGACGAGGACATCTGGTCGACGGTGTGGCCGGGCTCCGACGTCGAGTGCAGCGGCACAGGGACGATCGCGGGCTACGAGACGCTCGCCGGCACGTCGATGGCGTCGCCGCACCTCGCCGGAGTGGCGGCGCTGCTGTACGGCCAGGGTCTGACGAACGCGCAGATCGTGGAGCGGCTGAAGCAGACCTCGTCCAACCACGGCACGTACGACCCGGTGATGGGCTACGGCATCGTGGACGCAGACGCCGCGACGCGCTAACCGCTCAGGACGGCGCCGCGGCCACGCCGAGCCGCTCGCACACGGCGGCGGCGACCTCCGCGCCGGCCGGCAGCCAGGCGTCCTCGAGCGTCGGGCTGTACGGCGCCGGCGTATCGCCGGTCGTGAGGATCCACGCGTCGTCCAGCTCCTCCAGCCCCTCCGCGGCGATGATGCCGAGCAGGTTCGCGGCCCACCCGCCCACGCGCGGGCCCTCCTCGAGCAGCATCACGCGGTTCGTCTTGGCGACCGACTCGAGCACCGTCTCGTGATCGAGTGGCCGCAGCGAGCGGATGTCGACCACCTCGACGTCGATGCCCTGCTCCGCCAGCTCGTCCGCGGCCTCGAGAGCGTCGCGCACGCCCCGCAGCGCCGACACGACCGTGATATCCGCGCCCTCGCGGACCACCGCGGCCTTGCCGAGCGGGACCGTCTCCTCCGTCGGCTGCGGCCCCTTCGTGGAATACAGGCGCTTGTGCTCGAGGAAGATGACCGGGTTGTCGTCGCGGATGGCCGACTTCAGGAGCCCCTTGGCGTCGGCCGGATTCGACGGCCCGACGACCTTGATGCCCGGGATCCCCTGGTACCAGGTTCCGTGGATCTGCGAGTGCATCGCGCCGAAGCGCCCGCCCGCCCCGACCGCAGAGCGGACGACGAGCGGGACACTGGCCTGCTCGTTCGAGACGTACCAGAACTTCGCGGCCTGATTCACGAGGCTGTCCATCGGCAGGGCCATGAAGTCGCCGAACATGATCTCGATGACCGGGCGCAGCCCCGTCACGGCCGCGCCGAACGCCGCACCGGCCATCGCGAGCTCCGATATCGGCGTGTCGAACACGCGCTCCGGCCCGTGCTTCTCGTGCAGCCCGGGCGTCGTCATGAAGACGCCACCGGCGAGCGCCACGTCCTCTCCGAAGAAGACGACAGAGGGATCGCGTTCGATCTCCTCGTCGAGCGCGTCGCGGATCGCCTTTCGGAACTCCAGCTGCTCGCTCATCGCTTGAACTCCGTCCCGGAGTCCTGGTCCGGGTCCGGGTACGGCGCCGCGAGCGCGTTCTCGACGACGCGCTCGATCTGAGCGTCCATCTCGGCGTCCTTGGCCGCGACGTCCTCCTCGCTCAAGCCCATGTCGAGCAGACGTACCCGCGTCAGGTCGAGCGGGTCGCGCGCGAGCCAGCGCTCCACCTCGTCCGGCGGGCGATACTTGGCGGGGTCCGACTTCGAATGGCCGTAGTGCCGATACGTCTGGCACTCGAGCAACGTCGGACCCTCGCCCGCGCGCGCTCGGTGGACGGCCTCGAGGGCCGCCTCGCGCACCGCCCAGAGGTCGTTCCCGTCCAGGACCTGGGACTGCATCCCGAACGAGGCGGCCCGGATGCCGATCTCGCCGCCGGCGGTCACGGTCGCCATCGGAGTGAACTCGCCGTAGAAGTTGTTCTCGCAGACGTACACGATCGGCAGGTCGTAGACCTGCGCCCAGTTGAGGCACTCGTGGAAGTACCCCTGGTTCGACGCGCCGTCGCCGAAGAACGCGACCGCGACCTTGCCCTGCCGCTGTGCCGAGACGCCCGCACCGGTCGCCGCGGCGATGCTGCCGCCGACGATGCCGAAGCAGCCGACCAGCCCGTGCGCCAGGTCGATGACGTTCATCGAGCCCGCGCGGCCGCCGCACACGCCTGTCCTGCGGCCGAGCATCTCGGCGGCGAGCGCCTCGGGATCGGTGCCCTTCGCCAGCGCGTGCCCGTGCCCGCGGTAGGTGCCGGCCACGTAGTCGTCCGGCTCGAGGGCCGAGCAGACGCCGACGGGCACGGCCTCCTGACCCGCGGAGAGGTGCGTCGTGCCGTGCACCTCACCCTTCAGGAACAGCCGCTGGATCTCCTCCTCGAACCGGCGGATCAGCCGCATGCGGCCGTAGCGATCGAGGTACTCGGCCGCCGTCTCGCCGGGCTCGTCGCGGCGCTCGTGAGCACGCTCGGTCTGTGTCCCGGCCATTGCGGCCACTGTACAGCAATCGTTTGCAATGCTTCACGCGTGACGGTCCACACGCTCACCTCCGCGAAGCGGCTCGCCCGGGAGAGGGTGAAGGGGCTGTGGATCGCGATCCCCACCCCGTTCACGGCCGATGGGCGTGAGGTCGACCAGGATGCTCTCGCGCGCTCCGTCGAGTACTACGTGGACGGACTCCGCGTCGACGGCATCTTCTGCGGCGGCGTCATGGGCGAGTTCTGGGCGCTGTCCGTGGACGAGCGCGAGCGCGTGCACGAGCTCGTCGCGCGCGCGGTTCATGGCCGGGTGCCGGTGATGGCGCAGGTCGGGCACCACTCCCTGACCGATGCCGTACGCCTCTGCGAGCACGCGTCCGCGAGCGGCATCGACTTCGGCATCGCGATGAACCCGTACTACCCTCCGAGCCCCGCGCCGGAGCTCGTGCGGGCGTGGTATGAGGCGCTTGCCGCGGCGACGACGCTCCCGCTGTTCCTCTTCAACACGCTGTACGCCGGCTACACGCTGTCGCCGGAGCTGGTCGCCGAGCTCGCCGAGCTCGACAGTGTCTGCGGCATCAAGAACCCGCAGGCGATCGAGCACCTGCTCCGCGTGCAGGAGCTGGCCGGCGACCGCATCGTCGTGACCGACGCCTCGGAGCGCCGCTGGCTCGAGCTGCACACCATGCACGGCTTCCAAGCGCTGATGTCGACCCCGGCACTCGCCCTCTACCAGCGGCCCGGCGACCTCCCGGTCCTCGACTACACGCGCCTGGCGGACGAGGGGGACATGGAGGGAGCGCGCGCGGTGAGCGAGCGTCTCGGTCCCGCACGCGACGCGTTCGACACCTGGATGCGAGCGCCCTGGCTCGAGCGCCGGGTGATACCGATCGCCCAGCTCAAGGCCTGGCTCGGGCTGCTGGGACTGCCGCAGGGGCCGGTGCGCCCGCCGCTCGTGCCGCTGACGCGCGCCGAGGAGGTCGCGCTAGGGCGCGACCTCGACGCGGCCGGGCTCGTGTAGCCCGTCGCTCACGGGTACGTTCTCCGGCTCGAGCTCCAGTCCCGACGCGCGCGCCTCGAGCTCGAGGAGCGCCATGAAGTCCACGTCGTCGTAGCCGAACCCCATCAGCGCCTGCACGGCCTGCTGCGCGGCGGCGGCCACCGGCATCGGGACGCCGTGCTCCTCGGCCGCCTCGAAGCCGAGATGGAAGTCCTTGTAGAGCAGCGCCGGCGTGAACGTCGGCGTGAAGTCGAGGTTCACGATCGCCGGCGTCTTGTAGCCCGTGAACATCGAGCCCATCACGCTCTTGTTGAGGAACTCGAGGAACGCGGCGCGCGAGACACCGCCCTTCTCGGCGAGCACCGTGATCTCGGCGAGCGACTGCGCCACCACCCCGAGCATGAGGTTGTGGCAGATCTTGACCAGCCGTGCGCGGTCGTCCTCCCCCACGTACGTGGCGCCGGCGCCGAACAGCTCGAGGTACGGCCGTGCCGTCTCCCAGGCGTCGCTCGGCCCGGATACGACGACCGTCAGCCTCCCCGCGTCGACGACCGACGGATTCCCGCTGACCGGCGCCGCGAGGAGCTCCACGCCGCGCTCGTCGGTCGCCGCTCTGACCTCCGCGGACGCGGCCGGTGAAACGGTCGAGGAGTCGACGATCATCCGGGGAGCCGCATCGGCCCTCGAGAGCAGGCCGTTGTCGCCGAGGACCACGTTCTTGAAGTCAGCCGGGCCGGCCACCATCGTGAACACGATGTCGCGCCCGGCCAGCTCGGCGGGCGAATCCACGACGGCGGCACCGAGCTCCGCGAGCGGCTCGGCCTTGGCCCTGGTGCGGTTGTAGACGGCGAGGTCGCAGCCCGCGTCCAGCAGCCGGGTGGCAAGCGCGTACCCCATTCGCCCTGTCCCCACCCACCCCAGGGTCCTGCTCCTCAGATCGAAGCCCGCCATTGCTGCAAACGTTTGCACAGACGCGACGGACGTGTCAAGCCGTCAGAGGTTGACGCCGCAGGGCACAGCGTGCAATCGTTTGCAACATGGCACTCCACACGTACGGGACGATGGCCGTCGACTGGGAGGAGCGCGTGCGCTTCGACCGCCTCCGTGAGGAGCGCCTTGCGCGGATCTCCGCGCTGCTCGCCGAGTCGGAGCTGGGCGCGCTGCTCTGCTTCGACATGACGAACATCCGCTACATCACCGCGACGCACATCGGCACATGGGCGCAGGACAAGCTGAACCGGTTCTGCCTCCTGCCCCAGCGCGACGAGCCGATCATGTGGGACTTCGGCTCCGCGGCGCGCCACCACCAGCTGTACAACCCCTGGCTGGCGGACGGCCGGTCGCGGGCGGGGATCTCGACGCTCCGGGGTGCCATGTCGCCGGAGTCGGGCCGGGCGGAGAACGTCGCCGAGAAGATCCGCGTCGAGCTCGAGCAGCGCGACCTGCTCGCGGAGCCCGTGGGAGTGGACGCGGTCGAGCCCGCCGTGCTGTTCGCGCTTCAGCGGGCCGGCGTCCAGGTCGTCGACGGTCAGCAGCTCATGCAGCAGGCGCGCATGATCAAGACCGAGGACGAGATCACCCTCCTGAACACGGCCTGCATGATGGTCGACGCCGCGTACGAGGAGCTCTACCGGGCGATGAAGCCGGGCATGCGCGAGAACGAGTGCGTCGCCCTCGTGAACAAGGTGCTGTACGACATGGGCTCCGAGTTCGTCGAGGGAGTGAACGCGATCTCGGGCGAGCGCTGCAACCCGCATCCGCACGTGTACACGGATCGGGCGTTGCGGCCGGGCGACCCCGCGTACTTCGACATCCTCCACAGCTTCATGGGGTACCGGACGTGCTACTACCGCACGTTCGCCGTCGCGAGCGCGTCGAGGGCGCTGGTGGACGCGTACAAGCGCTGCCGCTACTACCTCGACGCCGCCATCGATCTGATCAGGCCGGGCGTGACGACCGGCGAGGTCGCGGAGCTCTGGCCTAAGGCGGAGGAGTTCGGCTTCGCCGACGAGGAGGCCGCGTTCGCGCTCCAGTTCGGCCACGGCGTCGGCCTCGCGATCTGGGAGAAGCCGATCTTCAGCCGCCTGGTCTCGCTCGACCATCCCGAGGAGGTCCAGGAGGGCATGGTGTTCGCGCTCGAGACCTTCTGGCCCTCGAGCGATGGCTGGTCGGCCGCGCGCATCGAGGAGCAGCTCGTGGTCACGGCGGACGGCTGCGAGGTGATCACCCGCTTCCCGGCCGAGGACCTCGTGATCGCCGGGAAGCCGTACTACACCGTGGGCGGGACGCTGCCGCTCGAGCGCGACCATCAGTCGAACCGGAACACCGAGCTCGACGCCGACACGCGCCAGGCGTCGCCTGGCAATGGCCGGATGCCCGCGGGCGACCCCGTGCGGCTCTAGGTTTTGCGCGCGGCCGTCGTCGAGGCGCCCGGGCGTCCGCCGGCGCCCACGGACGTGCCGGAGCCGCGGCGCCGGCCCGGCGAGGCGCTTGTGCGCATCCATGCCGCGGCGCTGAACCCCGTCGAGCTGCATATCTGGAACGGGCACTTCTTCGACGGCCCGCCGCGCGCGCCATACGTGATCGGACTCGAGGGCGTCGGCGTCGTGGAGGCGGCGGACCGGCTGGCCCCCGGCACACGTGTGCGCGTCGAGTTCGTGCACCCGGGCTACGGGCGCGACGGAGCGGTCGCCGAGTACGCGGTGGCACCGGAGGAGCCGGACTCCTCGAACCGAGCGTCGCAGGCTTCGGTCGCGCCGATCGGGGACGAGCTCGACGATGTTGACGCCGCGGCGCTCGGCGTGCCCGTGTTCACCGCGCTGATGTGCCTGGAGCGCGCGCAGCGTGCCGGCGCGTCGCTGGAGGGCGCGCACGTGCTCGTGGTCGGCGCGACAGGCGCGGTCGGGGCGATCGCCGTGCAGCTCGCAAAGCTGCTCGGGGCGGAGCGTGTCATCGCGGCGGGGCGCAACCGGGAGCGCTTGGAGCGGGCGGCGGCGCTCGGCGCCGACGCCACGGTGCCGCTCGACGAAGGCATCGGCGCCGACGAGCTCCGTGCAAGCTTCTCGGACGCCGCGCGCGGCCGGCTCGATGTGGCGCTCGACCCACTCTGGGGCGATCCCGCGCGCGCCGCGATAGACGCGCTCACGCGCGACGGCGTGTACGTGAGCTTCGGTCAGGCGGCATCGTCCGTCGCGGAGCTGTCCGGGCTCCCGCTGCGGAACCGGCGTGTCGCGCTCGTGGGCCACTCCGGCGCCTGGGCGACGCCGCGCGAACGCCAGGCGGCGCTCGCGCGGGCGCACGAGCTGGCGGCGCGGGCCGGCACGCCGCTCGCGCTCGACACCGAGGAGCTCGCGCTCGACGAGATCGCGAGCGGCTGGGAGCGGCTCTCACGCTCGGCGGGGCGACGGCTCGTGGTGCGGCCGTGAGCGCCCCGGTCGAGACCCGGTCCTATCCGCGCTTTTCGGACGCGGAGATGACGCGCAGGCGTGAAGCGCTTGCGCAGGAGCTCGAAGCCGCGGATGCAGCGCACGCTGTCGTCTACGGCGCGAACCGCTCCGGACCCGCGGTCGGCTGGGTGACGCGTTGGCCCGTCACCCGCGAGGCGCTCGTCGTCTTCACGCCAGGGGAGCGCGACGTGCTGCTCGTCAACTTCTACAACCACATTCCGAACGCCGAGCGGCTCGCAACGGAGGCCGACGTCCGCTGGGCCGGACCAAAGCCGATGGCGACCGCGATCGACGAGCTCGATCGGCGCGGCGCCCGGGGCGGCCGCGTGGCGGTGATCGGCCCGCTCGGCTACCGGCCGTACGCCGCACTCGCCGAGTTCGCGACGCCGGTGCCGCTGGACGACGCCTACACGCGCCTCCGGCTCCGGAAGTCGGCCGAGGAGCTCGACTGGATCAGGGTGGGCTGCGGCTTCACCGACGACGCCGTGCGCGCGGTGCACGAGCACGCGGGTCCCGGCACCGACGAGCGCGAGCTCGGCAACCTCGCGGAACGCGCCTATGTGGGCCGCGGCGGGACCACCCACATCCACTACTTCGGCGTGCCGGTGCCGGCGCAGTGGCCCGCCGCGCGAGCGCTGGAGCGCGGCGACGTGCTCGCGTGCGAGATCAGCGCCTCGTACTGGGACTACACCGGCCAGCTCCTGCGCACGTTCGTCGTCGGCGCCGAGCCGTCGCCCCGCGTCCGCGAGCTCCACGAGGTGGCCGACGCCGCCTTCGACGCGCTTGTCGATCGAGTCCGCCCGGGCACGACGGCGGCCGAGCTGGTGGAGGCGTCGGGCGTCATCGGCGACGCCGGCTTCACGACCCGCGACGACCTCGTGCACGGCTTCGTCGGCGGCTACCTGCCGCCCGTGCTCGGCGACAAGACCCGGGCGCTCGAGGAGGTGCCGGAATTCATGCTCGAGGAGGGCATGGCGATCGTGATCCAGCCGAACGTCGTCACCCTGGACGAACGGGCCGGCGTCCAGACCGGCGAGCTCGTGGCGGTCACCGCCGACGGGGCCGAGCGCCTGCACACGTACGAGCGCGGCCTGCTGCGCCTCGGCTGACGAGCAAGCCCGTCGTGCTCTCACGCGAAAGGGCAAGCGTGGCACGATGCTTCGCGCCGACGACCCGGAGGGGTGACATCGGCGAGCGCAGACGCTACGAGCCCGGCACCTTTTGCTGGGTCGGGCTGGCCGCACGTTGGACCATTGATTACGCAGCAGAGCGGACCGATCGGCAGCTCGATCCGCCTACAGCTCGGCGGCCCGACCGCGGGCGGCCTGACGGACCAGGTGGTCGCGCTCGGCGACGTTCGTCGCGCGCCGGGCGGCCTCGACGTACGCCGTGGCGGCGGCGGGCAGGTCGCCGCGGAGCTCGTGCAGGTTGCGCGACGAGCAGTAACCCTGCGGGATACTGGGCGGGCGATGTCGCAGGAGAGCGTGACCGCGGTGAGGGAGTTCCTCGACGCTGCGAACCGACGGGACTACGAGGTCGTGCTCGCGGCGATCCACCCGGAAGTGCAGTGGCATTCTCCGCCGGACATCCCGAACCCCGAGGTCGCTCGCGGCCGCGATGAGTACGTGGCGATGTGGCGAGATTGGCTTGATGCGTGGGACGACTATCGCTTCACGCCGGACGA
>Ga0126306_10001049_pt1 | contig 14337 bp, 16 predicted proteins | sample Plot27_FD_92592 | JGI IMG/M metagenome (GOLD analysis project Ga0126306, IMG submission 92592) | Serpentine soil microbial communities from UC McLaughlin Reserve, CA, USA - Plot27 | ecosystem: Environmental > Terrestrial > Soil > Grasslands | place: USA: UC McLaughlin Reserve, Lake County...
CCCGACCCGGTGCAGAATGTCCACCATCTTGACTGTTCTCCTTTGATTTTGATGCATACCGCAACGGCGACGAACGTGCCGCTGCGCCCGGGGGACGCTCCCCCGGCGGGTCTGCTCAGCCCTCCTGGCTGCGCTGGATCGCCTCGGCGAACTGCTTGATCCGCTGCAGCCGGGCGTCCCAGGCAGAGCCGACCGAGGCCAGCTGCGCCGCCGCCCGTGTCAGCTGCGCGTCGTCCACCCGGTAGCGCTTCTCCCGGCCAGCCGGCGTCGCCCGGACCAGGTCCACCCGGTCGAGGACACCGAGGTGCTTGGCCACCGCCTGCCGGGTCACCGGCAGCTGCTCGCTCAGCGTGGTCGCGGTGCCGTCGCCGCCGACGAGGAGGAGGTCGAGAATCCGCCGCCGCGTCGGGTCGCCGATCGCGGACCAGAGGTCGTCGTCGATCCTCGCCAGGACGGCCTCGCTCACGGCCGCACCTCCAGCGTCGCGACGTACGGCGCCAGCCGCGGCAGGTAGAAGTCCCAGCCGGTGACGTGCTCCTGGTACTGCTGCTCGAGGACAGCGGCCTCCCAGCCCATCTCGCGGAAGCCGCTCTCGGTCATCTTCAGCAGCGTGCCGCCACCGGACGGGACCAGGTCGAAGGTGACCAGCAGCGAGTTGCCCGCCACCGCCGGCTCGCCGGCCGGCTGCGTCCAGCGGAACGAGAACGTCCGCGGCCGCTGCGCGTCGACGACGGTGAACGGGACCACCGCCCCACCGGCACCGCGCTCGCCGAAGACGATCTCGCCCGTCGACCCGGGCACCGGCTCGTAGTGCGCCTCGTCGGGCCACCACTGCTGGAGGTGTTCGGGGCTGCTCACCACCTCGAAGACGACCTCGGGAGACGCCTCGACGTAGATCTCGCGCTCGATGGTTCCGAACTCCATGACCACCCTCCTGCAACGTTTGGTTGCACATGACGGTAGCCCCTGGACGGATGACGCGCAACCATCAGTTGCGCTCACAGCTATGTGGGGTGGGGTCCCCCCAGTACCTGGCCGTCCATGCCGGCAGCGTCGCCCACGTTGGTCTCGGGTGAGGTCACGCTTCTCCCATGACCGTGTCCCTGCATCACATCGTCATCGACGCCCACGACCTGCCCGGGTTGGCTCGATTCTGGAGCCAGGTCCTCGGTTGGAAGATCCTCTCCGAACGCGAACGTGAGGTCGTCATCGGCACCGACGTCGACGCCCCGGTCGGGATCTGCCTGATGCCCGCAGGCGACGAGAAGTCGGTGAAGAACCGTGTCCACCTCGACCTCAACCCGGGCAGCGAGGCCGGTCCCGAGGAGCGGGACGCAGAGATCAGGCGCATCCTCGCCCTGGGTGCCCGGCGTGTGGACATCGGCCAGACCGGCGACGAGTCCTGGACCGTGCTGGCCGATCCGGAAGGAAACGAGTTCTGTGTCCTCCGACCGAAGCGGACGCTGATCGGCTGACACTGCGGCGACGGCCCACGTGGCGAGGGGTTTGGCGGCGAGCGGCCGGCCGCCGTCATCGCCGCTGGTAGGCGCGTACGGCGAGGGGGACGAACAGGATCAACAGGGTGGCGATCCACGCCGCGGAACGGAGCAGGGGGCCGCCGGCGGGGTTGCCGAGCATGAGGGCCCGGGTGGCGTCGGCCACGCTCGTGATGGGGTTGATCTCGGCGAACCACCGCACGCCGGCGGGCATGGTGTCGACCGACACGAGGGCGGAGCTGGCGAACGTCAGGGGGACGACCCAGACGAAGCCGGCGTCGTGGACGGATTCGGCGTGGCGAACGGTGACCCCGATGTAGGCGGCGACCCACGAGAACGCGTACCCGAAGGCCACGGCGACACCGACGGCGGCGAGGACGGCGGCGGCGTTGGCGTCGGGGCGGAACCCGATGACGAACCCCGCGCCGAGGACTACGGCCGCGACGAGCAGGTTGCGACCGGTGTCCGTGAGCGCTCGCCCGGTGAGCACGGCGGACCGTGCGATGGGCAGTGAGCGGAAGCGGTCGGTGATGCCCCGGTCGACGTCGAGCGCGAGGCCGACGCCGGTCTGGGTCGCGCCGAACGCGATGGCCTGGACGACGACGCCCGGCACGAGGTAGTCGACGTACTCGACCCCGGGGATCGTGACCGAGCCGCCGAGGACGTAGCGGAACAGCAGGAGGAAGATCAGCGGCGTGATCGTGGAGAAGACGATCAGGCTGGGGACACGCACGTGGTGCTGGTAGTTGCGCCAGGCGAGGAGCAGGGCGTCACGCGCCCCGTCACCGCGCCGGGTCGCGCGGGGCGATGTTCGGGGGCTTGTGAGGGCGGTCATGGGTTGCTCCTCGTGTGGTGGTGATGTGCCCATCTGCCGGTGCTCGGGGCGGGACCGGGCGTGGGTTGTTGGCCGTCGGTGGCGGGCGTGGCGCGCTCGCCGGTAAGGGCGAGGAAGACGTCGTCGAGGCTGGGTCGGCGCACCTCGGCGGCAGTCACCGACACGCCGTGGCCATCGAGGAGGCGCAGCGCCGTGGGTAGCAGCGCGGCACCGTCTGGCGAGCGGACCCCGATGCCGCTCAGGTCGCGTTCGGCGGCGGTGGTTGCGCCCAATTCGGCGAGTGCGCCCGTCGCTCGGGGCAGGTCGGCGGGGTCGGCGAGGCGGATGTGCACCGTGTCGCCGCCGAGGCGGGCTCGGAGGTCGTCGGGTGTCCCGGTCGCGATCAGGCGCCCGTGGTCGATGACGGCGACGGTGTCGGCCAGGCGGTCCGCTTCCTCGAGGTACTGGGTGGTGAGCAGGACGGTCGTGCCGTCGGCGGCGAGTTGGTCGACGAGTTCCCAGAGCCCGTGGCGGCTGGCGGGGTCGAGGCCGGTGGTGGGCTCGTCCAGGAACAGCACGGCCGGGTCGGCCAGGAGGGTGACGGCGAGGTCGAGGCGGCGGCGGAGTCCGCCGGAGTAGGTGGCGGTGGGTGCGTCGGCCACGTCGGCCAGTCCGAAGGTTTCGAGCGCGGCGCCCACCCGCCCCCGGGTCTCGGTCCGGTCGAAGCGCAGCAGGCGGGCGACGAGGGTGAGGTTCTCGCGCCCGGTGAGGTACTCGTCGACGGCCGCGTGCTGGCCGACCGGGCCGATCGACCGGCGCACCTCCCCGGGTCGGGCCACGACGTCGTGCCCTGCGACGATCGCTCGCCCACGGTCCGGCCGGATCAGGGTGGTGAGCACCCGGACCAGGGTCGTCTTGCCGGCGCCGTTGGGCCCCAGCAGGGCGAGCACCGACCCTGCCGGCACGTCGATCGAGACATCGTCGAGGGCTGTGCGGGCGCCGTAGCGCTTCGTGATCCCCTCGACGAGGACGCCGGGGCCGGCGGGAGAGCCGGCCGCCGGGTCGGCGGCGAGGCGCTCGTCCGTTGCGTGCGCTCGTGTGAGCATCTGTCTGTCCTTCCTGGTCGAGCCGGTGTGGGTCGGTTTCGTTCAGGCCGCCCGGTCGACGACCGGCGGGAGATCCGGCGCGAGGCGCCCAGGTGCCTCGCGCAGGCCGAAGCGGTCGTGGAGTCGGCGCAGCGGTGCCGGCGCCCACCAGTTGGCGCGGCCGGCCAGTCGCATGAAGGCCGGGACGAGCAGCCCTCGGATGACGGTCGCGTCCATGAGCACGGCCAACGCGAGGCCCAGGCCGAACAGCTTGAGGAACGACACCTCGGCGGTGCCGAAGGCGATGAAGGTGATCGCCAGCAGCGCGGCGGCGGCGCTGACGATGCGGCCGGTGCGCTCGAGCCCGAGGGCGACCGAGGCGGTGTTGTCGCCGCTGCGGTCGTACTCCTCCTTGATGCGGGAGAGCAGGAAGACCTCGTAGTCCATGGACAGCCCGAAGGCGATGCAGAACATGAGGATCGGGACCGACGTGTCGATCCGCCCGGTGGCCGTGAAGTCCAGCAGGCCGGAGAGGTGGCCGTCCTGGAAGACCCACACCATCGCCCCGAGCGTGGCGGTCAGGCTGAGCAGGTTGAGCACGATGGCCTTGAGGGGGATGAGCACGCTGCCGCTCATGAGGAAGAGCAGCACCACGGTGGTGACGGCGACGATGCCGAGAGCGATGGGCAGGCCAGCGGCCAGGGCCTGCTTGGTGTCGATGAGCTCGGCGGCGCCGCCGCCGACCAGGACCTCGAACGGGGCATCGAGGGCGCGCACCTCCTCGGCCAGCCGCTCACCCTGCGGGGTCTGCGGCCCCACGGTCGGCACGACGCTCAACCACGCGGCGTTGGCGTCGGCGGCGGCGAAGCGCCGGGAGGTGGGCGTCGGCCCAGCGACCCGGCGGCCGTCGGCCCAGGTGCCACCCGGCCCTTCGACCCGGGCCACGCCGTCGAGCGCTGAGACGTCGGTCGCGAAGGCCGCCATGGCTGCCCCGCCAGGGTCGACGGCCTCGGCGACGATCGGGAAGGCCTCGCCGCTGTCGCCGTCGAAGCCGGCCGCGATGCGCTCGGACACCTGGCGGACCTCCGCCGACTCGGGCAGGGCGCGCTCGTCGGGCAGGCCGGTCGTCAACCGCAGAAACGGTGCGCCCAGCACCAGCAGGATGGCGGTCACACCGATCGCGACCGCGAGCGGCCGGCGCATCACGGTGGTGGCGACCCGGTGCCAGAACCCGGGAGCGGGTGCGACGGTGACGGCGCCGGCCGCGGGGAGGGCGGCGCGGCGGGCCCGGCGCGAGTCGATGCGGGGACCGACGACTGCCAGCATCGCGGGCAGCGTCACGATCGACGCCACCATCGCCAGAAGCACGACGGCGATGCCGGCGTAGGCGAACGACCGGAGGAAGTACATCGGGAACACGACCAGCGCCGAGAGAGCGACCGCGACCGTGAGGGCGCTGATGACCACTGTCCGCCCCGCCGTCTCGACCGAGCGCACAACGGCGGCGTGCGGCGCGAGGCCCCGGCCCATCTCCTCGCGGAACCGGGAGACGATGAACAGGCTGTAGTCGACGGCCAGGCCCAGCCCGAGCGCGGTGGTCAGGTTGATCGAGAAGATCGACACGTCGGTGAGCGACCCGAGGACGAACAGGGCGAGGAGCGTGCCGGTGATCGCCATGGCGCCGACCATCAGGGGGAGGGCCGCACCGACCACGCTGCGGAACACGAGGACGAGCAGAAGCAGCGTGAGCGGGACTGCGATCATCTCGGCCCGGGCGAGCGACGACTCGACCGACCGGTTCAGCTGCTCGTTCACCGCCGCTGGCCCACCGACGGCGACGTCCACGCCGTCCTGCGCACCGCCCAGTTGGTCGCGGATGTCGGCCACGGTCTCGTTGGCCTCGTCGTTCTCGGTGGTGATCCGCCCGAGGACCATGGCCTCGTCGCCCGCCTCGTTGCGGAGTTCGGCGGGCTGGCCCATGGTCCAGTAGGAGGCGACATCGGCGACATCGGGGATCTGTGCCAGCCGGTCGGTGAGGTCAGCGCCCGCGCGGGCCGCCGCGGCGTCGTCCACGGTGCCGCTGGGCGAGCGAACCAGCAGCACGACGTTCGGATCGCCGGTGTCGAACACCTCGTCGAGCGCATCCGTGGCTCGGCTGCTCTCGGCGCCGGGGTCCTCGAAGCCGCCGGCCTTGAGCACCCCGAAGGCGCCGGCGCCGATCGCCGCCGCGGCGACGACGAACAGAGCGCTGAGAGCGAGCACCGGCCGCCGTCGGCGCACGGTGAACCACGCGAGTCTGCGAAGCATGGGGGCCTCCTCGTCGGCGCCCGTCGCCGGCAGCGGAGGGGGAATCCGCATACTCGTGCGTTAACGAACGCCTATCCGATTTCGAACAGTGTGTTCGAGTATCTGCTAGGGTTCGCAAACGGTGTCAACAACCAATCGCCCCGAGTCCGTTCGGAACCGGACACGATCGGGCCGATCGTCCGGAGACGGAGGCCGACGATGAGCCCATCACCGACCGATCGGCGGGTGCGGCGGACCCGTGAGCTACTACGCCGCGCGTTCCTGTCGCTCGTCGCCGAAAAGGGCTACGACCGCATCACGGTCCAGGACATCCTCGACCGGGCCGACGTCGGGCGATCGACCTTCTACGCGCATTACCGCGACAAGGAGGACCTACTGCACGCCGGGTTCGAGGACATACGCGCCGCCCTCGCCGGCGACCGGAACGCCGGCGAGAGAGAGGGCCCCGGGCCAGGGGCCGACGCCGAGCTGCTCCAGCCGCTGCTCGCCGTGTTCACGCACGTCGAGGGGCACGGGCAGTTCTGGGGCCCGGTGTCGCGGAAGGGAGGCGCCGACCTCATCACGCGCTTCCTCCGTGAGGGCGTCGATGACCTCGTGCGCCGGGATCTCCAGTCGCACCTCCGGGGATCAGCGATCGACCCGACCCAGCTCGAAGCCGCCGTGCAGTTCGTCGCCGGCGCCTGCATGGGCCTGCTCATCTGGTGGCTCGACCACGAGGACATCCCCACCTCGGCCGAGGAGATCCACAGCACCTTCCGCCGCCTGGCCACTCCCGGCCTCGAGCGGTTCCTCGCCTCGTGATCCTCTGAGCGGGGCGGGAGGCCCGCACGAGCGGGCACGCCTCCTCAGCGTCGGCCCGTGGCCTTCTTCACCTTGGGGGGCAGCGAGGCGATGTGGTCGAGCGCCTTTGTGATCCAGGGCTCGGCGTTCGCCGGTGCCGCGTGCCACGCGGCAGGCAGCGTCACGTAGCCGCCCATCGGGCGTTCCGCGGGCCCGAAGGGACCGGCGCCGTCCTCACGGAGCAGGGCCTCTCGGTCGCCGTCCGGCAGCTTGACGCCGACGTCGGCGCCGAACAGGCCCATGAACATGTTGCCGTTCACGAACGCGCCGAGGTTGCCGAACATCGGCTTGACCTCGACCCGCGGGTCGTCGGGCACCAACGAGCGGAAGAGCTCCTTCTCGGCGTCCGTGGGCTTGGGCATCTCCACGATCACACCTCCAGGTGGTGGTCACGCCTGCTGCACGTGGGTCGTGAGCCAGCGGTGCAGGGACGCGAGGCTGGTCCAGTGCCGGCGGAGCGTGGGCAGCAGGCGATCGGCGTCGAGGGCGAGCTCAGGGGGTTCGTCGTGGTGGACGAACAGGGCGCTGTGGCGCAGGAAGCGGGTTGCGGGCTCGTCGGCGTCGGCCGGGTAGCCGGCCGGCACCCGCTTGTAGGTCTCGCCGTCGACCCGGTAGCCGGCCTTCTCGACGCCCTCGACAGCGTCGATCAGCTCGGCCCGGGCAGCGTCGTCGACGAGGGCCGCCCGGAACCGGGCCAACGCAGCCTTGTCGAAGCCGTGGCTGCCGGCACCGACACCCACCACGTGGGGCGAGATCCGCACGAACAACCCGGACACCGCGGCCTTCCGCTCGCCCTCCGAGAACCAGGTCGAGGTGGTCCTTGTAGGACCGCTTGTCGGGGCTGAAGCGGGTGTCGCGGTTGATGCGGAAGATCGACCCCAGGACCCTCGGCTCCGCTCGGATGCCCGGGACGATGCCGGCCAAGACGGGTGCGACGGCCTGGACGAACGCCTTGGCCGCCACTACGTACGCGCTCTCGTAGCGGGCGCGGTTGGCCTCGAACCACGCCCTGGCGTTGGAGCGGCGCAGCTCGTCGAGGAAGACGAGCGTGTCGGGTGGGAAGGCGAACGCGGGGCCACGAGCGTCGGGTCCGGCCCGGGGTCGCCGCCGGGCGCCCGCACCGCGAGCCGGTCGAGGTAGTGGTTCCAGCCCTGCTCATGGGGATCGAGCGCGATCGGGGACAGGCCGGAATGGCGGAGCCGCACCAACGTGCCGCCCCGCTCGGCGCGGAACGTCACCTCGACGGTGCTGGAGCCGGGCGGCACCCCGAGGGCCTCGTTCTCCCAGCCCCAGGTCCACACGATGCGCTCGCAGGGATCGATGACGACGAACTCGCCCGCCGCGTAGCCGTCGCCGCGCACGTTCATGCGGAACGTCCCGCCCGGACGCGGGTCGATCTCGGCCGCGACCCCCTGCCAGGACAGCCACCGGCCCGGGTCGCAGAAGAACGAGAAGACGGTCTCCGGAGTGGCGTCGATCCACCGCTCGACCCTGACGAACCCGTCGTCGTCCCTGCCGGCGTCGGCGCGCGCGTCAAGGCCCACGGTGGCCCTCCTCGTCCTCGATGTCGGGCGTGCGTTCGGCCCGTTCGGCCCGTTCAGCCTGCTCGACCTGCTCGGCCAAGGCCGCCAGGGTGTCGAGCTGATCGGCCCACAACGACTGGAGGTAGACGCCGAGCGGACCGAGTGCGCGGCGGTCTGCCCGGTAGTAGCGGCGTGTGCCCTCGCGGCGGACGGCGACCAGGCCGGCCTCCCGCAGCACCCCCAGGTGCTGGGACACCGCCCCGAAGGTCACCTCGAAGTGACCGGCGATGTCGCCGGCGGTGCGCTCGCGATCCCAGCACAGCCGCAGGATCTCGCGCCGCCGCGGCTCGGCGACTGCTCGCACCGCGTCCACACCGAAACTTTAGCCTGTACTGAACCTTGCGGGGTCGGCTCCCTGCAGCGACAGGGAGTACGGGAACACGGCGAGGTGCTGGAGGAAGCGGTCGATGTCGCCCGTCGAGCCGCGGAGGTCGATGCCCGGCGGACGGGCGGGACGCTGCTCGGGTGGCGTCATGAGGAACCGGACCCACGAGTCGCTGTCGGTGGTGACCACGACATCGGCGGTGACGTCCTCGTCGATGCCGTGGACGAGTGCCCACCCCTGCTGCTCGGAGCGGAGGGTGTAGGCGCCGGCGTCGACGACGTCGAACTGCCAGACGAGCGGACGCGGGGGCGGCGGTGTCTGGTCGAGCGCGATGCGCAGTGCCGAGAGCAGGTGCTCCGCGTGGACCGCTTCGGCGGGCAGCGGGGGACGTGCGGCGTGGCGCAGGCCCCAGAGGAACAGCGACTCGATCGCGGGGGCGAGGTCGCGGCCGGCGGGTGTGAGCCGGTACCAGACCTCGCGGCGGCCGGGCTGGCGGTCGGCCTCGACGAGGCCGGCGTCCTGTAGCTCGCGTAGGCGCTGGGTGAGCGTCTTGGGGGTGATGCCACCGAGCAGGGCCATGAGGTCGGTGAACCGCCGGGGTGCGCCGAGCAGGTCGCGTACGACGAGGAGCGTCCAGCGGTCCCCGACCTGCTCGAGGGCGCGGGCGAGCATGCAGAAGTGCTCGTAGGTGCGCACGTTACGGCTCACGACGGCCACCCTACTAGTTGACAACTACTATCTTGTAGATACTGTCTCGGGCATGACCAACGGCACAGGACGAGCGGAGATCGTGCGAGAGGGAGACGCCAGCGGCGAGGTCGCCGAGCTCTACGGCGAGCTGCGCCAGCTGTTCGGTGGCTTCGTCCCGGACGTGTTCAAGCTGGTGAGCACCCGCCCCGACATGCTCGGCGCCTTCGTCGCCGGATACCGCAGCATGTTCGGCGGCGGCCGGCTACCCGAGGAGGCCAAGGAGGTCATCGCCCTGACCGTGGCCCGGGTGGCGTCGTGCCAGTACTGCACGACCGCCCACGACGCCCTGCTCCGCCTGCTCGGCACCGACAGCACCTACGCCGACGCCGTGCTCAACGGTGCCCTCGACGACCCTGCCATCCCCTCCGGCATCCGGGCGCTTGCCGAGCTGGCGACCACCATCACCCAGCACGCCTACCGCATCACCGACGACGACCTCGACCGGGTGCGGTCGCACGGCTGGGACCAGGCGCAGGTGCTCGAAGCCGTCTGGGTTGCGTGCCTGTTCAACGCCATCGTCCGGCTCGCCGACACCTTCGGGCTCCGTGACCTCGGCGAGCTCGCCGACGACCGCATCGGCGTCTCGAGCCCGGCGTGAGCACGGTCTTCCGCGGCAGCGCCGAGGCGACCGGCGGGCCCCGAGTTGCGGGCCGCCGCTACGGTGTCGTCGGGGACGTGACCAGGGGCGCAGGGAATGAAATCGTCCGAAAAGCGCACGCGCTCGTGGTGGGGATGGGGGTGGCATGAGCTCGCCCTGCCCGATGCCGAGTGCGTCGGCTATGGAGCGCTGATCCGGGGGCTACCCGAGACGCCGCTGCGTGTCCCGTCGGTCGCCGACATCCGGCTGGCACCCCCGCGGGTGGCGGCGCCGCCTTCGTTGGCCCACGTCATCACCGACGCCCCGGTGGACCGGCTGGGCCATGCCTACGGCAAGGCCTACCGCGACGTCGTCCGGGCGCTGCACGGGCGCGTCGACGCGCCACCGGACCTCGTGGCACACCCGGCCGACGAGGGCGACGTCGTCGACGTGCTCGACTGGGCGGCGTCGCACGACGTGGCCGTGGTGCCCTACGGCGGAGGCAGCTCGGTGGTGGGCGGGGTCGAGTGCCGAGGTGACGGCTTCGCCGGCGTCGTGTCGCTGGACCTCACGCGGCTGGACCGGGTCCTCGAGGTCGACCGCACCAGCCGCGCGGCGCGCATCCAGGCCGGCGCTCTCGGCCCGGTCATCGAGGACCAATTGCGGCCGGAGGGCTACACGTTGCGCCACTTCCCGCAGAGCTTCGAGTTCTCGTCGCTCGGCGGCTGGCTCGCCACCCGGTCCGGTGGGCACTACGCAACTCTGCACACGCACATCGACGACTTCGTCGAGTCGATGCGGGTGGTCACGCCGATCGGTGTCAGCGAGTCCTGGCGGCTGCCCGGCTCGGGTGCCGGGCCCTCGCCGGACCGCTTGTTCCTCGGGTCCGAAGGCATCCTCGGCGTCATCACCGAGGCGTGGATGCGCATCCAGGAACGGCCGGAGCACCGAGGCTCGACGTCGGTCACCTTCGCCGACGCTGGGAAGGCCTTCCGCGCCGTCCGGGCCATCGCCCAGTCCGGCCTGTACCCGGCCAATTGCCGGCTGCTGGACCCGGGCGAAGCAGCGCTCTCCGGTGCCGCCGGCGGTGGGCAGTGGGTCCTGGTGCTCGGGGTGGAGTCGGCCCACCACCCGGTCGACTCGACGCTCGACGAGCTCGTGGCGATCGCCCGGGACCACGGGGGGACCGCAGCGGAGCGCCGATCAGCCCCGTCCGCCGAGCCGGGGGAGGGGCGGGACCGGGCGGCCGAGGCGTGGCGGTCGTCATTCCTCCGCATGCCGTACGTGCGGGACGGCTTGGCGCGGATGAGCGCCGTCGTCGAGACGTTCGAGACCGCCACCACGTGGGACAGGGTCGAGGCCCTCCACCACGACGTCACCGCGGAGTTGGGCGGCGCGATCTCCCAGGTGACCGGGGTACCGGGCCTCGTCAACTGCCGATTCACCCACGTCTACCCCGACGGCGCGGCCCCGTACTACACGGTCGTCGCCGCCGGTCGGCGCGGGTCCGAGGTCGCCATGTGGGACGAGCTGAAAGCGGCCGCCATGGAGGTCCTCGCCCGCCACCGGGCGACCGTCACCCACCACCACGCCGTCGGGCGCGACCACCGGCCCGGCTACGACCGCCAACGGCCCGAGCCGTTCGCGGCTGCGCTCACCGCCGCCAAGGGGGCGCTCGACCCCTCGGGAATCCTCAACCCCGGTGTGCTCCTCCCGGCTGCGCGGGGCGCCGCCCCCGGGGCATGAGCCCGGACGGGAACGTCTTCCAGGGCGGCTGACGCCGACGGGCTCTCGGGCGGTGTCAGCGCTCCGCGGTCCGGGCGGCGACGAGGGCCTTCTTCCTCTCGCGCCAGCGCTCGAGCAGGGCGGGGAACTCCTCCTGGAGGAACCCGAAGAAGGCGTGGGTCTCGCGCAGGCTGTCGCCGACGTCGTCGGGGCCGATGAGGTCGATCGTCTCGACGAGCACCTGGTCCCAACGCTTCAGCAGGTCGAGGCGCTGGAGGTACGTCTCGTGAAGGTTTTGTAGCGTCCGGATCGTGACGACTGCGATCTCCGTCTCCGGGCTGGTGAAGACGTTCGGCGCGACTCGCGCCCTCGACGGGCTGGACCTGTCCGTCTCGACCGGCGAGGTCCACGGCTTCCTCGGGCCGAACGGGTCCGGCAAGACGACGACGATCCGGGTGCTCCTCGGGCTGCTGCGGGCCGACGCCGGCGAGGTGACCCTGCTGGGAGGCGACCCGTGGCATGACGCCGTCGACCTCCACCGCCACCTGGCCTACGTGCCCGGCGACGTCACCCTGTGGCCCAAGCTCAGCGGCGGCGAGATCATCGACCTGTTCGGGCGCCTGCGAGGTGACCTCGACACCCACCGGCGCGACGCCCTCCTCCAGCGCTTCGAGCTCGACCCGACGAAGAGGAGCCGCACCTACTCGAAGGGCAACCGGCAGAAGGTGGCGCTGGTCGCGGCGCTGGCCTCCGACGCCGAGCTGCTGATCCTCGACGAGCCCACCTCCGGCCTCGACCCGCTGATGGAGGCGGTGTTCCAGGAAACGATCCGCGAGGTCACGGCGGAGGGGCGCACGGTGCTGCTGTCGAGCCACATCCTGGCGGAGGTCGAGGCGCTGTGCGATCGGGTGAGCATCATCCGGGCGGGCCGCACCGTGCAGAGCGGCACCCTCACCGAGATGCGGCACCTCACCCGCACCTCGATCAGGGCCGAGACCTCCCGACCGGCCTCCGGGCTGGAGACCTCGCCGGGGGTCCACGACCTCCGGCAGGACGACACGCGGGTGGCGTTCGACGTCGACACCGACCACCTCGACGAGCTGGTCCGGCACCTCGCCCAGTTCGGTATCCGCAGCCTGACGAGTCATCCGCCGACGCTGGAGGAGCTGTTCCTGCGGCACTACGGCGACGAGCTGGCCGCCGACGTGGGCTACTCCCCGGACGGCGACGCCGGCCACCGCGCCGTCGGCGCCGTCCCGACGGGGCCCGACGCCGGGTCGGCGCGATGAGCGCCACGGTGGCGGCCAGCCCACGCACCTCGGGCGCGGGACGGGCGACCACCGGCCCGGCGCGCCGGGCCGAGCTGACCGGCACGGGCATGCTCGTCCGCTTCGCACTGCGGCGGGACCGGGTGCGGGCGCTGGTCTGGGTCCTCGGCATCGTCCTGCTGGTGCTGGTCAACGTCCCCAGCATCAAGGGCCTCTACCCCACGCAGGCCGACCTCGACGAGGCCGCCACGTCGTTCGGGGACAACGCCGCGGCCCGGGCGCTGAACGGCCCGGCGTACGCGCTCGACACCCTCGGCGGCCAGGTGGTGTTCCAGGTCGGCGCCTTCGGCCTCGTCGTGGTCGGGCTGATGAGCCTGTTCATGGTCGGCCGCCTCACCCGCGGCGAGGAGGAGAGCGGGCGCACCGAGCTGATCCGCTCGATGGCGGTCGGGCGCCATGCCCCGGCGGCCGCGGCCCTGGTCATCGTCGTCGGGATGAACCTCGTGGCCGGCGCGTTGGTGGCGCTCGGGCTCGTCGCCCAGGGCCTGCCGGGCGCCGGCTCCGTGGCGATGGGCGCCTCCTACGTCGCCTTCGGCGTGTTCATGGCCGCCCTCACCACGGTGGCCGCGCAGCTCACCGAGAACACCCGGGTCGTGTACGGCATCTCGGGGGCTGTCGTCGGCTACGCCTACGTCCTGCGGGCCGCGGGCGACGCCGGCGACGGCGCCCTCTCGTGGCTGTCCCCCATCGGGTGGTCGCAGAAGTCGCGGGCATTCGCCGGCGAGGACTGGTGGCCGCTCCTCATCGGGCCGGTCCTGGGCCTCATCCTCCTGGTGCTGGCCGCCGAGCTGGCATCCCGGCGCGACCTCGGCGGCGGCCTCGTCCCGCCGCGGCCCGGGCCGGCGGTGGCGGCGCCGTCGCTCGGCCGCCCGCTGGGCCTCGCCCTCCGCCTCCAGCGCGGGAGCCTGATCGGCTGGAGCGTCGGCGTGCTGCTGACCGGCGTGTCCTACGGCTCCATCGCCAACGACGTGGAGGACTTCTTCGACGACAGCGACGCCATGGAGGACCTCATGGCGCGGGCCGGCGGCGACATCGTCGAGTCGTACCTGTCCACGGCTCTGCTCGTGACCGCCCTCATCGGCGCCGGGTTCGCGGTCCAGGCGGCTCTGCGGCTGCGCAGCGAGGAGGGCGCCCAGCGCGCCGAGGCGATCCTCGCCACCCGGGTGTCACGGTGGCAGTGGGCGGCGAGCCACCTCGCCGTGGCGCTGCTGGGCAGCCTCGTGGTGCTGCTGGCCGGCGGGCTGGGCATCGGCGTGACCTACGCCCTCGTGGCCGGCGACATGGGCGAGTTGCCCCGCCTGCTCGGCGCTGCCGTGGCCTACGCGCCGGCGGTCTGGGTGCTGGTGGGCCTGGCCATGGCGCTCTTCGGGCTGGCCCCCCGGGCCTCCGCGGCGGTGTGGGGCCTGTTGGCCTTCTGTTTCCTGGTCGGGATGCTGAGCGAAGTCCTCGACCTCCCCGGCTGGGTCAACGGCCTGTCGCCGTTCGAGCACGTGCCGCTGCTCCCGTC
>Ga0126306_10001050_pt1 | contig 14337 bp, 11 predicted proteins | sample Plot27_FD_92592 | JGI IMG/M metagenome (GOLD analysis project Ga0126306, IMG submission 92592) | Serpentine soil microbial communities from UC McLaughlin Reserve, CA, USA - Plot27 | ecosystem: Environmental > Terrestrial > Soil > Grasslands | place: USA: UC McLaughlin Reserve, Lake County...
AGCTGGCCTCCATGTCGAGCTGGGTGAACTCGAACTGGCGGTCGGCCCGCAGGTCCTCGTCGCGCAGGCAGCGGGCGATCTGGTAGTAGCGCTCGATGCCGCCCACCATGCACAGCTGCTTGAACAGCTGTGGGCTCTGGGGCAGGGCGTAGAAGGTGCCCGGCTTGTGCCGCGACGGGACCACGAAGTCGCGGGCGCCCTCGGGCGTCGACGCGATCAGCATGGGCGTCTCGATCTCGGTGAAGCCCTGGCCCTCCATCGACGCGCGGATGGCGCTGTTCGCCTTCGCCCGGGCGCGCAGGTTGCGCTGCAGGCGGTCGCGGCGTAGGTCGACGTAGCGGTGGCGCAGGCGGATCGTCTCGTCGGTCTCGACCCGGTCGTCGAGGGGGAAGGGCGGCGGCTCGGCCGGGTTGAGGATCTCGACCTCGCACTCGCCCACCTCGACCTCGCCGGTGGGCAGGCCGTCGTTGACCGTGCCCTCGGGCCGGGCCCGGACCGTGCCGGTGATGCGCACGACCCACTCGGTGCGGGCCTCGACCGCCCCGTTGACCACGCACTGGACGACCCCTTCGCGGTCGCGCAGGTCGACGAACGCGAGCTGGTCGCCGTGCTCACGGCGGCGCGCCACCCACCCGCACAGGGCGACCCGCTCGCCGACGTGGGCGGTGCGGAGCTCGCCGCACCAGTGGGTGCGCAGCCCGACGGCGGGGGCACTCGGCTCGGTGGGCTGGCTCACGATCCCTCCAGGATCTTGCGCACGAGGGTCACGACCTCGGTACGGGGGACGACCTGCTGCTCGGCCTGGCGCAGGTCGCGCACGGTGGCGGTGCCGTCGGCGGCCTCGGACTCGCCGACGATCACGGCGACGGGGGCGCCGGAGCGCCCGGCCGCCTTCATCTGCGCCTTCATGGACCGGCGGTCGAACGCCCGGTCGGCCCGGAGGCCGGCGCCGCGCAGCTCGGCGGTGAGGTCGCGGGCGGCGGACCCGTCGGTGGCGTCGACCACGAAGGCGTCGAGCGTCGTCTCGGGCGCGGCGAACACGCCCTCGGCGTCGCAGGCCAGCAGCATCCGCTCGATGCCGGACCCGAACCCGATCCCGGGCGTGGGCGGCCCGCCGAGCTGCTCGACCAGCCCGTCGTAGCGCCCGCCGCCGATGACGGTGGACTGGGCGGCGTCGAGCGCCAGGCTCTGGAACTCGAACAGCGTGTGCGTGTAGTAGTCGAGCCCGCGGACGAGCCCGGGGTGGACCTCGAACGGGATGCCGAGCGCCGTCAGCCCCGCCTGCACCCGCTCGAAGTGGGCGCGGGAGGCGGCGTCGAGGGCGTCGGCCATGCGGGGGGCGCCGGCCACGACGGCCTGGGTCTCGGGCCGCTTGGAGTCGAGGACCCGCAGCGGGTGGGTGTCGACCTTCTCGCGGTCCTCCGCGGCCAGGTCGCCGGCGCGCTCGGCCAGCCACCCGCGCAGGACGGCGGCGAAGGCCGCCCGGTCCTCCGGGGTGCCCATCGTGTTGATGGCCAGCCGCCAGCGCCGCAGCCCGAGGGCGCCCAGGTAGGCGGCGGCGAGGGCGATCACCTCGACGTCGAGATCGGGGTCGGCGGCGCCGAGCGCCTCGACGTCGACCTGGTGGTGCTGGCGCAGCCGGCCGGCCTGCGGCCGCTCGTAGCGGAACGCCGGCGTGAGGCACCACACCTTCCAGGGGACCTGCGGCCGGTGCTGCACGAACGCCCGGGCGACCGAGGCGGTGGCCTCGGGGCGAAGCGCCAGGTGGCGGTCGCCCTTGTCGCGGAAGTCGTACATCTCCTTGCGGACGACGTCGGTGCCGGCGCCCAGGCGCTGGAACACCCCCACGTCCTCGAAGAGCGGCCCGTGCACGAGCCCGTACCCGAAGCGCTCGGCCACGCCGGCGAAGATGGCGACCATCGCCTGCCAGCGGGCGGAGTCGGGAGGCAGCACGTCTTGCGTGCCGATCGGGGCGCGGAACGACTCGGGCATGAGGACGCAACGCTAGCTGCGCTGCGAGCCCTGCCCCACCACCGTTTGGTCGGGTGTTTGCGCTGGTTCGGGCGCCGCGAGGGGCGGCTCGGCGGCCGGCGCGACCCTGGCGGGCGGCCCCCCGTCGCCCTCGCCGCGCAGGCGCCGGACGAGGGCGTCCACCGCCACGGCGGCGAGCAGCACGATCGAGGGCTCGGCCGGCGCCCGGAACCGGGTCGAGCCGTAGAACAGGACGGCGGTGACGAGCACGCTCGCGATGCCGGCGACGAGGGGGAACGAGGGCACGCCGCGCCGACGCAGCACGACCACCCCGGCGATGGCGGCGACGGCCAGGGGGTAGAACATCGCCAGCCCGGCCCGGGACGCCGACATGGGGCGGTTCTCGGCGTAGCGGTCGAAGCGCAGCTGGTCGCCGGGGGCGTAGAGGCCGACGGTGCGGCCCAGGCGGGCGGCGACGACGGCGGGCCAGCGGTCGGTGTGGTCGCGGGCATAGGTGATCGCCCGGTCGGTGAGCCAGCCGTCGATGACCGAGCGGTCGACCGTGTCGTAGTCGGGGTGCGCCCGCACGACGGCGTCGGACTCCATGGCGCAGGCGAAGGACCACGAGCCCAGCGCCGGGCCCGAGTAGGTCTCGTCGCAGTTGGCCACGTCGAGGGTCGGCCCGAGCTGGGTCGACAGCGTGGCCGGTTCCTGGAAGCGGACCAGGTTCGGCACGACCCAGGGCACCAGCACGAGCCCCGCCACGCCCGTGGCCAGGGCGAGCCGGCCCAGCCGGGGGCGCCAGCCGTCGAGGCCCCGCGCCCACGCCGCCAGAGGCCACGCCACCAGCGGCACCAGCAGCGCCGCCTCTGCCCGCGCCAGCGTGGCGAACCCGACGGCCGCCCCGACCAGGGCGAAGCGCCGGCCCGAGGGCGACTCCCAGCACCAGTACGCCGCCATGACCACGAGCACGCCGGCCAGCAGGGCCAGCGTCTCGGACATGAGGGCGCCGTCGTTCAGCCAGACGTTGGGGTAGACGGCCGTGATCACCGCGGCGACGAGCCCGACCCGCCGGCCGGCCACCTGGCGTCCGGCCAGCCCCACGAGCCCGACGGTGAGCGTGCCGAGCAGGGCCGAGAACAGCTGGTGGTCGCGCACCGAGTCGAACCCCAGCAGTGACGGCAGCGCCAGGGCGACCTGGTAGGCCGGCGGGTGGTCGGCGCCGGGGACCCTGCGGCCGTCGTCCAGGTAGAAGGGGTGGACGAAGCCGTCGCCGTCGGCCAGGAGGTTGGCGGCCTCGTGGTAGTAGCGGGCGTCGCCGCCGATGTCGTCCAGCTCGTGGTTCAGCACGTAACCGACGCGAACCGCCAGGCCGAGGGCGCACACCGCCAGCAGCGCGAGCACCCACTGCCGCTGACCGGCGTCACGCTCCCCCGAAGCCATGGCGCCCGACATTAGGCGCCCGGCCCACCCCGTCCCCGAACCACGACCGCCGCGCCCCCGGGCGCGCCCGTGGGCGGGCCGACCTCAGGTCGACCCGCCCGTACCGGGAGGCTGTGTCAGGCCGCCACCGGCTCGGCGTCCGGCTCCTCGGCGGGGGCCGCCTCGGGCTCGGGCTCGGACTCGGGGGCCGCCTCCAGGTCCATGTGCGGCAGGATGCGGTCGAGCCAACCCGGCAGCCACCAGTTGGCGTTGCCGAGCATCGCCATCGTCGCCGGCACCAGGACCATCCGGACGATCGTGGCGTCGAGCAGGACGGCGGTGGCCAGCCCGAGGCCGAACATCTTCATCGTGACGTCCTCCGAGCCGACGAAGGCCAGGAACACGCTGATCATGATCAGCGCCGCCGAGGTGATGACCCGGGCGGCGGCCAGCGCCGCCACTTCGTCCACCACCTGCTCGCAGTTGTCGAGGACCAGGACGGCCGACCGGTCCCCGAGGACGTCCGCCAGTCCTCGGGCGTCGTCGGCACGGCACCGCCGGCCAGGGCCAGCTGGTCCAGCCCGAGCTCGGTGACGATGGCGCTCAGCACGCTGCCGGCGTCGGCCCACGCGTCCGCCCCGACGCCCGCCAGGGGCTCGCCCCGCCACAGCGCCAGGGCGTCCCCGAATGCGGCGGCCGCCGCCGTCGGGTCGGTGGCGGCCCGGCCGGCGGCCACCCGCGCCGCGAACCGCCCGGCGTCCACGTCCTCGGGACCGAGGCGTAGGCGGTACCCGGCCGCTCCCCCGTCGACGACGTCCGCCAACCCGGCCGTGGCGAGCCGCCGCCGCAGGCGGGACACCAGCACCTGCACCGCGTTGGCCGGGTTGGACGGCAGGTCCTCGCCGTAGAGCACGTCGACCAGCCGGTCGACCGTGGTCACGCGCCCGGGCGCGGCGGCGAGCACGGCCACCAGGAGCTGCAGTTTCCGCCCGGGAACGGCCACGACGGCGCCGTCGTCGCCCACCACCTCGACGGGCCCGATCACGCGGACCTCCACGGAGGAGGACCGTAGCGGGAGGCGGCGGCGCTACGCCTTGCCGGGGACGACGCGGTAGGCGTCGTACACGCTGTCGATCGCCCGGATGGTGGAGAGCAGCGAGTCGAGGTGGCCCGGGTCGCCGATCTCCATGTCGAAGCGCATCTTCGACACCCGGTCGGAGCCCGTCTGCGTCGTGCAGGTGAGGATGTTGACGTGGTGGTCGGCGAACGCCGCCGTCACGTCCCGCAGGAGCTTGGCCCGGTCGAGCGCCTTGAGCTCGACGGAGGCCACGAACACGCCGCCGGGGTCGTTGTCCCACTCGACGTCGATGAGCCGGTCGGCCTGGCCGCCGGCCAGCGACACCGCGTTGGCGCAGTCGGCGCGGTGGACGGACACGCCGCGACCCCGGGTCACGAACCCGATGATCTCGTCGCCCGGCACCGGCGTGCAGCAGCGGGACAGGCGGACGAACACGTCGTCGAGCCCCTCGACGTGGACCCCGGTCGGCAACGGCCCCGTGCGGGCCCGCCGCGGCTGGCGGATCGTCGTCGGCAGGCTCTGCTCGGGCTCCGGGCCGACGTCGCGCAGCGCCTTGGCGATGCGGGCGGCCACGGCCTTGGCGGCCACGTGGTTCTCGCCGATCGCGGCGTGGAGGGCGTCGAGGTCGGCGTAGTTCATCGCCTTGGCGACGTCGATGATGACCGGGCCGTTGGCCAGCTTCTGGACCGGGAGGCCCTCGCGGCGCAGTGCCTTGGTCAGCTCGTCCCGGCCGGCCTCGATGGCGTCCTCACGCCGCTCGCGGGAGAACCACTGGCGCACCTTGGACGCCGCGCGCGGCGTGGCCACGATGTGGAGCCAGTCGCGCGACGGCCCGGCTCCCTCGACCTTGGACGTGAAGATCTCGACCGTGTCGCCGGACACGAGCGTCGAGTCGAGCGGGACCAGCCGACCGTTCACCCGGGCGCCGATGCAGGCGTGGCCGACCTCGGTGTGGATGGCGTAGGCGAAGTCGATCGGCGTGGCACCGACCGGCATCGTGACGACCTTGCCCTTGGGCGTGAAGACGAAGACCTCGTCCTGCTCGAGGTCGATCTTCAGGTTCTGCATGAACTCGTCCGGGTCGGTCGTCTCCGACTGCCAGTCGATGATCCGGTTGAGCCACGGGAGGTCGCCGGGGTCCTTCTCCGCCGGGCCTTCCTTGTACTGCCAGTGGGCCGCCACGCCCTGCTCGGCCCTGGCGTGCATCTCGGCGGTGCGGATCTGCACCTCGAGCGGCTTGCCCTGCGGCCCGATCACGGTCGTGTGCAGCGACTGGTACAGGTTGAACTTGGGCATCGCCACGTAGTCCTTGAACCGGCCCTGCACCGGCTTCCACGTTGCGTGGATCGACCCCAGCGCGGCGTAGCAGTCCTTCACCGACTCGACGATGATCCGCATGCCCACGAGGTCGAAGATGTCGTTGAACTCGCGGCCCTTGACGACCATCTTCTCGTAGATCGAGTAGAGGTGCTTCGGCCGGCCGGTCACCTGGGCGTCGATGCGCAGTTCGGCGAGGCGCTGGCGCACCTCCTCGAGCACCTGGGTGAGGTAGATGTCGCGTTCGGGCGTCCGCACCGAGACCATGTGGTCGATCTCGGCGTAGCGCTTGGGGTGGAGGGCGGCGAAGGCCAGGTCCTCCAGCTGGACCTTCACGTCCTCCATGCCGAGGCGGTGGGCCAGCGGGGCGTAGATGTCGAGCGTCTCGCGGGCGATGCGCTCCTGCTTGTGGGCGGGCATCGCGGCGATCGTCCGCATGTTGTGCAGGCGGTCGGCCAGCTTGATGATGAGGACCCGCAGGTCCTTGGCCATGGCCACCAGCATCTTGCGCATGGTGGCGGCCTGCTGGGCCTCGCGCGAGTCGAACTGGATCCGCTCCAGCTTCGTGACCCCGTCGACGATGGCGGCCACGTCGGCGCCGAACGTGCGGGACACGTCGTCGACCGTGACCCCGGTGTCCTCCACCGTGTCGTGCAGGAGCGCCGCCGCGATGGAGACGTCGTCGAGGCCGAGGTCGGCGACGATCGCCGCCACGGCCAGCGGGTGGTGGACGTACGGCTCGCCGGACGTGCGCAGCTGCCCCCGATGGGCGTCGGCCGAACGCAGGTAGGCGCGCGTGATCAGCGCCGTCGGCGACTTGGGGTGCCGGCGGCGGTAGGTGTTCAGCAACGGGGCGACCTCGTCCGCCGGCGGTTGCTGGTTACGCCGCCAGGGGAGGACCCGGTCGACGGTCGGCACGCGCTCCCTCCTGGGTGGGGGTCAGAGGGTGATCAGGCTGGTCACGTCGCTGTGGGGCAGTCTCGCCCGTCCCCCCAGGAATCCCAACTCGACCACGAAGCCGAGCCCGGCCACCCGGGCGCCGAGGTGCTCGACCAGGCGGCAGGTGGCGGCGGCCGTCCCCCCGGTGGCCAGCACGTCGTCGAGCACGAAGACAGTCTGCCCGGCGGACAGGGCGTCTTCGTGGACCTCGAGCGTGTCGGTGCCGTACTCGAGCTCGTAGGTCTCGGACACCGTCTTCCAGGGCAGCTTGCCCGGCTTGCGGACCGGGACGAAGGCGGCGCCGAGGGCGTGGGCCACCGGCGCCCCGAAGATGAACCCGCGGGCCTCGATAGCCACCACGGCGTCGACCGGGGTGGCGAAACCTCTGGCGGCGTCGGCCAGGGCGTCGATCGTGGCGGCGAAGGCCTCGACATCGGCCATGAGCGGCGTCAGGTCCTTGAACACGATGCCCGGCTTCGGGAAGTCGGGCACGTCGCGCAGGTGCCTCGCGAGCCAGGCCGGGTCCACGGTCATGCGCCGAGAATGTAGTGCCCCGGCCGGGACGCCCCGGGCTTCGCCGGCGCCGGCGCGGGCGCCGGCGTCAGCGGCGCTTGCCGGACTTCTTGCGCGGCCGCGGAGGGATGACGCGCCCCGACGGAGCCACGATCACGTCGGGCGGCTCGTCCGCCTCGCCGGTATCGGCGTCGACGTCCTCGGCAGGGGCCTCGTCCGTCGCCGGCGGGCGCTTGCGGCCGGCGGTCCCGGTCGCGGTCGCCCCCGCCCTGGGCGCGCCCGCCTTGCCCGTCCCCGCCCGGGCCTTCGCCGGGCGCGCCGCAGGCCGCTCGCCGCTCGTGGCGGCGGCCGCCGCCCGGGGCGTGGTGCCGGCGAGAAGGGCGGCGACGACCTCGCGGTCGCCGCCGCGGGCCGCCACCCGCCGCTTGATGTCGGCGTAGCGCTTCTCGCGCTCCTTGAGCAGGGCGAGCAGCGGCGAGGCGATGAAGATCGACGAGTACGCGCCGCAGAACAGGCCGATGAGCAGCGCGAGGGCGAACTCCTCCAGCGTCGAGGCGCCCATGATCCACGCACCGACCACGAGCAGCGAGCCCACCGGCAGCAGGGCGGTGATCGTCGTGTTGAGCGACCGCATCAGCGCCTGGTTGAGCGACAGGTTCACCATGCCGCCGTAGCTCAGGCCGCCGGTCGACGACACGCGCCGGGTGTTCTCGTCGACCTTGTCGAACACGACGATGCCGTCGTAGATCGAGTAGCCCAGGATCGTGAGCACGGCGATCACGGTCGCCGGGGTCACCTCGAGCCCGGTCAGGGCGTACACGCCCGCCGTGATGACCACGTCGTGGACCAGGGCGGCCAGGGTGGCCAGCGCCATCTTCAGCTCGAACCGCACCGAGATGTACAGCGTGACGACGACGAGGAAGACCACGAGCGCGCGCACCGCCTTCTCGCTGATCTCTTCGCCCCAGGACGGGCCGACCGAGGTGAGGTCGACGTCGTCGATCGACGCGCCGGTCAGCTCGGCGAGGGCGGCAGACACCTCGTCGCTCTCCTCGGGCGAGATGGGCTCGGCCGAGACGCGGATCTCGCGGCCGTTGTCGCTCTCGAGGTCCTGGATCGTGGCGTCGGCCAGGCCGAAGTCGTCGACGGCGTCGCGGGCGTCGGCCACCGAGGCGTCGCCGGCGGGCACCTCCCACACGACGCCACCCTCGAAGTCGATGCCGAGGTTGAACCAGCGCAGCCCGATTCCGAGCAGGCTCACCACGATGGCGATGCCGGAGATGAGGAACCAGAGCTTCCGCCGCCCGATGAAGTCGATATTGGTCTCGCCGTGGTAGAGCCGGGTGGCCAGGCCACGCTTGGGGGCCGGCGCCGGGTCGACGAGGCGCCCCGTGGCGTCGTCGCGGGTGGTGGTGTCGTCGCTCATCGTCCCGCTCCCGCCCCCGCTGTGGCTTTGGCATCCGTGTCCTTGTCGGCGGGCCTCCCGCGGCCGCCTCGGACCGGCGGGGTGCTGGCGAGCCCCCGGGCCACGCCGAGGACCGGCATCTCGGTGAAGACCGGGCTGCGTGACAACCAGGTGACCACGGGCCGGGTGAAGAACCAGGCCACGACCACGTCGAGGACCGTGGACAGCCCGAGGAAGAAGGCGAAGCCGCGCACCGAGCCGACCGTGAGCCACCAGAGGATGGCGGCACCGAGGAAGGACGAGATGTCGGCGGCGAGGATCGTCTTGAAGGCCCGGGAGAACGCCCGCTCGGTCGAGGACCGCAACGTGCGCCCGGCCCGGACCTCGTCCTTCAATCGTTCGAAGAAGACGACATAGGAGTCGACCGTCACGCCGATCGACACGATCACGCCGGTCACGCCGGCCAACGTGAGGGCGAGGCCTCTGGTCTGGCCGAGCCAGCTGATCGTGGCGAAGAGCAGCGACCCCCACACGGTGAGGCCGACGATCACGACCAGGCCCAGCGCCCGGTAGTAGAAGACCATGTAGAGGGCCACGAGGAACACGCCGACCATGCCGGCGATCACGCCGGCCCGAAGGGAATCCTCGCCGAGCGAGGCCGACACGGTCTGGACGGTCTGCCGCTCGAGCTCGACGGGCAGGGCGCCGTAGCGGAGCACGAGCGCCAGGTTGCGGGCGTCGGTCTCGTTGAAGCTGCCGCTGATCGAGATCTGGTCCCGCGAGTAGCTGGGCTGTTGGATCTGCGGCGCCGACTGGACCACCGAGTCGAGCACGATGGCCAGCTGGCCGGACGGGCAGGTGGCCTCGGCGTTATAACACTGCGCGGCGATGCTGTTGAACAGGTCGATGCCGTCGGCGCCGCCCTTGATGGTGAGGCTGACCTCCCATTGCCCGTTCGTGAGCTGGGGTTTCGCCGTCTCGACGATCTCGCCGGTCGCCAGGGTCGGGCCCAGCTCGTAGCGGGTCCGGTCCTCGCCCTGGCCGTCGAGCACGACGGTGGCGTCGGCCTCGTCCTGGTCGCGGGGTGTCGGCTCGCGGATGGGCGCCGACGGCTGCTGCGTCGGGTCGGCCGGCAGGGTGGTCGCCGTGGGGTCCTCGGCGGGCTCGCCGGCCGGCGCGGTCGTCGCCGTCGTGTCGTCGGTGGCTGTGGTCGGCGTCTCCTGCTGCGGGAGCAGGACGCCGGCGTTCTCGCCCGGCGCCATACCGTAGGCGCCCTCGTCGCCGGTCGTGGCGGTGGTGTCCGCCGTGTCGTCGACCGCCGTGGTGGCCGAGCTGTCGGCACCGGCGGTGTCGGTCGTGTCGGCGGCGGTGGTGTCGGTCGTGTCGTCGGTCCCCTCACCCTGCGCCTCGGCGGCCGAGATCGGGGCCGACTGCAGCACCGGGCGGAACCGGAGCTCGGCGGTCTGGCCCACCAGCTCGAGGGCCCGGTCGCGGTTTCGCACGCCGGGCAGCTGGACCACGATGGCGTCGCCCTGGCGGGTGATCTCGGGCTCGGCCACGCCCAGGGCGTCGACCCGGGTGCGGATGATGTCGACCGCCTCGTCGAGCCGCTCCCCGTCGACCTCGCCCGTCGGGGCCAGCACCACCGACACGCCGCCCTGCAGGTCGAGGCCCAGCTCGGGACTGCTGTCGGTGGCGAACGTGGCCACGAGCCCCGAGGCCGCCACCACCACGATGAAGATCAGTGGCGTCAGGACGTTTCGTCGCACGCGCTATGCCTCTCGGTCAGTCGTCTCGCCCGGCCCCGCCGGCGTCGCCGGTGCGTCGGCCGCCGCCTCCACCCGCCGGAGGACGGCCTGGCGGGCCACCCGCAGCACGACCCCGGGGGCCACCTCGATCGAGAGGTCGTCGTCGCCCAGGGTCACGATCCGGCCGTGGATGCCGGCCGACAGGATCACGTCGTCCCCCTCGGCGAGGGAGGCGACCACTTGCTGATGGGCCCGTACCCGTTTCTGCTGCGGATGGATGAACAGCACGTAGAGCAGGACGAGCGGGACGACGGCGACGAAGAGCGGTTCCATGCGAAAAACTCGGTCGAGGTTAACGCGCCGCGCCATCGGCGTCGCGATCGGCGTCACGGCGCGGGCCCCACACCGCGGAGACCTCGGCCCGCAGGTCACCCAGCGCGTTCGCCACGACGGCGTCGCGCACCCGTTGCACGAGGGCGAGGGCCCAGGTGACGTTGTGGATGGTGAGCAGGCGGGGGGCGGTCGGCTCGTCGACCGAGAGCAGGTGGCGCAGGTAACCACGCGACCAGCGGGCACACACGGCGCACCGGCAGGTGGGGTCGATCGGGCCGTCGTCGTCGGCGAAGCGCTCGTTGCGCAGGTTGAGGCGGCCGCCCGTGGTGAGCAGCGTGCCGTGGCGGGCCAGGCGGGTCGGCAGCACGCAGTCGAACATGTCGATGCCCCGGCCGACGGCGTCCACGATCCCGAGCGGGTCGCCGAGGCCCATGAGGTAGCGGGGACGGTCGGCCGGCAGCACGCCGACGGCCGCCTCGAGGGCGGGGAACATCTCGGCCCGGTCCTCACCCACCGACAGCCCGCCGACGGCGTAGCCGTCGAAGCCGATCGCCACGGTGCGCTCGGCGCTCTCGGCCCGCAGGGCCAGGTCCACGCCGCCCTGGACGATGCCGAACTGGTTGAGGTCCGGGCGCTCGTGGGCGAGGAACGTCTTGCGGGCCCGCTCTGCCCACAGGACGGTCCGGTCGACGGCGCTGCGGACCACGCCGTCCGGCGACGGCAACGGCGGGCAGACGTCGAGCACCATCTGGATGTCGCTGCCCAGGAGGACCTGCACGTCCACGGCGTCCTCCGGCGTGAGCCGGTGGACGGACCCGTCGTAGGTCGAGGTGAACGTGGCGCCCTCGTCGTCCAGCTTCGGCTTGAGCGAGAAGACCTGGTAGCCGCCGGAGTCGGTGAGGACGTGGCCGCCCCAGTCGGCGAAGCCGTGGATCCCCCCGAAACGGGCGACCCGCTCGGCGCCCGGCCGCAGCATGAGGTGGTACGTGTTGCCGAGGATGACCTCGGCGCCGAGCGCCTCGAGGTCGGCGGACGACAGCGTGCGCACCGCGCCCCGGGTCCCGACCGGCATGAAGCATGGCGTGGCGAACGTCCCGCGAGCGGTCGTGACCCGACCCACCCGGGCGGCCCCGCTGGTGGCGTCGACGGCGAAGGACAGGGTCATCGGCCCTCGGTGCGGGTGAGGAGCATGGCGTCGCCGAAGGACAGGAAGCGGTAGCCGCCGTCGAGCGCGGTGGCGTACAGGTCGCGCCAGCGGGGACCGACGAACGCGTCGATCAGCACCAGCAGCGACGAGCGCGGCATGTGGAAGTTCGTCAGCAGCACGTCGACCACCCGCCAGGGGTAGGGCCGGCGGATGAACAGGTCGGTCCGCCCGGTCGGCCGACCGGTGGCGGCCGCCGACTCCAGCGCCCGGACAGCCGTCGTCCCCACGGCCACGACCCGGCGCGCGCCGTCCACCGCCGCCTGCGTCGCCTCGGGAACGACGTAGCGCTCGGCGTGCATGACGTGGTCCTCCACCCGCTCGGTGGCGATGGGGCGGAACGTGCCGAGGCCCACGAGGAGCTCGACCGGGACGACGTCGGCGCCGACGGCCCGGCACCCGTCGAGCACGGCCTCGGTCAGGTGGAGGCCGGCCGTCGGCGCCGCCACCGACCCCGGCCGGTCGGCGTAGACGGTCTGGTAGCGCTCGGCATCGGCCAGCGGGGCCGTGATGTAGGGCGGCAGCGGCACGGCGCCGTGCCGCTCCAGCGCGGCCAGCTCGTCCTCGGCCCCGCCCAGGTGGAGGTGGACCAGCCGGCGACCGTCGTCGCCGACCACCTCCCCCACCTCGACGGCGAACTTGCCGGCGCCGTCGTCGTCCGGGGGGCCGCCGGCCCGAGCGACCGGGCCGTCGGCCGGGGTCAGGAGCGTCCCCGGCGGGAGCCGCCGGCCCGGGCGGACCAGGGCCTCCCACGTCGCCTCGCCCGCCCGCTCGAGCAGCAGGACCTCGGCCGCCCCGCCGGTCGCCTTGCGCAGCAGGAGCCGGGCCGGCAGCACGCGGGTCGTGTTCACCACGATCACGTCGCCGGGCCTGACCAACTCGGGCAGGTCGGCCACCGTCCGGTGGGACGGCGCCGCGCCGGTGCCGCCGTCGACCAGGAGCCGGGCCGCGTCGCGCGGCTCGACCGGGTGCTGGGCGATGGCCTCCTCGGGGAGGGCGTAGTCGAACTCGGCAAGCTGCATGGGGCGGGTCAACGCTAGCCATCCAGCCGCGCCCGAACGCACAGCACCCCGCCCGGATAGCGGGCGCGGTGCGTTGGGTGACTGCCGCGTGAGGCCCGGGGCAGAGCGGTACCGAGCGGTCAGCAGGTACCCGGCACGACGGAGCGGTCGTCCTTGAACAGGTTGGACGCTGCGTCCACCGCGCCGCAGTTGGTCACGCGGGCGTAGCCGTAGCGGTTGCCGTCGCGGGCCCACAGATTGTTGCGGAGTGTGATATCGCTCAGCAGGCCATCGCCCTCGAGGAACACCGTGAAGTTGCCCCCTCGGAGATAGTTGCCCTCGATCGTGATGTTCGTTATGGCGTAGTCACGCTGGCCGTTATAGGGCTGGACGAAGATCGCCGAGTTACCGCCGTCGGCGATCGGCTGATCGATCACGTTGTTGCGGATCGTGTAGTTGCTGTCGCCCGAGCCCTGGATGCCGTCGAGGTGCTTCTCGGAACCCGCCGGCTTGTACATGTGGATGTAGTTGTGCTCGTAGAGCGAGCCGGCCTCGGCCTTGATGCCGTCGGCATAGCCCGCGATCTCGGTGTAGCCGACGTAGGTGTCCTTGCCTCCCTGCACGCCGCCGTTGGGCCCGGCGCCGTCGGCCCCGGGCAGCGCCTCGATGAAGCAGTGCTCGATGCGCGTGCCGGTGATCCCCGAGACGGTGCGGATGACGGCGACGTTGGAGAAGCCCCGCACCTCGCAATTGCGGATCGTCACGTTGTTGGCCTCGACCGTGATCGTGCCATCGACCCGTACGTTTTCGATCACGGCGCCTTCGTCCTCGACCGTGATGGAGCCGGAGTCACGCAGGGCCCCGGGGTTGCTGGGCCCAGCCTGGTCGACGATCGACTGCTCGGCGGGGACGCGCACGGAGCCGGGGTCCGGCTCGGTCGGTGCGGCAGTGGTCGGCGGCGTCGGGCTGGCCGTGGTGGCCGGGGCGGCGGGCGGTGCGGTGGTCGTCGGCGCCGGGGCCGTGGTGGTCGTTTCCGGCGGGACCGTCGCCGTCACGCTGCTCGCACGGCCCTTGCGGAAGCTGAAGTTGGTGAGCGTGCCGTCGACCACCGAGTCGACCACCGTGACGTTGCCGGCGTTGGTGACGAAGGCTCGCTTGCAGCCGCTGATCTCGACGCGGCGGGCGGTGTAACGGCCGAAGGCGATGCCTCGGCCGTCCTCGGAGGTGCAATCCACCTCGCTGTCCTCGACGATGAGACCGGAGAAGCCGGAGAAGACGCGGATGGCGTGGTAGCCGCCGTAGGTCACGCGCGTGTTGGTGATGCGGACGTTGTCGGCCTTGACGTAGATGGGCCCGGCGACGTCCATGCGGTCGATGACCGTGTCGTCCTCGGTGACCACGATGCG
>Ga0126306_10001051_pt1 | contig 14330 bp, 8 predicted proteins | sample Plot27_FD_92592 | JGI IMG/M metagenome (GOLD analysis project Ga0126306, IMG submission 92592) | Serpentine soil microbial communities from UC McLaughlin Reserve, CA, USA - Plot27 | ecosystem: Environmental > Terrestrial > Soil > Grasslands | place: USA: UC McLaughlin Reserve, Lake County...
GACCAACAAGGAATGGGTCGCGCCGGACAACACCCCACTGCTACGGGAAGAGACGCGGTACGTGTTACGTGCCTCGACCGGTGCGCGCACGATCGACCGCATCACGACGCTCACCGCGCTCGATCGCGAGGTGGCGTTCACCGACAACAAGGAAGGGGTGATCGCCATCCGCGTCGCGCGGCAGCTCGAGCATCCATCGCTGCAGCCCGAGAAGTTCACCGACGCGAGCGGCAACGTCACGCCGGTCGCGAAGCTGGACACCGCGGGCGTGCACGGCCACTACCTGTCATCGGAAGGAAAGGAGGGCGACGCCGTATGGGGCACGCGCGGCAAGTGGACCATGCTGCACGGTGACGTCAACGGTGCACCCGTCACCCTCGCGATCCTCGACCACCCGAAGAACTGGGGCTACCCGACCTACTGGCACGCCCGCGGCTACGGCTTGTTCGCCGCAAACCCGCTCGGTCAGAAGTCACTCACGAACGGGAAGGCCGAAGCGACCAACTACAAGCTGGCGCCGAAGACCTCGGTCACCTTCCGCCACGAGGTGGTCATCATCGACGGCACGGCGACGGCCGAGGACATCGGGAAGTACTACGCGTCGTTCTCGCGTTGAGACCGGCGCGCAGTCTTGAGTTCTTCCGTTCTTCCGGCTGTCAGGTGCTTCAGTGCCGATGAACCGATAGTCGACGCACCATTCTCCAGTCAGCGCAGGAGTGCACCGATGACGAGCAGGAGTTTCGCCATGAGATGCGTGCGCGGATCGCGTGCGGTGATCGCGATCGGCATCCTCGGGGCGTCCGTGCTGGCCGGCTGCCGGTCGAGCGCCGTGGGGAACGGCGTCGAGAGCGTGACCTCGAGCGCGACGCCGAACGAGCTCACGGCGGCGGAGCGGCGAGCCGGCTGGCAGTTACTCTTCGACGGTCGCACGCTCGCCGGCTGGCGTGGGCTCGGCTACCCGGGGATCCCGGCGGGGCATTGGGTCGTGGAGGACGGCGCGATCAGGAAGGTCGCGACCGCGAAGGTGCCGACGGGTCCGGAGGGCCGGCGCCCTCCCGGCGGAGATCTCATGACCGTGGCCACGTTCGGCGACTTCGAGCTGGCGTGGGACTGGAAGATGTCGGCGGCGGGGAACAGCGGTTTGAAGTACAACGTCTCGGAGGAGCTCTCCGGCGGACAGCCGTCGAACGTGCTGCGACCCTCCACTGGGACGTCAGGCGCGTCGCATTCGGCGATCGGCTTCGAGTACCAGATGATCGACGACGATCGCCACTCGGATGGAAAGTTGCCCACCCATCGCTCGGGTGCGCTGTATGACCTGATCACGCCGAGCGATCGCAAGCAGCTGAAGGCCATCGGTGAGTGGAACCATTCCGCCATCGTGTTCGTCGGCTCGCACGGTGAGCACTGGCTCAACGGCGTGAAGGTGGTGGAGTACGAGCTCGGGTCGCGCGCGCTCGACTCGGCGCTCGCGGCGAGCAAGTTTCGCTCGATGCCGTGGTACGCGCAGCGTCGGACGGGTCACATCGTCCTGCAGGATCACGGCGACGATGTGTGGGTCCGGAACGTGAGGATCCGCGCGGTTCGTCGCTCGCGCTGAGTCGTCGGCGAAGCGGAGATGGCGACGCGCGAACGCTGAGCGGACGCTCACGCTGAGCATCCGTTCCAGGGCGCACGATCGTCGATATTGCGAACTGAAACGTTGGAGAGTAGAGTCGTCGCGCGCCCGCCGGTCCTAACATGGCCTGGCGGGCGCGCGACGATTTCGTTGTCTGCTCCATCGACGCGGTGCGTTTCAGTTAAACGTTTCAGAGCAATTCCGTTCGTCCTTCGCGACCGCCCTCCCCACGCGCATGCGTCACGTCACCCTGCACGACATCGCCAAGCGCTGTAACGTTTCAATCGCCACGGTCTCCGCCGTCGTCAACGGCGCCGCATGGGTCAAGGACTCCACCCGCGACCACGTCCAGCGTGCCGTCGAGGAGATGGGGTACCACCCCAACCAGTTCGCCCGCGGCCTCAAGAAGCAGGAGGGACACGCCGTCGGCGTCATCGTCTCCGACCTCACCAATCCGTTCTTCACCCAGATCGTCCGGAGCCTCAGCCACGCCCTCCACGCCGCCGGGCGCGCCCTCTCGCTCTGCGACTCCGATCATCGTCACGATCTCGGCGAGACGAACCTGCGCATGCTCGTCGAAGGGCAGGTGCTCGGGCTCATCGTCGTCGGTGACAGCGTCCCCGAAGGCGCATTGCGCGCATTCGTGAAGCAGCGACCGCGCGTACCGGTCATCGTCATCGAGCGCGATTACGCGATCGCGCAGGTCAGCACCCTGCTCGTCGATTCGGAGCGCGGCGCCTACACCGCGACGATGCATCTCGCCGAGCGTGGCTGCCGGCGCATCGCCATGATCGCGGGACCTTCGTCCGGCGCCGGCAGCGCGACCTACGGTCGTGCCCAGCGCTTCGAGGGCTATCGTCGCGCGCTCGGTGACTGCGGCCAGGCCTTCGACCCCAAGCTCGTCGTCGAAGGGAACTTCCGCTACGAGAGTGGGCGTGAGGCGATGCGCCGTTTGCTCGCCCTGCGTCGGCGGCCTGACGCGGTGTTCTCCGCCAACGACATGATGGCGGTCGGCGCGATGAGCGCGATCCGCGACGCCGGAGCGCGCGTGCCCGACGACTTCGCGCTCGTGGGTTTCGACGACGTGCCGATCACCAAACTCATGCAGCCATCGCTCACGACGATGGCGATGCCGCTGCGCCAGTTTGGCGAATCGGCCGCCCGACTGCTGGAGCAGCAGCTTGCTCAAGGCGAGCGACATTCGCCAGTGCGCCTCGCATTCTCGGCGGACCTCGTGGTCCGCGAGTCCTCACTCCGGCCGGTTGCCTGACCGGAGTGACGACTCATCCCTGCACGACCATCACCCTTCAGGAGCGTCGGACATGCGATCAGGGGCAGTGGTTCTCCTCGGCGTCATTTTGTCGTTCGGCACGACAGAATACGCTCACGGGCAGACTCCGAACGGCAGTGTGCAGGGAACGGTGCGCTCGCAGGCCGGTGCGCCGCTGGAGGCGGTAACCGTGACGATCACGGGGACCCGCCAGGGCGCGCTGACCCGCCGGGACGGCCGCTACACGATCTCCGGTGTCCCGCCGGGCACGTACACCGTGCGTGCGAATCGACTCGGGTTCGCTGCCCGTGAGCAGCAGGTGGTGGTGGCCGCTGGAACGGCAGCCGAAGCGAACTTCGACCTGAACGCCGCGGTCCTGGTGCTCGAGCGCGTCGTGGCGACCGGGTATGGCACGCAGGCCCGGCGTGACGTCACTGGCTCCGTGGCCTCGGTCTCCGCCGCCGAGATCGCGACGATGCCGGTGCCGCGCGTCGATCAGGCGATCGCGGGACTCGTATCGGGTGTACAGGTCCAGACGACGAACGCGCAGCCGGGCGCGCAGCTGCGCATCCGCATTCGCGGTGGCAACTCGCTCCAGGGCAGCAACGAGCCCCTCGTCGTCGTGGACGGCGTGATCGGCGCCGATCTGAATCAGATCAACCCGAACGACATCGAGTCCGTCGACGTGCTGAAGGACGCGTCGGCCACAGCGATCTACGGTGCGCGTGCGGCCAATGGGGTGATCCTGGTGACCACGCAGCGCGGGCGCCCGGGAGAGATGCGCTTCGAATATTCGGCGTACACCGGCGTCCAGAATGCCACCAAGCACATCGAGCTGCTCACGGCCGACGAGTTCGCGCGGATGTTCATGCGCAACCCGAATCGCGACAAGAGCGTGACCTTCGACACGACCGCCAGCCTGCCGACGACCGACTGGCAGAACGAGACGTATCGCACTGCGCCGATTCAGGACCACGAGATCCGACTCAGCGGTACCACGGGCGGGACGAGTCTGATGGCCGGCGCCTCGCTGTTCAGGCAGGATGGCATCGTCACCAACTCGCTGTTCAATCGCGGGTCGGCGCGCTTCAACCTCGATCAGACGCTCGGACGCCGCGTGAAAGCCGGTACGCGCCTCACCTACAGCCGATCGGTCGAGAAGGACGTGCGCGTCAACGACGGCTACGGCTCGGCCGGGGGCCCGATCACGATGATGGCGCTTCGCTTCGCGCCGACCATCCCGGTGTACACCGCTGACGGCGGCTACAGCGGGCCGCTGCTTCCGGGACAAACGATGGACAATCCGCTGGCGATCGCGAACCTGCGCGAGGATCGCACCACGACGAACTACCTGCTCGGCAACCTGTTCGCCGCGATCGAGCTGGCGAAGGGCGTGGAGTTCCGCTCGAGTGCCTCCTACACGTCGCGCGGGATCCTGGGGCAGGGCTACAACTCACGCCTGCTGCGTCAGTTCCTCGGTCAGGGCCAGGCGACGATCAGCAACAACGACAACCAGACCGCGCTGTTCGAGAACACGATCACGGGCCGCCACTCGATCGGACAGCACGATGTCACCGCGCTGGTGGGCGTCACGGCGCAGGAGACGAGGCGCTCGGGCAGCAACGAGACCGGCACGGGCTTCGCGACCGATGCACTCGGCTATCGGCGACTCAACCTCGCGGAGCTCGTCACCGGCGGATCCAGCTCGTCGCGCGACCGAATCCTCTCGTTCCCGACGCGCCTCAACTACGGCTACGCGGGCAAGTACCTCGCGACGGCGACCTTCCGCGCCGACGGCGCGTCGAAGTTCGCCGAGAACAACAAGTGGGCCTACTTCCCCTCGTTCGCGCTGGCGTGGCGCGTGAGCGATGAGGAGGCGTTCAAGCGGATGCTCCCGGTCGTGTCGGAGTTGAAGCTGCGCGGTGGGTGGGGCAGAACCGGGAGCGAGGCAATCAGCGCCTACCAGTCGCTCGCTTCCTGGAACGTCGGCTCGCCGTACGTCATCGGGAAGACGCGGTTCACCAACGGCGCCACGCCGAGCCGCAACTCGAACCCGAATCTGCGCTGGGAGACTTCCTCGCAGCGTGATCTCGGCTTCGACATGGGCCTCGTCGACAACCGGATCAGCCTGACCTTCGACGCCTACCACAAGAAGACGACGGACCTGCTCTACAATAAGCAGGTGCCCTTCTACACGGGCTACGAGCAGTACGTGACCAACATAGGCTCAGTCGAGAACAAGGGGATGGAGTTCGGGCTCGATACGCGAAACACCGTGGGCCAGTTCGACGTGCGGCTCGGAGGCAACCTGTCGTTCAACCGGAGCAAGGTGCTCGATCTCGGGGGCGACAAGGAGTTCTATCCCGACGGCGTCAACGGCTCGCTGCCGAACTTCCGTCCCGCGGCCATCGTCCGGGTGGGCGAGCCGCTCGGCAACTTCTACGGCTACGTCTGGAATGGGATCTTCCAGACCGCCGCGGAGGTCGCGGCCAGCGGCCAGTCGGACGCGCGGCTCGGCGGGATGAAGCTGCTGGACATCAATGGCGACGGAAAGATCGACCCGAACGATCGCACGATCCTCGGCAACGCGCAGCCCAAGTACACGTTCGGCCAGACCGGGACGGTCCAGTATCGCGCGGTGTCGCTGAGCTACCTCCTGCGCGGGGTGCAGGGCAACAAGGTGGTGAACCTGAATCGACAGGGGATGGAGACACCGGGCGACAACGTGAACACGATCCGGAGCACGCTCAATTACTGGTCGCCGACGAATCCGACGAACGAGATGACCGGGATCGGCATCGGTCCGTTCGGCTCGATGTCGTCGCGGTGGGTGGAGGACGGCTCCTTCGTCCGGCTCCAGAACGTCACGTTCGGTTGGGACGTGCCTCAGCGGCTCACGTCGCGCGCCAATCTGAGCGGCCTGCGGCTGTACGCCAGCGGGCAGAATCTCGTCACCTGGACGAAGTACAGCTGGTACGATCCCGAAGCGAGCTCCCGCGGCGCGAGCGATCTCGAGCTTGGCTGGGACGATTCGAGCTATCCGGGCGTCCGGACCTTCACCCTCGGCCTCAACCTGGGATTCTAGGAGCATGACCATGACTCTCAGACGACTTGCGGCCACGGCCGCTGCGACGGTGGCTCTGTGCGGATGCAGCTCCTATTTGACCGAGACGCCGGAAGACTTTCTCACTCCGGCAACATTTCCCAGCACCGAGAACGATCTCAAGATCGCGCTCGGCGGCATCGACAACTGGTACACTGGGGGCTCCAACCAGGCGTACTACATTCGAGGCTGGCCGATGATCTCGGAGGTCCCGAATGAGCAGACCATCCTGATCAACGCGACCAGCGGCTCGAAGTACGAGGTCGACCGCTACGTGAACACGGCGGACAACGAGTGGCTCTGGCGCACGTGGGCACAGATGTACGGCGCCATCGGGCAGGCCAACCTGATGATCGCGCGCATTCCCGAGATGCAGGGTGTGTCACAGGCGGTGAGAGACCGCTATCTCGGCGCGGCCATGTTCCACCGGGCGCTCAATCACTTCAACGCGACGCGCGTATGGGGTGACGTGCCACTCATGAAGGAGCCGATCACCGACTTCGCCCTCGCGGGCGACGTGAAGCGAGCGCCGATGCTGGAGGTGTACACCTCCATTGCCGCGGATCTCGAGGAAGCGGCGAAGCTGCTGCCGGTGAAGTGGCCCGATTCCGCAACGCCCGACGATGGGCGTCCCACACGTGGCGCGGCGCAGACGATGCTCGCCGACGTCTACGCCAACATGTCGGGGTCGATCCTCAAGCAGCCCAAGTGGGCACAGGCCGCAGCGGCGGCGAAGGCCGTGATCGACAGCAAGGCGTACTCGCTGGTACCGAACTTCGCGGACCTCTGGTTGGTGAACAACAAGAACGGCCCCGAGCACGTGTACTCGATCCAGTTCCAGGGACTGACTCGCAACCTGTTCACGAGCCAGTCGCGCCCGACGGGCATCGGGGCCGAAGGCGGGATCAACTACTGGTGCACGACGCCGGAGTTCATGGCCACGTACGTCGACACTGACAAGCGAAAGAAGCCGACCTTCCTGACCGACGTCACCGTCGGCTCGACGACGTACTACTACGACACGCGCGGCACGGTGAAGGGATTCGGAGACAAGACGCCGCTGTTCTCCAAGCCGCTGCCGTACTACGGAAAGTTCTACGACAACGGCGGCCAGTCGATCACCCTCAACAGTGGCCGCTCCGATCTGAACTGGCCGGTATATCGGTACGCCGAGACGCTGCTGCTGTACGCGGAAGCCGAGAACGAGGCGAACGGTCCGGCGAGCGCCTATGCAGCGATCAATCAGGTGCGCACGCGCGCGGGGATGCCGGCGCTCACCGGCCTGACCCAGGCGCAGTTCCGCGACTCCGTCCGTCAGGAGCGAAGCTGGGAGCTCGCGTTCGAGTCAAAGCGTCTCTTCGATCTGAAGCGTTGGGGACTGTACGAGAGCGTCGTCGGAGCCGATCCGGTGTCGAAGGTGGGGTGGAAGCCGAGCAAGATCTGGCTCGCGATCCCACAGCGTGAGCTCGACCTGAATCCAGGACTGGCCCAGAACCCGGGGTACTGACCGGGGTCGCCGCGCGGGCCGTCGATGCTGGCGGCCCGCGTGTTCCTCGCACCGACGGATCCGCACCGAGAACGATGACACGATCACGGGCCGTGCACATCGCACGATCCGCCGCGCTCGCGCTCGCGTGCACGGCGGCGTTCACCTCACCGCTCGGCGCGCAACGGACCGCACCTCGCGTCTTCCTGTTGCGCGCATCGGAGCTGGCATCGACGAAGGCGCGGCTGCAGAAGGGTGACACCGCACTCGCCGTCGCGTACGCACGCCTTCTGTCCGACGCGCGCACCGCGCTCGGCGCAGGCCCCTGGGCGGTGACCGACAAGAAGCGGCTCGCCCCGAGCGGCGACCCGCATGACTACATGAGCTTCGGCCCCTATTGGTGGCCCGACCCTGCGAAGCCAGATGGATTGCCCTACATCCGTCGCGACGGCCAGGTGAATCCCGGGAGTCGCGGCGAGGCGTCGAACAGCCCGAGCTTCCAGCGGATGGCCTCGGCGGCCTCCACGCTTGCGCTGGCGTACTACCTGAGCGACGACGAGGCGTTCGCGAGGCGAGCGGCGATGCTCCTCAGAACGTGGTTCGTCGACAGCGCCACGCGGATGAACCCCAACCTGCGCTTCGGGCAGGCGATCCCCGGCATCACCGAAGGGCGCGGGATCGGACTGATCGACACACGGGAGCTCTCGTCGATCGTCGACGCGGTAGCTCTGCTGCATGGATCGAGCACGTGGACGGCGAACGACGATCGCGCGATGCGAGCCTGGGCGAGCGAGTTCCTGCGATGGATGCGCACGAGCCCGCAGGGACAAGAGGAGGCAAAGGCGAGCAACAACCACGGCACCTGGTACGACGTTCAGGTCGTCGCGCTCGCCTACTTCATCGGGGACACGGCACTGGCACGTGAGACGATCCAGGGCCAGTCGACGAGGCGCATCGAGGAGCAGATCCTGCCCGATGGGCGTCAGCCGAGGGAGCTGGAACGCACTCGCTCACTGAGCTACAGCGAGTTCAATCTCGAAGCCTTCACGCGTCTCGCCGAGCTCGCCCGATGGGCCGGCGTCGACCTCTGGCATCACGAGCCTTCGGCGGGTGGCGGCCTGCGCGCCGCGCTGCGGTACCTCGCACCGTACACCGATACGACCCGCAGGTGGTCCGGCGCACAGATCACCGCGCCCGATCCCCTCGAGCTGCTCGCGCCGCTCCGCCGCGCCGAGCTCGCGTTCCATGACGATTCGCTGCGCTCGGCCATCCTGCGCATGTCGGTTGCCGCGCGCGCCTCGCACCGCTCCCGTCTCCTGTACCCGAACGCCCCGTGAGCGCCGCTGAATCGCCGGCGCGCCGGGAGTGGTGCTGCAGCCGACGCTATGGCTTCGGCTGCAGCGGCGTCCCCTGCTGGGAATCGGTCGGAGTGAGCAGCGGATTCTGCTCCGGTGCCGGGGGTCGCTGCTCCGTCATCTGCGCGAGGAGATCATCGAGGCGCACGGCCTGCGCCACCCGGCGCGACTCGCTGAGCACCCGAGACGCGCTCGTCGTGTCGCCGTTGGTCTCGAGCGCTTCGGATAGCATGAGTCCCGTCGCGACGTAGAGGTACGGGATACCCACCGACGGTCGATCGACCCAGTCGTTGCGCGTCGAGATCGAGCGATGACCGGTGAAGACACTGTCCCAGAGGGTCTTGGTACGCTTCACGTCCACCCAGCCTGCGCCCGCAAGCAGCAGAGTGTCCCTGGTGGGGGCGGCAGGCGGCACGAACACCTTCGACGCGAGGCCCTGGGTGAGGAGGTAGTTCCCCAGACCCAGCTCGTTGCCATAGCCGGCCGACGTGCGACTGAAGTAGATCGGCCGCTCCGCGAACGACTCGGCGATGATCTTGAGCACGAAGATGTCCGCGCGCTGCAGGAGATTCGGGATCGACAGCCGCTGCGGGTCGATCGTCGTGCGAATCGGCCCACCCTCGAAGTTCATCGGGCGATCGATCTGCACGTACGGCGGGACGGAGTCCGCCTCGGTGAGCGTCATCCTCAACAGGCCCGTCTTTGGCTTGGACCAAGTCCGGCCGCGGTAGACGGCGGGGCCGCGCGCGGCGTCGTAGTCGAACACCGGGCGCCGGATCAGCTGCCGCGTGTACCAGTCGGTGTTCAGCAGCGAGGTGTTCGCCACCACGACGTCGCGGCGTACGCCCTCCACCTCCTGCGCGTACCAGAGTGGGAAGGTGTCGTTGTCGCCGACGGTGACGAGCACGCCGTATGGCTCGACCGAGTTGAGGAGATCCTTCGCGAAGTCGGCGGTGTCGGTCTGTCCGGCGCGAGAGGCGGTCGACCAGTTGGTGAACAGCGGGATGACCGCGAGCGCGAGCACGGGCGCGGCGATCGCGAGGGACCGTCGGGTCGGGCGCTCGACCGTCTCACGTCCCACCGTTACGGTCTCGCGACCAACGAGCGCGGCGATCGAGTCCCACGCGGCGACCAGGCCGAGCGCGGCCCACACCCCCCACGCCGAGAAGCTCCAGAGATAGAAATAGTCTCGGTCACGCACCTCGCGCGCGACCCCGGAGAGGTCGGGTGCCTGCGACGCGCCGTATTTGAAGTTCAGGTAGTAGATGAGCACGAGTGTCATCGTGAACATCAACGACCCGAAGAACCAGAAACTTCGTCGGTCTCGCTGCCAGTGCACGTAGCCGCCGAGCAGACCGAGCACGAGAAAGAGCGCCGCGAGGAGGCTCTGCCAGCCTGGGTGGTCGTAGTGCGCGTCGCGCAGCCACTGCCACTTGAAGTACATCCACCACATCCCGATCTGCGCCGACAGCGGCGCCTGCCGCTCGCTCAGCTGGGGCTTGCCGTACTGGCCGCGGTTGAAGTTGTACATGAACGCATCGTACGTCCCCTTGCTGAAGGTGCAGCTCGCGGCGAGTCCCTCACGGCAGGCCGTGGGCTCGCCCTCGTTGAGGGCGGGGAAGTGCGCGGCGCGGATCGGCTGAATGGCGAACGGGGTGATCCCGAACACGAGGGCGGCGGCGCACGCGACCAGCAGCTTCCAGCGCAGGACCGTCTGCCAGCGGACGATGAGCACGGCGAGTCCGACCGCGGGCGCGGCGAGCATCCCCGCCATGTGGTTCGCGTAGCCGAGTCCGAGCAGGTACGCCACGACCACCAGGATCCGGTCGGCCTTGCGACCGTCCGGGGCATCGCACCACCGGACCATCAGCCACGATATGAGCGCGATGCCGAGCAGCGAGACGGTGTAGACCTTCTCGTTGACGACGCTCTGGTTCCACACCGTGAAGGCCGTCGCGCCGATCAGCGCGGCGAGGGCGCCGCCGACGATGCGCTGCCAGCGCTCGGCGAACCAGCTGACGAGCACGCGCTCGGTGATGAGGAACCACATCCCTGCCGATACCGCGCTGCAGATCGCGGCGAGCAGATTGATGCGAAGCGCGACGGTAGGGGCGATCGGGAGGATGGCGAAGACGCGCCCGATCAGCACGAACAACGGATTCCCGGGCGGATGCGGCAACCCGAGGGTGTACGCGGCCGTGATGTACTCGCTCGTGTCCCACATCGCCGTGGTAGGGGCGAGGGTGAGGACGTAGAGCACGAAGACCGCCAGCGAGACGATCGCGGCGGCGAGGTAGGAAGGGCGATAGTCGAGCTCGGACGGCGGAGACGTCGTCGCCATTGATGTCACGGGGCTGTCGGATAACAGACGCCCCGCAGGAAGGCGGGGCGGAAGCGCGGCGTAGTAAGATGGGCCTGGTGCCGATCGAGGAACAGTGCTGCCGTGCTTCCGCCCGCCCGCGTACGGAATTACGGACGCGTTCCGGTGCCTGTGCCCGTGCTGCCCGTTCCCGTGCCACCGGTGCCGCTGGTGCCCGTGCCGCCCGTGCCCGTGCCGGTCGTGCCCGTGCCGCTGGTCCCCGATCCCGTTCCACTCGTGCCAGTGCCCGTGCCGCTACGACCGCGCGACGCACTGTCGCTCGCCGACCCGGTGCCCGAGGCGCCGGTGCCGCTCGTGCCCGCCGAACCGGTACCCGTGCCCGTGCCGGATGCGCCGGCGCCCGTGGTGCCCGAGCCCGACATGCCACCGCTCATGGTACCCGTATCCGTGCCCATCCCGCTGCCGGTCGTGCCGGACGCGCCCGCTGCGCCCGACGTCGCACCGACGTCTCCACCGCTCGTGGCGGTCGCACTGTCGCGATTGCCGCCGCTACTGCAGGCGCCGACCGCGAGCACCGCGGCGAGCGCGAGCATGCTGCTTCCCGTTGTCACTTTGCGCATGACTCCCTTCTCCTTGGTTGCTCCGTGGTAAACGATGCCGCGTTGCCGGTGGGAGGCCACCCAACCGTGCGGGCGCGACACGAGACTTGTCGGGGGCGCAAAACGGGAGCCAATGCCGGGAGGGAGGGCAATGCCGTACTTGATACACGGTACAACTTCGTACATGGATCCGCGCGAATGCTCTGACGAATGCACGGACGCCGCTCCATTCGCACGCCCCTGATCAGAGCGTGTCGGCTAGTGTGGCGTCCCGGACATTCGTGGGAGAGTTCCGCGAGCCGGGGTACGTCAGTGCTACTCGGTATGAAGTACGGCAGTGCCTTTTGCACGAGTGCGACGGTGCGGTCGTACCAATAGGGCAATGTCCGACGATCAGTGCCGGAACAACCTCACGCCGGTGAACACCATCGCGATCTCGTACTCGTCGGCCGCCGCGATCACCTCGGCGTCGCGCACCGAGCCGCCGGGCTGGACGATCGCACGCACGCCGGCCTCGACCGCTTGATCCACACCGTCACGGAAGGGGAAGAACGCGTCGGAGCCGAGCGAGGATCCAGTCGTCGCGTGGCCCGCCGTGGTCGCCTTGTGTACCGCGAGGAAGGCAGCGTCCACGCGCGACATCTGACCGGCGCCGATGCCGATCGTCGCGCCGTCGCGCGCGAGCACGATCGCGTTCGACTTCACGCTCGCGACCGCGCGCCACGCGAACAGTAGGTCGCGTCGCTCGTCGTCGGTCGGTGCGCGTCTGGTCACGACGCGCCATGCGCTGTCATCGATCGACGAGGGAGGACGATCCTGCACGAGCAGGCCGCCGCGCACGCGCTTGTAGTCGAGTGCATTGGCGCCCCAGTGTGCACGCCCCTCCAGCACGCGAAGGTTCTTCTTCCGGCCGAGGACGTCGAGCGCGCCCGCACTGAACGACGGCGCGACGACGCATTCGACGAACAGGCTCGAGACCGCCTCGGCCGCGGCGTCGTCGACCGGCACGGTGAACGAGATGACCGAGCCGAACGCCGACACGGGATCACAGGCGAGCGCCTTTCGATACGCGTCGAGGGCGTCGGTTCCGACCGCGAGCCCGCATGGCGTGGTGTGCTTGATGATCGCGCAGCAGGGCTCCTCGCCGAACGGCTCGCTGGCGAGCAGCGCACCCTCGAGGTCGAGCAGATTGTTGAACGAGAGCTCCTTGCCGCCCTTCTGCGCGAGCCCCGCGAGTCCGGCGCCGCTGCGCTCGACGTAGAATGCGGCTGCCTGGCCCGGGTTCTCGCCGTAGCGGAGGCCCTGTGCGCGCTCGAGCGGCAGACAAAGGCGTTCCGGAAAGCGCTCGCGGCGCTGGCCGGCGAACCACGCGGCGATGGCGGCGTCGTACGCGGCGGTGTGCTCGTACACCTTCGCCGCGAGCCGTCGGCGAAAGTCGAGGTCATCGTCACCGGCGGAGATCGCGGCGAGCACGCTCGGATAGTCGGCGGGGTCCACGACCGTCGTCACCGAGGCGAAGTTCTTGGCCGCGGAGCGCAGCATGCTCGGCCCACCGATGTCGATCTGCTCGACGACCTCTTCCGGCGTGACCCCCGCGCGCGCCGCGGTCTGTCGGAAGGGATAGAGATTGACGACCACGAGATCGATCGGCTCGATGCCATGCTCCGCGATCGCCGCCATGTGCTCCGGCAGGTCGCGTCGCGCGAGCAGGCCGCCATGCACGGCCGGGTGCAGCGTCTTGACGCGCCCGTCGAGCATCTCGGGAAACCTGGTGACGTCGGACACGTCGCGCACAGGCACGTTGGCCTCGCGCAGCGCGCGCGCCGTGCCGCCAGTGGAGACGAGCTCCCAGCCGCGCTCGTCCAGGCCGCGGGCGAGATCGAGAAGTCCGGTCTTGTCGGAGACGGAGAGCAGAGCGCGAGGCATCGGTTCGGCCGGAGTGGTGAGGGTTCGATGAGGAGTCGTCAGCCGAGCGCGGGCAATCCCAGCGTGCGATCGAGCGACGCAGCGAGAGCCCGGTCGTCGAGCTCCGGGTCCATCGTCGGCAGTCGCGGCTGACGGAAGCGCGTGCTCACGACGCGGCCGTCTTCGCCAAGCCGCGCCTCGCCACCGGCGACGGCGTTCACGACTCGCGGATAGAGCACGTGCTCGGCGCGAAGCACCCGTGCGGCGAGCGTACGATCATCGTCGCGTGGCAGGACAGGGACGGGCCACTGCGCGATGACCGCGCCGTGATCGTACACCTCGTCGACGAAGTGCACGCTCGGTCCGGAGAACGGCACGCCGGCCCGCACGACCGCGCGGTGCACGCGCGCACCGTACATGCCAGGCCCGCCGAAATCCGGCAGCAACGCCGGATGGACATTGAGCATGCGTCCCCGAAAGGCGGCCGTCACGTCGCCGGGCACGAGGCGCATGTAGCCGGCCAGCGCGACGAGCTCGATTCCGTGCTCGTCGAGCACGGCGCCGACGTCGTTTCCCGTGGGCGCGTGCGGCGAACGGAGCACTTCCCGCGCGATTCCCGCGCGCAACGCGCGTGAGAGCGCACCCGCATCTGGGCGGTTCGACGCAACGAGCAC
>Ga0126306_10001052_pt1 | contig 14323 bp, 10 predicted proteins | sample Plot27_FD_92592 | JGI IMG/M metagenome (GOLD analysis project Ga0126306, IMG submission 92592) | Serpentine soil microbial communities from UC McLaughlin Reserve, CA, USA - Plot27 | ecosystem: Environmental > Terrestrial > Soil > Grasslands | place: USA: UC McLaughlin Reserve, Lake County...
AACGGATGCGTGACGACCAGCGAACCCAACGCGCCGCTGGACAACGACGCCGTATGCACTGACCGTCGGCACCCCGAGCACCCTCGGGCTGCCATCCCGCTTCGGTATCTCCACCGCGCGCACCGGCGGCGGCGAGAACCGGCGTGCCTTGAGGTCCTCTCGCAGCGCACGCAACAACTCCTCGCCGTTCTTAGCGTCGATCGCGGCGGGTTTGACGCCGTCGACGCCGGCCGTTCGTGCTCCTCGATTGCCTCGCACGCGATCCCAGCCGACAATCAGGAAGGCCGAATCGCAAACGAGGTTGAACAGGTCCCCAAACCGATGATCAGGGCCGTCGGTCGCCCATCGGTGCAACTTGGCCTGGATCCTCAGTACCCGTGAGCGCGCCTCATCGAGGCTCGGCCACGGCGCGTTGGTGGTAACCGGCGACCTCCCGACCTTCCAGCATCCGCGCTGCCGGCTCGCTGGGTCCCTTCGCCATGTGGCCGGCTTTCCCGACCGCGGACTACTACGGACCCTCCGCCCCGACCCCGCGCCATCGGCCGACAGCGAGCCTGCCCGCCCACGACGGGCAGCACGAGGACGGTTCCCACGTTCACCATTTCTCGATCGACGGGATCGGCGTCCGGCTCTTCCCCTGCAGCATCGCCACGAGTACGCCGCAGACCCTTTCCGCGGCCTCACCACCGGCTGCATTAGGCCGGCTTCGGAGTTCCCGCCCGCCACCATCACGGACGGTACGCGCTGCGCTCCGGCCCACATCCACCAGGTTGGAGCCGGCGTCACGCTTTGAGGGGGTCCAACCGCCGGTTCACTTCCGTTACGCCTCCGTCTCGCTCAACAAGCGCTGCGCCGTCTGGCGGAACCGGCGCGCCTCGCCATCGTCGGGCTGCTCCCACGCTCACCCGCGCTCCCGGGATCAGGCTGCCCCCAGCTTCAATCGGACTGCTGCGACAGCCCGACGTCGGAGCCCTTTCATCTCCGCTCGATCCGTGGCGCCTCGTGGCGCACAATGCGGTGCTGACGCGCACGTCGCCCTCCTTGAAGAGCAGCTGACCTCGACAGCCAGCAGCCTTCCGCCGAGGGCGGCGGCGCGTCGATCGCCTTCTGTTCCCCAGCCGGCGAAGGCGCCGCAAACGCCCGCCGAACGCGGCCCTTCGGGCCGCCACTTCACCCACAAGTCGAGAGGAGACCCGAAGATTTCGTTACAGCTTCCGGGCACAGGCGAGGTGAACGTCTGCACCGCACCGTTGAGTGAATGCTCGCGCGCACGACCCGATCAGGGCTTGACTTCGAGCCGCAGGTCGCCGTCGGCGAACAGCGTGTACGCCAGCCCCAGTGGATTGTTCTTCACCAGCAGTTCGCGTCGCGCTGTCAATAGCGCTTCGGCGATCCGCTCGCCCCGCACGAATGCGGACACCACGCTCTTGCCGACCTCCGCGGCGAGGCGCTCGTCGATCTCGATCTGGGTCGCAAGGACGCCCGCGGCGTGCTTGTCGACGAGAAATGTCACGAAAGGGGAGAGAGCGTCTGCGCGGAAGGCGCCGGTGCGACAGCCGTTCAGTACGACGAGCGGACTATGCTCCCAAAACTCGGTCGGCAGCTGTTCGGAGGTCAGCGAAGCCTCTGGCTTGCCACCGTCCGGCGCGAACCGCAGCCGCGGGTTTACGACGTTCGTGCCTTCTCCGCCGTCGGCGTGGCAGTACAGGTACACGACGTCGAGCTCCTCGTCCTTCAGTTGCGCGATGACGTCGCGGCGCAGATACGCTGGTCCTACGAGCTCCGTTTGCGCCTTGCCCAGGATCGTTCTAAGTGCCGTGAGGTGCGAGGCATGCGACGCCAAGCCGCCGTGCATCGCCACCGCGACGCGGGTTGGCAGCGTGTTCCGCACGAAAGCGGCAGCCGGCAGCCGGGTCGTCTTGTTGGACGCCTGCCGCGGCGGCACTTCTATCTCGTGGCGAAAGCCCCAAAAGTGCAGCGGGCAAGCGACGGTGTCCGGCGTGACGATCTCACCGTCGCCAGGAGGGGGCGCTTTTGGGTGCAGGAGGCACGCGGAGTCTCCGCCGCATCTCAGGTCGCGAGGTGCGTCCGGGCGCAGTGGGGCGGTGCACGCTCGTGCGACGACGCGCGGGGCTGGGGCGTCGGGAGGATCGACAGAATCCGCATCGTAGTGGCGGTCGTAGACCGCCGCCCAGGGCACGACCTTCTTGAGAACGAGGTGTGCGATTTCAATGCGTCCTGGCTCCTTGGCGAGCTCGTCCCGAAGCGCGTCCTGATCGGCGCCCTTGAACGCGGTCCAGAAGAGCCCGTAGCCAGCCTGAGCGAGATCGCCGAGCGTGGCGTGAAGATCGTCCTCCTCGCCGCGATTCTCGTCGGGGAACCGGTACGGCCAGCGGTCGGGGAGGATCTTGGGGTTGTTCGGGTCGGGGTTGGAGATCTGCTGCAGCAGTAGGCGGAGCGTCTCCACGCGTGAGACGAGGTTGCCGTCGTCCCGCGTCGTGGCCGCGACGTCAGTGCCCTTGACGGTGATCACGGCGTGATCCTCGAGGTGCGCGACGATCCCGATCGTGCGCGGGCGCCGCTTCAGGATCTCGGTGGCTTCGCTGGCAGCGTCGTATTCCAGCCGCCAGCTCCACCTCAGGCCACGCGCTGAAGCTGGGCGCATGCCGAGCGCGTCCGCGAGCGCGGCGGACGAACGTCGGGCTGCCGTCATGCCGGGTCCCTCGGCCATGCCGGCGAAGAGGTGCGACTGGACCACGCCGTTATCGGCGTAGAGGCAGACGCGCGCCCGCACCAACCCCGTCCTGCGCGGAACGACCTTGAACCGCGCGGTCTGCGTCGGCCCAGTTTGCGGCAGCCAAAGTTGCTGCACGGTCGCTCCCTCGACGTCGAAGTCGAGCCCGACGACCCCGACCTCGACCCACCGTCCCGATACCGCTGGGTGATGGAATAGTGCCTTCTCGACGAGCGCACGCTGATTGAACGCCACGAGCTCGGTATCGCGCGGCCCGATGGCGAAGGCGAGCTCGTACGCGCGGCCGGCGCGCAGAGTCTCGCGGCGCTGGTCAAGGCGGCGGCCGCGGCCCTCGAGCGCGAGGTTTACGAACCGAGGGCCGACGTCAGGCGGGCGTACGACGGCGGTCGCCGCGATGTCAGCGCGCTCGCGCACGTGGTTCATCGCTCGCGCGACGACCCGCGCGTTCGGCGGGGGTTCGCGGACCGCGCGCAGATTGAGGGGGAACCAGCGTCTGGATCCGACGGGCCGTTCGAAATTCTCGCTCACGGCGTCGAGTAGGAGCCAGCCCGGATCGTCGACGCCGCGCTCGCGCAGCGCGTCGGCAAGTTCACCGGCCCCGGAAGTCGCGTAACCTGGGCGAGCGGCTGTCTCGATCTTCGGTTTGTGGGTCAGAACTTGGGCGGCCGACACCAGATCAGCGGCGACAGCGGCAATGCGCAGGCCGTCCTCCCGGTTCTCGCCGGCGACGAGCGTGCTGCCAGGTATGGCTGAAACGACCGCGTCCAGCGGCTCGTCGTCGAGGATCGCGTCGTACAGGAACTCGATGTCCGCGCCGCTCGGCGCGACGATCACGGCCGGGCCGCCGCGATCGGCGACCGCTTGCGCGAGCGAGCGAGCACGCCGCAGGTCGTCCTCGCTTCCCGACTGCACGACGAGCAGCCGCGTCTGAAGCAAGGAAGTGGTGCGTACCGCCCATCCGAGCGTGCCGACTACGTCCGGGCGCCCCAGCATCAACGCGCGCGTGGGAATCGCGTGATCGAGGTGCAGGACATCCGCGACCACGATCTCGGCGTCGCGCCACCACTCGTCGAGCGACGCTGCGCGCACGCGCGAGAGTGCGGCCGACCGGCCATCGTCGAGTCGCGCCAGCGACCGCGCGACATCTGCGTCCACTCCGGCGAGCGCGATGCGCAGCGGCAGCGTTAGTCGCTGCGCCAGCGCGCGTGCCGGGACGCCAGAGACGCGCACGGCCGTCCACCCCGGTGGCGCGGCGCGCTCCCAAGGGAGCCCGGCAACGCGCGCGTCGTCCGCGTGGATGAGCAGGCGGCGCAGCAGCGGCCGGCCACCCCGCAGGGAAGGGAGCGCGGTGCGGACGCGCGTGCGGATCCGGCCCCGTAGCGCCTCGAAGTCGATGTCCTCCACAGAAGCCTCGCCGACCAACGTGTGCCCCAGCATCGCGCGCGCCCTGCCATCGCCGGTCGCCTTGACCACCAGATCGAGGTCGACGCGGCGGTATCGCATCCTCACGCGGCCCCGGTGCCGAACCGAGACAACACCGTGGGCACGCTCTGGAACGTCGCGTTGGCAACAGTGTGCACGCCGGCTCCCCAGAGGGCCGCGATGAGGAAGTTCTGGGCGGAGCCCCAGCCGGGATCGGCGTAGTACAGGAGCAGCAGCCCGGACACGGCGGCGGCGACCGCGGCGATCCCCGTTAGCGCCAAACTCGAGCCGCTTCCGCCGACGGTCCGCGACCGCACCCGTCGGAATCAGGATCGAGGGCTGGGCGCCGACGCTTCCACGCGTCGGGATCTCGGGTGCGGAGAGCGCCGGCGCTTTGGTCTCGGGACCCATGCGCCCGGCCTGTTTGAGCGCGTCGACCTTGGAGCGGGCTGCCTCGTAGTCGGCCCGCGCGCCGGCCAGATCCATGCCTCCATCCGCCTTTTGCTTGGCGCGCTCGCACAGCCTCTCGGTCTCGGCGATGTCGGCAAGGTCATGGGTCGCGCCCCTCCGCGCTTCGGTCTTCAGCTCCTCGTGCCGGCTCTGCACCTGTTTGCGAAGGCCCTCCGCGAGCACCTGCAGGTAACGGGCGTAGGCGGACCGATATGCGGCGACCGCATCCTTCGGCGACGCGGCGTTCGCGACCTTCGTCGAGGCATCGGTGAGCTCCGCGCGCAGCCGGTCCCACTCCTGCTCCGCTTCGGGTGGTACCTCGGTCGTCGTGATCAATGCCAGCAGCTCGGAGGCGGCGACGGCGGCCAGCTTCGCCGCGGCCTCGTCGTAGGCCTTCTCGGCCTCTGCGACGTTGCCGTCGCGCAGCTTCGCCCGCGCCTCGGCGATCGCCGTCGTCACGGCGTTCTTCTCGGCGTCGGTGGCCTGCGACCCGGGCAGCCACTCCCGTGAGGCCTGATCGAGCACGGTGAGCGCCTCCTCGACGTCTGGTCCGGCGCGCAGAAGCGCTTCGACCTTCTGTAGCCTCGCGCTCGACTCCTTGGGGTCGGAATCGCCCCGAGTCCGGAGGAACTCGCCGACGAGGTCGAGCTCCGCGCGCGAATCGCCCGGCCAGCCGGCCTTGCGGGCGTCACGCCTTGCCGCGAGCCAGCGCCCGAGGATCCGCAGCTTCACCTCGAGCTCCGTACGGTCCGCGGCGACGTCATCGCTGGGCCTGCGGCCCACCCGGCCGTACAGTTCGCTGATAAAGGCGCGCAGCGACTGGAGCACGGGCAGGTCCTCGTCCGTTGCCTCGGCGTTCCGCGCGGCCTGCTCGAGTTGGTCGTTGAGGAGCGCAAGCTCGGTCTGGGTGCGCACCGACACGAGCCGTTCGGTCCGCAGTCTCCGGACGACCTCGCCCGCAATCACGGCCGCACCCAGCACCAGGAGCGCCCACCACCAGTCCACCCGGAGCCACGCCTTCGTCGCGACATCCTGGGGCTGTCCGCCAGCGCCCCGGAACCGCAGCGTGGCGCTGTACTCGCCCGCCCCCTCGACGCCGAACACCTTCAGATCGACCATCTTCGACTGACCAGGAGTCAGTCGCGACGACCCATCGGACCGCCCGTCGAACGTGAAGCGGTCGTATCTCGCCTGCTCGGAGGAGGCCCCGTCGACGCGCTTGAGGATCAGGACGGGACGCTGTAGGTCGACGGTCCTGCCGCCGGTCTCGGTGACCGGAACACGGAAGACGATGTCACGCGCGCCACCGATCGCGACGCCGCCGTGCACCTCGGGCACCTCGTCGAAAGCCACCGTAAGCGCGGCCCGGTTGCGGGTGACCTTGATCGGCACGACCGTGGTCTGACCGCCATAGGTCAGCCGGATCGCGCTGATCCAGATCCCGCCGCTCTCCAGGTTCGCCGAGATATCCAGGGGCACGGCGGCGTTGCCCCCGATCGTCGCAACGGTACCTGCCTCGTTCGCGCGGCCGTTCATCTGAACGTCGGGGTGCACCTGGTCCTGCGTCTCCGCCGTGAACGGCGTTACCGCGACGCGGAGATCGCTTATGTCGTCGCGCTGCTTTGACACGATGGTGAGCGCCAGGCGGACGAGCGCGACGTCGCTCGTGCGTTCGATCCCGTCGTCCCCCGCGCCCTCGATCGCCAGGGCCTGCGCCGCCGGCGGGCGCGTGACGTTCAAGTCGGCGAGCGTCTGGAAGTTCGCGCCCGCGGAAGCGATGAGCTTGCCGGACACCTGCTGATGGGCAACGTCCTTGGCAAGCACGGTAAAGCGCAATAGGCCGTCCTTCTCAAGCTTCGCCGTTGCGCCTGCCGCGCCCCCGTCAGGCGTGATCTCGACCGTCGCACCGGAGATGTCAGCCGACAGCCTCAGCCCCTCGAGTTCACCGCCGTCTGCTTTACGAACGTACACCGGAATCGACGTCTGCGTCGCACCGGGCTCGAGGGCCAGTTCGACCGACGAGCGCTGCTCCCCGCCCGGTGCGAGCGAGAGCTGCAACCCGAGGTCTGCGGCGCTCGCCGACGCCGGGGTCAGCGCGAGCGTCGCGAGGACTGCCGCCGCGAGCACTCTCCTCACTCATCGACCCTCACGCACGGAAAGGGTGGCTGTCAAGGCCACGGCGAGCCCGCCGCGGCACGAGGCATAGGCGTTCGTTCGGCATCGCTGTCGACACTCTCAGGCCGGCGCCAGTCCCTCCTCGCCGAGCTCGCGCAGGGTGTGGTAGCTCGCTTGAGCAGCCTGCGCGCGATCGCCGGACAGGCGCGGTTGCCGCCCAGGCGCTCGGCGGCCTGGGTTTAGTAGTCGCGGTCGGTGAGCCGCTGCGGCGCGCGGTCTGGGCGGCCTCGAACAGCGCCCAGCGCGGCGTCGGTGGCCCCTGGCGCGACAGATGCCCGGCGCGCGGCGGTCATCGGTCTCTGCGACGGTGATGTCCAGGCCGCTGTAGCGGACCGCGCCCGTCGAGGACCCAAAGCGCCGACAGTCGCCCAGCTCGGCCAGGATCGCGACCGCGGTCAGCGGCCCGATGCCCGTAGTGGGCCATCAGCGCGCGGCAGCCGGGCTGGCGGTGCGCGAACGCGCGCAACTCCGCGTTCAGCGGCGCCAGTTCCGCGCCGAGCGCGTCGATGATCACCAACGCCACCGCGATCTGGGTGCGCGCCGCGTCCGGCGGCTCGAGTGCTTCCAGCCATGCCCGGCGCTCGGCGACCAGCAGATCGCGCCGGCGCGGCACGCCGTGATGAAACAGCTGCGCCTGGATGCGCTGCTGCCACTCGCCGCGCTGATCGACGAGCGTATGACGCAGCCGCACCCTCGAGCGCAGCTCGAGCAGATGCTCGGGCGCGATCCAAGGCTCCGGCAGCCGCCCCGCCATAAGCAGCTCGGCAGATGCCGCGCGTCCTGGCGGTCGGTCTTGGCGCGCTTTTCGGTCCGCGCTGCGCGCGCGTCTCGGCCGGCTCGGCCAAGTGCACCTCCGCGCCGACCGCGCAGCTCCTCGACCACGAACCGCCAGCCCGTCGTGGCCTCCAGCGCCGCCTCGATCTCGCGACCGTCCCAACGAGCCAGCCAGCGCCGCACACCCTCGCGATCGGCCGGACGGTTCCGCCCCCGGCTCAGCTCACCGGTGGCGACACCCAAGGCGTCGAAGGTGGATCTGCTCTCGATGCTGATCAAGTCCCATTACGATCGTCACTACGGGGCCTCCTCACGCTCGACCACACGGTCCCCGCGCGATCATCCGCGCCTGAGCTGAGGAGGTCCGTGCTCATGCCATCTTTCCCTGACGGTGTCAAGGCCCCTCTCGCCGCCTCAGGCGGTAGATGGCGATTCAATGGAGGGAACGGACCGGCCGCCACGACGCGTCGAGTCCCTGGTGGCGACATGCGCGGTTAGGCAGCACGCGTCAGGCGTAGATTCGGCCGCGATTCGTAGCCACCGGGCGAGTCGGTGCCGAATGGCGAGATCAGATCTCAAGCCGTGCGAGGTGCGCCCGACCGAGGGCGCATCGCCGCCGGCGCGGCCGCCGCGGGCTACCGCGTCGCCTTCTTGGCCTCGCTGCGAGCCTTGCCGGCGGCGCGTTTCAGCTTTCCCTTCGCGCTGTCGCCCGTGCCGGCCGCCTGCTGCGACCGGTTCCGGCTCACACGACCCGTCTCCTTCTTCACCTGGCCCTTGGCCTCTTCGGCGGCGCCCTTCGCGCGCTGCGTGCGATCACCCATCTTGGTACCTCCAGTCACTCGTTCGGCCCGTCATCGTGATTCCCGGCCGGCCGTGCGCGAGAAACGCCGCTGGGGTTCGAGCGGTTCAGTGGGAGTGCGGCGCCCGGCGGGCACGCCGGACCAGCGCGCCCGGAAGGTGACGCCGGGGTCGTCGTGCCCTGCTGAGGTGACGCGGTGACGCTATCGCGCACGCGGAACCAGTTGCAGCCGTGACATCGTGCTGCCGAGCACGACCGGCACCGGCGAAACGGTCGTCGGCGCGACCGCGCTCCCCGCTGCCGCTCGGACGACGCACCGGAGTTATTCGGCGCCAGGCCGAGCGCTCGTTTCGCCCTCGCTGAGCGGGCGCGTTCCAGCGTGTCTTCCGGATGCTTGTCGTCCGGAGCGGGCGTGAGTTGGCCGACCGTGGAGGCGCTCGCATCCCGACGGAAGGAGAAGTGCCCGTCCCGGGCGCAACCGCCCGCCTTCCGGGACAGGACTCCGGCTTTCGGACTAGGATCGGGCGGTGCCGACGGTTCGCGTCGTCGATAAGACTCCCGTCGCTCCCGAGCGGGTCCTCGAGGCAGCGCGCGACTTCTCTGAGCGGCGTGCCGAGATGTGGCCTGACGTGCATGTCGAGCACCTTCAGGTCCACGAGGCGGGGGAGACGTTCGCCGAGTCACTGAGGGCAACCCGTGGCCGATCGGGTACGTCTGGGAGCGCCTGCGCTATGACTGGTCGCAGCCGGGATCGGTCAGGGGCGTCGTCACCGACTCGAACATCTTCAAGCCCGGGAGCACCTGGGAGATCAGGGCGACGCCGGCAAATGGCGGCAGCCGGGAAGAGGTAATCGGAGTTCGCCACCTCCGGGGCTTCAAGGGGAGGATGCTGGCGCCCGTGTTCCCGCTCGGGCTCGCCAAGCGGACCGTAGCCGACCACTTGCGCCACTTCCTGTCCAAGGTCGAGAAGCAACGGTCCGGGTCTCGATAGGCGGCTGCGTGCGGTGTCGCGGCGCCGTCGCGGCGTCGCGTACCGGGCCCCGGCTCTGCTGAGAGGATCAGCGGGTGGTGCGTCTGGCCGTGCTTCGGGACGGACTCGAGTTGCCCTACGTCGAGCAGGGCGATCCTGGCGGCGTTCCGGTTGTGCTGCTGCACGCCTGGCTGGACTCGCGGCGGTACTTCGATCAGCTGTTGGCCGTGCTGCCTGAGCGGATCCGTGCGTTCGCGTTCGACCAGCGCGGGCATGGCGAGGGCGCAAAGCCAGCGGATGGCTATGGGCTGCGCGACTTCGCCGACGATATCGGCGCGTTCATGGATGCGGTCGGACTCGACGCAGCCGTGCTCGCAGGCGCATCGAGCGGGGGGTACGTGGCTCAGCGGTTCGCTGTCGACGACCCGGGCCGGACACTTGGTCTGGCGCTGCTCGGCTCCCCGCGCAGCTTGCGCGGACCGCGGCCGCGGTTCGCCGATGTGCTGGCCACGCTCGAGGACCCGATCGATGCAGCCTTTGTTCGGGAGCTCAACGAGGGGATGGTCGGGCGTGCGGTTCCCGAAGTGGTCATGGCAACGCTCTGCGAGGAGAACCTCAAGGTGCCGGCGCGTGTCTGGCGTGATGCGTTCGAGGGGTTGCTGGCGGCGGATCCACCGCTCGACACCGGACGGATCTCCGCGCCCACGCTGATCGTCTGGGGCGCGCGCGACTCGTTGATCCCGCGCGCCGACCAGGACACGATCGCGGCGGAGATCTCAGACGCGCGGCTCGTGATATATGCCGACGTCGGGCACCTGCCGGTAATCGAGGCGCCCGAGCGCGTCGCCGCCGACCTCACCTCGCTGTGCGACGCGGTCGCGGCGCGCTAGGTGGCACCAGTGAACCCTGGACCTCACCCCCCGCTTGCGCATCGCAAACGAGGATCCTGAGCAGGGCGTCCGAAACGGGCGCAACGGACGAGCTCCGAGCGCGTCGCCCGGCCGGGCGCGCGCACGATCGCAATCGCGACGAAAGCGGGCGCGGCCGACCAGCCGATTGGACTGCTCGCGCTTGTCCCAGCGGTTGTCTCAGGACCGGAGCCGAGACGCTCGCTATGGGGGCGCGTGTGGGAGCGCGCTTTCAGGTGGCCGTCGCCCGCAGGCTACAGCCCGTTCAGGCACTCATCGGCGAGAGTGCCTGACTCCAATGAAATCGCCGACGATCCGCGACTATCCCGGTAGACGGCGCGCCTCAGCGCCCGCTCGAAATCCCTGCTAATCCGCTACTTCTCACGGCGCCATTCCGCCCAGAGCTGGTGGATCGCACCCAGGAGGTCGGGCGTTCGAGTCCCCCCAGCTCCATCGCCACAGAAATCTACGCAAATGCGCGGGTTTTGTGCGCCTGGCGATCTCCTCGGCGGTGCGGCGACGGGCGCCTGAGCGCTGCGCTATCCCCAATACCATCCCCAAAACCCTGGTGAAAGCGTCGCGCTCCAAGCGCATGAGCCAGCGGTCGGTGCCATGCATAGGCGGCTCTCACCGGTGCTGCCGCGCCGTCGTCCCCAGACCGTAGAATCGCGCGCTGTGAGCGCGCTTCGCACTCCCGCCGGCGCGGGAACCCTGGACTTCGACGCGGGCGGTCATCTCTACGCTACCCACGCACTTCACCCCTTTGCCGCCCGGTGTCCGCCGCCTCTCGTCGCCTGGGCCCTCAATCGGTACACGAGCCCTGGGGACACCGTGCTCGATCCCGTGGCCGGCAGCGGGACAACCCTCGTCGAGGCAGCCTTGCTCGGACGACGGGCATGGGGTGCGGAGATCGATCCTCTCGCGCGTCTCATCGGGCTCGCCAAGGCGAGACCCATCGCCCCGGAGTCGATCATCTCCGCGCGTGACAGGCTGGCCAGCTTGCTGAACGGCTCGGACGCGCTCGATGCGACGTGGCGTCCCGAGCTGCCCGACCTCAAAAAGTGGTTTCGAGAGGACGTGTGCGCGGACCTGTCGCGGCTGCGGGCCGCCATTCCTCGGGCGGACGGGCAGGATCGTCGGCTCCGTGACCTTCTCTGGGTGGCGTTTTCGTCCTTGATCGTGGCTCGAACGTCGGTCGCGAACGCGAGGGATCTCGTTCATTCGCGTTACCACATCCGAGTCTGGACGTCGAATCCCGACGCTCCAGGCCGGTATCACGCTCGCCTCACGAGGATGGCGAAGCTCATGGCCGACTACATCGAGCGTTTGGATGGGGAATGGCCTGAGGTGCGTTTCGTCGGCGCCGATGCGCGCGCCTTGCCCATCCCGGACGAGAGCGTGGACTGCGTTTTCACGTCGCCGCCGTATGCCTCGGCGCTCGACTATGTGAGGGCCCACATCTTCGCGGTGGGGTGGATGGCCGACGTGCTCGGCACCACCACGGAGCAGTACCGGCTACCACCTGGTCGCCGACAACCTCGCCGTCAAGCAGGTGATCGTCGGCGACGGCGCGGCGCGTCAGCGCTTCGTCATCTGCCGCAACCCGCGCGGGGCCGACCGCGACCGCGCGCGGCGCGAGCGCACGATCGCGCGCCTGGAGGCCAAGCTCGCCAGGCTTGAGCAGGTCCGCGGCGCCGCGCACGAGAAGGCCGCCTGCGCGCTGCGCGCGCACAAGACCATGGGCCGCTAGCTGCGCCAGACCAGCACCGGACGGCTGATGATCGACCGCGCCAAGATCCGCGACGAGCAGCGCCTGGACGGCAAGTACCTGATCACCACCTCCGACGACACGCTCAGCGCCGAAGACGTCGCGCTCGGCTACAAGAACCTGCTCGAGGCCGAACGCGGCTTCAAGGATCTCAAGGGCACGCTGCTGCTGCGCCCCGTCTTCCACCGCCGCGAGGATCGCATCCGCGCGCACGCGCTGATCTGCTACCTCGCCCTGATCGTCATCCGCGTCTGCGAACTGCGCGCCGGCGACACCTGGCGCACGATCGGCGACACGCTCTCGACGATCAAACAGGGCCGCTTCCGCTCAGGCGACGGCGAGTTCACCCAACGCACCGAGCTCACCGACAGCCAGCGTCACCTGCTCAAGGCGCTCGGTGTCCCCGAACCGCCGCGCGTCGGCCACATTACCGCCACCCCAACGCGCCAGCAGCCCGCCGCGTAGGCACACGCCGCACAAGCGCACAAACCCCCGCAAACCCGCGCCCAGAGCCGGTTTTGTGCCCTCAGGCGTGCCTACCAACTTCGGAAGCCCGGCCAAGCAGACGTTGCCGAACGGCTACTGCGGCCTGCCGCTGCAGCAACGCTGCCCGCATCCCAACGCCTGCCTGACCTGCGACAACTTCCTCACCACCAGCGAGTTCCTGCCGCTGCACCGCGACCAGCTGGAGCGGAGCGCACCGAGCAGCTGATCGCCGCCGCCCAACACAACGGCAACGCACGGCTCGTCGAGATGAACGAGCCGGTCAAGGTCAACCTGCTGCGGATCATCGAAGGCCTCGAGACACTCGACGCGGACGGCGAGCGCGATGTCGCCTGAGCCGCTTCGCAACGCCGCCCGCAGCCGCAGCGCTGACGCCGTTGCGCGCGCTCGCGCCGCGATCGATGAGCTGACGCGTTCGGGCGAGCATGTCGGCTTCCAGGCTGTCGCGCGGCGCGCAGGTGTGTCGCGCCAATGGCTCTACACCCGGCCCGAGCTGCGCACCGAGATCGAGCGGTTGCGCGCCACGCACGCCGACCGATCCGGTCCGAGCGTGCCGCCGCCCGAGCGCTCGAGTGAGGCGTCGCTGCGCCAGCGCGTCGAGGGCCTGCTCGAGGAGAACCGCCGCCTGCGCAAGGAGATCGGTGAGCTGCGCGGCGAGCTCGCGCTCGCCTACGGCCGCCAGCGCGAGACGCGCGCCAGCGCCGGTCAGTCGGGGTGATGTCGCACGCGCGCGTGCGCGCGGCGAAGCTGGCGATCGACTGTGCGCACGCTATCGCCGGTCACAACGGCCGCCTCGGCATACGACAGGCCGGCGCGCTGCAACGCGAACAGCCGTCGCTGACGCGCAGGCAGCTCGGCCACGCGCGCAAGCGCCGAGCGCGCGTCGAGATGCTCGTCGATGCACGCGGGGCGATCGGCGACGAGCTCGGGCCCGCGGACCGCGCCATCGCCAGATGCGAGCGCGTCCAGCCTTGCGTCACGGCGCTCGATCCCGGAGAGTCGGTACGCCTCATGGATGGCGACGGTCCGCAGCCATCCGAACACGCGCTCTCGATCGGGCTGGCGGCGCAGCAGGATCAGCCACGCCGTCTGGCAGGCGTCCTCGATCAGCTCGCGCGAGCCATTGACCGCGCGTGCGACTGTTCGGTGGAGATCGCGGTGGTGGCGGCGATAGAGCTCGCCGTCATCGCCTCGTGGCGTCGGCCGCTGTGGCGGCGCTGTTGCGGCTGTTGGTTCGGTCGGGCGCTGCATCAGCCCCGACCCGGGCGAGACCGGCCGGCGGCGGTGCTCGCGGGGCGGCGTGTCGCGCCGCGTGCCCGCCGGACGGGCTTGCCCGATCATCGGGGCGGTGCAGCTGCCCCGACCGAGGAGCGGCTGCGCTACGCCGCGAGAGCGAAGCGAGCGATCGTGTCAGCGGCGCGAAACCTCAGACGGCCGGCCCCCGCGGGCAGTGGCCGCTCAGAGCGATCCGTTCGCAGCCCGAAGGCCGCGATGAGTCACGGCCGGACGCCCCCTTCACGCGTTGAGTCGCAGACGTCTGCTGCACACCGCGAGCGGCAGCGAGACGCTCGCGGCGCCGCGCTCCTGCTGGTCGTCCGCAGCGAGCGTCTGGGGTGGCGTCGGTCGCGCTCCTCCTTCCATGGGGAAGCGAAACTCTGATCGGACTTGGGCGGTCCCCTGAAGCTGTAATCGCTCGTTGGCCGAGGACTGGCCCGCGCTGAGCAGGGCCGTCTTCGACGCTCACGCACCGCTCGCCGGACGGGTGAGCGAGAAGCGCCAGACGACCTCGTCGTCCTCC
>Ga0126306_10001053_pt1 | contig 14315 bp, 12 predicted proteins | sample Plot27_FD_92592 | JGI IMG/M metagenome (GOLD analysis project Ga0126306, IMG submission 92592) | Serpentine soil microbial communities from UC McLaughlin Reserve, CA, USA - Plot27 | ecosystem: Environmental > Terrestrial > Soil > Grasslands | place: USA: UC McLaughlin Reserve, Lake County...
GTCGGAGGCACGCAACTCGCCACCCTCCGACGCGAGCACGAGCAGCGCGCGAACATCTCCGCGCGCCGCTAGACCGCGAGCGGCGGGCAGCACGTCGGACCGCGGCAGCGCGAGCACCGCGAGGTCGACGGGCCCGGGAATCTCCACCAGGTTTGCGCCCGGCTCGACGATGTGCGACGCGCCCACGAATCCCTTGAGGTTCTCGAGCAGCTCGCCGCCGACCGTGCCGGGCCGGTTGGAAGCCGCGACCACCATCACCATGGTGGGGCGCAGGACGTGCGTAACCGCGGCCACGGCGGCGTCGCGCTCGCGCGCCTCGAACCTCTGGCGCCCCTCCTCGGTCAGCGAGGTCGGGAAGCGCACGTGCAGCTCGCCGGGCTGCGCGGTCACCTCCACCGGGAAGCCGGAGTCGCGGAAGACGCCGATCATGCGGTGGTTCGCCGGCAGCGTGACGGCCGCGAACACGTCGACGCCGTGCTCGGCGGCGTCGTCGGCGAGGTGGGCGAGCAGCGTCGTCGCGAGTCCCCGGCCCTGCCAGGCGCCGTCGACGGCGAACGCGACCTCGGCCTCGCCCGAGCCGGTCCTCGCCCACATGGCGTGCCCGACCACGCGCTCCGGTGATCCGGTGAGAACCACCAGCGCACGGCCGTCGGCGGGCGCCACGGCGTCGCGCGCGGCGACGTCGACGTTGACACCGCCCGAGAAGAAGCGGAACCAGCGTGCCTGATCCGAGAGCCCGGCCAGGAAGTCGCGCATCGCCGGCGCGTCGTCGGGCCCGGCGCCGCGGATCCGTGCGGTCGACCCGTCGCGCAGGACGACGTCGTACGCCGCTGGCTCCGTCATCGCAGGACGCCGGCGCTGCGCCCCTCGTCGGTCAGCTCCTCGCGGTGATCCGGGTGCGCGATCGCGATCAGCGCACGGGCGCGCTCGGCGATCGACCGGCCGCGCAGCTTCGCGACGCCGTACTCGGTCACGACGTGGTCGACGGTGTTCTTGAGCGTCGTGACGACCGAGCCCTCGGTCAGGCGAACGCGGATGCGGCTCCTGCCCGAGCGGGTCGTCGAGTGGAGCACGATGAAGGCCTGGCCGCCCTCGGAGTACATCGCGCCGCGCGCGAAGTCGGCCTGCCCGCCGCTGGATGACCAGTAGCGCCCGGCCATCGTCTCGGAGGCGCACTGGCCGAAGAGGTCGACCTCCGTCGTCGCGTTGATCGAGACGAAGCCCGACTCGCGTGCGACGGTACGAGGGTCGTTGACGTAGTCGACCGGGAGCATCTCGACGGCCGTGTTCTCGTGCAGCCAGTCGTACAGCCGGGCGGTCCCGAGCGCGAACGTCGTCACGAGCTTGTTCGGGCGTAGCGTCTTGCGCGTGCCCGTGACGATGCCCCGCTCGACGAGATCGACGACGCCGTCGGACAGCAGCTCGGTGTGGATGCCGAGATCGTGGTGGTCGCCCAGCGACGCGAGCACGGCGTTCGGGATCCCGCCGATGCCGACCTGCAGCGTGGCGCCGTCCGGGATCCGGTCGACGATGTGCTCCGCGATGGCGTGGTCGCGCTCGTCCGGGATCGCCGGCGGCACCTCGACGAGCGGCCGATCGGCCTCCGACCATCCCAGCGCCTGCGACTCGTGGATCTGGTTGAGGCCCATCGTGCGCGGCATCTGCCGGTTGGCCTCGAGGAAGAACGGCACCTTGCCGATCAGCGCCGCGACGTACTCGGCGTTGGTCCCGAGGCTGAAGTAGCCGTGCCGGTCCGGCGGACTGCACGCCGCGACGACGACCGAGCATCTGGTCGCGCTGCGCAGGAGATGCGGCATCTCCGAGAAGTGGTTGGGCACGAGGTCGCAGCCGCCGGCCCAGTACGCCGGGCGGGTGACCGGCGAGAGGAAGTAGGAGACGTGGCGCAGGTGGTCGCCGCAGCGGCCGTCGATCGACGGCCGCGGGTGCAGCGCATGCATCTGATGGATGCGCACCCCCTCGAGGCTCTCGTGGCCCGCGTCGAGCGCGTCGATCAGCCCGACCGGCTCGCCGTTGGCCATCGGCACGATCAAATCGGCCTGCGGCGTTACGTGCCGCAGCACTTGCTCCGCGTCGACGGGTCCGCGCCGCGGGCGGTGCACCGGTCCGGGGGCGACGACGTCGCGGCTCACCATGCGCGTCATAGCAGGGAGGCGCTGCGGATGACTACGCGGCCCCGTCGGGCAACCTTCACGGATGCGGCTCGGGACGCGACGGTCCAGCGTTCGCGGCATGACTGCGCCGGCGACCACCAAATGGATCTACGACTTCGACGAGGGATCGCGCGAGATGCGCGCGCTGCTCGGCGGCAAGGGCTCCAACGTCGCCGAGATGACGCGGCTGCTGGGGCCGGAGCTCGTCCCAGCCGGCTTCACGATCACGACCGAGGCGTGCGTCGCGTACCTGCGCGCCGGCGGTGTCCCGCCGGAAGGCCTCGCCGAGGGCATCGACGAGGCGGTCGCGCGCCTCGAGGCAAGCGCCGGCCGGCGGCTCGACGATCCCGAGGACCCGCTCCTGGTCTCCGTGCGCAGCGGCGCGCGCGACTCGATGCCGGGGATGATGGATACCGTCCTCAACATCGGCCTCAACGCCGACTCCGTGCGCGGCGTCGCGCTGCGCACGGGCAACGAGCGCTTCGCATGGGACTCCTACCGGCGGCTGGTGCAGATGTTTGGCAACGTGGTTCGCGGCATCCCAGGCGAGCGCTTCGAGGAGGAGATCGCCCGCGTCAAGGCCGAGCGCGGGGTGCGGCTGGACACCGAGCTGGACACCGCCGCGCCGGCGAGACGCCGCTCGAGTCCAATGGAGCGATGTTGAAGATCGCGCGCATCCTCCTCCGAGCACTCCGCGCACTTCGGGGGCCCTGTCGCGCTGCGGCGAGTGCGGCGAGTGGGCGGAGACGCTCATCACCAACGCGCAGGCCGCCCGCCTGGACCTCGAGCTCAACCGCCAGGACGCGGTCATCCGCCGGGCGGTCGCACGTCTCGAGGCCGAGCGCATGGCCGCCGAGGCCGAGACCTTCATCGACGCGCTGCATCGTGACCTGATCGACGCGGCCGACTTCACGTAGTTCTCCCGGATGGGCCAGCCGGGGTCGCTTCCGATGACCCGGCCGGCTGCTGCGAGCAGGGTGGGGGCATGTTCAACTCGCGCCACAACGTTCAGCCGGTCGCTCCGCGCGACAGCGACACCGCGGCCATCGAGGCCCGTGGCCTCGTCAAGGTCTTCGGCGCGGGCGGCAACGCGGTCCGCGCGCTCGACGGCGTCGACCTCGTCGTGCAGCGCGGCGAGATGGTCGCGATCATGGGGCCGTCGGGGTCCGGCAAGAGCACGCTGCTGCACATCGTGGGCGCGCTCGAATCGGCGAGCGACGGCATGATCGCCGTTGCCGGCCAGCGCTACGACGGCCTCGACGACTCCGGGCTCACGCGCCTGCGCCGCGACCACATCGGCTTCGTCTTCCAGTTCTTCAACCTCCTCTCGTCGCTCAGCGCGGAGGAGAATGTGCTGCTGCCGGCGCTGATCGCGCGCCGCACCGACAGCTTCACGCGCGCGCGTGCGCGCGAGCTGCTCGAGCTCGTGGGGCTCGGGGATCGCGCGACCCACACGCCGAGCGAGCTGTCCGGCGGCCAGCAGCAACGCGTCTCGATCGCCCGCGCGCTCCTGCTCGAGCCGGAGCTCGTGCTGGCTGACGAGCCGACCGGCAATCTGGACACCAAGAGCGGGCGCGAGGTGCTGCGCGTGCTGCGCGAGCTCAACCGCGCCGAGGGCCGCACGATCCTCATGGTCACGCACGACGCGGCCGCGGCCGCGGTGGCCGATCGCGTGGTGTTCCTGCGCGACGGTCGTCATGCCGGCGAGGTCGAGGGCGGCTCGACGCAGCGTGTGATCGACTTCCTCGCGACGCTCGAGCCGGGCGACGACGCGACGGCCGAGCCTGCCTCCGCGGCGGCGTGAGGTGTTGTGATGCTGCGCTCGATCGACGGCCTCGCGGTGCGGCAGCTCCGGACGCGGCCGATGCGCGCGGTGCTGACAGCCTTCGGCGTGGTGCTCGGCGTCGGCATGGTCTTCGGCGTGCTGCTGCTCGTGGGCACGATCCGCCACACGTTCGACGACCTGATCGGCTCGGCGTGGGGCAAGACCGACCTGATCGTCGGCGGCGAGGCCAACGGCGTGCTGCCAGCGTCGAGCGCCGCCACCGTGCGCGCGGTGCCGGGTGTGCGCGACGCCGCGCCGTGGATCGGCGGCCTGTTCACGCGGCTGGACGCGCGCGGACGCGGGGTCAAGGGCGCGACCGGCCAGATCTCGGTCGCGGGTTACGAGACTACCCGCACGCCGCCGTTCGACTTCCGCTGGGTCGACGGCCGGCAGCCGGCGAACGGCCCGGAGATCGCGCTGGAGCGCAACTGGGCTCGCGGGCGGGGGCTGAACGCCGGCGACCGGCTGCGGGTTGCCACGCCGACCGGCGCGGCGGAGCTCCCGGTGGTCGGCATCTTCCGCTGGTCCAACGGCCTCTCGTTCGGCGGGCGCGGGTTCGCGGCGATGCCGATCGACGCGCTCCGGCCGCTGATCGACGTTCCCACGGGCTTCCTGCAGATCAGCGTCGTCGTGGACGACAAGGACCAGCTTGAGGCGGTGCAGAAGCGGCTCCAGCGCGCGCTCGGCCCAGGAGCGACCGTCAACACGCCGCATGGCTTCAGCGAGGACGTCAAGCAGCAGCTCAATGCGCTGAACCTGATTCTCTACTTCTTCTCCGGAGTCGCGTTGTTCGTGGGCGGATTCCTGATCCTGAACTCGTTCAACATGACCGTGCTGCAGCGGATGCGCGAGATCGGCACGCTGCGTACGCTCGGCGCGCCGCGGCGACTTGTGACGCGGACGATCCTCACCGAGGCGCTCATCGTCGGCGCGCTGGGCAGCGTCCTCGGACTCGGCCTGGGCATCGGCCTCGCGGCCGGGCTGATCGCGCTGATGCGCGGCTTGGAGATGCCTGTCGGGACGCTCCAGGTCAGCGCCGCTCCTGCGGTCGTCGCGGTGCTCATCGGCATGGTGGTGACGGCCGGCGGGGCGCTATGGCCAGCACGGCGCGCCGGACGCGTTTCGCCGATCCGGGCGGTGCTCGGCAGCCGCGGCGTGCGCAAGGCGCCCCGGCGCAGCCGGCTCGTGGTCGCGCTCGGCCTCACTGTCCCGGGCGCGCTGCTCGGCGGCCAGTTCTGGGGCGGCGGCAACAGCGGCTCGGCGCTCTCCGGCATCTACGGCATCTCGCTGACGATGGCGATGTTCGTCGGCATCGCGCTGCTCGCGCCGTTCGTGATCATCCCGGTCATCCGCCTGCTGGCGGCGCCCATGCGCAGGCTCTTTCCCGCCAGCGGCCGGCTTGCGGTGGACTCGCTGCTGTCCAACCCCGCGCGCACCGCCGCCACCGCGGCCGCGCTGATGATCGGGCTCTCCGTAGTGGTCGTCAACAGCACGATGTCGGCCAGCTTCATGGGCACCGTGAACGATCAGCTGGAGGCGACCTTCGCGCGCGACTTCACCGTCCAGTCTGCCGGCCAGACGCTCGAGACCGGCGGCGGCCCCGGAGTGCCGCGCCGCCTCTCGCGGCAGATCGCAGCCATGCCGGAAACGCGCGCGGTGACGCCGATCCGTGTGCTTCTCCTCGACCTTCCCGGCATCGAGACGGGGCAGAAGCAGGGCATCGCAAAGGCATACGACCCGAGCGTGTACGCGCTCATGGACGCGACTCCGATCAAGGGCACCACGCGCGAGGCTGCGCTTCGCAGCGTCGCACAGGGCGGCGTCATCGTCGGCGCGCAGTACGCCCGGCTCGCGAACCTGGAGGTCGGCGATCGCGTCATTCTGCGCGGCCCGGGCGGCGCGCGGCGGGCGCCAGTCGCCGGCGTGCTCGACGGCATCGCCGACCTCGGCGGCAACGAAATGCAGGTGTCGCTGGAGACGATGCGGCGCATCTACGGAATCACCGGCGACGCCCAGCTCGCCGTCCGCGCGCGCTCGGACGCCGCGGCGCGGCCGCTCGAGCGCCGCATCGAGGCGCTTATGGCGCGCGACTACCCCGGCCTGGAGCTCGCGTCGATTGCGGACAAGAAGCAGCAGGTTCGCGACCAGGTGAGTGCGACCTTCAACATGTTCAACTCGATCGTGGCGATCGCCGTGATCGTCAGCCTGCTCGGCGTGGTCAATACGCTGGCGATGTCGGTGCTCGAGCGGACACGGGAGATCGGTGTGCTGCGGGCGCTCGGTTGTTCGCGCTGGCAGGTGCGCCGCACGATGCTCGACGAGAGCCTGCTGATCTGCGCGGCCGGCGCACTCTGCGGGGTCGCGTTCGGCTTGGCGATCGGAGCCGCTTGGATCCCCGGCTTCGCCCAGGTGATGCCGGGCCTGACGTTCCACTTCCCCGGCACCACCGCGCTCGCCGTCGCCGTCGCCGCGATCGTGCTCGGGACGCTGGCGGCGATCCTGCCGGCGCGCCGGGCGGCGCGACTGAAGGTGATCGAGGCGCTCAGCTACGAGTAGGCGGGCAAGTACGGGCGCAGGATGCGCAGATACCCGGCTGACACGGCCTGCGGGCAGGCGGACACTGGAGTCGACCCCTCGAGAAAGGAGGCCGCAATGGCGACCGCGACCAAGCGGACCGCACATGCGCGCCGGCCGGCTGAGACGAGCACGCTGGACTATCTCCAGCACGCGCTCGACGACCTCGACCACGCGCGCGCCCACGCCCAGCAGGACGCTCGGGCGAGCATCGACAGCGCGGTCGTTCGCGTCCGCGATGCCGTGAAGGACCTCAACTCGCGCGCCCATGACGAGGCGCACGAGTGGGAGGAGCGGCTCGAGCACGTCTCGTCGGAGGCGCGGCTGGAGTTCGGCCGCACCGCGATCCGGGCACAGGGGACGCCCGAGGCGCTGACCGAGCTGGCCGCCGAGATCCGCCGCCGCAAGCGGGCGCTGAGCGCCTGAGCGGGCGGCGCGAACGGTGCCGGCCGGCACGATCGTGCCGGCCGGCACCGCTGCTCGGCTGCGATGACCGCGGCATGTCCGCAGCGCGTCGGCGGCAAGTCACCGATGGCGCCGCCCGCGCGGTCCCGTACGGTCAGGGCATGGAAGTCATGGCCCCGACTGGCAGCTACACAACGCCGAGCTTCGAGCACGCGACAGCGGCCGACGCGATGCGTCCGTACGTGCTCACGTGCACTCCGCAGACGCCGCTCGTAACCGTCGCGCAGAGGATGGCCGGCGAGCACGTCCACGCGCTCGTCGTGATGAGCCCGCGCGGCACCGACGCGCATGAACGGCGCGCTTGGGGCGTGCTCACCGACCGCGATCTGCTCACGCACGCCCGGCACGTCGAGGAGCTGACCGCCGGCGATGTCGCGACGCCGGCGATCCTGGAGATCCGTCCCGACGACCGCCTCTCGGACGTCGCGGATCGCATGGTCGCGGCGGGAACGTCGCATGCGATCGTCGAAGAGCCGTCCTCCGGCCGGCCGGTGGGCGTCGTCTCGACGCTCGACATCGCGGGGATCCTCGCCTGGGGCCGCGCCTGAGCGGCGCGCGCCGGGGCTGCGGGTTACCCGCATTCCGTTTCGGGGCTTGCGCCGATGGCGAACAGCCGGGGGAGGCCGACTACGACGCGGTGCGCACGCTCGACGGCTGCGTCGCGTGCGTGGCCGCGCACGCGCCCTCGGTGACGGCGCGAATACGGCGGACTACTGCTGCGCGACCGCGTGGTCCCCGATGCTGTGGCCGTGGCCGCCGGCCACCCTTCGGCTATGGATTCCGTCAGCGCGCCGCGGCGCGACCCTGAACCCGACCGGTCCGCCGCCGCCGCCGTCCGCGGCCACCAGTTGACGAAGCAGTTCGGCGAGGGCGCGGCCGCCGTCGAGGCCCTGCGCGGCGTCGACGTCGAGTTCCGGGTAGAAGCTTCACGGCGATCATGGGCCCGTCGGGTTCCGGCAAGTCGACGCTGCTGCACATCCTCGCCGGACTGGACCAGCCGACGTCGGGCTGGGTGGAGATCGCCGGATCGCGCCTCGGCGAGCTGTCCGACCGCCGGCTGACCCTGCTGCGCCGGAAGCAGGTCGGCTTCATCTTCCAGACGTACAACCTGCTTCCCGTCCTCACCGCCGAGGAGAACATCGTGCTCCCGCTCAAGCTGGCCGGGACCCAGCCGGATGAGACGTGGCTGGAGACGCTGATCGACACCGTCGAGCTCGGAGACCGCCGCTCCCACCGGCCGTCCGAGTTGTCCGGCGGGCAGCAGCAGCGCGTCGCGGTCGCCCGGGCGCTGATCAGCCGCCCCGCGGTGGTCTTCGCCGACGAGCCGACCGGCAACCTCGACTCGGCTTCGGGCCGCGAGGTGCTCGAGCTGCGCCGGGCGGTCGACGAGTTCGGCCAGACGATCGTCATGGTGACGCACGATGCCGGCGCTGCGGCGACCGCCGACCGGCAGATATTCCTGGCCGACGGGCTCGTCGTCGACGAGCACCGACACCTTGCCGTCGAGGAGATCCTCGACCACCTCAAGACGGTGCGATGACCGCGCTCGTCCTCCGCGGTATCGGCCAGCGCAAGCTGCGCTCGGCGCTGACGGCGATCGCGATCCTGCTCGGCGTCGCGATGATCGCCGGCACGTACGTGCAAACCGATCAGATCACGCGTGCGTTCGAGGACATCCAGAAGAGCGCCAACCGCGGGATAGCGGTCGTCGTGAGCCCCACGCAGGCGTTCAGGAGCGGCGCGGTGACCACCACGGAGACGCTCGACCGGGCGACGCTCGAGCGAATTCGAGCCGTTCCCGGCATCGAGGCCGTCAACGGCGAGCTGATCGACTTCGGCCAGCTCGTCGTGCGCGGAGATGTCGTAAAGACCCAGGGCGCGCCCGGGCTCGTGTTCGGCCTGTCCCCGGAGCCCTTCAATCCGTCCGAGCTCGCTTCGGGGCGCTTCCCGGTGCGGCGCGGCGAAGTCGCGCTGCTCGCCAGCAACGCGAAAGAGGAGCGCGTCCGGCTCGGCGACCGTATCGGCCTGACGACGCCGACCGGCGTGCGGAAGGTGCGGGTCGTCGGGACGTTCACGTTCGGCGGCTCCGCGCTCGGCGGGACGACGTCGCGATCGCGGCGCGAGCGGACGTCGAGCGCTGGTACGACCGTGCGGACGAGTACACGGCGATCCAGGCGACCGCGCGGCCGGAAGTCAGCCCGGACGAGCTGCGGCGCCGGATAGATGCGGCGCTGCCCGCCGACGCCACCGTCCGGACCGGCGCGGAGCAGGCTAAGGCGGACGCCGACGAGATCAACGGCGCGATCGGCGGGTTCCTCACCCCGGCCCTGCTCGCGTTCGCCGGCGCTGCCGTGCTGGTCGGCGCGTTCATCATCTTCAACACCTTCTCGATAACGGTCGCCCAGCGCAGGCGCGAGTTTGCGCTGTTGCGCTCGCTCGGGGCGACGCGGCGGCAGGTGCTCGGTGCGGTGTCCTTGGAAGCGCTCGTCCTGGGGCTGCTCGCCTCAGGCGCCGGCATCGTCGCGGGCCTCGGCTTTGCGCGCCTGCTCGGCGCGCTGTTCGACGCGGCCGGCTTCGGCATCCCGCGCTCCGGGGTCGTGCTGGCGCCGCGCACGATCGTCGCTTCGCTGGCGGTCGGGATCGGGGTCACGCTCGGCGCCGCGCTCGGCCCCGCGGTGCGCGCGACGCGCGTCCCGCCAGTCGCCGCGATGCACGACGTGCCGCCCCAGCCGACGCGGCGGGCGCTCTGCTGGACGGGGGCCGCCTCCGCGCTGATCGGATTGCTCGGGATCGCGCTGCTCGTCCAGGGGCTGTTCGGCTCTGCGCCGGCGACGAGCCAGCTCGCGAGCATGGGCGGCGGCGCAGTGCTGATCTTCATCGCCGTCGCGCTGTCCGCGCGCTATCTGGTGCGGCCGCTCGCCTCGGCCATCGGCTGGCCGATCGCGCGGATCTTCCAGACGCCCGGCCAGCTCGCGCGCGAGAACGCGATGCGCAATCCGGGGCGCACCGCGGCCACCGCGGCGGCGTTGATGGTCGGGCTCGGGCTCGTCGTGTTCGTCGCCGTGTTCGCCGCGGCGCTCAAGTTCTCGTTCAGCGACCAGCTCGACCGCCTGGTCCGCGCCGACGTCGTCATCACCGACCAGAGCTTCCGGCCGGTGGCGCGCGGAGTGGAGGCCCGGATCTCCGCGATCCCGGGCGTGCAGGCGTCGATGCCGCTGTACTACGACCAGATCGAGGTCGACGGCCGCAGGTCGAACGTGACGGTCGACGCGGCCGACGGGGTCGATCCCGCCAAGCTGCACTCCGTCTACGCGTTCGAATGGGTGCAGGGATCGGACGCGCTGGTCGAGCAGCTGGAAGGCGACCGAGCTCTGAGCGAGGAGCAGTTCGCGAAGCGGCACGGGCTCGACGTGGGGGACCGCTATCGCGTGCGCACGCCCTCGGGCGGGCGCGGAAGCTTCACGGTGCTCGGGATCTACCGCGACCCGTCGATGCTCCAGGGAACGCTCGTCGCCATCGGCGCGCTGCGCCGGATCTCGACGGAGAAGAATCCGTTCGCGTTCTTCGTGGCGGTCGCCGACGACGCCGACGCCGCAACCGTGCAGCGCCGGATCGAGGAGGCGCTGAAGGCGTTCCCCACGGCCGATGTGCGCTCGAGCGCCGAGTACAAGCAGCTGATCGAGGACCAGCTCAACAACATCGTCTACCTGCTGTACGCGCTGCTGGCCATGAGCCTCGCCATCTCGCTGTTCGGCATCGCCAACAGCCTGTTCCTCTCGATCCACGAGCGCACGCGCGAGTTCGGGCTGTTGCGCGCGCTCGGCGCGACGCGGTCCCAGATCCGGCGCATCGTCCGCTACGAGAGCGTGATCACGTCGGCGAGCGGCGGCGTGGCGGGCATCGCGATCGGCGTGCTGTTCGCGTGGCTGACGACGCGCTCGCTGGACGAGTGGAACCTGAGCTTCGCCCTGCCCGCCGACCAGCTGGTCGCCGTCCTCGTCCTGGCGGTGCTCGTCGGCGTCGCTGCCGCGGCGGCGCCGGCGCGCCGCGGCTCACGGATCGACGTGCTCGACGCGATCCACTACCAGTGAGGTCGGGACGCGCATCGGCCTCGCGGCGTCGTCGCCGCGAATCGGGCCACCATGGTCGCCAGGATGCCGTGGCCGGCGCTGATCGCGGCGACCAGCAGAACCTTGAGGCGGTCGGGCACGGCAGTCGCTGGCACGAGCGAGCGGGATGCCGAGGTCGGGCCCGCCGGCCGCGAACGCAAGGCCGACGGCCATGCCTCCGGCAGGTTGTGGATCGTCAGCGCCGACAGCAGCAGCGCCGCCCGCTGCCTGGCCGGCTGGTCCTCGACCGGCGGAACGCCCCGCTCGGCCATCCGCGCGTGCACGTGGGGGACGTAGCGGTCGGGCGCGAGCAGTGTGACAGCGCCCAGCGCGAACCCCGCGAGCACCTCGCCGACGTCGCCGCGCTCGAGCGCCGGCACGAGCAGGGAGAACGCGGTCGCCGCGAGCATGACGCCCGCAGTGAAGCCGAGCAAGACGTCGAGGAGTCGCGCCGTCGGCGTGCGTGCGAGCAGGAGGAACGCGCCGCCGACCGCGGTGCAGAGCCCGCTCCCACGATCCAGCCCAGCGTCTCGGCGTCCACTGGAGTCGGAAGCTAGCCGATCACCGAGAGCCGATCGGGTACTCCTCCGAGCCCGGTCGTCGGCTTAGCACGGAAGCGGGGCGTCCGGCGCGGCGGGACGATTGCCGCACAGCCGGGCGACGCCCTGAGCGCCGTGTTCCGTGAGATCCAGGAGGGTGGCCATGCAAGCGTCGACTTCCCCGCAGCCCGATCCAGGCATTCCGGCGGCTGGCTCGGGCGGTCCGATCGCACGCTCGATCTGGGCCGCCTGCTGCTTGGCCTGACGGTCATCGCACTCGGCGTGCTGTTTCTGCTCGACAGCGCCGGCGTGCTCGACGCCGACCGGACGATCGAGCACTGGTGGCCGCTGCTGATCCTGAGCGCCGGGCTCCTCACGCTCGCCGAGCGACCGCCCTCGATCGTCCGCGGCGCGCTGTTCACCGGAGCCGGGGTCGTCCTGCTGCTGTTCACCACGGACCTGCTCGAGGAGGACGCGTGGAGCCACCTGTGGCCGTCGCTGCTCATCCTGGCCGGACTCGTGATCGTCGCGCGCTGGCGCGGACGCGGGATTCCGGTCGACGCGGGCGCGGGGGACGTCGTGCGCTCGACCGCGATCTTCGGCGGCCCCAAGTTGGTCAGCACTTCGCAGCGGTTCCACGGTGCGTGGCTGACCGCGATCTTCGGCGGCATCAAGCTGGACCTGCGCGACGCACGGCCCGCGCCCGAAGGGGCATCGATCAACGCCACGGTGGCCTTCGGCGGGATCGACATCCTCGTCCCGAAGGGATGGCGGCTCAGCGTCCGAAGCACGCCCGTCTTCGGCGGCTTGGAGGACAAGACCGACCACTCCAGCCCCCCGGCCGCCGACGCGCCGATGCTGCACGTCGACGCCGTGACCGTGTTCGGCGGAGTCGACATCAAGCATGAGAAGTGACACCCGGTCGTCCGCGTTCAGTCGGCCAGGACTGCGGACATGCCCTTGAGGCCGACCTCCATCGCCTGCCAGCCGAGCCCGGCGTGGAACGGCTCGCCGGCATGGAAGCGCATCGACACGGTCATTCCGAGCATCTTCTTGGCGAGCCGCCAGGTCGTCCCGGTGCCGACCTTGTAGTCGCCGTCCGCGTCGGCTCGGACGGCCACCGGGCTTGCGGGGTCGCCGGTCAGCTCGAGCGGAACCTGTGCGAACGTCGCCTTGTCGAGCATCTCCATGACGCACATCGACACCGGGTCGAACGGGCTCTCGAACGCATTCACGCCGGTGCTCGCTGCGATGTGCTCGGCGACCGTGTCGGCCTGCAGGAACGCGAGGAACGCCTGCTTGACGGGAAAGTCGCCGGCGTCGCCGGGCGCGTAGACGTCGGGCGCTCCGACGACTTGGCGTGTGGCGGGCTCCGTCTGGATGAAGCCGCGCTCGTCGGAGGGCAGCGCGTCGTACCGGACCGACGAGACATACGGAGGGAACGCGATGAGGTGGTCGAAGGCGCGCGTGCCACCGTCCGCGTAGCGCGCTTCGCCGGCCGCGATCTCGGTGACGACATCGCCGGTATGGCCCTCGATGCCACGTCGGGAGAACTCGCCCGACACGAGGTGGTGCAGCCGGGGACCGAACGCCTGGATGTACGACTGCTCGGACGTCGACCAGGTGATTTCGACCTGCTGCCGCGCACCTTCGCGCCGGAGCCAGGTCTCAAACATCATGACGATCTCGTACAGCGGCCCTGCGCACTTGTTGTTCGGCGGGATCATGAACAGCACCCGGCTGCGCCGCGCGTCCTTCGCGTCGTCGCGCACCCGCTGGAACCGCTCGCGCACCCCGAGCATGCTCGATGGCGTCCAGATCGTCGCCGCGTGCTCGGCGAGACCGGGGATCTCCTCGGCCCGCATGCCGGCACCGGTGGCGATCACGAGCTTGTCGTAGCCGATCGTGCGCCCATCGGACAGCGCGACCTCGTGCTCCTGCGGGTCGACTCCGGTCACGCTGCCCTGGACGAAGTCGACGTGGCGGCGCCGGAACGGCTTCCCCAGATCGATGACCAGGTCGGCCGGATCCGAGCCGAACGGAACGTAGATCGTGTTCGGGCGGAAGGTGAACTCCCGTTGCTCCGAGACGAGCGTCAAGTCGGCTCGGTCCCGCAACCGCATCCTCAGCAGGAAGGCCGTCTCCAGGCCGGCGAAGCCGGCTCCGAGGATCGTTATGCGCGCTCGATCGGTCATGTCCGGGAGCGTCGCGGGAGAGCTCGCGCCGCGCATCCGTGCGTGCTGCGCGACGGGGGTGCGTAGTTGTCCGTGCCGATGGAGGCTCGCCGCCGTCGGGCGATCGCGGCGCGGGCGCTCACGAGCGCCGGGTCGCTCGACTACGCGAGGTTCCCGGGCGATCCGTCGTGTTCTACCGTCAGCCCCGGGGAGCGCCTGTTACGGGCTGACGACGGCGGCGCCGCGCACGCGGCCGGCGCGGAGGCCCTCGAGCGCCTCGCCGGCCGCTTCGAGCGGGTACGACGTGACGGTCGTCCGCACGGGCGCGGGCCGGCGCCAGCGCGAGGAACTCCTCGCCGTCGCGCCGCGTGAGGTTGGCGACCGAGCGCACGGAGCGCTCGCTCCACAGGTAGGCGTACGGGAACGAAGGTATGTCGCTCATGTGGATGCCCGCGCAC
>Ga0126306_10001055_pt1 | contig 14311 bp, 13 predicted proteins | sample Plot27_FD_92592 | JGI IMG/M metagenome (GOLD analysis project Ga0126306, IMG submission 92592) | Serpentine soil microbial communities from UC McLaughlin Reserve, CA, USA - Plot27 | ecosystem: Environmental > Terrestrial > Soil > Grasslands | place: USA: UC McLaughlin Reserve, Lake County...
ACGACCCGGATGCCGCGCCCGCCGCCGCCCGCCGCCGCCTTCACCATCACGGGGTACCCTACCTCCCCGGCCCGCTCCACCGCTTCCTCGGGCGTCGCGTTCCCCTCCGTACCCGGCACCACCGGCACCCCGGCCTCTCTCGCCAGCTCGCGCGCCGCCGACTTGTCCCCCATCCGCTCTATGGCCTCCGCCGAAGGCCCGACGAAGGCCAGCCCCGCCTCCCGGCAGGCCGCCGAAAACCCCGCGTTCTCCGCGAGAAACCCGTACCCCGGGTGTATCGCGTCGGCGCTCTTCTCCTTCGCGACCTCGACCAGCTTCTCCACGTTCAGGTAGCTCTTGCGGGCGCTCGCGGGGCCGATGTGGACGGCCTCGTCGGCGAGGCGGACGTGCAGAGCGTTTTTGTCGGCGTCAGAGTAAACGGCGACAGAGGTGATGCCCAGCTCGCGGCAGGCGCGGATGACGCGCACGGAGATCTCACCACGGTTCGCCACGAGAACCTTCTTTAGCCCCGCCATCTTGCCCTCCTCCTCGTTGCGTTTCCGCTACCGCCGCTCGGGCCGGGTTGCGTGTCCGGCCTCGACCAGCGCGTCGCCGACGTACCTCAGCTCGCCCGGTTCCGTCTCGGCGAAGACATCCCCAAGCAGCCGCTCGAAGGTCGTGCGGTCCTTGTGTGTCCTGACGTAGACGGCCAAACCGGGCGGCAGGAGCCGCTCCAGGAAAGCCTTCGCCTCCAGCCCCGCCGCCCCCGCCATCTCCGGGGCGTTGACGCCGAGGAGGCGCACGTTGCGCCGCCGGTAGACCGAGTCGCCCAGCTCCAGCACAGCGCCACGGTGTCACCGCCTATGACGTGCCGGACGGTCGCCCGGCAACGAAATAGGTGGGCCTCGAATTCTTCCCGCCGCATCGAACGAAGCGTAGCACTACCGCTCGCCCGCGGATAGGGGCGAGGCGCGCGCCCCGACTAGCACCGGCCTACCGACGACGATATCCTACGCCCTCCCCGACGCTCCCCAAAGGAGGTAGGACTTGCTCCCGTTCGTCACGGTGTTGGTCCGCTTCGTACGCGCCATCGGGCGGTCCTGGCGAGACCCCGAGTTCCGGGGTCTCTTCATCCTCGTCGTGGTGACGCTTCTCTCCGGAACCCTGTTCTAGCGGCAGGTTGAGGGGTGGAGCTTCCTGGATTCGCTGTATTTCAGCGTCGTCACCCTCACCACCGTGGGCTACGGGGATCTCTCGCCGTCCATGGCGGCCGGCAAGGTCTTACGCCATCGTGTACGTCTTCGTGGGGCTGGCATTGTCCTGGACTTCGTCAACGCGGTGGCCGAACGCTCACAGGAGCGGCAGAGCGAGGCGCGCGAACGCCGGCGCCAACGCCGGGGGGCTGGGCGGGAAGGGGAGTAGCCGCCTCCGGACCCTCTGCTGGGGTTTTCCGCACGTTGACCGGGAAATAGGGCGTAGGTAGTATGCGCGGCACCGGCGAGGGAAGGTGGTGGAGGCTGCTATGAGCGACGTTCGGACCGAGGCGCCGGAGGCGCGCTACAGCTACGGCGGGGACGAGTACGTCTTCGTGGAGTTGGCCGAGGCGATGAGCCTCAAGGTGAATTTTCGGGCGATGGCGATCACGAACAGGTTGAGGCAAGAGAACATCGAGGGCGTCACGGACATCTGTCCCTCCAACGCCTCGTACATGGTGCGCATAGACCCCGACGTGTTGCACCCGGATGACCTGATCTCACGCCTCAAACAACTAGACGAAGAGGCCGGCGACGTGCGCGGTTTCGAGCTCGAAACCCGCGTCGTGGACGTGCCGGTGATGATGGAGGATCCCTGGACCCACGAGGCCCTGATGCGCTTCCGCGACCGCCACCAGGACCCGGACGCCACCGACCTCGAATACTCGGCCCGCATAAACGGCTACGATTCGAAAGAAGATTTCATAAGCGCCCTCCTCGGCTCGCCGTGGCTGGTCACAATGATCGGGTTCGTCCCCGGGCTGCCGTGGTGCTACCAGCTCGTCCCGCCGGAGGAGCAGATAGAGGTCCCCAAGTACGTGAGGCCGCGCACCTTCACCCCCGAGCGCGCCTTCGGCTTCGGCGGCGGCTTCGCGGTGATCTACTCGGTCCAGGGTGCCGGCGGGTACCAGCTCTACGGCCTCGCCCCCGCCCCCGTCCTGGACATCGACCAGCGCCTGAAGGACTTCAAAGACTCCATCGTCTTCCCCAAACCCGGCGACGTCTGGAACTACCGCCGCATCGAACGCGAGGAGTTCGACAGCATACGGGCGGAGGTCGAGGAGGGCTCGTTCGAGTACCGCGTGCGGCCGTTCACCTTCCACCCCGACCGCGCGCTGGAGGACCCACACGGGTACAAAGGGGAGATCCTGGGGGTGCTCTATGGCGATTAAGGTCGGACAGCCGGGCCTCCTGACGACCGTGCAGGACACGGGCCGCTTCGGCGAGTACGCCATCGGGATGCCGCCCAGCGGGGCGATGGACGTGTTTTCGTACCAGGTCGGGAACTACCTGGTGGGCAACGAGGAAGGGGCGGCGGGGTTGGAGATCACGTACTTCGGCCCCGAACTCACGTTCACCGAAGACCACGTCGTAGCCATAACCGGCGCCGAGCTGCCGCCCAAAATAAACGGCGAGGAGGTCCCGACCTGGGAGGCGCTCCAGGTACGCGAGGGCGACGTGGTCTCCTTCGACTACCTCAAGAACGGGGCGAGGTCTTACCTGGCGATCGCCGGCGGCATAGACGTGCCGGTGTTCATGCACAGCCGCTCGACGTATACCTTGATCGGCCTCGGCGGCCACGAGGGACGCGCCTTGCAAGAGGGCGATGAGCTCGCGGTCGGCGAGGATGGCGACCGCTCCGAACGGATCGGCATGGCCGTGGCGCGGGAGCAACTTCCCGCCTTCTCCGACGAGACGGAGCTGCGGGTCATCATCGGTCTCGCCAGCTACCGCCTCACCCAAGAGAGCATGGAGGAGTTCCTGAACACCACCTGGACGGTCACCCCGGACGCCGACCGGGTCGGCTACCGCTACCGCGGCGGAGAACTCAAGTTCGTCGAGCGCGAGCAGCCCGCGGGCGCCGGGGCCGACCAGGCCAACGTCGTGGACTTCGGCTACCCGATCGGCTCCATCCAGGTCCCCGGCGGCGTCGAGCCCATCGTGCTCTTGAACGACGCGGTGACCGGCGGCGGCTACGCGACCATCGGCACCGTCATCAGCGCCGACCGCGACAGGATTGCCCAGACCAAGACCAACGACAAGACCCGCTTCCGCTCCGTCGATCTCGACGAGGCGCTACGGGCGCGCGAGGAACGCCGCCAACAGATGGCGGAAATACGGCAGGCTCTTGGATGAGCCTGCCCGCCGCCGGTCAGCCGGTCAGCTTGCCAGCCGATCAGCAGAGGGCTAACCACCCGTCGCTCTCGGGCGCTCCACGGATCTTCGGCCGGGAACGCACCCGTCTGGAGCAGCCCCGCAAAGCGCCGCCCTGTTGCGACCCGGGCAAACGGAAGCTGACAGCCTGAAATGCTGGAGTGCTGACCGGCGCCGACCGAAGGGAGGCAACACGTGCACATCGATTTCAACTGCGACATGGGCGAGAGTTTTGGTCCTTACACTTTCGGGGCCGACGAGGAGCTGATGCGTTACATCTCGTCGGCGAACGTGGCGGGCGGGTTTCACGCGGGGGATCCACACATTATGCGCGAGACGGTGGCGCTTGCCAAGGAGCACGGCGTGGCCGTGGGCGTGCACAACGGGTATCGGGATTTGGTGGGCTTCGGGCGACGGGAGATAAAGGGGACCGTCGAGGAGATCCACGACGAGCTCATCTACCAGTTGGGCGCTTTGCGCGAGTTCGCGCGCCTCGACGGGATGGAGGTCCAGCACGTCAAGCCCCATGGCGCGCTGTACATGGTCGCCGCTCGCGACGAGGAGGTGTCGCGTGCGATCATCGAGGCGATACAGCGCGTGGACCCGCCCCTCGTCCTGTACTGCATGCGGGCTTCGGCGACGTACGAGTTGGCCCGGAAGATGGGGCAGCCGACGGCGACGGAGTTCTTCGCCGACCGCGGGTACAACGAGGAGGGCCAGATCGTCTTCACCCGCAAGGTCGCCGAGGAGCTAGACGCCGAGCAGGTCGCCGAGAGGGTCCTGCGTGGCATAACCGAGGGCAAGGTCGAGACCGTAAGCGGCCGCGACATAGACATAGCCGCCGATTCGATCTGCGTCCACAGCGACACCCCGGGGGCCGCGAAGATGGCCGAGGCGATAGTCCGCAAGCTCCGGGAGAACGGCGTTGAGATCCGCCCGGTCGGGCGTGCCGAACAGAGAGTGTCTTAGAAAGGGAGCGCGAGTTGGCCGACAAGTCCGTAAAGAGCCCCATGCCCGGTACCTTCTACCGGCGCCCGGACCCAGAGAGCGACCCGTTCGTCAACGAAGGCGATGCCGTCTCGCCCGGCGACACCGTCGGGCTCGTCGAGGTTATGAAGTCGTTTCATGAGATCAAGGCGCAGGAAGAGGGCACCGTCTCGAAGATCCTGCTAGAAGACGAGGACGCGGTAGGCGCCGGCCAGGACGTCGTGGAACTGGAATAACCCAACGCCCAAAGACCGGGAGTAGGGAGTCGAGAATGGCAAGATGCGACGACCCTCTACTCCCGAAGCAGGCCGGAGGCCCGCGCCTAACCACTCCCGCGCTTTTAAGCTGTTTCGAGCAGCTCGTCAGGGCGTGCTCGGGACCGATGTAAACGTCGTCCCAGTCTGGCGCGCCCCCGAGTACCACGTCGTCACGAGGATCGCGTTGTCCTTGGCGGCGCTGAGCTCCCCGAACGTCCTGTACGCTTGCAGTCGCGCAGGGTGTAGCCCTCCTCGAGGACGAAATCGCCCAGGTCGAACAGCTCGTAAGTACCGTGCAGCTCCCGCGAGTAGTAGGGGTTGTCGATCAATTTTCCGGCCTCCTCCTGGCAGCGGTGGCGCGAGCCTGCGCGCGGCGTCCGCTTTTTCCCCTCCACGGCCTCGGATGCTACCCGCGCCGCATACCAAGCGCAACAGCCGGTTGCCGCAACGGCGCCGGGGACGTAGAGTTCGCCCCTGCGGATCATCCCAAGAGAGGAGGGGTTTTATGGCGCACGCCTGGCACGACATCCCGGTGGGTCCCGACGCACCCCACGAGTTCAACGTGGTGATAGAGGTCTCCAAGGGCTACAAGGTGAAGTACGAGCTGGACAAGGAGACGGGGATGCTCCTGGTGGACCGCATCCTGTCCTCGTCCATGACCTACCCGGAGAACTACGGCTTCGTCCCCCGCACGCTAGCCGGGGACGGCGACCCGCTGGACGTGCTGGTCCTGATGCAGACGCCGGTGTTGCCGATGAGCATCCTCAAGGTGCGTCCCATTGGGTACCTGCCGATGACGGACGACGGCGAGGAGGACGACAACCTCGTGTGCGTCCACGTGGACGACCCGCAGTACGCCGACTTCTCCCAACTCGCCGACTTCGGCGCGCACAGGATCCAGGAGATTCAGCAATTTTTTCGCGAGTACAAGAACCTCGAAGGCAAAGACGTCGAGGTTGGCGACGCCGACGGCCCCGAAAGGGCCGTGGAAGCGATAAAAAAGGGTATGAGCCTCTACGACCAGAAGTTCTCGTAGGGTAGCCGACGTCCCCAGTGAGTCCAAGGGCGAATCCATCAGCAACTGAGGGTTTTGGGGGCCGCGCCCGGCCTTTTGCGCGGCCCTTCGGTTTGCCCGGATGTATTTGCCGGGTGCGCTCTAGTAACATCGGGCCATGGCGGCGATCTGGCGCTCCGTCCTCTCCATCTCGGCCGCGACCGTCCTCTCGCGGGCGACGGGCTACGCGCGGTGGTCGGTGCAGGCGGCGGTGCTGGGAACCGCCACGGTCGCCGACGCCTACTCCTACGCCGTCCTGCTTCCTAGCCTGATCTACGAGCTCTTTCTGGGCGGCATCCTGTACGCTATCTTCATCCCCGTCCTCGTGGACCGCATCACCCAACACGGCGAAGAGGACGCCCGCCGCCTCACCAACGCCCTGTTCACCGTAATCCTCCCGCTGATGGCCCTGGTCACGCTCCTCGGCGTCGTCTTCGCAGAGCCGCTTGTGGGGCTTGCCTCCGACTGGGGGGCGCAGCGGGATGTGCCGGCGGAGGAGGCGCAAAGGACCACGGAGCTTGCGGCGTTCTTTTTCAGGATCTTCGCGCTCCAGATGCTCTTCTACGGCGTCACAACCATCGCCACCGGCGTGCTCCAGGCCCACCGGCGCTTCTTCTTGCCCACCTTCGCCCCCGTGCTGAATAACCTGATCATTATCGCCTCCTTCGCCCTCTACGCCGTGCTCGCACGCACCGCGCCGACGACGGCGCTGTATCTGCTCGCCTTCGGGGTGACGGTGGGGGTCGCGGTGATGGCGTTGGCGCTCGTCCCGACCATGCTCGCTTTAGGCTACCGGCCACGCCCCCAACTCGGACACCCGGCGCTCCTATCCACGGCCAAACTGGCCGGGCCGATGGTCGTGCTGGTGGCGGCCTCCGTTGGGTTTCAGCTCTTCGGCGCGTACCTCGCCTCGCAGTTCGACGCCGTGTCGGAGCTCAGCCTCGCGTTCGCCATCTTCTCGCTGCCCTACGGCGTGTTCGTGGTCGCCATCGCCACCGCGCTGATGCCCGAGCTCTCAGAGAAGTTCTCGGGCGGCGACGAAGAAGGTTACCGCGACACCCTGTCGTTCGGCTTGAGGACGCTCAGCTTCGTCGTGGTGCCGGCGGCGGTCGGCATGATCACGCTATCCCAGCCGATCGTTGGCCTGCTCTACGAACGAGGCCGCTTCGAGGCCCGGGACACCGAGGCAGTGTCCACGCTGCTCGTCGCCTACGCGGTCGGCCTGCTCGGCTACTCGGCGTACTTTTTCGTGGTACGCGCGTTCTACTCCCGGCAGAACACCGGCACGCCCGCCCTCCTGAACGTGGTGATCTTCGTGCTCTACGCAGCATTGGCCTACGGCCTCTCGCTCCGCCTCGGGGCGTTGGGCATCGTACTCGCCCTCTCGGCGGCCTACGCCGTCCTCGCCGTTCTGGCCCTCGCGGCGATCCGGCGCGAGACCAAACGCCTCCACGGACGCCGCCTCCTCGTCTCCCTGGCCAAGACCCTCGCCGCCGGCGCCGCAATGTACGCTGTCGCGTGGGCCGGTACGGCCCTGCTCGGAACCGGCTCCAACGCCCCGGAGCGCCTCGCCATCCTCGCGGTGGTCGGGACGGCCTCGCTCGCCGCCTACCTCGGGGCGGCCTACGTGCTAAAGACCGAGGAGCTTAGCGCTGCCGCCGCTTTGCTGGGCCGACGGTTCGGGAGGGGGCGCGGATCGGGGGCTCCGTGAGTCGAGTATAGCGAGCCGAAGGCCGTGTATTGCTTTTTCCGACTTCCAACTTCCCGGCGCACGGAGCGGGAGCTACTAGCGGCAAGCTACTCGCGACCCCGAACGTTATAGGTCGCCGCGGCGCCGGTTCCCGCCGAAGGGGAAGCAGGGCGCCGGCGATCACCAGACGTGGGGGATCAGACGGTACCTCACGGTCCCGGCGTACCCGGCGTAGGCGACGAGACCCCTCTTCAAGGTCCGGTCCTCCAGGGCCGTCCTCAGGATTATCAGCGCCATCAGGAGCGTGGAGAAGAGGAGGCCCAACCAGGAACCCAGCAGGAGGGCCGTGGCCGCGAAGAATACGAGCGAGAAAGCTTACATCGGGTGTCTGACGTACCGGCAAGGCCAGGTCGTCAACACGGTCTGTCCCCTCTCCTCCCTTAGCTTCACCACCAGGTAGAGGTACGCGTTTTCCCGGAAGGTCAGGTACATGCCGTAGAAAGAGAACAGGACCCCCAAAGCCCCGACGATGTGCAGCCAGACCGGTACCTCCGACCAACCGAACCTCACGGCATCCAAAGGCATCAGGATCAACCAGGCGACAGAGAGCACCAGGAGCGTGGACAACAGCACCCTGTCCCAGAGCGGCTGGTCCCTCTGTATCGGGGAGGACATTCGCTCTCTCAAGAGCTCGGGATCGTCCCTGGCTAGCATCCGGATCACCACCACGGTCACGCCGCACAATAGTCCCATGAACGCCCACCCCGCTAGCCCGTCCAAAGTCCCCGCGGGTACAAACAGCAGCGCGCCGATGATCAAAAGATCGGCGCATACAACCAGGAAATGCCTCCGGCTCACCACAAACCCCTACGTCCACTCCGCGGTGCCGCCGGACACTTTATATCATGTACCTCGGCGGGACCTTAGGTAATTTCGGGACGGCCCAGCAGACCGCCCCGGCGGCTGGCCCGTTCCTCTGCCGCCGCGCCTCGGCTCCGGCCGGCGCGACGGTTTGCCTGAAGCCTACTCCCTGCTCTGCGCGTCCCAGACGGCCTTGGAAATGTCGTGTATGAGGAGCTTGCCCTCTTCGACGTCTTCGGGGCCGTGTTTGGAGAAGATGGCGACGATGTAGGGGCGCTCGCCGGCGGCGACGATGCCGGCGTCGTTGTAGACCTTGTAGAGCCAGCCGGTCTTGTTGGCGGCCTCCGTGTCAACGGGTAGCCCGGCCTCCAGCCAGCGGTCGAGGTTGTTCTGGTACATGACGTTCATCATGTCCTCGCAGCTTAGTCGGCTCGCGGCCTTGCCCGTGGAGATGGCGCCGAGCATCTTCGCCATGTCGCGCGGCGTGGTGCGGTTGTCGAGGTATGGCGTAGCGGCGCGCTCGCTGGTGACCTTCTGGTAGATCACGGTGTTCCGGGCCCCGAGGTCGCGCGCGACCTCGTTGACGTACTCGGGGCCACCGACCTTGCGCATCATGGCGTTGGTCGCGACGTTGTCGGACTGGGTCATCATCATGTACAGGTAGTCCTCGACGGTGTGCTCTATGCCGGGCTCGTCCCACTGCAGCCACCCGGCCCCCGCCGCCCAGTCCCCCTCCTCGGTAGGGAACGTGTCGTTCAGGGACAGCTCGCCCTCGTCCATCTTGCGGTAGACGGCGATCATGAGCGGTACCTTCATCACCGACGCCCCGAAGAAGGGCTCGTCGGGGCGCACCCCGTACCCCCAGCCGCCGTTCACGTCCATGACGTAGGCCCCGGCGATCCCGCCGTGCTGCTCTTCGTAGCCTTCGACCGCCCGGCTTATGCCGCCGAGCGCCTCGTCCACCCGCCCGCGCTCCCCGCCCGGCTCCCCGTCCACCACGGGACGGGTCGGCGAGAACTCGACCGGGCCGAGCTCGGGCAGACGCCCCGGCCTCTCGGGATCCACGAGCAACCCCTCCGGGTCCTCGGCCATGTTCTCCGGGTAGATGGACGCGACGAGGTCCTCGGGCACCCCGTCCAGGGCGACCGTCTCGTTGTCCGGGTACTCGGGCTCGTCGGCCCTGATGGCTTTCTCGGCCCTCCACTCGCCGCCCTGTTCGTGGGCGAAGACGACGTACGGCATGTCCTCCCCGGAGGGCTGCAGGCGCACGGAGGCCCACGATGGGTCGCGCGAGCTGCGGTACACGCCCTCCACGCTCCCGGGTTCCACACCCGGCAACTCCAGCGCCACCGCCCGGTAGGCGGCGGCCTCCGGTGAGCCCTCGGGTCGCCCGATCAACTCCTCCTTGGTCGGCCCTTTCGGGGCCTCTCGCTCCCCGCGCGCGCCCGCTACTGCCCCGTCGCCGGTGGCACGAAGGCCCCCGCCGGATTCCTCGGGGGAATCGGAGAAGTAGCCCAGGAAGAGCACGTAGCCCAACACCATAGCCAGCAGGGCGACGAGAACGCCGAACCGGCGCCGGGCGCTACGGCGGCGACGGAGCTGCAGGCCGCGCTTCTTCTTCGGACGGTTCATCCTGAGCATGATCTTGCGCCGCCGTTCGGGCTAGGGGCCCGTGCTGTCCGCAGCGGCTTCCCCCCTTCGGGCCGCTCCGGTCACGTTACTGGACCTCCGACCAGCCGGTGGTGTTCCCCGGGTCCAGCCAGCCCGAGACTCGCGGCTCGTTCGTCTCGTGCTTGAGCGCCTCTGGAATGGGCGGGTTCCAGCTGTAGGTGCCCTCGTACATCACGTCGTCGAAGAGGACCTCGCCGTCGGACCCGATTATCTTCTTGTAGGTGATCCACTTGATCCCCTCGCTCGTGCTTTGCGAGATCTTCTCGGTGTTCATGATGACCTTGTTGCCGGTGGGCTTCTGGCCGAGGATCTGGGCGTTGAGGTACCCGTCCTCGTCCACGAACTCCCGCACGAGCACGTACCCGTCGGTGGTGTTCTTGAAGCGCATGTCCATCGGGTTCCAGTCCCCGAACCACACCGTCGCGTCGAAGCCGGGCTTGATGTACGGCAACTCCGCGTAGTGCGGGTGACGCTCCACGATCTCGAGCCCCGCGTAGTTGGCCGCCATGAACAGCGTCGAGGAGACCTGGCACAGCCCGCCCCCCTCCTCGTACGCGACGCCGCCGTCCGTGAAGACCTTGGCCTTCTCGTAGTCCAGCATCCCGGCCTGCTCGGTGAACGAGAACGTCTCGCCCGGCGCGAGCAGCGTGTTGTTGACGGCCTCCGAAGCCATCCTGATGTTGGCCTGGCGGCCCTCGTCCGGGTCCCAGGTGGAGTCGGTCTTGTACTCCCCGATTAGCTGCTTGGGTCCGAGCGCCCGGGCCTCCTCGGTGGTGAGCGCGGGGCGCTTCTCCCGCGCGACGAGGGCGACCTCGCCCCCGAACTCGTCGAGGGTCCGGCCGAGGTTCGCCAGCGTGCCCCCCGCGTCGAGGACGCGCCCGCTCTGACCCTCCACCACCTCGACCTCACCGTTGCCCGCGACGGAGAAAGAGGCGTCCTTGGGGTCCCGGTCGAACTTCTCCGCCAGCCCCTTCAGCGCCGCCCGCGCGGCCTCCTCGTCGTAGTCAACGGCGGCGGCGACGTCGGCCGCCCCGCCCATGCCCGCCGCGATCGTGACGCGCTGGAAGATGCCGTCGCCACGCCCGACCGCGTACGCCTCCTCGGCGGCAGCGGCGGCGTCTACCTTTATGCCCAGGTCCTCGCCCGGCAGGGTGAACCTGTTCTTGCCGTCGACGAGCTCGATCTTCCCGAGCGTGGTCGCGGCGTGGTCGGAGATGGCGGCGCGGGCCTCGTCCCGGGTCATCCCGCCCACGTCCAAGCCCCCCACCTCGACGCCGTTCCGTATCTCGCCTTCCCCGGTCGTCAGGTAGTTTACGGCGACGAACGCGAGCAAGCCGATGACGCCCACAAGCAGCCCCACCCCCAGGAGCCTGCGTGCGAACAACCGGCCCCGCCCGGGTCCGCGGGGGGCATACCGCTTGCCGCCCTTGCGCCCGCTGTCGTATCTCAGGGCGGGCCGCACTCCACCCCTCTTGTTAAGCTCCTTCAAGTTGTCCGCCCCTCCACGGAGTGGTTCGACGCGTGCCCCGGCTCCCGAGGCCACTGTACCGCAGGCGCCAATTATCCTGATAGAAGGCCCGTTCTTCAACCTCCCGGCGGATATTTTGTCAAAATAAGTTCCGTCGAGGGCCTCTCGCGTCCGCTTGGACTTTGCGGGGAGGCTCATTTACACTCTGTCCTTCGGGTCCGGCCGGCATGCGGCGGGTCTCGCGTAGCAGGTTATACGCTCGCCAGAGGAGTCGCTCGCCGTGTCGGGAGAGAGAGCAAGGACAGCAAACGAGGAGACGCCGGGGGTCGTGGCCTAAGCGATGAAGGCCGTGATCCGACCGATGGAGCCCGCCGACGCGCCGGGCTTGGCGAAGCTGCGGACGCTCGTCTACCCCCACCACCCCGAGGCCTACTACGCCGACTGGCACGACTCGGTGTGGTCCTGGCTGGAGACGCACCCGCTCTCCGAAGACATGGAGCGCTGGGTCGTGGCCGCCGGGGACGAGGTGGTAGGGCACCTGGCGGCGGTCCCGCAGTATTATCGTGTGAACGGCGAACGCGCCGTCGCCCACACGCCGGCCGACTACCAGGTCTTGCCCCAATACGGTTTCCAGGCGCTCTCGCTCATGCGCAAGTTCTTCCGCACGGTCGAGAACTGCGTCGCCTGCGACATGGTGCCGGCCGTGATCACGGTAGAAACCAGGATGGGGGCCGTGATCGCGGGCGACCTCCAATACAGGGCGAAGCTCCTGGACGTCTCGCGCCTACCAAGCCCGAGCCTCGACGACGCGCGCGCGCTGCTGGGCCGAGACGGCGAAGGGCCCGCCGAGCCGCCGCGGCCCGAAGACGCGGTCTCCAACCGCCCGCGGGCCTCGATTCCCGCCCCCGCGAAGGCGCTGATGAACCGCAGCCTGCGCGTGATCGACGGGACTTTGGGCGCCGCTTTCGTCGGGAACGGCCTGAAGGTGGAGACGGTCGAGACGTTCGATCCCTCCTTCGACCGGCTCTTCGACGCGGTCGCCGGCGCCATACCGTGCCTGGCGGAGAAGGACGCGGCGTTCTTGCGCTGGCGCTACGGCCCGGGCTCCCCGCAGCACCCCGTCACCGTCCTCGGCGTCAGGGGCGGCGAGACGCTGCTGGGCTACGCCGTGCTGCGGGTGACGCGCGAGGGGATGGACGGGTACATCCTGGACCTCATGACCATCCCGGGCAGGCACGACGTCGCGCGCGCCCTGCTGCGCGAGGCCGTGCGGCGTTTCCGGCGGGCGGGGGTCCAGATCCTGCGCTACCGCTTCCTCGACGCGCCGACCGCGCCCCGGTCCGAGGACCTGTGGAAGCTGGGGTTCTTCCCCCGCGACAGCCGGCGCAACACCCTGCTCGTCAAGTTCGCGGACCCCGGTCTGCAAGGGGCGGCGAAAGACATCGACAACTGGTCGTACTGCGTCGGCGACGGAGAATCGACCTTCTGGGTCAGGTAATAACAAGGAGGCACGATAACATGGCAACTCAGTTCGACGTGGCGCCCGAGATACGCGAATGGCTCAAGCAGAACGTTACGGGGGGGCGCGAGGTCGCGGACGACGAGCCCCTGATCGAGAACGGCGTCCTGACCTCGCTCCAGACGGTGGAGCTGGTGATGTTCCTGGAGGAGCGGTTCGGCATCGTGATCGAGGACGAGGAGTTCGACGAGGAGAACTTCGGCTCCATCGAGGCGATCTCCGACTTGGTGGCGAGCAAGGCGGCGTGAGCGGCTTGCGCCCGCAATACCCGGAATTCACGCTCCACGACCTGCTCCTGAATGCCGCCGAGCGCGACCCGCAGAAGGTCGCCGTCGTGGACGGCAAGGCGGAGTATTCCTACGCGGACCTGGAACGCCAGAGCGCCTCGCTGGGCGCGGCCCTCGCGGACGCGGGCGTGGGGAAGGGCGACCGGGTCGGCGTGTTCATGGAGAAGTCGTGGGAGGCGATCGTGGCGATGCTCGCGGCGTCGCGCGTCGGCGCGGCGTACGTGAACATCAACCCGCTCTTCAAGCCGCCGCAGGTCGCGTATTTGGCTCAGGACTGCGACGTGCGCGTCATGATCGTGGACTCCAACAAGCTGGCGGGGCTGGAACCGGGGACAGCCAGGGTGGCCTTCTACAAGGGCGAGAAGCCGGGCTCCGGCGCCGACTCTTTCGTGGACCTCGCGCAGGCGCTCGCCTCGGGCGACGCTCCCAAGGTGACGGCGCAGGTCTCGGAGGTGGACCTCGCGACCATTCTGTACACGTCGGGCTCGACGGGGATGCCAAAAGGCGTGGCGACGAGCCAGCGCAACGTGGTGGTCGGGGCCCAGATCGTCTCGACGTACATCGAGAACACGAGCGAGGATCGCATCCTCTCGGCGCTGCCGCTGAACTTCGACGCCGGGATGAGCCAGTTCACGACCTCGCTGCGCGTCGGGGCGACGCTGTACCTGTTGCGCTCGCGGTTGCCGGGGGATCTGCTCAAGGCGTTGAGGCGCGATGAGATCACGGGCGTCACCGGCGTGCCGCCGCTGTGGTCGCTCCTCCTGCGCGGCGCGAAGTCCATCGAGAACGAGCCGCTCACGCATCTGCGCTACATCGCCAACACCGGCGGACGCATCCCGCAGACCAATCTGGACGAGCTGCGGCGCCTGCTCACGGACCTCTCCAGCACCAGAATCTTCCGGATGTACGGCCTCACCGAGGCGTTCCGCTCGACCTACCTGCCGCCCGAGGAGGAGTCGCACCGCGAGTCGAGCTGCATAGGCAAGGCCATCCCAGACACGGAGATTCTGGTCGTGAACAAGGAAGGTGAGCAGTGCGCCCCGAACGAGCCGGGCGAGCTGGTACACCGCGGCCCGACGGTGGCGATGGGCTACTGGGGCAACGAGGAGGCGACCCGGAAGGCGTATCGTC
>Ga0126306_10001057_pt1 | contig 14305 bp, 12 predicted proteins | sample Plot27_FD_92592 | JGI IMG/M metagenome (GOLD analysis project Ga0126306, IMG submission 92592) | Serpentine soil microbial communities from UC McLaughlin Reserve, CA, USA - Plot27 | ecosystem: Environmental > Terrestrial > Soil > Grasslands | place: USA: UC McLaughlin Reserve, Lake County...
CCCCCAGGCAGTCGCGTGCCTGTTCCCGTGGCGGTCGGCGTGGGCGAACACGGCCAGCGACGCAGCAGCCGCCAGCGCGGTGACGATGACGAACTCGCCGAAGCTCAGCCGGTACACCCGGCGGAGCCTACGGGCTAAGCCTGCGTGATCCCGCCCAGGAACTCGTCGATCGAGAGCGCCGTCAGCGTCTGGAGCTTCGCGCTGCCCCTCGCGCCGAGCGCCACGGAGACGCGTGCAATCGTCGCGGGGTCGGGAGCCTCGACGACGTTCACGAAGTCGAACGGGCCCAGCGTCGCCCACTGGTGGAGCACCTTCGCGCCGAGCTCCTCCACGTCACGATTGACCTCCCTCAGCCGATCGGGATTCGCCTTCAGCGTCTGGACTCCCTGGGCAGTCAACGAGGTCAGCAGGATGTACGTCGGCATCGAAGCTCCTTTCGACGAGGATCCCGCGACTCTAGTGCTCCTCGAGCCGCGCCACCTGGTCCTCGTAGAGAAGGGCGGCAGCGAGGAAGAGGAGCGGTGAGAGCAGGAGCACGGCGATGAAGGCGGCCGCCCCCCGCGCCTGGTCGCCGAACTGGACGAGCAGGTAGCTGAGAACACCGGCGCTGATGAGCGCCACGATCGTGACGGCGGCCAGCGACCCGAGCGCGTGGGCGTAGTCCGCGCGGGCGAGCTGGATCGTTCTGCGAAACGCCCCGCCCAGGCCTCTCGACTCGAACATGGCTGCGGGCACCGCGAAACCGAGAAACGCAAACCAGATCAGGCCGGGCAGATAGAAGATCGCCACGAGCACCGGCAGGGGCAAGAAGACGAGGACCCCGGCCGCGAGCGCGACCCAGCTCGAGCCACTCTGGGGGCGGTCGCTCGCGATCCGGTTTGCGACGATCAGGCAGAGGCTGCCGATCAGCGCGAACAGCACGACGAACGCGAAGAGTCGCGCCGTCCGTTGTACGTCGCGCGCGGTCAGCAGCGCGAGCAGGACGCCGAGCAGCGTTGGCGGGATTCCCAGACCGACGGCACCCCAGAACCGCCTGCCGTAAAGCCGCATCGTCTCGGCCACGAGCTGGCCTGCCGTGCGCGTCTTGGGCGGCGCTGGAGGCGGGAGCTCGGGCACGAGTCAACGCTAACGCCTCGGGTAGCGCCGTATATTTGCGCAGTGTCCTACCGCGCGGTCAGCCCGGACGAGCTCGAGTGGGAGACGCGCCCGACCGAGCCGGGCGAGCCGGGACGCCAGACGGGCCAGCTCTCCGAGCGGGCCGGCCTCCGGCACGCCCGTGCGAACCTCTGGCGCTACGAGCCGGGCGCAAAGGGTCGCCGCCACCGGCACCCGATCCAGGATGAGACCTTCGTCGTGATCCGCGGGTCGCTGACGATGTATCTCGGGGAGCCGCCCGAGCGCGTCGCAGTCGGCCAGGGCGGTGTGATCCACGTCGAGGCCGAGACGCCGCTCCAGATCCGGAACGAGGGGGACGAGGAGCTGCTGCTCTACATCCACGGCTGGCCGCCTGAGAGCACCAACGCGGAGATCCTCGAGTCCGCGATCTAGCGATGGCGACCGTCCTGTGCGTGCTCTATGACGACCCGGTCGACGGGTACCCGACCTCGCACGCGCGGGACGACATCCCGACGATCGAGCGCTACCACGACGGCCAGACCACGCCGACTCCGTCCCGGATCGACTTCGACGGGGGTCAGCTGCTCGGCAGCGTCTCGGGCGAGCTCGGGCTGAGGCGCTTCCTCGAGGAGGGCGGCCACGGGTTCGTCGTGACGTCGGACAAGGACGGGCCCGAGTCCGTCTTCGAGCGCGAGCTCCCGGAAGCCGAGGTCGTGATCTCGCAGCCGTTCTGGCCCGCCTACCTGACCGCCGAGCGGATCGCGAAGGCGCCGAACCTCAAGCTCGCGGTCACGGCCGGGATCGGCTCCGACCACGTCGACCTCCAGGCGGCGGCCGAGCGGGGAATCACGGTCGCGGAGGTCACCTACTCGAACAGCATCAGCGTCTCCGAGCACGTCGTGATGCTGATTCTCTCCATCGTCCGGAACTACATCCCGTCCCATCAGTGGGTGCTGGACGGCGGCTGGAACATCGCGGACTGCGTGGCACGGTCGTACGACCTGGAGGGAATGCAGGTCGGGACCGTCGCCGCCGGCCGAATCGGCTCGGCAGTGCTTCGCCGCCTGAAGCCGTTCGAGGTCGGGCTCCACTACACCGACCGGCACCGCCTGTCCACCGAGGTCGAGGAGGAGCTCGGTGTCACGTTCCACGAGGACGTCGAGTCGCTCGTCTCTGTGTGCGACGTCGTGACGATCAACGCGCCGCTACACCCGGAGACGGAGCACATGTTCGACGACGAGCTGATCTCGAAGATGAAGCGCGGCGCGTATCTCGTGAACACCGCGCGGGGGAAGATCTGCGACCGCGACGCCGTGGCACGGGCGTGCGAGAGCGGGCAGCTAGCCGGCTATGCGGGCGATGTCTGGTTCCCGCAGCCCGCGCCGAAGGACCATCCGTGGCGGACGATGCCGCACCACGGGATGACGCCACACATATCGGGGTCGAGCCTCTCGGCCCAGGCCCGCTATGCGGCTGGCACGCGCGAGATCCTCGAGTGCTGGTTCGAAGGGCGCCCAATCCGGGAGGAGTACCTGATCATGGAGGCCGGCAAGCTCGCCGGCGCCGGCGCGCATTCCTACAGCGAGGGCGATGCGACGAGCGGCTCGGAAGAGGCCACCCGCTTCAAGACCTAGGGCCGTCGGCCGCGGCTGACGACGAGGTCGACCTTGGCCAGCTCCGAAAGCCGGGCGCCAACGCGCGGGCGCTGCGAGATCACACGGCCGCTCTTCACGCGCGGCGAGTACGCCCGCTTGACCTTCCCGAGACGGCAGTTCGCGCGCACAAGTCGTCTGCGGGCGGCCGCGAGCTTCTGGCCTCGCACGGCCGGGACGACGCAGTATGGAATCGCAACGTAGCGCGCGATCGCGAAGTCCGCCGGCGCCTCGAACGGGACCTGCGACGTGTAGCCGGAGACGATGAGCTTCCCGTTCACCAGGAGGGCCGCATCGGTTGCGTCGTCCTGTGGGCGGAAATCTGTTGTCACCTTGCCGCTGCGCCCGAACGTCGAATCGATCCGTCCACCGGCGGTGAGTCGGACAACGCCGAAATCGCTGAACTGGCCGCTCGCCTGGGTGCTCCCCGCGGCGATGATCTTTCCGTCCGGCTGCAGGACAGGCGTGACCAAGCCAAGGTCGGTCGCGGCCCGGCCACCGGCCCCGAACGAGCGGTCGACGCTGCCATCGGGGTTGAACCTCACGAGCCCGGTACCTCCGGTGAGGATCTTCCCGTCACGCAGGACGAGCACGTGGTCCGCGTAGGTGCCGGCCGGGCGGAACGAGGACACGACAACGATCCCGTCTCGATCGAAGCTGGCATCGAGGCTGCCGTCCCCGTTGTACCGGGCCATCGCGATGTCGTAGCCGCCGGGGTTCGACCAGCCCGCGGCAATCAGCTTGCCGTCGGGCTGCAAGGCGAGATCGAACACGACCCCCGACGGGATCGGCGTCACTACGAGGCCGTCCCCGTCGAAGCTCGCGTCGAGCGACCCGTTCGGCAAGTACCTCGCGACGGCGAACTCTCTCCTCGGTCGTGTGCTTCCCGCCGCGACGATCTTGCCGTCGGGCTGGATGAGGACGGCGCTCGCGCTGTCGATGCTGTTCGGCTCGAACGTCGTCAGCACCTTGCCTCCATACCCGAAGGTGCTGTCCAGCGTGCCATCGCGGTTGTACCTCGCCAGAGCGAAGTCGAGCGGGCGAACTTGCGAGGGAATCCCGGACCCGGCCGCGACGATCTTTCCGTCCGCCTGGATCGCGACGTCGTGTGCGCCGTCGGGCCCTCCGCCGAAGTCGGTCGTGACCTTGCCGTCCCTGTCGAAGGTTGCGTCGAGGGCGCCACGCGCCGTGTAGCGAGCGAGGACGAAGTCGTCCGAGGGGCCCGGGTCGAAGCGAGTGCCTGCGAGGACCGCCTTTCCGTTCGCTTGCACAGCGAGACCCAAGGCTGTTTCGTTCCCGCCGAAGTCGGTAGTGACCTTGCCGTCCGAGCCGAAGGTCGGGTCGAGGTGGCCGCGACCCGCCGGTAGTGCCGCCGCAAGCACCCCGGCAGCTGCGAGCCCCGTCAGCAACACAAGAGGGCGCCTCAGCCGCAAGGTCCGAGCGTACTCCGATGCTTACTGGGCAGTCAACGCCCGCCTCGCGCTAGAAGCGGGCTAGCAGCCTGGTCGTGGGCTGGTAAACGATCCTGCCGCTTGGAGAGGGTCGGCGGAGGTTGTAGGCATAGAAGAGTCCAGCCTCTGTCAGTCTGGCCTCCACGATGCTCGCGGCCCGGCTCGACGAGATCGGGAGCGCGATCAGCTTGCCGTCACTCAGTCGCACCAGCACCAGCCGCCGCGGGCCGCGAAGCAGAACGAGCCGCGAGTTGACGCCGACGAGCCGTAGGGCCGCCGCCGGCCCGAGCGGGATCGACTTCACCTTCGCGCCGGTTGCGGGGTTGTGGACGTCGAGCGTGACCGTCCTTGTGATCGCGAGCCGGGTCCTGCTCAGAGCGATCGCTCGAGGCGGGTTCCCCGGCACAACGGCAACCCGGGACACACGAACGCCGGTACGTGCGAAAACCGTGACCGCGTCGTCCTGCGCGACCGCCATGCGCCCGCCGCCGACGGCACTCAACGGCCGAGAGCCCGGCCCGCGTTTCACGACGACCCGACGGCCCGCCGAGAGGCGGACGACCCTTTCGTTCTTGACGCTCACCGTCGCTTCCCCGGTGTCGCACGCGGTTTCGGAGGGCGCTTCGCAGACCACACTCCAGGCGCTGTAGGCAATCACCCCGCCGCCGCCCAGGAGCGTCCCAACCCAGCTACCTTTGGGGTCGCCGCCGGCCCCGGCGCCGTTGAATGCCCGCTCGATCGTCTTGGGCGCCCCGCCGGCGAGCCTCGCGGCGATGACCATGAGCTCGAGGTTGTTGCCGCCGGAACGGGAGATCCAGGCGACCTGACCGTCGCCGAGCGCCAGTTCATCGACGCATCCCGAGCCTCTCGGACACAGGATCGAGCCGCACCCCGGGTTGCTCGTCGAGAAGCTCTTCGACCTCCGACCGGGCGCGGTCCAGACGACGATCCGGCCGCAGCTACGGCTGCTCTTGGCGGTCGTCTTCACGGCGACCCGGTTGCCGTCAGCCGCCAGCTTCGTGATCAGCCCGCCGGTCGAGAACACGACGTCCGGCCGCCCGGTCAGAGCGCGGCCGCGCGCAACCGCCGGTGTGGACGGCGTGCGGAACAGAACCCTGAAGCCATCCGGGCCCGCGACGGCGAAGTCGAGCCCGCCGTCGCCATTCAGGTCGGCGGCTGCGAGCTCCAGCGGCGAGGGAACCGGGAACGGAGAGTCGGTGGCCGGGCGGAACCTGCCCGCGCCGTCTCCGAGCAGAGCGGTGACGCTGTCTGCGTCGCTGTTCGCGACCGCGACGTCGAGCCTGCCATCGGTGTTGAGGTCCCCGACCCGAAGGGATGACGGGGCTCCTGGGACGGCCATCGGCGAGCCGGCCGCTCGGCGGAAGCCGCCCGCGCCGTTGCCGAGCATGATCGAGAGCCTGGGCTGGTAGTTGCCGGCGTCGGAGGCCTGCGTCCCGACGGCGAGGTCGAGTCTTCCGTCGCGGTTCAGGTCGGCGAACGCAAGCGCTGAAGGTCCATTTCCAGCCGGAACGGTGCTGGCGACGCCGAAGCGGCCGTCGCCGACACCGAGCCTGACCGAGACCGCTCTCGAGTCGCCGTTGGCGACCACGAGGTCCCGATGAGCATCGCCGTTCAGGTCCGCGAGCGCGATTTGGGCCGTCCCGTGACGAACGCCGATCCCGACAGGCGGTCCCGGCGCGAATCCGCCCTCACCGTTGCCGAGGAGGACCGCAATGCGCCAGTCCTCCTGCCAGACGGGCAGCGCGAGATCGACGTGGCCGTCACCGTTCAGGTCGACGGTGACCACCTGCGCTGGGCTGCCGCCCACCCGGCTCGAATAGCCGGGCGCGAAACCGCCCGCGCCGTCCCCCATCAGAACCCTGACGTCGTTCGATCTCTCGTCGGCAACGACGAGATCCGTCTTGCCGTCGGCGTTCACGTCCGTCGCCGCAACCCCGGACGGACCGTCGCCGACGGCGATGGGAGAGCCGGCCGCCGGATTGAAGCCGCCAGCGCCGTTTCCGAGCAGCACCGTGAGGTCATCGGACCCGTGGTTCCCGACGGCGAAGTCCACATGGCCGTCGCGGTTGAGGTCCGCGACTGCGAACGAATTGGGAAGACGGCCGACCGCAAGTCGTCCGCTCGGCGTGTACGAAGGATCAGCGGCTCCTGCAGCAGCCACCAGCACCAAAGAAAACAGTCCTGCCTGCGCTGCGAGGGTGCCGATGCCGCGAAGCCTCATGACCGTTCGAACCTACGCCTCGGTTGTTGCGAATGTGTCAGCGCAAGGCAAGGAAACGAGTCACGGGCCTACGCCGCCGGCGCCGGTCAGGCGGCCGCAGGCTCGGCGGCTTCGGCTTTGACGAAGGCCAGTTCGCCGTTCCGCGCGTCCACGCGCACCGTGTCCCCCTCGGCGAACTCCCCTTCGAGAAGCCGGAGCGCGAGTGGGTTCTCGACCAACCGCTGCAGCGCTCGTTTCAGTGGCCTGGCGCCGTAGGTCGGATCCCAGCCGGCCTCGGCGACCAGCTCCTTCGCCCCGTCCGTCAGCTCGAGGTCGAGACCCCGGTCGGCAAGCCGGTCGCGCAGCCGGCGGAGCTGGAGCTCGACGATCTCGCCCAGCTGGTCGCGGGTCAGCGCATGGAACTCGACGACCTCGTCGATCCGGTTCAGGAACTCCGGCCGGAAGAACTCGCGCATCGCCTCGGCTGTGCGCAGGTTCGAGGTCATGATGATCACCGTGTTGCGGAAGTCAACAGTGCGGCCCTGGCCGTCGGTCAGGCGGCCGTCGTCGAGGATCTGCAGCAGGACGTCGAAGACCTCCATGTGGGCCTTCTCGATCTCGTCGAGAAGGACGACCGAGTACGGGCGGCGGCGCACAGCTTCCGTGAGCTGGCCGCCCTCGTCATAGCCGACGTAGCCCGGCGGAGCACCGATCAGGCGCGCCACCGTGTGGCGCTCCTGGTACTCGGACATGTCCAGTCGGATCGTGGCCCGCTCGTCGTCGAACATGAACTCGGCGAGGGCACGCGCGAGCTCGGTCTTGCCGACGCCCGTCGGGCCGAGGAAGACGAACGAGCCGATCGGCCGGTCGGGGTCTTGAAGGCCCGAGCGCGCACGGCGCAGCGCATTCGCCACGGCCGAGACGGCCTCGTCCTGGCCGACGACCCGCTCGTGCAGCCGCTCCTCCATGTGGATCAGCTTCTCGGTCTCGCCCTCGAGGAGCTTGTCGACCGGAATGCCGGTCCAGCGGGCGACGACCGCGGCGACGTCGTCCTCGTCGACCTCCTCCTTGACCATCGGGTTCTCGACGACGGCGCCGTCGCTCCGGTCCAGCTCAGCCTCGAGCTGGGGTAGCTCGCCGTGGCGGATCTCCGCGGCGCGGTTGAAGTCGCCCTCCCGCTCCGCGCGCTCGAACTCCATGCGGAGCTCGTCGATCTGGCGCTTGATCTCGGCGACTCGCTGAAGCGCCTCCTTCTCGGTCGACCAGCGGGCGGCGAGCTCGTTCCGGCGTTCCTTTGCCTCGGCGAGGTCGCGCTCGACGGGCTCGCGCACCTCGTCGGTTTCCTTGCCCATCGCCGCCAGCTCGATCTCGAGCTGGCGAACCCGACGCTCGGCCTCGTCGAGCTCGATCGGCGAAGAGTCGATCTCCATCCGGAGCCTGGAGGCGGACTCGTCGACGAGGTCGATCGCCTTGTCCGGCAGCTGGCGGTCCGAGATGTAGCGGTCGGAGAGCACGGCGGCAGCGACGAGCGCGGCATCGCGGATCCGAACCCCGTGGTGCGCCTCGTAGCGCTCCTTGAGCCCGCGCAGGATGGCGATCGTGTCGGCGACGGACGGCTCGCCGACGAACACGGGCTGGAAGCGCCGCTCGAGCGCGGCGTCCTTCTCGACGTGCTTGCGGTACTCGTCGAGCGTCGTCGCGCCGATCGCGCGCAACTCGCCGCGCGCGAGCATCGGCTTGAGCATGTTCGCCGCGTCGACGGCGCCCTCGGCGGCGCCGGCTCCGACGATCGTGTGCAGCTCGTCGATGAAGAGAACGATCTGGCCCTCCGAACTCTGGATCTCGGTCAGAACGGCCTTCAGCCGCTCCTCGAACTCGCCGCGGTACTTCGACCCGGCGAGGAGCGAGCCGATGTCGAGCGCCCACACCCGCTTGCCCTTCAGTCCCTCCGGGACGTCGCCGGCGACGATCCGCTGTGCGAGCCCCTCGGCAATCGCGGTCTTGCCGACGCCGGGGTCACCGATGAGCACCGGGTTGTTCTTCGTGCGGCGGGAAAGGACCTGGATGACACGGCGGATCTCCTCGTCCCGGCCGACGACTGGGTCGAGCTTGCCCTGCTCGGCGAGCTCCGTCAGATCGCGGCCGAACTTCTCCAGCGCCTGGTAGCTGCCCTCGGGGTCCTGGCTGGTGACGCGCTGGCCACCACGAACCTGCTGGAGCTTCGCGAGCAACTCGTCGCGCGGGACGACATCGAGGGCGAGCAGCAGATGCTCGGTCGAGACGTACTCGTCTTCCAGCCTGCGGGCCTCGTCGAAGGCCTGGTCGAGCACGCGCGAGAACGCCGCCCCGACCTGCGGCTGCTGCGCACCGCCCTGGACGGCAGGCTTGCCACGCAGCGTCGTCTCGGCCTGGGCGCGCACCTCGGCAGCATCGGGAACGAGCTCCTGTGGCAGCTCCTGGTCGAGGAGCGCGAGCGTCAGGTGCTCGGGGTAGATCTCCGGGTTGCCCATCCGGCGCGCGAGCTCCTGCGCGGCACCGACGCCCTCCTGCGATTTCAGAGTGAGCTTGTTGAAGTCCACCTAGTTCCTCCGTGCGGGCAACGTCGGGTCTTCCCAGATGACGAGCTCCCGCTTGTACTGCCGCTCGACGTCGCGCATCTGCTCCCGCAGCTCGCGCTCCATCCGCTCCATGCGGCGCTGCATTCGGCTCAGCTGATCCTCCAGCCGGAGCACCATCTCGACGCCGGCGAGGTTGAGCCCGAGCTCGGTCGTCAGCTGCTGGATCAGCCGCAAGCGCTCGAGATCGGACTCCGAGTAGAGGCGTGTGTTGCCCGCCGTGCGGTTTGGCTGCACGAGGCCCTTCTGCTCGTAGATCCGAAGCGTCTGCGGGTGCATGCCGACGAGCTCCGCAGCGACGCTGATCATGTAGCGGCCGCGGTCGTCCATCAGGGCACCTTCCTCAGCTGCTCGTAGAGCTCGCGCTGCTTCTTGTTCAGCTTCTTGGGCACCTCGAGCTTCAGCCGCGCGAGCACGTCACCCTTTCCGCCTTTCAGCTTCGGCGCGCCGCGGCCCTTGATCCGGAGGAGCTTTCCGTGCTCCGAGCCGGCCGGAACCTTCAGCGAGACGGCACCCTCCGGGGTCCGCACTTCCACCTCCGTGCCGAGCGCGGCGTCCGCGAGGGACACCGGCACCTCGACGACGAGATCGGCGCCGCGGCGCTGGTAGACCGGCGATGCCGCGACCCGCGTGACGACGTGGAGGTCGCCGGGCGGGCCGGCCGCGACACCAGCCTCGCCCTTGCCCTTGAGGCGGATCCTCGTGCCGTCCTTGACCCCGGCCGGGATCTTCACCGAGTAGCGCTTCGTCCGCCGCTCGCGGCCGGTGCCGTGACACGACGGGCACGGATCCTCGATCACGGTTCCATTCCCGCGGCAGCGGGGGCAGGGCTGGGAGAGCGCGAAGAGCCCCTGGCTCTCCGAGGTCACTCCGCGGCCTCGGCACTCGGGGCAGACCTTGGGCGAGGTTCCGGGCTTCGCGCCGGAACCGCCGCAGTCGCGGCAGGCAGTCTCGACCTCCACCGGGATCTTGGTCTCGATCCCCCTGAGCGAGTCCGCGAAGGAGAGGTTGACGTGCGCCTCGAGGTCGGCGCCGCGCTGGGCGCGCGACTGCTGCCGGCCGGCTCCGCGGCCGAAGATGCCGCCGAAGAGGTCGCCCAGGTCGCCGATGTCGAAGTCGAAGCCCCCGGCTCCGCGTGGGTCGAACCCGCGGCGGCCGTCGGACGAGCCGAACTGGTCGTACGCCTTCCGCTTCTCGGGATCGCGGAGGACGTCGTACGCCGTCTGGATCTCCTTGAAGCGCTCCTCGGCAACAGTATCGCCCGGATTCTTGTCCGGGTGGTTCTCGCGGGCGAGCCTCCGGTAGGCCTTCTTGATCTCGTCGGCCGGCGCGCCCTTCGGGACGCCCAGGACCGAGTAAAGGTCCTTAGCCGCCGTGGCCACTCGAGACCACAACCCTTGCCGGCCGCAGCACACGATCGCCGAGCCGGTAGCCCTTCTGGATCACCTCGATCACGGCGCCCTCCTCGACGTCGGACGGCTGGGAGAGCAGCGCCTCGTGGACGTGGGGGTTGAACTTGCCTTCCGTCTCGACCTCCTCGAGCCCCTCCTTGCGCAGCACGTCCGCGAAGGACCGGGCCACGAGGGCCACGCCCTCCTCGAGCTTGGCCTCCTCGTGCGCCTCGGCGGCCTCGAGCGCCCGCTCGAGGTCGTCGAGCACCGGGAGGAGCTCCTTCACGAGCCGCTCGTGGGCCCGCGCGACCAGGCTGGCCTGGTCACGCGCGGCCCGCTTGCGGAAGTTCTCGAACTCGGCCTGGACGCGCTGGAGAGTGCCGACGAGCTCGTCGCGCTCCCGCTGGAGCGTCTCGACCTCGTCGGACTCGACCTCCTGCTCGGCCTGATCCTCGTCTGTTCTGACCTCGTCGGCCATTACGACGTCTTGGCCTCCTCCTCGTCGATCACCTCGTAGTCGGCCTCCTCGACGACCTCGTCGTCAGAACCCGTCTCGGCGCCGTTGGCACCGGACGCCGCCTGCTGCTGAGCAGTCGCCTGCGCGTAGATCGCCTCGGCCAGCTTCTGCGACGCCTCCTGGAGCGCCTCGGTCTTCTGCCGGATCTCGTTCGGATCCTGGCTCTCGAGGACACCCTTGAGCTCCATGATCCGGCCCTCGATCGTCGAGGCGTCGGACTCGTCGAGCTTGTCGCGGTGCTCCTTGAGGGTGCGCTCGGTCTGGTATGCGAGCGACTCGGCGATGTTGCGCGCGTCGGCGAGCTCGCGGAGCTTGTGCGCCTCGTCAGCGTGCGCTTCCGCGTCCTTGATCATCTGCTGGACCTCGTCCTCCTTGAGGCCCGAGCCGCCCTCGATCCGGATCTGCTGCTCGTTCCCGGTGCCGAGGTCCTTGGCCGTCACGTGGATGATCCCGTTCGCGTCGATGTCGAAGGCGACCTCGATCTGCGGCATCCCCCTCATCGCCGGCGGGATGCCGACCAGCTGGAACTTGCCGAGCGTCTTGTTGTAGAGCGCCATCTCCGACTCGCCCTGGAGGACGTGCACCTCGACCGAGGGCTGGTTGTCCTCGGCTGTCGTGAAGGTCTCCGCCTTCTTGGTCGGGATCGTCGTGTTGCGCTCGATCAGGCGGGTGAAGACGCCGCCCTTCGTCTCGATGCCAAGCGAAAGTGGAGTCACGTCGAGCAGGAGGATGTCCTTGACCTCGCCCTTGAGGACGCCGCCCTGGATGGCCGCGCCGACGGCGACGACTTCGTCCGGGTTCACGCCCTTGTGCGGGTCCTTGCCCGTCAGCTCCTTGACCTTCTCGGCGACGGCCGGCATGCGCGTCATGCCGCCGACGAGGACGACGTGGTTGATGTCCTTTGCCTCCAGGCCCGCATCGGACAGGGCCTGCTTCGTCGGGCCGACGGTCCGCTCGAGCAGATCCGCGGTCAGCTCGTTCAGCTTCGCGCGGGTCAGCTGGAGGTCGAGGTGCTTCGGGCCCTCCTGCGTCGCCGTGACGAACGGCAGGTTGATCTGCGTCGTCATCGTGGACGAGAGCTCGATCTTGGCCTTCTCCGCAGCCTCGTAGAGGCGCTGGAGCGCCATCTTGTCGGCGGCGAGATCGATGCCCTGGTCCTTCTTGAACTCGGAGACCATCCAGTCGACGACCGCCTTGTCGAAGTTGTCCCCGCCGAGGTGGTTGTCGCCGGCCGTCGACTTGACCTGGAAGAAGCCCTCCGCGAGCTCGAGGACCGAGACGTCGAACGTTCCTCCGCCGAGGTCGAAGACGAGGACGGTCTGCTCCTCCTCCTTCTCGAGGCCGTAGGCCAGCGCGGCCGCGGTCGGCTCGTTGATGATGCGGACGACGTTGAGGCCCGCGATCTTGCCGGCGTCCTTGGTGGCCTCTCGCTGTGCGTTGTTGAAGTAGGCCGGGACGGTGACGACCGCGTCGGTCACGGGCTCGCCGAGATATGCCTCGGCGTCGGCCTTTAGCTTCTGGAGGATCATCGCGGAGATCTCCGGCGGCGCGTACTCCTTGTCGCCGGCCTTGACCCGGACGTCGCCGTTCGGGCCCTTGACGACCTCGTAGGGCACGATCGTCATCTCTTCGGAGACCTCGTCGTGCTTGCGCCCCATGAAGCGCTTGATCGAGAAAATCGTGTTCTGCGGGTTCGTGACCTGCTGCCGCTTCGCGGGCGGGCCGACAAGCCGCTCCCCGTCGCCGGTGAACGCGACGACGGAGGGCGTCGTGCGCCCGCCCTCGGCGTTCGGGACGACGGTCGGCTCCCCACCCTCCAGCACCGCCATGCAGGAGTTGGTCGTTCCGAGATCGATACCGATGGTCTTTGCCATGTGTGCGTTTCCTCCGTCTCTGTGCTTGCCCTGCAGAAAATCTAAGCGGGATCGTAGCAAGTATTGCCGCACGTCGCTTCATGCTTGAATGCCGCGATCGTGGCCGACCCGCGCGTCCAGGAATACGCCCGACTGCTGGTCGAGCGCTCGATCGACGTCCAACCCGACTGGCAGGTGATGGTCATCTCGCAGCCCGCGTCGAGGCCGCTGCTCGAGGAGGTCGTCCGCCTGATCGGACGCCGCAAGGCGTACCCGATCGTCCGCTTCAGCTACGCGATGGAGCAGCTGCCGTTCAGCTGGACCTGGGCGAAGGAGGCGCCGCTCGAGCTCCTGGAGACAGTCGCTCCGGTCGACCAGTACGCCTGGGACAACGTCGATGCCTGGATGCTGCTCGGCGCGCCGGAAAACCCGCGCACCGGCGCCGACGTCCCGGCGGAGAAGCGCGACGCGCTCAACAAGGCCCACGCGAAGTTCCTCCAGCGACGCCTGCGGATGGAGATCCCCTGGGTGACCTGCCGCTTCCCCTGCGCCGCCCTCGCACAGGAGGCCGGCCTGACGAACGAGGCGTTCGAGGACTTCCTCTACGGCGCCGTCCTCCTCGACTGGGACGCTGAGGGCGAGAAGATGAAGCGGATCAAGGATCGCTTCGACCAGGCCGATGACGTAAGGATCGTGGGCGCCGAGACCGATCTCCGATTCAGCCTCGCGGGGCGCGAGGGCGAGGTCGACGACGGCCACGCGAACATGCCCGGCGGCGAGGTCTTCTATAGCCCGGTCGAGGAGTCGACCGAGGGCACGATCAGCTTCATCGAGTACCCCGCGTACCAGGAGCCGGATCTGGTCGAGAACGTCCGGATGCGGTACGAGGGCGGCAAGGTTGTCGAGGCGTCGGCGTCGAGCAACGAGGAGGCGCTGTTCGCGAAGCTCGACCGCGACGAGGGCGCGCGGATCCTCGGCGAGTACGGGATCGGCTGCAATCCCGGCATCCAGCGCTACATGAAGAACACGCTCTTCGACGAGAAGATGTACGGCACGATCCACCTCGCTGTCGGTGCCGGCCTCCCCACGATCGGCGGCAAGAACGTCAGCGCCGTCCATTGGGACATGGTCAAGGAGCTGCGCAACGGCGGCCGCATCGAGTGCGACGGCGAGATCGTTCAAGAAAACGGTGAGTGGCAGTTCTGAATTGGTAGAGCTCGTCGACCACGATCCGAGCTGGGCCGAGCTCTACGAACAGGAGCGGGGCAGGCTGGCAGGGATCTTCGGGGAGCAGGCGGTCGGCATCGAGCACATCGGCTCGACGTCCGTGCCCGGGCTCTGCTCCAAGCCGATCGTCGACGTGCTCGTTGGAGTCCGAGAGCTCGAGCTCTCGGACGAGCAGGTCGACGCGATGCGAGGCCTGGGCTACGAGTTCCTCGGGGAGTACGGCCTCCCCGGCCGGCTGTTCTTCCGCAAGGAGCCGCGGACG
>Ga0126306_10001058_pt1 | contig 14300 bp, 16 predicted proteins | sample Plot27_FD_92592 | JGI IMG/M metagenome (GOLD analysis project Ga0126306, IMG submission 92592) | Serpentine soil microbial communities from UC McLaughlin Reserve, CA, USA - Plot27 | ecosystem: Environmental > Terrestrial > Soil > Grasslands | place: USA: UC McLaughlin Reserve, Lake County...
GGAGCCAACGGGCTGGTCCTGTTCAACCGCTTCTACCAGCCCGACCTGGACATCGAGGCCATGGAGGTGCAGCCGGCGCTGGAGCTGAGCAGCTCGGTCGAGCTGCGCCTGCCGCTGCGCTGGATCGCCATCCTGCACCGGCGCCACCGGGTGTCGCTGGCCGCCTCGACCGGGGTCCACACCGCCACCGACGTGCTCAAGGTGCTGCTGGCCGGGGCGGACGTGGCCATGATGACCTCGGCCCTGCTGCGCAACGGCCCCGGCCACCTGCGCCCGCTCGGGACCCAGGTGGGCGACTGGATGGACGGGCACGGGTTCGAGACCGTGGAGCAGCTCCGGGGCCTGCTCAGCCAGCGGTCGGTCCCCAACCCGGCCGCGTTCGAGCGGGCCAACTACATCAAGACCCTCGCCTCCCACTCCGCAGCGTCGTGGCAGCATGAGGGCTGAGGACGAGCGCTCGATCGGAGGCTGACGTGCGGGTGCGGGACGTCATGGCCAGCCCGGTGGTCACGGTGGCCCCGGAGGCGGCCCTCAAGGAGGTGGCCTCGCTGCTGGTCGAGCGGCGGATCAACGCCGTGCCGGTGGTCGACGCCGGTGACCGGCTGATCGGGATCGTGTCCGAGGCCGACCTGCTCTCGCTGGAGACCGGCCCGGTCGCGGCCGCCGGCGGGGCGCCGCCCCACTCGGCGGGGGAGGTGATGCGCCAGTCGGTCTACACCGTGACCGGCGACACCGACGCTACCGCGGCCGCCCGGCTGATGCTGCGCCATCGCCTCAAGTCGGTCCCGGTGGTGGACGGCGACCGGGTGGTCGGCATGGTCACCCGCCGCGACCTGCTGCGCCTGCTCGCCCGCAGCGACGAGGACATCCGGGCCGACCTCGAGCGGCGGGTCGCCCAGGAGCTGGAGGCCCTGCGCCAGGCCGTCGTCGAGGTCCGCGACGGCGTGGTCACCGTCGACGCCGACGGCCCCTGCCGCCAGCTGGTCGAGCAGCTGGCCCGCGCCGTCCCCGGCGTGGTCGAGGTCCGCTCGCGCCGGCCCGACCCCGCTCCGTGACCGGCGACCACATCCGGGCCTGCCGCAACGCCCGCGAGCTGGTCGCCGACATGCATTGGCGGGGCCTGCCCGTGCCCCCGCTGTATGCCCGCATGGCCGGTGAGTTCCACGACCTGGTGGCCAGCGGCGACTACGCCGCCTGGCTCGCCAGCGGGGCCCTCCCGGGGGCCGCCTCCCAGCCGACCGGGGCCGTCGGGCTCAGTGCTTCCTAGCCAGAGCCAGACTGGCTCAGGTGGTCAGCGGGGACGGCCCTCCCGCAGGGTCTCGACCGACCTTGCGATCCGCCGCTGCCTGGTCTCCTCGGTCTTGGCCCCGGTGACCTGGAGGACGTGCCAGGACCTGTTGCTGTAGGAGAGCCCGTCGAAGGTCGCCCGGGCCGCCGGCTCGGCGTCCAGCGCCGCCGCCAGGTCGTCCGGCACGGTCACCTCACGGGGCGCGGTGTCCAACTCCAGGTCGACCTCCACCTCGTCTCCTCCGGCCACCCCGGCCCCGGCCCGGTGCTCGGCGCTCAGGCTGACCATCGGCACCCCGCCCATCGAGGCCACCGTGCTGCGGTAGCGGTACCCGTTGACCGTCACCGTCACCGCCGGCCGCTTCCCCGACCCGAGCGCCGCCATCACGTCCACGGGCACCTGGATGCCGGTCGTGTTCTTCCCCGTCTGCTGGATGGTGGTCCGGAATCGCATGTCGATCCTCCGTGGGGGCTCGGTCGTGTGGTCCGGTGGAGGTGGGTCTCAGGGTGGGGGCGGGACCGGGGTGGGGCGGGCCGGCGTCGGAACCTGCGGGGGCTCCGCCCCCTGCCTCCCCGAACCCGCCCGCGGATCACCGGGCACGGATCACCAGGCATGGAGCACCCGAAGCCCCGGCTGCTCGGGCCCCCGGTGGGGGACGCTAGCACCCCAGCGGATGGAGTTCCCACGGCTGTCCACACCCCGCCACGCAACCGAACCCCACCACGACCCCCGACCCGCCCGCAACCAGATCCTCGCCGTTGACTCGCAACCGTTCCTGCAAGCACGACCGGGTTCGGGGGGCAGGGGCGGAACTCCCGCGGGTTCTTTCGGAGCCGGCGCGCCTGCTCGACATCGGTCCCCGAGATCCTGTTCGCGTCAGGGGTCGAGGCGGGCTGCCCGGCTCTCGAGGTAGCGCTGCTCGGGGAGGCTGGTGGTCCGGCGGGCGGCCGCCCGGTAGCGCTCGCGGGCGGCCGCGGTGTCGCCGGCCAGCTCGAGCAGGTGGGCCCGGACGGCGTCGAGGCGGTGGCTCCCGGCCATGCGGGCGTCGCCGTCCAGGGTGGCCAGCAGCTCCAGGCCGGCCCGGGGCCCGCGGACCATGGCCAGGGCCACGGCGTGGTTGAGGGTCACCACCGGGCTGGGCGCGACCTGGGCGAGCAGCTCGTAGAGGACCAGGATCTGGCGCCAGTCGGTGTCGGCGGCGGTGGCCGCCTCGTCGTGCACGGCGGCGATGGCCGCCTGCAGCTGGTAGGGGCCGAGCTGGGCCCCGGCCAGCGTGGCCGAGATCAGGGCGACCCCCTCGGCGATGGCGTCGGCGTTCCAGCGGGAGCGGTCCTGCTCGGCCAGGGGGACCAGGCTGCCGTCGGGCCGGGACCGGGCCGGGCGCCTGGCGTCGGTCAGCAGCAGCAGGGCCAGCAGCCCGGCGACCTCGCCGTCGTCCGGCAGCAGCCGGTGCAGCTCCCGGGCCAGCCGGATGGCCTCGGCGGTGAGGTCGGCCCGTTGGAGGTCGGGCCCCGAGCTGGCCGCGTAGCCCTCGTTGAAGATCAGGTAGAGGACCTGGAGCACGACCCGCAGCCGCTCCGCCCGCTCGGCCGGCGGCGGCATGGCGAACCGGGCCCCGGCGGCCTTGATGGTCTGCTTGGCCCGGCTGATGCGCTGGGCCATGGTCGCCTCCGGCACCAGGAAGGCCCTGGCCACCTGGGCGGTGGTGAGGCCGCCGACCGCCCGCAGGGTGAGGGCGACCTGCGAGGGGGGCGACAGCGCCGGATGGCAGCACAGGAACAGCAGCGCGAGCGTGTCGTCGGCGGCCGCGGGGGCGTCGGCGTCCGCGGCCGGGGCGACCAGCTCGTCGGCCGGCGAGGCGGTGGCGACGGCCTCCTCCCGGCGCCGGCGGGCCGACTCGCCACGGATCTGGTCGGTCATCCGCCGCGAGGCCACCGTCACCAGCCAGCCCCGCGGGCGCTCGGGGACGCCCTCGGCCGGCCACTGGACGGCCGCGGCCAGCAGGGCCTCCTGGACCGCGTCCTCGCACAGGTCGAACTGGCCGTGGCGGCGGACCAGGACGCCCAGGACCTGCGGGGCCAGCTCCCGCAGCAGGTCCTCGACCTCGCTGGGGCCGTTCACATCTCCATGCCGGCCGCGTCCATCAGCGCCCGCACCTCGATGGTGGCGTGCGGGGTGAGGACGCCGGCGATCTCGACCGCCCGCTGCAGGCGCTCGACGTCGAGCTCCCAGATGCTGGCCAGCACCTCCCTGGACTCCCCGGAGGGCCCATCGGTGACGGCCGGGGCCCCGTCGCGCAGGACCACCGTCCTGGCGTTGCTGGCGTCGGCCAGCCGGCGGATGCCGACGAACTCGCCCGAGGCGGTGAGCTCGCCGATCAGGTCGTTGTGGAGCTCGATCACCCGCTCGGCCTCCCCGGCGGGCAGCGCCCCCCAGGTGGCCGGGTTGCTGTAGAGCAGCACCACGTACTTCATGCCGGGCTCCTTCGCGCGCCGGGCCGCCGGTCGGGCCCGCTCACCGAGCGGTCGGAGCCGGGGCGCTGTCTTCGACACTGAGTCACAGCGGTATAGGCTCGCAGAAAGCACGAGGAAGGAAAGCCATGCTCGGTGACCATCCGATCCATCCGGTCCTGCTGGCCAAGGACCTTGCCGCGGCGCGGGAGTTCTACCACGACAGGATCGGGCTCGAGATCCTCATGGAGAACGACGACGCGATCGTGTTCCGGTGTGGCAACGGGACCCAGCTGGACGTGACCAAGAGCACCGTCGGCACCGCCGACGAGCAGACCCAGGTGTCCTGGGAGGTCCCCGACCTCCGGGCCGAGGTCGACGAGCTGCGCTCGCGCGGGGTCAAGGTCGAGGACTACGACATGCCCGGCCTCAAGACCGAGGACGGCATCGCCGACCTCGGCTTCGCCTTGTTCGCCTGGATCGTCGACCCGGGGAAGAACACCCTGGGCATCATGCAGCTCAAGGGCTGAGCAGGCCCACGCAGGGGAGGGCAAGGGATGGCGGGCAACAGGGTCGTTCGGCGGTCGGTCACGCTGCGGGACGTCGCCGCCGCGGCCAGGGTGCACGTGGCCACGGCGTCGCGGGCGCTCGACGCGGAGACGGCGCACCCGGTGTCGCCGGAGACGGGGGCGCGCGTCAAGCAGGTGGCCGAGGAGCTCGGCTACCAGCACCACATGATGGCCAGGGGGCTGCGCCGCGGGTTCAGCTCGACCGTCGGGGTGGTGGTGGCCGACCTCGGGAACCCCTACACGGCCCCGGTCCTGCGTGGGCTCCAGAGCCGCCTCGAGGGCGCCGACTACATGGCCCTGATGACCGAGACCCGGGACGACTCCCAGGTGCTGGAGCGGGCGGTCGGCCATCTCCTGGCCCGGCAGGTGGACGCGCTGGTGATGCTGGCCGTGCGCTCGGGCGACCGGGACCGGGTGGTCGGGTGGGCCTCCCGGGTGCCGGTGGTGCTGGCCGTGCGCGGCCTGCCTGGCTCCGGGGTGCCGGCGGTGACCCACGACGACCTCGGCGGGGCCAGACTGGCGGCCACGCACCTGGCCGAGCTCGGCCACCGGCGGGTCGTCCAGCTCCCCGGGCCGCAGGACATGCAGCCGTTCAAGGACCGCTACGACGGCTTCGCCGAGGCCGCGGACGAGCTGGGACTGGAGGCCTGGGCGGCACCGCCGGCCAGCCGGCCGGTGTTCGACGAGGGCAGGCGGCTGATGGGCCAGGTCCTGGAGGGCCAGGGACGGGCCACCGCCGTGTTCGCCCACAACGACGCCATGGCCATGGGGGCGGTCCGCGCCCTGCGCGACGCCGGTCTGAGCTGTCCCGGCGACGTCTCGGTGGTCGGCTACAACGACGTCCCCATGGCCGACTGCTTCGACCCGCCGCTCACCACCATCCGGCTCAACGGCTACGAGGTCGGCCGCCAGGCCGGGGAGGCGGTGCTGGCCGCCATCCGGGGGCTGCCCCTTCCCGGCGGTGGCCAGCCCGAGCCCGCCGAGCTGGTCGCGCGGGGCAGCGCGACGCCGCCGAGGGAGCGCTCAGAGGATGCGGCGCTCCCGGCGTAGCTGCCGGGTGGTGGCCTGGCGCGACTCGTGCCGGCCCCGGTAGGGGGCCGCGCCCAGGTGGTCGCGGCCGGTCAGGGCGACCACCAGGCCGGCGGCCGTGCAGGCGCAGGCGATGGCCAGGGTGGCCGGCACTCCGGCCCGGTCGACCAGCGACCCGGCGACGGCCAGGCCGACGGCGCCGGTGACGTTGATGGCGGTGGTCATCCAGGTGCCCGACTCGGTCAGGGTCCCGGGGGGCGCCAGTTCGGCCGCGAGCACGTAGGCCGAGCTCTCCAGCGGGGCCAGGACCAGCCCGACCAGGGCCACCACGGCCCCGAGGGTCAGCAGCGAGCCCGTCGCCGCCATCGGGGCCGAGGCCAGCACCAGCACGGCGAGCAGGCCGAGGTAGCGCTGGCCGGGTGACCGGCGCCAGCGCCGGCTCCCGTACCAGAGGCCGCCGACGGCGCTGGCCGCGGCCCAGGCGGCCAGCGTCAGGGAGGCCGCCTCGGCCGAGCCGGCCTCCCTGGCCGCCCCGACCAGCCCGATCTCCCAGATGCCGATGGCGGCGCCCACCCCGGCCAGGGAGAGGGCCAGGGTCCGCATGCCCGGGCCGCTGAGGGCCCCGGCCCAGCCGGCCCGGCCGGACGCGACGCCGTCGGTGCCGGCCTGGGCCCTGGACACCGGCGAGGCCACGAACCCCAGCGTCCCGGCCACGGCCAGCCCGGCCGTGGCCAGCACCCCGGCCGCCGGCTGGTACAGGGTGGCCAGCGCGCCGGCCAGCAGCGGCCCGGCCACGAACAGCAGCTCGTCGAGGACGGCGTCGAGGGCGTAGGCGGTCTGGAGCCTCGGCCCCTGGCCGACCAGCGACAGCCACAGCACCCGCATGGAGGCCCCCAGCGGCGGGGCGGTGGCCCCGGCGGCCGCGGCCAGCCCGACCGTGGCCGTGACCGCGGCCGGGCCCGGGCGGGCGACGGCGACCATGCCGGCCAGGGCGGCCGCGAAGGCCAGGGCCATCGGGGGCAGGCAGCGACGCTGGCCGTAGCGGTCGACCAGCCGGCCCCTGACCGGGGCGAGCAGCCCGCTGGCCAGGGCGATGGCCGCCGAGGCGGCTCCGGCCAGGGCGAGCGAGCCGGTCTCGGCCTGCACGAACAGGACCACGCTGAGCGGCCCGGTGGCGCTGGAGAGGCGCCCGACCAGGGAGGCGAGCAGCAGCGGCCGGGCGTGGGGGAGCCGGAGGACCGTCAGGTAGGAGGAGCCCACGGCCCGGATCCTACGGCTTCCACCCGGTCGAGTGGTATGGCCCGCATGCACCATACGCACGGCTCTGCGTGGAGGTCCCAAGGCGATTAGTGGTTCGTGAGCGGCGGGAGGTAGAAGAGACCAAGGGATGAGGAACCGCCGGGATGCCGTGAACGACCACGAACCCACGACCCCCTGGGAAGGAGTGGATCGATGCCGTCCCCCCGGCACGTCCGATGGGGCTAGTTCGAACGAGCCATGAATACGTACCCCGAGTGGACCGGCTCGGGGTACGCTTGTTGGTGCTGATCTAAGGGCCCGCCGCGCGAGGAGGGCACGGGGATGCCGGCCAGGCTCAGGTGGTACGTCGGCGCCGTTGGCCTCGCCGGGCTGCTCGCGGTCGCCCTGCTGCTGCCCGCCCTCGACCTCGACCGCGTCCGCGAGGTCGGCGGGGCCATCGCCCTGTTCGCCGGCTTCGTCGTGGGCGGCGAGCTGGTCTCGTTGCGGCTCCTGCGCGACAACCGGGTCAAGGACCTGGCCGTCACCACCACCTTCGCCTACGGCCTGGTGCTGCTGGCCGGCACGGCCGTGGCCGTGCTGGTGTTCGTCTTCGCCTCGGTGGCGGCCGACCTCAGCCAGCGCAAGCCGGCCGTCAAGACGCTGTTCAACGCCGCCCAGTGCGCCCTCGCCCTGGCCGCCGGCGGGGCCGTCTACCACGCCCTCGGCGGCGGGTACGAGATCACCACCGCCGCCCTGCCCGCCCTGGCCGCCGGCGGGCTGGCCTTCATGGTGATCAACCATCTGCTGGTCAGCGTCGTGATCAGCCTCGACCAGGGCGTGCCCATCGTCCAGGGCCTTGGCCGCGACGACCTGCGCCTGGAGCTGGGCAGCTCGGCCATGGTCCTGGCCCTGGCCCCGGTGGCGGTGGTGGTAGCCGAGCGCAGCCTGCTGCTCCTGCCGGCCCTGGTCCTGCCCCTTGGTGCCGTCTACCTCGCCTCCAAGGCCGAGATCCGGGCCAAGCACGACCAGGCCGAGGCCGAGGAGGCGGCCGAGCGCCAGCGCCGCCTGACCGAGCAGGAGCAGGAGGTCGTCCGCCGCCTCCAGGAGGCCGACCGGCTCAAGGCCGACCTGATCGCCACCGTCTCCCACGAGCTGCGCAGCCCGCTGACCACGATCGTGGGCGTCTTCGGCATCCTGCGGGTCCGGCGCGACCGGGTCAGCCCAGAGGAGCGGGACGAACTGGTGGCCATGGGCATCCAGCAGAGCGAGCGGCTCCACCGGATGATCGAGCAGCTGCTGCTGACCGCCCGCTTCGAGCAGGCCGACGGGGTCGCCTCGCTGCGGGCCGACCGGGTCGAGCTGGACGCCACCGACCTGGTCCGCCAGGCCGGGGCCGAGGCCAGGGCTCGCTACGCCGACCGGCGCATCGCCATCGAGACCAACGGGTCCCTGCCCGTCCGGGTCGCCCAGGAGGCGGTCGTGCAGGTCCTCGGCAACCTGCTCGACAACGCCTGCAAGTACTCGCCCGACGGCGAGCCGGTGCGGCTGTCGGGGATCCGCGAGGGCGCCGAGGCGGTCCTGGCCGTCGAGGACGCCGGCCCTGGCATCCCCGAGGCCGAGCGCCAGCGCATCTTCGACCGCTTCACCCAGCTGGAGCGCAACACCCAGCGCCGCGCCGGCGGGGTCGGCCTCGGGCTCTACATCGCCCGCCAGCTGGCCCGCAGCCAGGACGGCGACCTCCTGGTGGTCGACCCCACCGGCGACCACGGCGCCCGCTTCGAGCTCCACCTCCCCCTGCTGCCGGAGACCGCCGGCTCCTGACACCGCTCCGAGATTGGGCGTTTTCGCGTACCTCCCGGGGTTAGTCAAGCCTCTGTTGCCCCAACCGGGCAGTTAAGGCAAGCAGAAAGGAGACGCCATGAGCCAGTACGGCACCGAACCGGCCGGCGCCACGGTCGACGGCCCGGAGCCGGTCTACGGCACCGAGCCGGGGTACGGCACCGAGGGATCGACCACCGGCCAGGTCAAGGACCAGGTCAAGGAGAAGGCCCAGGTGGCCCAGGACAAGGCGCGGGGCGCGATGGGCCAGGCCAGGGGGCGCATCAGCGACCAGGTCGACCAGCGCTCGACCCAGGCCGGCGAGCGCATCGCCGGGACCGCCTCGGACGTGCGCTCGATCGCCGACGAGCTCCGCAACCAGGGCAAGGACGCGCCCGCGAACCTGGCCGAGCAGCTGGCCAGCCAGGCCGACCGGGTGGGCGACTACCTCAAGGGCGCCAGCGGCGACCGGATCCTGCGCGACGTCGAGGACTTCGCCCGCCGCCAGCCCATGCTGGTCGCGGCGGCCGGGCTGGCCCTCGGCTTCGCCGCCTCGCGGTTCCTCAAGGCGTCCAGCGGCCGCCGCTACGAGTCGGGCTACGGCAGCTTCGACGGCGGCTACGACCGGACCTATGCCACCAGCCCCTACGACACCAGGACGTCCTACACCACCGGGACGCGCTACGAGACCGAGGTGCCGGTCGTCGGCACCTACGACGACGCGCGGAGGTCGTGATGTCCTCCCAGGTTCCGGGCGACACCGAGGACCTGCGTGACCGGTCGCTGGGCGAGCTGCTCAAGCAGCTCTCGGAGCAGACCACCCGGCTGGTCCACCAGGAGCTGGAGCTGGCCAAGGCCGAGATCACCCAGAAGGGCAAGCAGGCCGGCATGGGGGCCGGGCTGTTCGGCGGCGCCGGCGCCATCGGGCTGGCCGCGCTCGGCGCCCTGACGGCCTGTTTCATCCTCGCCCTGAACGCGATCATGCCCGCCTGGCTGGCCGCCCTGCTGGTGGCCGTCGTGTACGGGATCGTCGCCTTCGTGCTGGTCAAGCAGGGCCAGGCCAGGATCAAGCGGGCCGCCCCGCCGGTGCCCGAGCAGACCATCGAGACGGTGAAGGAGGACGTGGAATGGGCCAAGACCCAGATGCGATCCGACAGGACATAGAGCAGACCCGGTCCGAGATGAGCGAGACCGTGGAGGCCGTCGGCTACAAGGCCGATGTGCCCTCGCGGGCCAAGGAGAAGGTGAGTGACAAGGTGGAGAGCGTGAAGTCGGCGGTGAGCGGTACCGCCACCCGGGCCAAGGAGGCCGTGACCGGCGCCACCGACCGGGTCGGCGAGGCGACCCCGAGCGGCGGCGAGGTCAAGCAGAAGACCCGGCAGGCGGCCGGGATGGCCAAGGAGAACCCGTTGGGGCTGGCCATCGGGGCCGCCGCCATCGGCTTCCTGGCCGGCCTGGCCGTGCCCTCGACCCGGGTCGAGGACGAGCGGCTCGGGCCAGTGGCCGACCAGGTCAAGGACAAGGTCAAGGAGACCGGCCAGGAAGCGCTTGACCGGGGCAAGCAGGTCGCCCAGGAGGTGGCCAGCACGGCCACCGAGACCGCCAAGGAGAAGACGCAGGAGCACGGCCAGGGCCTGGCCGACAGCGCCAAGCAGAGCGCCCAGGACGTCAAGTCCGAGGCTGGCAGCTCCTCGTCGGCCCCCGGGCTGTAGGGAGGAACGTGCCCGAGCGCGACAACGGCGACGCGGCCGGCAGGGAGGCTGAGCGCCCCAGCGAGATCCCGCCGAGGGGATGGTTCGCCGTCCTCAAGCGGGTCAAGGCTGAGGTGAAGGAGGACAACGTCCCCCTGCTGGCCGCCGGCGTCGCCTTCTACGCCATGCTGGCCCTCTTCCCGGCGATCATCGCCGTGGTCACCATCTACGGCATGGTCGCCGACCCCGCCCAGGTCGAGTCCCAGGTCAACGAGTTCGCCAAGGGCCTGCCGTCGGGCGCCGACCAGTTGATCACCGAGCAGCTCAAGAACGTCGTCAACGCCGGCCAGCAATCGCTGTCGATCGGGCTGGCCCTCAGCCTCCTGGCCGTGTTCTGGAGCGTCTCCAGCGGCGTCCAGGGGCTGGTCAAGAGCCTGAACCTGGTCTACGACGAGCGCGAGACGCGCGGCTTCCTCAAGCTGCGCGGCCTGTCGCTGCTGCTCACCCTTGGGGCGATCGTGGTCGTGGTGGTCGCCCTGGTCCTGATCGCGGTCTTCCCGGGGGTGGTCGACGACCTTGAGCTGGGCCAGGCCGGGGAGCTGGCCGCGTCCATCGTCCGCTGGGTCGTCCTGGCCCTGCTGGTGCTGGTCGCCCTGGCTGTGGTGTACCGGTTCGCCCCCGACCGGGCCAATCCGCGCTGGCGCTGGGTGAGCTGGGGGGCGGTGGTCGCCTTGGTGCTCTGGCTGCTAGGCTCCGTCGGGTTCAGTTGGTACGTCGACAACTTCGGCAAGTACAACCAGACCTATGGCGCCCTGGCGGCGGTGATCATCTTGCTCCTGTGGCTGTTCCTCTCCTCGTTCGCGGTGCTCCTCGGCGCCGAGTTCGACGCCGAGACCGAGCGTCAGACGGCCAGGGACACCACCACCGGCCCGGAGCAGCCGCTGGGCCAGCGGGACGCCGAGGTCGCCGACACCGTCGGCGAGAGCCCGCAGCGCCGGTGACGGCCCCGCTGATCGCGGTCCCCACCTACCACCTGGGTCCCGGGCGGGTCGGGAACTGGGAGGGCGCCTACGCCCTGCCCGAGCCGTACGTGGCCGCGCTGCGGGCCGCCGGGGCCCGGGTCGCGCTGCTGCCGCCGGGCCAGCCCGGCGACCCCGAGGAGGCGCTGGCCCCGTTCGACGGGCTGCTGCTGGCCGGCGGGGGAGACGTCGAGCCGGCCCGGTACGGGGCCGCCGACCACCCGAGCCAGTACGGGATCGACCCCGACCGCGACGAGCTCGAGCTGGCCCTGGCCAGGGCGGCGGTCGGGACCGGGCTGCCCCTGCTCGGCATCTGCCGCGGGGTCCAGCTGCTCAACGTCGCCTTCGGGGGCAGCCTGGTCCAGCACCTGCCGGAGGACGGCGCCGGCGCCGAGCCGCCCGTCGAGCACCGCAACGAGGCCAAGCGGGCGCTGCACGGCCTGCGGGTCGAGCCGGGCAGCCGGCTGGCCGAGGCCCTCGGGCAGACCGAGGCCGAGGGGCTCTCCCACCACCACCAGGGCCTGGACCGCCTCGGGGAGGGGTTCCGGCCGGTCGCCTGGGCGCCGGACGGGCTGGTCGAGGGGATCGAGCGCGACCAGGGCTGGACCGTCGGCGTGCTCTGGCACCCCGAGAGCACGGCCGCGGCCGACCCGGTCCAGCACCGGCTGCTGCGCGCCTTCGTGGAGGTGGCGTCCCGGCGTGGACAGGCATTTTGGCGCCGGAGCGCCGAGCCGGTAGGGTTTGGCGGACCCGGGAGCGCCGCAGGGTGAACCGGGCCGGCCGGTCCACGCGTACATCCCGGTGAGATGCTGTTCTCCAATTTGCTGGTCGCGATCGCCCTCACGGTGCTGTTCCCGCTGGGGCTGATGGGCATGCTGGCCGCCGGGGAGTGGCTGGAGCGCCGCACCCTGGCCGCCGAGGAGGTCCTGCCCAGGCGGCTGCGTCGCATGGACGGCAAGCCACCCGAGGCGGTCGAGGCCATGGTGCTGGAGGAGACAGCCCACGTGGTCGCCCAGTACTGGTCGGCCACCGGCCGCCCGGCCCCGGAGGCGCCCGACGCCCCGGCTCCCGGGGCAACACTTCCCGGGCCCCCGGTCCCGGAGGCGCACCCCAACGGGGGCCGCCACGCCCGCCGGGTCGTTCCCGGTCGGGCCGGGCGTCACGAGCGCCGCCGCTGATCCTGGGGGGTGTGGGGGGAGCGAGCTCCCCCCACACGGATCGGCCTGCGGAGTTATCGTGGTTCTGATGGAACGTCGTCTGCGGAGTTCGGAGTCCTTCGTGGCCGGGACGGCGGCCATGGTGGTGGCCACGGCCGTGCTCGGGCTCGTCCACCTGGTCCAGGCCAGCTTCCCGTTCCCGCCGTTGGGGCTCGCCCAGCGGCTGCTGCGGCTGGTCCCCGGCCCGGTGGCGGTGTTCTTCATCGACCTGCTCGGCCACTGGGCCCTGCGGCTGTTCGCGGTCGGCTTCACCGGGGCCAGCATCCTGGCCGGCGGGGCCGCGGCCGTGCTGGTGGCCAGGGCCGGCCCCACCCGTCGGTCCCGGGCCGCCTGGCTGGCCGGGGGGCTGCTCGGCCTGGTCGCCCTCGGCGGCTACCGGGGCCAGCCGGGGGCGCCGTCGCTGCTGGTGTACGGGGCGGTGGTGACGGTCGCGGCCGTCGCCTACGTCAGCGTCCTCCAGGGCGCCCTCGGCCGCCTCGAGCGCGACCCGGTCCCGGCCCCGGCCAGCGGCCTCGGGCGGACCAGGCGGGAGCTGCTCCGGGCCGTCGTCGGGGCGGCCGGGCTGCTGGCCACCGGGTTCGCCATCCGCCGGCTCACCGGCGGGATCGGCGACAGCGGCGGCCGGCCCCTGGCCCGGCCGGCCGGCGCCGCCCCGGTCCGTCCGGCACCGGCCCCGGCGCCCGGCGACGACCCGGGCGCCTGGGAGATCGCCGGCCTCACCCCCGAGGTGACCAGCAACCGGCTCCACTACACGGTCGACGAGTCGATCATCGACCCCAACGTCGACCGCGGGTCGTGGCGGCTGCGGGTCGAGGGCCTGGTCGGCCGGCCCGTCGTCCTCGGCTACGACGAGCTGCTGGCGATGCCGTCGACCGAGCAGTACGTGACCCTCCAGTGCATCTCCAACCTGGTCGGCGGGGACCTGGTGGGCACGGCCAGGTGGACCGGGGTGCCGCTGGCCCGGGTGCTGGAGCGGGCCGGCGGGGCCGGCCAGGGCGCGGTCCGGGTGGTGTTCCACGCCGTCGGCGGCTACTCGGACTCCCTGCCGATCGCCAAGGCGCTGGACCCGGAGACGGTGGTCGCCTACGGCATGAACGGCCGCAGCCTGCCCCGGGCCCACGGGTTCCCGGCCCGGATCATCGCCCCCGGCATCTACGGGATGAAGAACGTCAAGTGGCTGGAGCGCATCGAGGTGGTCGACTACGACTACGAGGGCTACTGGCAGCGCTCGGACGGCTGGGACAACGTGGCCGAGATCAAGACGGCCAGCCGCATCGACGTCCCCCAGGAGCTGACCTCGGCCGAGAGCGCCGGGGTGGTCGCCGGCCTGGCCTGGGCGGGGGACCGGGGCATCCGGCGGGTCGAGGTGTCGCTGGACGGCGGGGCCAGCTGGGTCCCGGCCACCCTCCGGCGCGAGCTGGCCAGGGCCGCCTGGCGCCAGTGGCGCCTGCCCCTGCCCCCCGGCGTCTCGGGACGGCACCGGCTCAAGGTGCGAGCCGTGGACGGCCGGGGCGACCTCCAGACCGCCCGCCCGGCCCCGCCCCACCCCTCGGGGGCCAGCGGTTACCACGAGGCCGACGTGGTATCCAACTAGCGGGAATGCCCGCTATCCCACCTCGGTTGCACCTCCCGGAGGCGACGGAACCGTTCGAGCTGCGGAGGTGTGAGGGTGCGCTATCCTGCCCCGGTGGCGACCCTTGTCCCGTGGCCGCAGTTTCTCGGAGCGGAGGACCTCCTGGTACAGCCAAGCTCGACCTCTGATCTGGGCGACGAGATCATCCCGGCGGCGCCCGACGGCGCCCGCGCCCCGGCCGGCGAGTCCGAGGAGGAGCGCCGCCAGCGCTTCTCCGACTCGGCCATCCCGCTGCTGGACACGATCTACGCCGGCGCCCTGCGCCTGACCCGGAACCCGGCCGACGCCGAGGACCTGGTCCAGGAGACCTTCCTGCGCGCCTACAACGCCTTCCACCAGTTCGAGCC
>Ga0126306_10001059_pt1 | contig 14296 bp, 15 predicted proteins | sample Plot27_FD_92592 | JGI IMG/M metagenome (GOLD analysis project Ga0126306, IMG submission 92592) | Serpentine soil microbial communities from UC McLaughlin Reserve, CA, USA - Plot27 | ecosystem: Environmental > Terrestrial > Soil > Grasslands | place: USA: UC McLaughlin Reserve, Lake County...
GAGCTCGGCACGTCCGTCCTGCAGACCTACACCGCCCACCCGTTCCTGATGGCGAACCGCGCCGCGTCCGTCGTCGCCGCCATGGGCCGCCCCGGCCTGACGCTCGGCATCGGCCCCTCGCACCAGCCGGTCATCGAGGACGTCCTCGGCCTCGACTTCTCGCACCCGGGGCGCCACACCGAGGAGTACGTCTCGGTCCTGGCTCCGATGCTGCGCGGCGAGGAGGTGGCGTTCACCGGCGAGGACTTCCGGGTCCACTCGTTCGGCCGCGGCACCCCGCCGCCGTACCCGGTCTCGCTGATGGTCTCGGCGCTGGCGCCTCGGCTGCTGCGGGTGGCGGGGACGCACACCGATGGGACGATCCTCTGGATGGCCAACGCCAAGGCCATCTCGGCGCACGTGGCCCCGCGCCTGCGGGCGGCGGCCGAGGCGGCGGGCCGTCCGGCGCCCCGCATCGTCGCCGGCTTGCCGGTGGCGGTCGTCGACGACGAAGCGGCGGGCCGCGACGCCGCCGCCCGGCAGTTCGCCATGTACGGCACGCTGGTCAACTACCGCCGCATCCTCGACATCGGCGGGGCGGGCGGGCCGGCCGACGCCGCCGTCGTGGGTGACGAGGCGTCGGTGACGGCGCAGGTCGAGGCGTTGTTCGAGGCCGGCGCCACCGACGTGTGGGCGGCCCCGTTCGCGGTCGGCGACGACCGGTCGGCCTCCCGCCGCCGCACCCGCGAGCTCCTGAACACCCTGGTGGGCTAGCCCCCGTGCTGGGCTAGCGCCCGGTGGGCGAGGCCCGGGCTGGGCTAGCGCCCGTGCCGGCCTAGCGCCCGGTGGGCGAGGCCCGGTCGGCGGCCAGGCGGTCGAGGGCGGTGACGAGGGCGGCACCGTCGGCCGCCCACTCGTGGACGCCCAACAGGCCGGCGACCTCGGGGTTGCGGACGGCCTGGCCGCCCATGACCACGGGCGCCCCGGGGGCGGCCCTCTCGACGGCGTCCACGGCGGCCCGGGCGGCGTCGAGGTGGTCGACGGTGGTCACGCCGATGCCTACGGCCACCAGCCGCTCGGCCCGCTCCGCCGCCAGGCCGAACGCCTCCGGCGGGACGTCGGCGCCCAGTTCCACGACCGTGAACCCGGCCAGGCGGGCCAGGTCGGCGACCACGGCGATCGGCAGGGCGTGGCGCTCGCCGGCGGGGGCGCCGAGCACGACCGTCCCCCGGGATCGGCCCCGCCGGCGGAACCGGGCCCCGAGCCGGGCCCCGACGCGCTGAGCGGTGGCGGTGGCGACGTACTGGTCCGCCACCGAGAGCCGGCCGGCGGCCACGTCCTCGCCGATGGCGGCCATCGACCCGCTGATCAGCTCGAGGTAGCAGCGCTGCGGGGTGTGGCCGCTGGCCAGCGCCCGGGACACCACCGTCCAGGCCCCCACCTCGTCGCCGGCCAGAAGCCGCTCGCCGAACCGCGCCGCCCAGTCGGCCGCCGGCGCCGTGGTGGGGGCGCTGCCGGCGCCGCCGCGCCCAGCGCTCGCCAGTGCGGCGACGTCGTTGGGGTCGACCAGCCACACGTTGCCCGACCGCACCGCCGGCAGCCGCCCCTGGCGGACGTACCGGTAGGCCGTCATGTAGTGGACGTCGAGGGCGCGGGCGACCTGCTTGAGGTTCAGCAGGCCGGCGTCCGGCGGGGTGGCGACAGCGCCGGCGCCGGCAACGTCACCCGTGGGCTCGTCGCTCCTCACGTCCTCGCGGGTCACCGTGGGGCCTCCGGGCTCGTGGGTCCGCAACGCTGGGCCGGCGGCGAGCGTAGCCGCGGCCCGGGCGCCGAGAGAGGGGAGGAGCAGGCCCCGGTGCGGCATGCCGGGCCCGGTCGCCGACGTGACCGACCGCCGGCTCGGGCCCCGGCGGGTCAGGTGCGCCGGCGGCTGAGGGTGGAGGTGAGTGGCCGCCACCGTCCGGTCGGGCGACCCGACGGGTTGGAGGCGACGACCGTCCCGCCGGAGGCGAGCCGGTAGACGACGTCGCCCCGAGCGAGGCGCCGGGTGCTGCTGCTGGTGCTGGTGGAGATCCGCATGACCGCATCGTCGTCCCACCCGCTGACGCCGCCCTGAGCCCCCGCTGACACGCCCGCACCCGGCCGCATCAGCGCGCCTGCGGCCCGGCCCCGGCGTCGTCCGTGTCACCCCCACATGCCAGGTGCCCCGCCGCCAGCCCGAGCACGGTCGCCACGGCCAGCGCCGTAGCGGGCCTCACGCGTCGTCGGATGTCCCCTCCTCCGCGGCCCCCGGCGGGGGAACCCAGCGGTGGGCGAGGAAGACGAACTCGGCACCGGGGCGGTCGGGCGCGCCCCGCACCTCGTGGAGGGCGAAGCCGGCGGCGCCCAGCGACGCGGCCACCTCGTCACGGGAGCGTAAGCGCAGGGTCGACTCCGAGGTCAGCGACACGCCGTCGGCCGCGAACACGACCGTCCAGCGGAACGAGACGAGCGGCAGCCGGACGTCCGTCACCTCCGGCCAGGCCTCCACGTCGCCAACCCCGGGGACGTGGGCGCGGCGGTACGCGTGCGCCCGGTCCCACCCCCGCCAGGCCTGACGCGCCGGGTCGCGTACCTCGAACGCCAGCCAGCCCCCGGGACGGAGGGCGGCCGAGGCGGTGGCGAGCGCCGCCGCCCAGTCCTCGTCGGCGAGGAACACCTGGGCCACGTTCCCGATCATCGTCACGAGATCGATCCCGGTGCCACCGTCGGCCCGAGGCCCGGTCGCGACCGGCGCGGACGCGTCCCCGGCGAGCCAGCGGACCCGGTCGGCGCCGGGCTTCCGGCGGGCCACGTTCAGCGACGCCTCGGCCGGGTCCAACCCGATCACGTCCGTCCCTCGCCGGGCCAGCAGGCAGGCGAACGTGCCGGTCCCGCACCCGATGTCGAGCACCGACCGGGCGCCGAGCTCGTCCACCAGCGCGGTGTACACGTCCAGGTCGTCCCGGTCACCGTCCAAGGCGTCGTACACCGCGGCCAGCCGGGGCTCGGCGAAGATCGCGTCGACCACCGGCGCCTCAGTCCCGCGGGGCCGGGTGAGCCACAGGCCGGCGGCGAAGGCGAGGCCCCAGAGCAGGAACCACGGGTCCCAGAAGTAGGCGTGCCAGGCGATGGCGCGGTGGTCGGCGTCGTCGGCGGCCTCGATGACGCCCGCCTGGATCAGCAGGCCGACCAGCGTGAGCACGCCGCCGTACACCACGAGGACGACGGCGGCGACCCAGCCCAACAGGCGGGGCACCCGCGAGCGGGCCCACGCCGGCAGCGTCGCCGCGCCGACGCCGACGAGGATCGGGGCCGCCACCGCCACGACGAGCTTCACCACCACGACGACCCACAGGCCGGCGATCAGGTCCGGGTCCCGGTCGCGGCCCGCTTCCTCCAGCGAGCCGCCGATCGTGTCGAGCATAGCGGTGCCGCCCAGCGCCCAGTAGGCGCTGAACAGCGCATGGCCAACACCCAGTGCGGCGGCGACCAGGGCGAGGGCGACGGCGCGGCGGGGCGGCACGACCCCAGGACTACCGGTCCGGCGGCACCGATCGCGAGCGAGTTCCCTACCGCCCCGCCCTTTGACACTTTGGCCTCAACTGTTAGAACGTCGCCGTGGGGCAAGGGACCGAGGAGCGGATCCTGTCGGCGACCGTCGAGGTTGCCTCGATCCACGGGCTCGGCCGGCTGTCCGTGGCGGACGTGGCCAAGCGGGCCGGGCTGTCCCGCCCGACGGTCTACAAGCACTTCGCGACCAAGGACGCCCTGGTCGCAGCCGCCGTGTGGCGGGAGACGGCCGCCACCGTCGAGGCCGTGACCACGACGATGGCCGGCATCGCCGACCCCGGGGAGGCGCTGGCCGCCGGCGTCGTGGTGGCGCTGCGCCGGGCCCGGGAACACCCGCTGCTCGACCGGGTCGTGCGCACCGAGCCGGAACGGCTCGTCCCCCTCCTGACCTCCGACGACCCCCGGGTGCTGTCGGTCGCCCGCGCTCCCATCGAGGCGATCGTCGGCGACCGCCTCCCGTCCCTCGACACCATGACGCGGCGGCGGCTGGCGGACATGATCGTCCGGCTGCTGGTCAGCTGGTCGCTGAGCGCACCCGACGACCCACCGGAAGTGGTGGCCTCTGTGGTCGCCTCGCTCCTGCTCGACGGCGCCCGCTCGGTCGCCGGATCGGGCGCCGCCGTCGCGGTGACGTTCCCCGTCGCCACGGCACCCCACCCCGACCCCGGAAGGGATCACTGATGCAGGGTTTGCCCAACCAGGACTGACGGTCCCCCGCTCGGGCCGGGTCCCTGCTGGGGCGGGGCCCGGCCGGGCGGGTGGGGTCGTCAGGCGGGCGTGCGCTGCCAGAGGCGGTCGGCGGCGGCCAAGACCAGGTAGCCGGCGCCGGCCAGCAGGGACACGGTCACCTGCTCGGATTCGGCCAGGACGAACGGCAGCACGGCGAGGTGCAGCGCCGCCAGGGCCAGGAACACGGGCCAGCGGAGCAGCGACGGAACGGTCTTCATGCCGTCACCGTGCGCCCCCGCCCCTGACGGACGGCTGAACGCCCCGGACGCCGCGCCCTGGGGCGCCGAGCCCGCGCTCAGGCGTGGTCGTGATGGTGGTGGGGGTCGCTCACGTGGGCGTGGCGGTGCGACCGGGCGCCGTGGCGGTGCGGGTGCCGGTGCGCCCCGCCCGGCGCGTACGCAGGGCCGCGGTGCCCACGGGCGCCGGTTCCGGAGTGGGCGCCGGTGCGGGTGCGGTCGGCGCCATCGCCGTCCTCGTGGGCGTGCTCGTGGTGGCCGTCGTCGTGGCGGTGCAGGTGGTCGTGCGCCTCGGCCGGGTGGTGGTGGTCGTGCTCGTGGTGCGCCGTCAGCAGCGCCGCGACCCCGAGGCCCATGGCGGCGATCGCCGCCAGCTCGACCGGAGCCGGGAGGCGGCCGGCGATCGCTACGGCCAGGGCGGCACCGGCGAACGGCGCGGTGGCGAAGAGGGCGGCCTCCCGGGCGGCGCCGATGAGGCGGAGGGCGTGGGCGTCCAGCAGGACCGACGCCCCGTAGGACACCGCCCCGAGCGCCAGCGCCCCGGCCAGGTAGCCCGGCGCCGGCCACGCCACCCCGCGTAGGACGGCGACGGCCAGGTTCACGGCGGCGGCGAGGGCGCACTTGGTGGTGACGAGGGCCAGCGGCGAGCGGGTGGCGACGTCCCGGCTGACGTTGTTGTCGACAGCCCACAGCACGGCGGCGCCGGCGATGAGGCCGACGCCGGCCCAGCCGGTGCCGCCCTCGCCGGGCGCCCCGCCGAGCAGCCCGGCGCCGGCGATGACGGCGGCGCTGCCGAGCATGCTGCGGCGGTCGAGGTGCTCGCCGAACACGGCGATGGCGACGAGCAGCGTGGTCGGCGTCTCGAGGCTGAGGAGGAGGGCGCCGCCGAGCCCGCCGACCCGGTCCAGGCCGAGGAGCAGGAGGACCGGTGCCACGATCCCGCCGGTCAACGCCACGACGGCGACCGCGGGCAGGTCGGCCCGGTCGAGGGGACGGGTGCGGGCCCGCCGCACCCGCCACCCCACCGCGAGGGCCAGCGCGGCGCCCAGGTACAGCAGCCCGGCCAGGAGCTGGGGGTCGGCGACGTCGAGCAGGGCGGCGGCCAGCGGCGCGCTGATCCCGAACGAGACGGCGGCCGCCAGTCCCGCCAGCTCGCCACCCCGGCGCCCGATCACCGCATCGTCCACGGACCCCATCCTCGTGCGCGGCCGCCCCCGTTGTCAGCCCCGGGCGCGGCGGGGGGCCGCCCACTACCGTCGGCCGGCGACGCGGGCGACGCCGGCCACGGCCGCCGACACGGGCTGCCGCGTCGGTGCGCGGCCCGTGCGGCAGGCTACGGGGGTGACGAGCGGGCACGCGGGCCGCGAGCCGGAGGGCGGCGGGACGCCGGCGCCGGGGCAGGCCATCGGGCCGTACCGGCTGGTCGAGCTGCTCGGGCGGGGCGGGATGGGCGAGGTGTGGCGCGCCGACGACCCCACCGGTGCGGCCGGCGGGGCGCCCCGGCCGGTGGCGGTCAAGCTGCTGGCGGCGACGCTGGCGGCCGACCCGTCGTCCCGGGCGCGCTTCGCCCGCGAGGTGGCCGCCCTGCGGCGGGTGGCGAGCCCGCACGTGGCGCCCCTGCTCGACGCCGACCCGGACGCGCCCCGGCCCTGGCTGGCGTCCGCCTACGTCGCCGGGCCCTCGCTGGCCGACCACGTCGCCCGCCACGGCCCCGTGACCGGCCCGGCGCTCCGGGCGCTCGGGGCCGCGATGGCCGAGGCGCTCGCCGCCATCCACGCCGCCGGGGTCGTCCACCGGGACCTCACGCCCCGCAACGTCGTCCTCGGCCCCGACGGGCCCCGCGTGGTCGACTTCGGCATCGCCTGGTTCCCGGGAGCCGTGCCGGTCACGCAGGCCGGGTCAGCCATGGGGACGCCCACGTGGATGGCGCCCGAACGGGTGGCCCGGGGCGAGGCCACGGCGGCCGCCGACGTGTGGTCGTGGGGCGCGGTGATGGCGTACGCCTCGCAGGGGGCCTCCCCCGACGGCCCGCCGGACTGGCTGGCGCCGTGGGTGCGGGCCGCCACCGCGGCGGACCCGGCCGCCCGCCCGCCGGCATCGGTCCTCGTCGAGGCCATGGCCGGACGCCCCGACCCGTGGGAGGCGACGACCCGGGGAGACCCCGCACCGGGGCGCGGGCCCGGGACGACCGTCCCCGCGACGCCCCGGCGGCCGGCCGACGCCCGGGCGGCGGACGCCCGCACGGTCCCCGCCGCCCCGCGGGCGGGCATCGCCGGCGCGCCGACCCCCGCCCCGCGCGACCGGCGGGTGCGGTCACGGCTGTCGGGCGCCATTCTGCTCGTCGTGGCCGCGGCCGTCGGGTTCCTCACCGGCGTCCTGGGGGCGATCCTGGTGGGGACCGCGCTCGTGCTGCTCGCCGTCCTCCTGCGCCACCGGCGGGTCGTGGCCCCGGCCCAGCGCCGGCCCACGCTGCAGCGGGGTCCGGGGGGCGACGTGCCCCCGCCCGGCCGCTCGGCCCGGGACGAGGCCGTGCGGCCGCGGGTGCCGCCGACCTGGGCGGTCGCGCTCGCGGGGCCGGCGATGTTGGGGGCCGCGCTGACCGACGCGATCGGGGTGCTGCCGGGGCTCGGCGCCCTCGCCGTCCTGCTCGTCGTGTTCTTCGTGCTCGCCGGCGACGCCGTCACCGGCTGAACGCCGGGCCGAGCGGCTAGACGGTCGGCATGGCACAGACGTGGGAGTACAAGGTCGTCCAGCTCCGGGAGGGGCTGATCGGCGGGAAGATGTCGCCGGACAAGGTGGAGAAGGTGCTCAACGAGCACGGCCGGTCCGGCTGGCAGCTCAGGGCCATCACCGCGGTCGAGGTCAAGGGCCGGCTCGGGCCCGGCTCGGTCGAGGGCGTGCTCGTCACGTTCGAGCGTCCCACCAGCTGACCCGCCGCCGGCCAGGTACCGGCGGTCAGGGGCGGGAGCCGAGGGCGCCCGCGGCGGCGAGGAAGGAGGTGATGGCGGGGAGGCAGGCGGGATGGGGCTCGAGGTGCGGGAGGTGGGCCGTGCCGCCGAGGTGGCGGACCTCAGCCTGGGGTAACCGCTCGCCCAGCGCGTCGGCCCGCGCGACGTCGTCGGGGACATCGAGGTCGCCGACCAGCACCAGCGTCGGGACGGTGACGTCGTCGAGCCGGTCCCATGCCGGCGGCGCATCGGCCGGCGGGCCCGGGTCGGCGGCGGCGAGGGCGATGCCGTTCATGTCGAGGAACAGGTCCCGCACCGGGCCGGTAACCCGCCCCGCCGGGGCGTGCGGCCCGTCGAGCCAGACCTGCGCCTCGAGGCGGTTGACCTCGTCGAGGTCGCCGGCCTCCTCGGCGGCCTGGATCGCCAGGTCGAGCGCCTCGAGGGCCGGCGAGTCCGGCACCAGGACCGGGGCGCCCCGCACGCCCGGGCTGATCAGCACGAGGGCGGACACCCGGTCGGGGTGGGCCAGCGCCAGGTCGAGGGCAAGAAGGCCGCCGCGGGAGGCACCGACCACGGCGGCGGCGCCCACACCCAGCGCGTCGACCACCGCCACCGTGTCGTCGACGTCGGAGTGCGGCTCGGGCGCGTAGGCGGTGAGGCCGAAGCCCCGGCGGTCGACGGCGATGGCACGCACGCCGGGTCCGAGCGCCTCGGCCAGGGGCGACCAGCTGCGGCTGTCGCTCACGCTGGCGTGGAGCATCAGCACCGGCGGCCCGTCCGGCGCCCCGGTGACGTCGACGGCGAGGCGGGCGGCGCCCGAGGTCACGAACATGCGGCACGGTGACCCACGGGCCCGCCGGCCCGCAAGCGGGATCGGAGCGCCCGGGCCGCGGGACGGGGATCGCGGGGCCCGGCGGAGCGGCGACGACGGGGACCGCGGGCCGGCCGGGCGAGGGTGGGCACGCTGCACCGTCTGACCGCACGCACCGACCGTGCCCGGTTGTCCGCCGGGTTGGCCGGGTAGCGCCGCCGCCATGGCGAACCTCCGGGCCCTCGGGATCAACTGCACGCTGAAGGGCGGGACGACGCCGTCCAGCACCGACCTGCTGGTCCAGCAGGTCCTCGACGAGCTGGACACAGCCGGCGTCGAGGTCATGGGCCCGCCGGTCCGGGTCGCGGACCTGATCATCAAGCCGGGTGTGACGTCCGACGAGGGCGACGGCGACGACTGGCCCGCCCTGCGTGAGCGCATCATGGGCGCGGACATCCTGGTGTTCGGGACGCCGATCTGGCTGGGCCAGCCCTCGTCGGTGGCCAAGCGGGTCGCCGAGCGGATGGACGCCTTCCTGTCCGAGACCGACGACGGTGGCCGCATGCCGAGCTTCGGCAAGGTCGCCGTCGTCGCCGTGGTGGGCAACGAGGACGGCGCCCACCACGTGTCCGCCGAGCTGTACCAGGCGCTCAGCGACGTGGGCTTCACGATCCCCGCCAACGCCACCACCTATTGGGTGGGCGAGGCGATGGGCGGCACCGACTACAAGGACCTCGAGAAGACGCCCGAGAGCGTGTCCGGCACCACGAAGCAGGTGGCGGTCAACGCCGCCCACCTCGCCACCCTGCTCGAGGCGAGCGGCTACCCACCGTCGAGCTGACCGGCCGGGCCCGCGGAGCCGTCACGAGCGGAGGTCGGCGACCGCGGCGACCAGGCCGTCGACCTGCTCGGGCGTGGTGACGATGCTCGGGCCGAAGCGGGCGTACGGCGTCGGGTACGGGGCGATCGAGACGGCGTACCCGGCCTGGCGCAGCGTGCTGACCACGCCGTAGGGCGCCACGCCCTCGACATCGACGCACACGATCCCGGCGGAGAGGTCCGGGCCCATCGGCGTCACCACCGACACGTCGTCGATCGCCGCCAGGCCCTCCTTGAGCCGGGTGGCCTGCTCGGTGATGCGGTCGGCGACCGCGGCCCGGCCGATGTCGAGGTGGAACCGGAACGCCTCGGCCAGCGCCCAGCGGTGCTCGAACGTGTGGTAGCCGCCCGGGCTGACCCGGAGGCCGGCGGAGACGGGCTCGGGCGTTGTCCGGTTGAGCCACGCCTCGAAGGACGACGGCTCGAACGGCGGGATGGCCACGTCGACGCGTTCCCAGGCGGCGCGGCGACCCCACAGGACCCCGGTGCCCCGGGGCCCGAAGAGCCACTTGTGGGTCCCGGCGGACAGGAAGTCGACGCCCAGGTCGCCCACGTCGGCGTCGACCGCGGCGAGGCCGTGGACGCCGTCGAGGCACACCAGCGGCGCCTCGATCCCGGCGGTGCGGGCCTGCTCGCGCACGGCCTCGGACAGCTCGGCGGCCGCCAGCCGCACGCCGGTGCCCGAGTGAACCCACGTCACCGCGATCGCCCTGGTCCGGGGCGTCACCGCGTCGAGGACGCGGGACACCATCTCGTCGGCGCTCGCCGCGGCCGGGTCGTCGTAGAGGGCCACGCGCCGGACCGACACGCCCGTCCGCTCCGCCCGCAGCCGCAGCGCCTCGTGGGTGGCGTAGAAGTCGTGCTCGGTCGTGACGACCTCGTCGCCGTCCTCGAGCCGGAGCCCGCCGTAGAGGAGCCCGAGGCCCATGGTGGTGCTGTCGGTGAGCGCCACGTCGGTGGGCTCGGTGCCGAGGTACCGGCCGGCGTTCTCGCGCACGGCGATCTCGCTGTCGACCTCGTTCGCGGCGATGTAGCTGTCGCTGTCGGCGTCGAGCCCGTCGCGGTGGCGGGCGATGGCCTCCCGGACCGGGGCCGGGTGCGAGGCGAACACGAACGCGGCGAAGTGGGCGACGTCGGGGGACAGGCGGAACTGGCCGCGGACGGAGTCCCAGTCGGACGGGTCGAAGACGGGGGCGTCGCTCCCGTCCGCCCGGCCGCCGGCAAGGGCGGCGCCGCCGGAGCCCGCTGCGTCGTCGTCCCCGCCGGAGCAGGCGGCCCCCACCGAGGTCGCGACCGCGGCGGCCCCCGAGGCGAGCACGAAACGTCGACGGGACAGCCGCTCGATCACATGCGCCACCCTTCATTCCACCCACACGGGTGCCGGGCGACACCCCAGGCGCCCAGCATCGCCCATGCCGGGCGGCGGTGGGGGCCGCCCCGGACGCGGCCGAGGCCCGCCGGGCGTGTGCGTGGGGCTGACATCATTCGCGCCATGGCCGACGTCGACCCCACCGCCGCAGCCGGGCCCACCCGCGCCGCACCCGCCGTCCCGGACGAGGAGCACCCGGCCAGCGCCTTCTGGCGGCGTGGCGACTACGCGGTCGTGGGGGACTGGTACGCCGAGGCGTCCCGCGACGTCCTCGTCGCCGCCGACGGCGAACCCCTCGTGACGCCGGGGGCCCGCCTCCTCGACGTCGCCTGTGGGACCGGCAGCGTCGCCATCGCCGCCGCCCGCGCCGGCGCCGAGGTCGTCGGCGTGGACGTGACGCCCGAGATGCTGGCCGTCGCCACCGAGCGGGCCCTGGCGGCGGGGGTCGAGTGCCGGTTCGTGGCCGGGTCGTTCGAGGACCTGAGCGGGGTGGGCGTCCACGACGTCGTGACGTCGGCGTTCGGTGTCATGTTCGCCGGCGACCCCGTGGCCGTGGCGGCCCAGGTGGCGGGCGCCACCGCCCCCGGCGGGACCGTGTCCGTCGCCGCCTGGCACGGCGACGGGGCGTTCGGCCGGCCGCCGCTCGCGCTGCTCGACCTGTTCCCGGCCCCGCCCCCCGGGACCAGCGGTGGCGCGGCCGCCGACGCCCCGGTCGACACCACCCGGTGGGCCGACCCCGAGCAGGTGGCCGCCTTCTTCGCCGGCACCGGCCTGGTGCTCGCCGGCGCCCGGACCTCCCGCGTGCTCATCCCGTTCCCGTCGCCGGCGGCGGCCGTCGACTCGATGATGGCCAACGCCGCTCCCTGGGTCGCCACGGCCGAGGCCCTTGCCGCCGCGGGAAAGCTCGACGAGGGCCGGGCGATCATGGAGAACCACCTCGCCGCCCGCAGCCAGACGACATCCAAGGGCATCGCCGTCCACGCCGACTACGTGGTCACGCAGCTCGAGCGCTGAGCCGGCCCGTCAGGCAGGCCTCACGGGACGCCGACCGGGCCCGGCTCCGGCACCGGAGAGGACACGACCGTGACCGGGTCGCCGACGGCCACGGTCCCCGGCCGGACCGGGGCGGCGTACGTGCCGAACGTGCCGCCGTGGTGGCGGGCGATGGCCCGCAGCACACCGGGCTCCTTCCAGCCCGTGGCCGGGTCCACGTCGACGACGACGCAGCGGCGGTCGGGCCGGTCGACGTGGAGCACGACCGGGCCGACGGCCAGCGTGCCGCCGACCCAGCCGTCCTCCGGCCACGCGCCGGCGGCGGGGCCCGTCGCCACGAGGACGTTCGGGCGGAAGCGGACGGCGCTCAGCGGGCCGCCTGCCACCTTGCCCAGCGCGTCCAGCGAGCCGGTCGTGAGGACCGACAGTGGGGCGGCGTCGAAGGCCCCGCGGTCGAGCTTGATGGCCCGGACACCGTCGCCCAGCTCGCCCGCCAGGGCGGGGTCGGTCACGTCGACGTCGTCCCCGGCCGGCGTGCGGACGACGACCGCGGTGCTGTCGGGCGGGTCCCGGTCCACGAGCCGCGCGGCGTAGCGGACCAGGTCGGGGCGCTGCCGGATCGTGAGCCACGGGAAGCCGGTGGCCGCCGCCGCGTCGCGGGTGAATCCCCAGCGCCGGTCGCCGGCGATGCCGTACCAGGCGACCTCGGCGCGATCGAGTGGCTCGGCGGCCATGGCCTTCACGGGGTAGCGCCACAGGCCGGCGACCCGGCCCACGACGGTGCCGGGGGCGGGGACGGCCGGGATGGTGAGCGGCTCGGGAGCGAATGGGCCCATGGGGGGTGTCCTCCTCGGGAGAGGGCGCCCTTGGCCTGCGCGCCGGGCCCGAGCGTGGCGGGGTCGTCCCGTCGCAGCGCCCCTCGGCCCCGGGTCGGGCCGGGAACCGGCACGACGGGTGGAAGGTCCGGCCACGAGGCTCCTCCCGTCCCCGCCCCGGCGTCAACCCCTCTCGCCCCCGCCCGCACGATCGGTGGGTCCCCGGTCGCCGTGGCGGTCGCCGCCCCGTACTGTGCGGGCGTGATCCGACTCAGCGTCCTGTACCCGTCGACCGACGGCGCCACGTTCGACCACGACTACTACCGCGAGCGGCACGTCCCGCTGGCGGTGAAGACGTGGTCGCCGGTCCGGGCCGAGGTCGACCGCGGCATCGACGGGCCCCACGTGGCCGCCGTCCACTTCATCTTCGCCGACCAGGACGCTCTGAACGCCGCCATGGGCGCCGGGGGGACAGGCGAGATCATCGCCGACGTCGCGAACTACACGACCATCACGCCGGTGATGCAGACCAGCGAGATGGTGTCCGGCTAGTGGCGCCCGCCCCGCGGGTCAGGACGGGGCGACGGTCAGCGGGCTCGAGGCGCTGGCCAGGCCGGGGGGCATGTCGCGCATGACCTCGGCGAGGCGGGGGAGCAGGTCGCGGTAGACGCTGCTCGGCCTCCAGAACATGGCGATCTGCCGGCGCGGTGCCGGCTCGGCGAAGCGCCGCAGCGCCACGTCGCCCGACGTCGGGACCGGCGGCTGCACCGACAGCTGGGGGAGCAGCGTCACGCCGACCCCGGCGGCCACCATCTGCCGCAGCGTCTCCAGGCTGGTGGCCCGGAAGCCGCTGCGCTCGGCGGCCCCGGCCAGCTGGCACACGGCGAGGGCCTGGTCGCGGAGGCAGTGGCCCTCCTCCAGGAGTAGGACCTCCTCCTGCGCCAGCACCGACGCCTCCACCGGGCCTTCCCGCGCCGCCAGCGGGTGGTCGGCGGGCACGGCGAGCAGGAAGTCCTCCTCGAAGAGGACCTCGGCGTGCAGCGTGTCGTCGTGGACCGGCAGCGCCATGAGGGCCACGTCCAGCCGCCCGTCGCGGAGGCCCCGGTGGATGACCTCGGTCTTCTCCTCGACGAGCAGCAGCTCGAGCTTGGGGAACCGGGCGTGGACCTGCGGCACGACGTGGGGCAGGAAGTAGGGCGCCAGCGTGGGGAACAGGCCCATGCGCAGCGTGCCGGACTCGGGGTCGGACGCCTGCTGGGCGATGCCCCGGATGTTGTCGACCTCGCCCAGGATGACCTTGGCGCGCTCCACCACCTGGCGCCCGGTGTCGGTGAGCAGCACGTGACGCGAATTGCGCTCGACCAGCTCGACGCCGAGCTCGCGCTCCAGCTTCTTCAGCTGCATCGACAGCGTCGGCTGGCTCACGAAGCTGGCGTCGGCGGCCTTGCCGAAGTGGCGGTGCTCGGCCACGGCGACCAGGTAGTGGAGATCACGCAGGTTCATGGGTGGTGCCTCCGGCGACTGGGGCCCACGTACCCTGTCCGAGGGGAACCTACGCCACCGCCACGGCGTCCGCCGGGGTGTCGGCGGCCCCCGCCGCCTCGGCGGGCGCCGAAGTGCGGATGAGGTGGTCGAAGGCGCTGAGGGCCGCCGTCGAGCCGGTGCCCATGGCGATGACGATCTGCTTGAACGGGACGGTGGTGCAGTCGCCGGCGGCGAACACGCCGGGCACCGACGTGTGACCCCGCTCGTCGACCAGGACCTCGCCCCGGTCGGACAGCTCGACCGCCCCGGCCAGCCACTCGGTGTTGGGCAGCAGGCCGATCTGGACGAACACCCCGTCGAGGTGGACGGCGTGGACCTCACCGCTCGCGCAGTCCTCGTAGGTGAGGCCGGTGACCTTCTCGCCGTCACCGAGCACCTCGGTCGTCAGCGCGCCGAGGATC
>Ga0126306_10001061_pt1 | contig 14290 bp, 15 predicted proteins | sample Plot27_FD_92592 | JGI IMG/M metagenome (GOLD analysis project Ga0126306, IMG submission 92592) | Serpentine soil microbial communities from UC McLaughlin Reserve, CA, USA - Plot27 | ecosystem: Environmental > Terrestrial > Soil > Grasslands | place: USA: UC McLaughlin Reserve, Lake County...
CGCCACCAGCGCGAGGCCGGCGCGGGATACTTCGACGCGGTGATGGAAGCGGTCTCAGGCGGACAGAGCTCGACGCTGGCGCTCAAGGGCTCCACCGAAGAGGCGCAGTTCGAGGCCGCTTCGCAGGGGTGACCACGGCTCCAGAGGTCGTCGCCCCGGCCGACGCGGAGATCCTCAGCCGCGACGCGCTCGCATTCGTCGAGCTGCTCGAGCGCGAGCTCGGGCCGCGGCGTCTGGAACTGCTCGAGCGCAGGACAGTTCGTCAGCGCGAGCTGGACGCGGGCACGAAGCCGGACTTCCTCGCCGAGACGCGAGACGTGCGCTCGGGCGACTGGCGGGTCGCAGCGCCACCCGCAGACCTCCAGGACCGCCGCGTCGAGATCACGGGCCCGGTCGACCGGAAGATGATGATCAACGCGCTCAACTCGGGCGCGAGCGTCTTCATGGCCGACTTCGAGGACGCGACCTCGCCGTCGTGGGAGAACGTCGTCGACGGCCAGCGGAACCTCCGCGACGCCGTCCGGCGGACGATCTCCCTCGACCAGGGCGAGAAGAGCTACCGCCTGACCGAGGAGCTCGCGACGCTCGTCGTGCGGCCGCGCGGCTGGCACCTGACGGAGCGCCATGTCCTCGTGGACGGCGAGCCCGTGTCCGCGTCGCTCTTCGACTTCGGGCTCGCGTTCTTCCACAACGCGCGCGAGCAGCTCGAGCGCGGCACGGGGCCATACTTCTACCTCCCGAAGCTGGAGAGCCACCTCGAGGCGCGGCTCTGGAACGACGCCTTCCTGCTCGCGCAGGATGAGCTCGGGATCCTGCGCGGCTCGATCAAGGCGACCGTCCTGATCGAGACCATCCTCGCCGCGTTCGAGATGGACGAGATCCTCTACGAGCTGCGCGAGCACTCGGCCGGGCTCAACGCGGGCCGCTGGGACTACATCTTCAGCGTGATCAAGAAGTTCCGGGAGCGCGATTTCGTCCTCCCCGACCGCGCGCAGGTGACGATGGCCGTGCCGTTCATGCGCGCCTACACCGACCTGCTGGTGCAGACGACGCACCGGCGCGGAGCGCACGCGATCGGCGGCATGGCGGCGTTCATCCCCTCGCGGAAGGACCCGGAGGTGAACGCGGTGGCGCTCGCCAAGGTCCGCGAGGACAAGGAACGCGAGTCGGGCAACGGCTTCGACGGCACCTGGGTGGCGCACCCGGACCTCGTCCCGGTGGCGCGCGAGATCTTCGACGGCGTCCTCGGCGAGCGGCCGAACCAGGTCGAGCGCCGGCGGGACGACGTCTCAGTTGGCAGGGACGCGCTCCTGGAATTCGAGATCCCCGGCGGGGAGGTGACCGACGAGGGGCTGCGGACGAACGTCTCCGTCGGCGTCCGCTACCTGCACTCCTGGCTGAACAGCGTGGGCGCCGCCGCGATCGACAACCTGATGGAGGACGCGGCGACCGCCGAGATCTCCCGCTCGCAGGTCTGGCAGTGGGTCCGGCAGGGCCGCTTCAGCCGGGAGCGCGTGCGCGGCGAGGTAGACGCGGTCCGCGACGGGATGGAACCGGCGGCGGAGCTCTTCGAACGCGTAGCGCTGGAGGACAGCTTCGTCGAGTTCCTGACCCTGCCGGCCTACGAATTGCTGGACTGACTCGGCCCTGGTTCAAGCTCGAAGACGAGCTCGAGGCCGTCCTCCTCGTCCCACTGCTCGCCGGTCTGGACGAAGCCGAGCTTCTTCACGATCGCCAGCGAGGGATCGTTCGTCGGCGCGACGGAGGCGATGAAGCGGTGGATGCCCTTCTCCGCTTCGGCCCAGTCCATCAGCGCCTGCGCGGCCTCCGTCGCGTAGCCGCGGCCGCGGTGGGGCTCGAAGATCGTGTAGCCCAGCTCGACTCCCCCGGGATCCTGCTTGCCGTTCACGCCCGGCTGGCCGTGGAAGCCGGCGTGGCCGATCATCGTGCGGACCGGGTCGCGAAGGATCACGGCTCGAACGAGCCAGGGCTCGGCCTGCGGTGCGCGCTCGAGCTGGCGCTGGCGGTAGCGAAGAAAACCGGCGTCGTGCTCGTCCGGCCAGCCGGCCGGGATCAACGCGTCGAGCTCGCGCTCGGCGTCCGCGTGCCGACCCTCGAGCAGCGCGTCGATCGCCTGCGGCGAGAGCAGGATCAGCTCGAGGCGTTCCGAGGTGATCACGCAGCCGCCTCGATCCGGCCGCGGACCTCGCCGAGCTCGACCGTGCCGGCGCGCCCGCGCAGGACGACCTCGTCGCCGTCCTCGAGGAACGTGCGCCGGCCAGCGGGGAGGTCGAGCGGCTCGGCGCCGTTGCGCGTCAGCTCGATCAGGCTCCCCTCCGAGCCGCGCTCGGTCCCCGAGATCGTCCCGCTCGCCATGAGGTCTCCCGTGCGAACCGAGGAGCCGTTGACGGTTGCATGCGCAAGCTGCTGCGGCATCGACCAGTAGAGGCCGCGCGCATTCGTCCGCGAGACGACGGAGCCGTTCAGCTCGACCTCCAGGTCGACGCCGAGCGACCAGTCTCCGTCCACGCGCAAGTAGGGCAGCGGCTCGGGATCTTGCGGCGGCCTCGGCACACGGGCCTGGCGTAGCAGCGAGAGCGGTGTCACCCAGACCGAGATCGAGGTCGCGAACGACTTCCCGAGGAAGGGGCCGAGCGGCTGGTACTCCCACGACTGGATGTCACGGGCGCTCCAGTCGTTGACCAGCACGACCCCGAAGACGTGCTCGTCGAAGCGCTCCCCGTGAAGCGGCTCACCGAGGCGGCTGGGGACGCCGACGACGAAGCCGAGCTCGAGCTCGATGTCGAGCCGCTTCGACGGCCCGAACACCGGCGCGTCCGCATCGGGCGGCTTCGCCTGCCCGCGCGGGCGCCGGACCGGGGTGCCGCTGACGACGACCGTGCCGGCCCGCCCGTGGTAGCCGACCGGAAGGTGACGCCAGTTCGGGAGCAGCGGATCCGCATCCGGCCGGAACATCCGCCCCATGTTCGTCGCGTGCTCGAGCGACGAGTAGAAGTCGACGTAGTCCGCCACCTCGAAGGGCAGCTTCAACTCGACTTCGTCGAGTGGGATCGCGGCCGAATCGGCCTCGCCGGCTTCGATCCTCGCGATCGTCCGCTCCCACGCGACCGGCCCGGCCGCCATGAACGAATTGAGACTCGGCCGGCCGAAGGCGTCGCCCAGCCCAGACAGGTCGAGGACGTCGCCGCCTGCGCGAAAGCCGACCCGCGGCTCCTCCCCGGGCCGGCAGAAGACGCCGAAACCCGTCATCCGGGCAGGAGGCCGAGCGCGATCAGGTCGTCGACGGGCTCCGAGAAGCTGCAGCTCCCGAAGGCGACGAAAAGCTCGCGGCCGCGCTGGACGTCCGCCACCGAGGCGGAGCGAGCGCGCCAGCGGAAGGCGTCGCCGTCGACGCGGAAGGCGGCTGCGTCATCCTCGGCGAGCGCCGCCTCCTCGTCGCCGAAGACGGCGGCTGCGAGCAGGTTTACGAAGCCGTGCTGACCGTCCTGCCGGACGGCATGGTGGAGACCCGCGGTCGCCTTGAACGCGACGCCGTGCTCGCGGCACGAGCGCACGACCTCCGCGAGCTCGTCCACGGGCGGCGCAACGGGTCCGCAACGGACCTTGACCCGCGCCTCCGCGTCCGACAGCGGCGGGTGCACGCCCTCCAGGTAGACCTCGCCGCCGGCCGCCGGGACGGCGCCGTTCGGCGGCACCTCGAGCGACTCGATCCGAGGGTCGTCGAGCTCCACGTCGTCGTCGAGCACGAGCGAGATCGCGAGCGGCTCGCCGTTGAGAGACGGCAACACAGAAGCGGGCGCCACGAACCGCCGGACGATCCAGCCGTGCGGCCCCTCGCGCGCGCGCCGGTGCTCCTCGAGCGCTTCGGGCAGCGGTAGCTGCGCAGGTGGAAACAGCGGCGCGTGGTCGATCAGGCGCGCGAACAGTGCGCTTTCGAGGTGACCGGCCATCGCAGCCATCTTCGCAAGATTGGAAAAGGCTTGACCAGCCTCTAACCCGGCATTGCCCGCGCGTAAGGCCGACCCGGGCACGGTGTCTCCACAGGGAAGCGAAAAGGAGAGACCATGAGCAAACTTCTTGCAGGAATCATCGCAGCACTGCTCGTCGGCGTCGGAGTCGCCGCAGCCAGCTCGCTGACGACGAGCAACGACGATCCGGTTCCGACGAGCTCGATCTCGACCCTCGACTCGACGGCATCGACGGGAACCACCGAGTCGACCGGCACGACGGAGACCACGCCGACGGCGTCGACCGAGACCGGTGAGGACATCAGCGGCCCGTGCGACGAGGCCGAGCACGCGAACGACCCGCGCTGCACCGGCGGCGCCACGACCACCGACGACGACCGTCGCAGCCGCGGTCGGGACGACGACGGTGACGACGACCTTGGGGACGACCACCGCGGGCGTGGACGCGACGACGCCGAGGACGATGGCGGTGCCGACGATCACAGCGGGCGCAGCAGCGACGGCGAGGACCGCTCGGGCTCGGACTCGGGCTCGGACGACGACTAGGCGGTGACGCCGTCAGGCGGGAGGCCGTCCGGGGGTGGAGCCTCAGCCTCCAGGACGGCCGCCTCCGCCCGCAGCGCGGCGGCGACCGCGAACGCGACCGCCGTCACCGGCACGGCGAGGTAGGCGCCGAGGATCCCAAACAGCGACCCGCCGGCCGCCACGGCGAGCAGGATCACGGCGGGGTGCAGGTCGACCGTGCGGCTCTGGATGATCGGCTGGAGGAAGTTCCCCTCGAGGAACTGCACGCCGAGCACGATTCCCAGGGCGATCAGCGCGATCCACGGACCGCCGTCGGCGAGTGCGACGAGCACCGCGATCAAACCGGACAGCGTCGCGCCGACGAAGGGAATGAACGAGCCGAGGAAGATGATGACGGCGAGCGCGAAGGCGAGCGGAACGCCGAGGATCCAGAGGCCGATTCCGATCAGCGTCGCGTCGATGGCCGCGATCATCGCGGTGCCGCGGACGTAGCCGCCGAGCACGCGCCACGCGTGCTCGCCGGCGTGGTCGACGCGCGGCCGGTCGCGCTCGGGCACGCGTTCGAGGATTCCGCGCCAGAGCGCCCGGCCGTCCCGGAGGATGAAGTACAGGAGCGCGACGACGAGCACGAGGCCGGTCAGGACGGCGATCCCGGAGCGGACTCCGGAGACGAGATACGAGGACGTCTCCCGCCACGCCGCGCGCGCCGAGCTGTCCAGGTCGCGGTCGAGCGACACGTTGAACCGGCCGCTCTCGAGCCAGTCGGTCAGGTCGTCGAGGCCCTGCCGCACCGAGGCGACGAGCTCGTCGTACTCCTGCACGACCGACGCGGTCACGATCGCGATCAGGGCGGCGAGGAGGAGCACCCCGATCAGGAGGGCGCCGGCCGCGGCGCCCCGCACGAGGCCGGCACGGCGTAGGCGCTCCGCCAGCGGCGTCAGCGCCGGGGCGATCGTCACGGCCACGATCGCGGGCAGCACGATCACGCGCAGGTACCAGAGCACGGCCACCACTCCCGCGATCGCCGCCACGCAGACGAGGAGGCGCCAGGCCCAGCCCGCGGCGCGGTCGAGCCCGGGCGGCACTGTTGGCACGCGGGTCACCGGAGTAGGATTCAGGAATGGACGGGCTCATGCTCTATCTGGTCTTCCTGATCCCGCCGCTCGTCTTCGGCCTGGTCGTGCAGTGGTGGCTGAAGAAGACGTTCGCGAGGTACTCCGAGGTTGCGGTTTCGACCGGGATGAGCGGCGCGCAGGTCGCTCGCACGAACCTCGACCGCAACGGCCTCTCGGACGTGCCCGTCGAGATCTCGCCGGGCGGCGCGCTCTCGGATCACTACGACCCACGAAAAAAGGCGCTCTTCCTGTCGGAGCCCGTCTACGCGCCCGCGACCGTTGCCGCGGCTGCCGTGGCTGCCCACGAGACCGGCCACGCGCTCCAGGACTCGCGCGACTACGTCCCGCTGAAGCTCCGCTCGGCGATGTTCCCCGTAGTGGCGTTCGCGTCGAACGCGTGGATCTGGCTGCTTCTGATCGGCGCGTTCCTGCAGGCGCTCGGCCTGGTGGCGATCGCGCTGCTGCTCTACGGGGTCGCTGTCCTGTTCCACATCGTCACGCTTCCGGTCGAGTTCAACGCGTCGCGACGGGCGGCGGGGCAGCTCCGCGAGCTGGGGATCGTCGGCGCCGGCGGCGAGCAGGCGGGTGTGCAGAAGGTCCTCACCGCCGCGGCGCTGACGTATGTCGCCGGCGCGCTGGCCGCTCTGACACAGCTGCTGTACTACGCGCTCGTGTTCTTCGGCAACCGCGACTAGTTACCAGCGGCTCCTTGGAGTCCACGAAAGCCGACGAGATCGCGTACGCCCTCGAGGAGGAGATCGTCTCGGGTCAGATCGAGCCGGGCTCGATCCTCCGCCAGGAGTCGCTCTCGGAGCAGTACGGAGTCTCGCGGACGCCGATCCGCGAGGCATTGCGGCGCCTGGCGGCGCTGGGGCTCGTCCAGTTCGTCCCCAACCGCGGCGTCCGCGTCCGCACGCTCTCGCGTGAGGAGCTCCGCGAAGCCTTCCTCGTGCGCGCCGAGCTGGAGTCCCTGGCGACGGCGCTCGCGGTCCCGCGCTTCGATGAGGAAGGCGTGGCCGAGCTCGAGGCGGCGGAGCGTCGCTTTGCCGAGCTCACCGGCGAGCTCCGCGCTCAGGCTCGCGAGGGCGGCCGGACGCACAGCGCGATCGTGGGCGAGTGGGTGCACGCGAACCACGCGTTCCACGACGTCATCTACGAGCGCGCAAACGCGCCCTACATCGTCCGCCTGGCCAAGAGCGCGCGACGGACGTTCTTCGGCCAGACGACGTGGGCGGTCGGGTCGGAGCTCGACGACCTCTACGTCAAGAACCAGCGCGAGCACTCGGCGATCCGCGGCGCGATCGCCGCGGGCAGCGTCGACGGCGCGCGATCCGTGGCCCGCGACCACGTGCTCCATTCCGGCCATCTGCTCGAGGTGATCCTCGACCAGGTCGGGCGGTCGCCCCGAACGACTAGCGCCGCGTAACGCCCTCCTCGGTCACGTAAGCGGTCACGAGCTCCGCGGGCGTGACGTCGAAGGCGCGGTTCTCGACGGGGACGCCGGCCGGCGCCAGCCGCCGCCCGCCGACGACGGCGACCTCCTCGCCGTCCCGCCGCTCGACCGGGATCGCTGCGCCGTCGGGGGTCTCGGAGTCGAACGTCGAGACCGGCGCCGCGACGTAGAACGGGATCCCGTGGTGGCGCGCGAGGACGGCGAGGCCGTAGGTGCCGATCTTGTTCGCGACGTCGCCGTTGGCGGCGATCCGGTCGGCGCCGACGATGACGGCGTCGACCTCGCCGGAGGACATCAGCGTCCCCGCCATCGCGTCGGCCACGAGCGTGCACGGGATCCCGAGCTGCTGCAGCTCCCACGCGGTCAGCCGCGACCCCTGCAGGACCGGTCGGGTCTCGTCGACCCAGACGGTCGGCCGCCGGCCGACCTCGTGGGCGGCCCGGATGACGCCGAGCGCCGTCCCGTAGCCGACGCACGCGAGCGACCCCGTGTTGCAGTGCGTCAGAACCCGGGCGTCCTCCGCGAGCAGCGCCGCGCCGTGCGCGCCGAGCCGGCGGTTCCGCGCGACGTCGTCGGTCGCGATCAGGACGGCCTCGGCCGCCGGGTCGTCGACGGCGAGCGCGCGGTCGACGCCCCAGCCGAGGTTGACGGCGGTCGGCCGGGTCGCTTTCAGGCGCCGGCCTGCCTCCTCGAGCGGCTCGCCGTTGGCCCAGGCCAGGGCGACCCCCATCGCGCCGGCCGCTCCGAGTGCGGGCGCGCCCCGAATGGCGAGAGTGCGAATCGCCTCGCAGAGGTCCTCCACGGTCCGGCAGTCGAGGAAGGTGAGCTCCTCGGGCAGGCGCCGCTGGTCGATCAGCCGGACGGCGCCGTCGTTCCACTCGATCGTGGGCGGGATCGTCACCGGACCGCCTCGACGGTCGCACGCACGGCCGCCTCGACGCCGCCGGGATGGCGGTACACCTCCGAGCCGAGCAGGACCATGACGCCGTCGCGCTCCCCCGCGAGCTCGATCTGCTCCGCCGCGTTCGCCGGGCCGACGCCTCCGCCGAGCACGGCTACCGAGCGCGGCACGCCGACGTCCTCCCGGCACGCCTTGATCTGGAGCCGGACCTCCGCCTCGCTGTCGAAGACCCGGCCGGTGAACGAGCCGCAGAGGACGTAGTCGGCGCCGAGCAGACGGAGCAGCTGCGCCATGACGCTCGGCGCGACGCCGTGCGTCTGGTTGCGGGTCCACATCGCCGCGCCCGCGCGGTGAGCGAGGATCGGGACGCCGAGCTCTGCGTCGCGGAGGAGCCGAACGGCATCGAGGCCCTGCGCGAACGCGTCCACCATGAGCGCCCCGGCGCCGAGCTCGACTGCGAGCTCGGCCCGCGCGCGGAGGCCGTCCACGGGACCGGTGACGTTGGCCGCGTAGCGCACGTCGGTCGACGCGACGACCTCGCGGACGCGTTCTTCGAGCGGGCACCAGTCGGGATCGCCGAGCAGCTCGTCGTCCTTCACCAAATCGGCACCGCCCCGACCGAGCGCTGCCGCGACTGCGCCGACCTCGCGCGGTGAGAGCCCCAGCGACGGCTTCACGATCGCGCCGACGAGCACTCCGTCCGGCGCCTCGAACGCCGGCCCGCGAAAGAGCCCGCGCGGCCAGTCGGCCGAGATCAGTCGGCAGCGTCGGATCGCGGCGAGGTCCGCCCACTCGCCGGCCAGCAGCGCCGCGACGAGAAGGGAAACGTCCGCGCCCCAGTTCCGCTCCGGGAACTCGAGCACCGCCCGCCCGTCGTCCGCGGAGAGGACTCGCCCGCGAACGAAGTCCGGGCCGTTGGAGTGCCCGACAGAGGCGACGAGCGCGAGCAACTCGGCGGCTTCCAGCGGCTCGACCTCGTATGTGACCCTGATCACCGGGGGAAGCTTGCCGAAGGTGCGGTTATCCGTACCTCGGTACACAGGGGAGCCACATTCCCGCGCCGCGCTGCGCACTTCACGATGCGTGCATGACCTACGCAAGCGTTTTCGAGCCCGGAGCCACGGCAGGCGGCCCTCCCTCCCCTATGACGCCGTCCCCAACGGTCATCATGGCCACCGCCGAGCGACATACCCCCGCCTGAGCGCCGGGCTCGATACGCAGCTCTAGAAGACGAGGTAGACGACTTCGCCGACCATCGCGGGCTTCTCGGATCCCTCGATCTCGACCTCGGCGGCCACTTGGTAGAGGACGCCCTCGCCGCGCTTCTCGGCCGATGTGATCTTGCCTTTCAGCCGGACGCGCGAGCCTGACGGCACCGGCGCGGTGAAGCGGACCTTCTCGATCCCGTAGTTGACGCCCATGCTCGCGTCGGTGACGCGGAGCATCGTCCCGAGCAAGCCGGGGAGGAGCGACAGCGAGAGGTAGCCGTGCGCGACGGTCGTTCCAAAGGGCCCCTGGGCGGCCTTCTCGGGATCGACGTGGATCCACTGGTGGTCGCCGGTCGCGTCGGCGAACTGCTCGATCGCGCGCTGCTCGATCGTCACCCAGTCGCTGGGCTCGAGCTCCAGCCCGGCTGCTCCCTCGAGCTCGGCGAGCGTGAGCTGCTTGCTCACGCGCTGACCGCCACTTGCGAGCGGAGCGCCTTGCGGTCGAGCTTGCCGACGGGCGTCAGGGGGAGCGACGGGACGACGTGCACCTCGCGCGGGTACTTGTAGCCCCCGATCCGCTCCTTGCAGAAGGCGACGAGATCGCCCGGGCCGACGTTGTCGGAGCTGAGCTCGACGAAGGCGACGACCTCCTCGCCGTGCAGGTCGTCCGGACGCCCGACCACGCCGGCGGCCGCGACCGCCGGATGCTCGAGCAGTGCCTCCTCGACGTCGCGCGGGAACACGTTGAAGCCGCTGCGGATGATCAGGTCCTTCTTGCGGTCGACGACGCGGAGGTAGCCGTCGGCGTCCAGGAAGCCGAGGTCGCCGGTGTGGAGCCAGCCGTCGCGAAGCACCTCGGCGCTCAGGTCGGGCGCCTGCCAGTAGCCGAGCATGACCGCGGGCGAGCGGACGAGGATCTCCCCCACGCCTTGCCTGTCGGGCTCGTCGATCCGCACCTCGATCCCGGGCACCGGCGTGCCGACCGACCCGAGACGCGAGCGGCCCGGCGGGGACGAGGACACGAGCGCCGACGATTCGGTCAGGCCGTAACCCTCGCGGATCTCGACGCCCGGCACTCGGCGAAGGAGCTCCTCCGAGGTCTCGGGCGGCAGCGGCGCCGCGCCGGAGACGACGTACCGCAGCTCCGAGAGGTCGTAGTCCTCGAGCGGCTCGGTGAGGAGGAGCTTGAGCATCGATGGGACGACGGCGGCGATCTGGGCACGGTGCTCCTGCGCGAGCTCGAGCCACGCCTGAGGTTGGAACCAGCGCATCAGCACGCTCGAGTGGGGCTCGCGGACGTGGAAGCCGACGACCGTCACGAGCAGGCCGAACGCGTGCGAGAGCGGCAGTGCGCCGAGCGAGCGCGTGATCCCGGGCACGTAGCCGGCGTCGTGCCCTGACCGACCCGCGAACCAGAGGTTCTCGTGCGAGAGCATCACGCCCTTGGCGCGGCCGGTCGTGCCGCCCGTGTACATCAGCGCGGCGAGGTCGGCGCCCGCCGGAGGGACGATCGGCGAAGGGTCTGCCTGCTCGAGCTCCGGGAAGCGGTCGATCGTCACGACCTCGACGTCTGCGGCCGCCTCGCGCGCGTTGTCCGCCAGCTCCGGGCTCGCGAGGATCAGCCGGGCGCCCGAGTCCGAGACGATGTACGCCAGCTCGGCCGGCGGCAGCAGGAAGATCGCCGGCGTCACCACGGCGCCGATCCGCCAGATCGCGTTGTAGGCGATCCCGACCTCGGGGCAGTTCGCCATCAGGACCACGACTCGATCCCCTGGCTCGACGCCCAGCTCCCGCAGCGCGCCGGCGAGCCGGGTCGCCCGCTCGTGCAGCGCGGCCGAACGGTGCCACGCGCCCTCGAACCAGAGCGCGTCGTGGTCGCCGTGGCGCTCGAGAGCGACCTCGGCGGCCCGCGCCAGATTCCTCTCAGGCAACGCGCATCGACCGTCCGCCGGCCTGCTCCATCGCGGCGAGCATGCCGATCGGCTTCGCCCCGTCCCGGAAGCGCTCCCGCAGAGCGGCCAGCAGCTCGTCCGCGTCCCAGCGCTCGTCGGAGACGAACGCCTCTCCCGCCTGCCACGGCTGCAGGACGTTGACGACGCCACCCCAAACGAAAAAGCACTGGCCGGTGATGTCCTGCGCCTCGTCGGCCGCCAGCGCGACGACGACAGGGGCCATGTTTCCGGGATCGAGCGGGTCGAAGCCGTCCTCCGGCCTGGCCAGCTCGCCGAAGGTCTCCTCCGTCATGCGCGTACGCGCGTTCGGGGCGAGGCAGTTGACCGTGACGCCGTAGCGCTCCAGCTCTTGCGCGGCGATCAGCGTCAGGCCCGCGATCCCGGCCTTGGCGGAACCGTAGTTCGCCTGGCCGACGTTGCCGAACACGCCCGACGGGCTCGCGGTCGTGATCACGCGGCCGCGCACCTCCTCGCCCGCCTTCGAGCGCTCGCGCCAGTACGCGGCGGCGTGGTGGAGCGGCCCGAAATGCCCCTTGAGGTGGACGGCGATCACGGCGTCCCACTCCTCCTCCGTCATGTTGACGAGCATGCGGTCGCGCAGGATCCCCGCGTTCAGAACGAGGATGTCGAGCCCGCCGTAGCGGTCGACCGCGCGGGCGATCATCGTCTCCGCCTCGTGGAAGTCGGCGACGTTGCCGTAGTTCGCGACCGCCTGGCCTCCGGCCGCGACGATCTCGTTCACCACCTCCTGCGCGGGGCTCGCGTCCTGCCCTTCCCCGGCGAGCGAGCCGCCCAGGTCGTTGACGACGACGCTCGCTCCGGCGCGCGCGAGAGCCAGCGCATGCTCGCGGCCGATGCCGCGCCCGGCGCCCGTGACGATCGCAACCTTGCCCTCGAGGGACGGCATTGCGGAAAGATCCTAAAGCGATGCGATTCGAAGGCGGGCACATCCAGACGGCGATCTACATTGCGGGCGCGTCGGAATGGCCGATCGCGCCCGAGGCGTGGGAGGCTCGCGCGGCCGAGGCGTTGGAGGCCGGCCCGTTCGACTACATCGCGGGCGGGGCCGGCTCCGAGTCGACGATCCGCGCGAACCGGGAGGCGTTCGAGCGCCGCCGGCTGCTTCCGCGCATGCTGCGCGGGAACCGCGAGCGCGACCTCTCCGTGAGCGTGCTCGGCACGCCCTCGCCGGCGCCGTTTCTGCTCGCGCCCGTGGGCGTGCTGTCGATCGCCTGCGCCGAGGGCGAGCTCGAGATCGCGCGCGCGTCGGCCGCGACCGGGGTCCCGCTGATCCTCTCGAGCGCGGCGTCGCACTCGATCGAGGAGGTCGCCGAGGTCATGGGCGACGCTCCCCGCTGGTTCCAGCTCTACTGGATCAACGACCGTGAAGTGGCTGCGAGCTTCGTCTCGCGGGCGGAGGAGAGCGGGTTCGGAGCGATCGTCGTCACCGTCGACACGCTCGTCCTCGGGTGGCGCGAGCGTGACCTCGAGAAGGCGTACCTCCCGTTCCTCAGCGGCGAGGGGTGCGCCCAGTACTTCTCCGACCCGGTTTTCCGCACCCGGCTCGAGCGGCCGCCTGACGAGGACATGCTCTCGGCGGCGGCCGCCGTCCTCGCCACGTTTCCCAATCTCGGCCTGACCTGGCAGGACCTCGACTGGCTGCGCGCCCAGACCGAGCTGCCGCTGCTAGTCAAGGGCGTGCTCGCTCCCGACGACGCGCTGCTCGCGTTCGAGCACGGCGCCGACGGCGTGATCGTCTCGAACCACGGCGGGCGCCAGGTCGACGGCGCGGTGGCGACGCTCGACGCGCTCGTCGCGGTGCGGGGCGCCGTAGGCCCGGAGGCGACCGTTCTCATGGACGGGGGAATCCGTCGCGGGTCCGACGTGCTGAAGGCGCTCGCCCTCGGAGCGGACGCCGTCCTGCTCGGGCGGCTCTACGCCTATGGTCTCGCGGTGGCCGGCCGGGCTGGCGCCGAAGCGGTCATCCGCCAGCTGATGGCCGACTTCGACATCACCCTCGCCCTGGTCGGCGCGCGCAGCGCCGCGGAAGTCGACGAGTCGTGGATCGCGGCGTCGTCCTGACACCGGCCGGCCGCGTGGCGGTCGAAGCACTCGAGCTCGAGCCGCCGGGGGAGGGCGAGGCGCTCGTCCGGATCGAGGCCAGCGGCGTCTGCCACACGGACCTGCACATCATCCGGACGGGCGGCTGGAGGCAGGTGCCGCCGATCGTGCTCGGCCACGAGGGGGCCGGTGTCGTCGAGGCGGTTGGCGAAGGCGTCCAACACGTCGGCGTGGGCGACCGGGTCGTCGTGGGCTGGCGTTCGCCCTGCGGCCGGTGTCCGTGGTGTCGGCGCGGTGCGCGGCATCTGTGCCGGACGCCTCCCGGGCCGGGAGAGCGGATGCGGCTCTCGGACGGCTCCGTCGCCGCCGGGGCCCTCCAGACGGGCACGCTCGCCACCAGGACGGTCGTCCATGGCTCGGCGCTCGTGCCGCTGAGCGCGCCGCTTCCGTCCGACCAGGCATGCCTGATCGGCTGCGCGATCGCTACGGGCGTTTGCTCGGTGCTGAAGACGGCTCAGGTCTGGGACGGCGCGCGGGTGGGCGTGATCGGGTGCGGCGCCGTCGGGCTCTCGGTGATCCAGGGCGCCCGGATAGCCGGCGCCTCCGAGATCCACGCGATCGACCTCGACGAGCGGAAGCTCTCGGCGGCAGGGCGGTTCGGGGCGACGCATTTCGGCGACGAGGAGGCCAAGCGGCTCGATTTCGTCTTCGATGTCGTCGGGCGGCGCGAGACGGTCGCGCAGGGGCTCCGCATGCTCGGTCACGCGGGGACGCTCGTCTACATCGGCCTACCGCAGCCGGCCTCGGAGGCGGTCGTCAGCCTCGAGCACCTCTTCGACCGGCGCCTGCGGATCCTCGTCTCCCACGGCGGCGACCATGTGCCGGACGAGGACTTCCCGCGGTTGGCGCAATTCGCCGCGGAGGGCCGCCTCGACCTGGCCGGAATGGTCACCAAGCGGATCACGTTGGACGACGTCGAGCAGGCCTTCGCCGACATGGAGGCCGGCGAGGTGATTCGGTCGGTGGTGGCATTATGAGCTCCCTTCAGCGTGACGCCTATGTCTCCGGGCCGCGCTGCGCGGCGCG